>Ga0180434_10005192_pt1 | contig 15490 bp, 12 predicted proteins | sample SS_ome_7_FD_132453 | JGI IMG/M metagenome (GOLD analysis project Ga0180434, IMG submission 132453) | Hypersaline lake sediment archaeal communities from the Salton Sea, California, USA - SS_1_D_2 metaG | ecosystem: Environmental > Aquatic > Non-marine Saline and Alkaline > Hypersaline >...
ATCGCTTCAATTCTATCAGACTCATCAGCTGCAGTTGGGATAGTTATCCCAGATCAGCTCGACCAGGGGGGGCTGGGGCGGCATGCCGGGGCGATGCGCCCTGTTTGGGCGCGCGCTTCGGCGCGCGGAAGGCGGAAGGGGCTGCGAAAAATGAAAAATCGCTATGCCATGGCCGTCAAGTAGTTGCGGCAAGCGAGGGCGGTTTTTTGCACCGGTTTGGGCGGCCATTTGGCGTCACTGACAGATAGTGTGAGAGGCGACCGCGCCGCCGGTGTGCGCTGCCGAAAACGAGCAGGAAACGAAAAAATGAGGAAAACGCAAATCACAAACGCCCGAAGGCCTTACAGCCTAATGTGTTGTGGCAATATGTCCTTGGCAGCAATGGGCGGCAATGGGCAGCAGTGGGCACCGGCGGGCCTGGCCGGGCATAGCCGGGGGCCGACGGGCGATGGCAGGCCGCAGCGGGCGTGGCCGACAAGAAAATCTGCCAAAGCGGCCTCACAGGGGGCCGGGGCGGTCGAAATGGCACATATCCCAGCAGGCCGGTCGAATGGAGAGTCAGTGTTTGCAAGCACTTACCGCGTTGGCACGCGTGTTGCTATTTGTTGGATACGGTGGGTTTTGCTTCAGATGACGGTTCGTACAAGTGAAAGGACGTGAAGATACAATGGCATCGAAAAAAATCATCGGAATAGACCTCGGGACGACCAACAGCGTCGTAGCCGTGATGGAGGGCACAACGCCCAAGGTGCTGATAAATCAGCAGGGCAGCCGGCTGACGCCGTCGGTGGTGGGCTTTACCGAGAAGGCCGAGCGCCTCGTGGGCCAGCCCGCGCGGCACCAGCAGGTGACCAACCCCAAGAACACGGTTTTCTCCATCAAGCGCTTCATGGGTCGCCGGCACAACGAGGTGGCGACCGAAGAAAAGACGGTTCCTTACGAGGTCGTCGGCGGGCCGACTGAGTTGGTCAAGGTCAAGGTTCGCGATAAGGACTACACCCCGCAGGAAGTCAGCGCGATGGTCCTTCAGGATCTCAAGCGCACGGCTGAGGACTACCTCGGCGAGGAGATCGACCGGGCGGTGATCACCGTGCCGGCGTACTTCAACGATTCGCAGCGGACAGCTACGAAGGAAGCCGGCGAGATCGCCGGACTGAAGGTCGAGCGGATCATCAACGAGCCGACGGCTGCGGCTTTGGCCTACGGGCTGGACAAAAAGAAGAACGAGAAGGTAGCGGTCTTCGACTTCGGCGGCGGCACGTTCGATATCTCGATCCTGGATATCGGCGACAACGTCTTCGAGGTGCTCTCGACCAACGGCGACACCCACCTGGGCGGCGACGATTTGGACGAACTGCTGATCGATTACGTAGCCGACGAGTTCAAGAAGGCTGAGGGCATCGACGTTCGCACCGATCCGATGGCGCTTCAGCGGCTCAAGGAAGCGTGCGAAAAGGCCAAGTGCGAGCTTTCCACGGCGATGGAGGCGAACATCAACCTGCCGTTCATCACCGCCACGGCCGAGGGTCCCAAGCACCTGACGATGACACTGAGCCGCGCGAAGTTCGAGGCGCTGGCCGAGCCGATCTTCCAGCGGCTGGTCGGTCCGTGCAAGCAGGCTCTCAGCGATGCCAAGCTCACCGGCGGCGACGTGGACGAGGTGGTGCTGGTGGGCGGCTCGACGCGTATTCCAAAGGTTCGCCAGATCACCCAGGACGTTTTCGGCAAGGAGCCCAACAAGTCCGTCAACCCGGACGAGGTGGTGGCCATAGGCGCAGCCGTGCAGGGCGCGATTCTTGCCGGCGAGGTCGACGAGCAGATGGTGCTGTTGGACGTCACGCCGCTGTCTTTGGGCGTCGAGACGCTCGGCGGGGTCATGACCAAGCTCATCGAGCGAAACACCACGATTCCGACCGAGAAGAAGGAGACCTTCTCCACGGCGGCTGACAACCAGACCGAGGTGACGATTCACGTCCTCCAGGGCGAGCGCGAATTCGCCTCCGACAACCGCACGCTGGGCCGATTCAACCTTACCGGACTGCCGCCGGCGCCTCGCGGAATGCCGCAGATCGAGGTGGCATTCAACATCGACGCCAACGGTATCCTGCACGTCTCGGCCAAGGACATGGCCACCGGCAAGGAGCAGTCCGTGGAGATCAAGGGCTCCAGCGGCCTGGACCAGGGCGAGATCGACAAGATGCGTCAGGACGCCGAGAGCCACGCCGCCGATGACAAGAAACGTCGCGAACTGGTGGACCTCAAGAACCAGGGCGACGCAATGGCCTACCAGATGGAAAAGATGCTCACCGAGCAGGGCGAGAAGGTGTCCGCCGAAGATCGCAGCAACGTCGAGCAGGCTGTCTCGGGTTTGCGGGACGCGCTCAAGGGCGACGACGCGGAGGCGATCAAGCGGGCGATGCAGAACCTCGAACAGGCCTCGCACAAGATCGCCGAGCAGCTCTACCAGACCACCGGCGATCAGGCGGCCCCCGGCGCCGCAACGGGTCCGCAGGGCGAAGCGCCCGCCGACGAGCAGCCCAAGGACAACGGCGGCGATGACGTGATCGACGCCGAGTACGAAGTAAAAGAGTAATCGGCAAAGCCGATTGAAGCCGATTTAAGGTTCAGTAACCCGCGGTGCGTGACGGAACGCGTTTTGAGAATCGAAGCACAACGAACCGATTGCAGTGCGAATGACCCCGGCGCTTGGCGTCGGGGTTGTCTGCATCTTGCCATTGCGGCGTGCCTGTTGTGCGGGGCGCTGGCGGGGTGCGGAAACTCGCAGCCTTACGTCAGTGAGGGGCGATTGCGTCGTGGGCTGGTCCTGGTGTTTCCCGGCATTGAAGGCCGCGGCGCGCTCAACGAGGCGATCTGCCGGGGCCTGGCCGCCGGCGGGGTCAACTGCGCGATCGAGCTGTACGATTGGACCAGCTCGCTCGGGCCGCTTTATAATCTGGGGGCTGAGCATCGCAACCGTCGCATGGCCGGACGGATCGCCGATCGGGTCGTCGCCTACAACGACGCCTACCCCGGCCGACCTGTGGTGCTGGTGGGGCAAAGCGGCGGGGGCGCCATCGCCATCTGGGCGGCTGAGCACCTGACATGGGGCGGCGATGTGGAGGGAGTAATCCTGATTGCCCCGTCCCTGTCGCCCCAATACGACCTGGCCCGGGCAGCGGCGAACTCCAAACGCGGCGTGGTGAACTTTTATTCCCCGCACGACTGGATGCTGCTGAGCACAGCGATTACCGGCACGATGGACGGCGAGCTGACCGCCTCGGCCGGGCGCGTGGGCTTCGAGGAGCCCGAAGCGCAAAGTCGTCCCGCCGCCTACGACAAGGTGTTCCAGATTCCGTGGGAGCCGTCAATGGCCAGATGCGGGCACAGCGGCGGCCATCTGTCCAGCGGCGCGTCGGATTTCATCGCCGGCTATGTCGCCCCGTTGGTGCGGACCGAGAAGTGGTCCCGGCCTTTCATTGCCGACCTGCTGCGCCGCCAAAGCCTGCCGGCAGCGTCGCAACCGACGGCTTCGCCCGCTTCCGGGCGAGCCGCAGCCTGGCGGCCCGGCAGTCGACCAGCCGATGCAGACCAACCCACAACGGTCCCTTGTCCGCAGGACTCCCCATGACGGCGGCACAGGCAAGAATCACCTGCGAAAAGCCGGTTGAAGTCGAGAACGCCGCACTGCCGATAACAGGCTCTAGAGGTCGTTCGAATGGGCTCTAAGGAGCGCACGGTGCACACACGCTCGCAGGACAATCCACAATCGTCTGCCTCGTCGCAGCCCGGCCTGGTCGTGGGCGACCTACTGCACGCAACCATGGCTGGCGGCCGAGACGGCGCCGAACTGCACGGGCCCGGCGCAGCCTACCTGGCGACCTCGCTGCGGACAGCCACGCCGCAACGGCTGGCGATGCTGCTCTACGATGGAGCGATCCAGCTGTGCCGCCGGGCGCTGGTGAGCCTCGAGGCCGGCCAGGTGGACGTTGCCGCCGACGCACTCAAGCGGGCCGGGCGAATCGTCCGTCAGATGCAGGCATCGCTGCCTGACGACGTCGAGTCTCGCTTGCGCAGGGAACTATGGGACTTGTGCGAGCAGTTGCACGAACGGCTGATCGAGGCTGACTTCTATCACCGCCGCGAGGCGATCGGGGAGTCTCTGTTCCTGCTGAGTCGACAGCGAACCGCATGGGCGTTGTATGCCAACTCGTTGCCGGTCGGGCCTGACGCCGGCGGGGCCCTCGGACGGACCGCTGCTGGGTCGGATGACGCGACTGGGCTGCAATAGCTGCCACATACCCATGTTCACGCCTTGATGCATGACGAGCGAGGAATGACGAACCTGAGTTTTTTCTTATATTCCCGGCTGCAAACCTTAGAATAGTGGTCCGGTTGGAGCACGGGTGGGTTGGGTGTTAGAATTTGCCCCGACCGTGCCCGTTCAAAGGAGTTTGGTCCAGTGCGCATACTTTTCATACAGCCGCAATGTCAATCGTCGGATATCGGGTACTGTCTGGCGGCAATGCCCGAACCGTTGGCGCTGGAGATGCTGGCCGCGACGGTTCCTGACCATGATCTTCGCATTCTGGACATGCGGCTGGAGGCGGACCTGGCCGGGGCGCTGGACAAGTTCTCTCCCGATCTGGTGGCCGTGACAGCCCTGACGACGGAGGTCTACGCAGCCCAGGAAGTGCTGGCCAGCGTCAAGCGGTTCTCACCGGAAATATTCACTCTGGTAGGCGGGCACCACGTTTCGCTACTCCCCGACGACTTCCTATTGCCCCAGGTGGATGCCATCGCGGTGGGCGAGGGCGAGGTGGTCTTTGCGCCGCTGGTCGCGGCGCTGTCAGAGGGCAAGAGCCTCAAGAACGTGCCGAACCTCATCTGGCAGGACAAGTCCGGTCAATTCGTTCGCAATGCCATGACGGACGAAGTGCCGGACATGGACACGCTGCCGATTCCGCGTCGCGATTTGGCAGAGAAGTACCGCAGCGAATACTTCTTCCTGTTTGACAAGCCCGACAGCAGCCTCTCCGCCAGCCGGGGCTGCCCGTACCGCTGCAAGTTCTGCAGCGTCTGGAACTTCTTCCACGGTAAGACTCGGCAGATGTCCGCCCGGCGGGTGGTGGAGCAGATTGCCGCGGTGGATACCAATCACATCACCTTCATGGACGACAACTTCCTCACCAGCTACAAGCGTGAGGACGCCATTGCCGACATGATTCGCGCCGAGGGCATCAAGAAGCACTACTCGATGCAATGTCGCACCGACTCGATCGTCCGGCATCCGGAACTGCTGGCCAAGTGGGTGGACATAGGCCTCTACGCCGTGCTGCTGGGCCTTGAGGGGGCCGACGACACGCTGGCGAACGTCAACAAGAAGAACTCCGCCAAGGTCAACGACGAGGCGATTGCGATTCTCAAGGACCACGGCGTGATAATCTGGGGATGCTTCATCGCCGATCCGGACTGGACGGTCGACGACTTCAAGAGGCTTCGTGATTACGTCAGCCGCAAGGAGATCACCCACACGCAGTTTACGGTCCTGACGCCCCTGCCGGGCACCGACCTGTGGCGGGAGCGGTTCGACGACCTGCTGACACACGATTACAACAGCTACGACATTCTGCACGCCGTGGTACCCACGCGGCTTCCGCGCGAGGAATTCTACAAGCAGTTCGCCAATCTGTATCGTCAGACGGACCTCGGCCCGTACTACGACCTGGTGCGTGAGGGCAAGCTGACGATCGACGACTGCAAACGCGGCAAGCGAATCTTCGACGCCATGAGCCAGTGGGAGTACTACCTGGACAAGGATCCCGTCCTGGGTAACTGCCGCAAGGGCCCTTCCCGCGCGGCGCTCAAGGCAGGGCCCAAGGACCGGGTGGTGGGGGCGTAGCGCCTCAAGCATGCAGGGAGTCTTGGCGGATCGCCAGTCTCTACGCTACTGTCCCAGTGCCGCGCAGAGTTCCTGCATGTTGTCGAGGATCCACTTTACCTTCCGGCCGATCATCTGGAGGAAGGGGAACCCGTCGATTCGGCCGAAGCTCCCGGTCGCGGCGATCGGCAGGACCGCCTCGGCGATCATCGCCTCGCACATCAGGAAGGGCACGGACTTGATCTCGGCCACCGAGACCACGTTTACCGAGTCGTAGCCGCGCAGGAAGCGTTTGAATCGCGTCTCGTCCACGTACTCGGGCCACTTGGCGGGGTCTTCGCTGCCGCCGATGATGGAAAACTGCAGCGCTCCATTGGCCAGGTCGATTACCCGCTGCTGGAGCCGGGCGGCGTCGTAGTCGATCACGGCTACCACCTGCCTGTCGGCAAAGAGCATGTTGCCCGGGTGCCAGTCGCCATGGACGATCTGCAAGCCCCACTTATCGAGCCCCAGCTCGTTGGCCTGTTGGGCGCAGGTCTGGTAGGCGCCTTCGAGATACTCGACCGTGGACGTCAGGATGTCCTTGGTCGGTCGCGTCTCAGCCGGCAGCGAGCCAACGGTGTTGCGGATCGCCTGGTGGATGGCTTTGGCGTCGTGGTAGCTTCCGATGGGCGGGCTGTAGTCGCTGCGGAAATCGGCCAGCAGCTTGTGGTAGAGCCCGAGGATCCTGCCGGCGCTGAAGGTCGCTTCGAGCGAGCCGTCGTACGGGCCTCCGTCGATATACTCGAACATCTCGTAGATCGAAGATTCCTGCACGAGCATCGAGTTGTTGTCCTTGCGCGTTCCGAGCAGGTGCGGCAGGGGGAAGTTCTGCCCGGCCAGCGTCAGTTGCAGCTGGTGGGTGAAGGCGACCTTGGCCAGGTCGTCCTTGCCCTTCGCGCGCCGCTTGAAGAGAAACTTGCCGCGGTCGCATTCCAGGACGATCTTAGGCGCTCGCCGCGAGCCCCGGGCGAACTCCTCGATTTTGTTGATGACGCCCAGGTCGAAATGGCTCAGGCAGATGGCCAGTTCCCGTGGCCCGAATGTTTCGCGATCTCGATCCATTGCCATGATAGGACGTTCCTGCATGGGGATGCCTTCGCCTTGCGATAGGCGCGAAGACCCACCCTGATACTGCATGATAGGTTATCGGCCATAGTTGTAAAGGCCTGTATCACAAAGCTCGGTAAATCTCCCGGGTCCGGCGACGGCTGGGGTAGGGGGCGTCTGGATCGAATCGGCCCATCGGCTATAATCGCTTCGGTGAGAATCCTTATCACAGCCGACTTGCATTACGACATCGCCCGGTCGCGCCCAGCCGCTCTAAAGCTGCGGGACGAGGTATTCCGGGCCGGCGGCGATGCGCTTGTGTTGGTGGGGGACTCAGCCGGGGCCGACCTGGACGTGTTGCGGGAGTGTCTCGGGCTGTTCGCGGACTTCCCGGGCGGCAAGTTCCTAGTGCCGGGCAACCACTGCCTCTGGTGCCGGCCGGGCGAGGACTCGTTGGACCGTTACGAGCGGCTTGTTCCGCAAGTGTCGGACTCTCAGGGCTTTACGGTGCTGGATCGCGAGCCGGCTGTGCTGGGCCGAGTGGGCCTGGTCGGCTCGATCGGATGGTACGACTACTCGTTTCGCGACGAGTCGCTGCGGATCCCCAAGGCGTTCTATCGTGCCAAGGTTGCCCCGGGAGCGGCTGCGTACTACGAGGCTGAGTACGGACATCTCATCGAGGCCCACGCCGACGACCTGACGGACGAGCACCTTGCCATCGCCAGCCGATGGATGGACGGTCAGCATGTCCGGCTGGGCATGAGCGACGAGCAGTTCACGGAGCGGCTCTCGGAGACGCTAGCCCGGCAGATCGAGGAGCTTTCGCCGCGGGTGGACCGGATCGTCGCATTTACCCATCACCTGCCTTTTGCGCAGCTGGTGCCGCCCGACCGCCCGGCTAAATATGCCTTCGCCGCGGCGTACATGGGGGCACAGCGGCTGGGCCAGGTGCTCTTGGATGCCCCGAAGGTTACGCATGTTTACTGCGGACATTCGCACTGGCATGCCGAAATTCAGATTGGCCACGTGAAGGCGGTCAACGTCGGAAGCACGTACACTGACAAGCGGCTGGAAGTTCTGGAACTGTGACTCCCGGCGGATCGTTCGGCCCGGCGGGCAGGGGCCCGGGCCTGCAAGAACACAGGGGCAAAACGACATGAAAGTGGTGATTGCACCGGATTCATTCAAGGAGTGTCTACCGGCCTCGCAGGTGGCTGCGGCACTGGCGGCAGGGACGCTTGAGGCCTGTCCCCAGGCAGCGGTGGACCTGGTTCCGCTGGCGGACGGCGGCGAAGGCACGGTGGAGGCGATGGTCTCCGCGACGGGCGGGCGGTTCATTACGGTGGACGTGTTCGGCCCGCTTGGGGAGGAGATCCGCGCCCGGTTCGGCATGCTCGGCACAGCCGGGGAGCCGGGCCTGCCCGGCATGTTGGGCGTGACGGCGGCCGTGGCACGGGCCGAGGGTGACGACGAGGCTGCGTGCAGCGACACAGCCGTGATCGAGATGGCGGCTGCGTCGGGACTGCAACTGGTGCCTTCGGAGAAACGCGACCCGCGCCGGACAACAACCTACGGCACCGGCCAACTCATCCTGGCGGCTCTGGAAGCCGGCGCGCGGGACATCATTGTCGGTCTCGGCGGTTCGGGCACCGTTGACGGCGGGGCGGGCTGCGCCCAGGCGCTGGGCGTTAGGTTCGTGGACGCCCAGGGACAGCCCTGCGTGTGCGGACTGGCTGGCGGCGGGCTGATGGACGTGGCTGGCATTGACATGACCGGTCGTGACGGGCGCCTCGACGATGCGCGCATTCGCATTGCGTGCGACGTTACGAATCCGCTGACGGGCCCCAACGGCGCAGCGCATGTTTACGGTCCGCAGAAGGGCGCCACGCCGGAGATGGTCGAACAGCTCGATGCTGCCCTGGCCCACCTGGCGGGGGTGATCCGTCGGGACGTGGGCATGGACGTTGAGAACCTCTGCGGCGCAGGAGCCGCCGGCGGGCTGGGCGCGGGCCTGGCGGCCTTTGCGTCGGCTGAGATCGAAAGCGGCGTTAACATCATTGCCGAGGCTGTGCAACTGGCCCGTCGCCTGGCCGGGGCGGACCTGTGCATAACCGGGGAGGGCAAGCTCGACGGATCGAGCCGGTCCGGCAAGACAGCCTTCGGCGTGGCGGACATCGCCGAGCGTGTCGGTGTGCCTGTGCTATGCGTGGCTGGGCAGGTGGCCGACGACGCGCCGCGGGATCGCTTCGCAGCTGTGGCGTCGCTGGCCGGGGAGGGGATTTCCGTTCGCCAAGCCTTGCGATCGGCAGAGGATCTACTGAAGATTCGCGCCGCAGAAGCGGTTCGGAAGGGGATCTAGGCATGTCGATTGGCGGCACACTGGATCGGATGTGTGGTGCGCGAGGCGCTTGGGCGTTGCCGGTGCTGCTGGCGCTGGCGGCGTCGGTGGCGTTCTGCGTGCTGGTCTACCCGACGGCACGGCAGGACTACGCAGCTGTGCTGGACAGCGACCATTACGGCGATCTGGGTTACGGTATATGGTGGAACCACAGCCTTTCTTACTATCCCGACCCCGAGCCGACCGTAGATCGCGGGCCCGTGTACCCAGCCTTCCTGGCGGCCGCTCTGGCGGCCACGGACGGCTGGTATCCGTGGTCCATCCAGTTCGCACAGTGCGGGCTGTTTGCAGCGACGGCGCTGCTCATTTTCTATATCGGCACATCGCTCTTCTCGCGGCGCGTGGGACTGCTCGCGGCGGTGGTTTGTGCGGTGCATCCCTTCTGCATCTGGTACACCGGGCGAATATGGATCGAGTCGGTCGCGATGTTCCTCTTTGCCGCCGTGGTCGCTGCCACGTTGGCCGCGATGACCAGGCCGTCGGTGTTCCGCGCTGCCGTGGCGGGCGTGGTCGTAGGCACAGCCTTGTTGTGCAAGGAAACCTTTCTGCCGTTGGCGATCTTTGTCGCGCTGGTGTTGTGGGCCCTGCCCGCTCGGTCGAGGGCGTTGGATCAGCCCCGGCGGGGGCGATGCTGGCCGGCTGCGCTTGCGATGCTGACAGCAGCCGTGCTGACCATCGCGCCGTGGACCGTGCGAAACTGGCGACTCACCGGGCGGCTCATCCCCGTGCATCTGCTCACGGGGGTCAACTGTCAGATCGGCGACGGCATGGCTGAGCATTACGCGAGTTCGCCGTGGTCGTTCGCGGACCTGTGGGACGCCGGCGCGCCGCGTCGCGAGGCGCTCTCGCAGAAGGTCCCCCCGCACCTGCCGCGGTGGAAGCGGGAAGTCCGGACCAACGAGGTATTCCTGGCTGACAGCTTCAAGCACTACCTCGACAGCCCCACGCTGCTGCCCAGGAAGGTCGCTCTGAACTCGTACCTGTTCTGGATACTCGGCCAGAATGCCACCAAGACAGGTGTCATCGCGGCGATGCAGGTCCCGCTGGTGGTGCTTTTTGGCATCTCGGGGTGGCGGACGCTTCGCCGCAGAGGTTGGCGAAGCGGGGCTGGGGCCGGCGTGGTCATGATCGTGCTGTATTACCTCTGCCATCTGCCGGTGGTTGCAGCGGCCAGGTACTCGGTGGTGCTCGTGCCCGTGATGGTTGTGTACGCAGTCGGACTGTTCTCCGGCCCGCCGTCGGCGCTGGCGGCCACGGAATCGGCTGAATAGTGCTTCCCCGGACCAGATCACGGTAGCCTGCGCACGCGTCGTGCGGTATTATGCCGCGCTGCCCGGAATACGATACATAGTGAGTGAAAAATGGACCGCTTTGATTACAGGAACGGACATCTCTTCTGCGAAGACGTGGCGGTAAGCGACATCGCCGAGGCTGTCGGTACGCCGGTGTACATCTACTCCGCCGCGACGCTGCTGGGGCACTACCGCAATATCGCCGAGGCCTTTGCAGAGCTGGACGCGACAATTTGCTTTTCGATCAAGTCGCTCCAGAACCTGCATGTCCTGAAGCTGCTGGCGGATGCAGGCAGCGGCTTCGACGTGGTTTCCGGCGGCGAGCTGGCCCGTGCGCAGGCCGTCGGCGCCGATTGCAGCCGAATCGTCTACGCCGGCGTCGGCAAGACCGACCGCGAAATCAACGAGGCGATTGCCGCGGGGATCGGCCTGTTCAACGTGGAGTCGGAGGCGGAGTTCGAGAATCTCTCGCGACTGGCAGCTGCGGCCGGGCGGCCGGTGCGAGCGGCCCTGCGTGTGAACCCGGACGTGGACCCCAAGACCCATCGCTACACGACCACCGGCAAGAAGGAAACCAAGTTCGGCGTGGACATAGAGCGGGCTGAGCGGTTCTTCGAGTGTTACGGGGCCGACGCGAACGTTCGTCTCGACGCGATCCATCTGCACATCGGCTCGCCGGTCTACTCGGCTGGGCCTTATGTTGACGCGATTACCAAGACGCTCGATCTCATCGACCGTCTCAAGGCAGCCGGGATGGCCGTGCGGACGTTGGATATCGGCGGCGGCTTCGCAGCCGATTACGAGCCCGGGGCTGCGCCGAGCGCAGCTGAGTATGCCGAGCAGATCGTCCCCCTGCTGAGGGGCACGGGGTTGGAAATCATCCTCGAACCGGGCCGAAGCATTGCCTGCAACGCCGGGCTGCTGCTGAGTCGCGTTCTGTACGTCAAGCAGGGCGGCGAGCGGAATTTCGTGATCGCGGACGCAGCCATGACCGACCTGATTCGCCCAGCCTTGTACGAGGCGGACCACTTCGTCTGGCCGGTGCAGTTGGCCGAGGGGGCCGACGCCCCCAGCCGAACAATCGACTCCGCAGCTGAGGGCGGCGTCAAGGTTGACGTGGTGGGCGGCGTGTGCGAGTCGTCGGACTTCCTAGCCACCGATCGCGTCTTGCCGCCGATGCAGCGCGGCGACCTGCTGGCGGTGTTCTCAGCCGGGGCCTACGGGTTCGTGATGTCCAGCCAGTACAACTCCCGCCCGCGGGCTGCGGAGGTGCTGGTAGAGGGCGACACGTGGCGTCTGATCCGCCGCCGCGAAAATTACGACGACCTTTTTGCAGCCGAGAGGGAACTCTGACGGGTTTGGCTCGCGGGCTGGCCTGAGTCGCCCGGCAGTCGTGGTCGGGCGTAGGTTTTTTGCAGCCGAGAGGGAACTCTGACGGGTTTGGCTTACGGGCCGAATTGAACCGGGCAGTCGTTGCGGCCGATCGTTCACGGCAGCGTGGGGCTGGACATATCGACCACTTCAGGTCGGGGGCGGAATCGCAGGTACAGCACAATCTCGGCTGCCACCAGGACTGCGTTGACGGCATAGAGCGCCGTGACCCATTGGAGCGTGTCGGTCTCTGCGGCCAGCAGGAGCTTTGCGGTGACGCCCGCCAGATAGCCCACCAGAACCAACAGCAGGAACATCAGGCTCTTGCCTTCGGTGCGCCGGGTTCGCAGCGTCTTGATAATCGCAACGGGCCAGGAGACGCCGAAGCAGATCAGCATGACCGCTTCGAAGAGTTGTGCCGGGGTCGTCGTGGTGGCGAGCATTGCGGGCGACTACTCCTGCACGAGGCTGCGAGCGCGCTCGATGTTGTTCTTCGCGTTATCGACCGGATCGCTTCCGGGGGGTGTCTCCAGGACAACCCATCCGTTGTAGCCGATCGCCCGCAGTGACTGAACGACCGCGCGGAAGTCCACATCCCCGTCACACATCGTGATATCGTAGTTCGGCGGATGGCCCTCGCGGACTTGGACGTCCTTGAAGTGGATACCGGCGAGGGCTTCGCCTCCCAGGTCGCGCAGACCCGTCGCCAGGTCGAGCTTGCGGGCGCGGGCGTTGCCGGTGTCCTGGTAGACCTTGATGCGGGCGGGGCTGCCGAAACTGTCCAGCAGGAATCGCTGGCGGTTGAAGCTGAGGTTCGATTCAAAGCCCAGCACCACGTCGGCTTCTTCGGCGTCGGCGACCAACTCGCCAGCGGCGTCCACGACGTGGCCGATTTCTTCCTCCAGCTCTATCGAACTGTTGCCGAACAGCGGAACCAGCACCGTCTTGACGCCCACTTCCGCTGCCACGGATATGGCGGTGCGGATCGCTTTGCGGGCCGTGGTCAGTTCCTTGTCGGTGCCGAGCAGTGAGGGCTTGTTCAGCAGGAAGCCCAGGCACAGGCTGGGAATTTCGAGCTTGGCTCCCGTTGCGAGTGCCTTGAGTTGTTCGGCGTGGTCGGACGCTGTCAGATCGCGAAGTCCATCGCTGCCGTACATTACCTCGATTCCCTCAGCCCCGGCCTCGCGGGCCAGCTTGAAGGTTTCCGCCAGGCTGACGTCGCCCAGAGATGTACTGACAATACCGATTCGCATGATCAGATTCCCTGCATCAAATTCGATAGGAAACGCTGTGGTTAAAGGGCCGCTCCCGCCGGGAGCCTATGCAGCCATACCGCTGTCGCTCTCAAGCTGAACCCCACCCCTACAAGGTATTATCGTCCCGAAAACCTGCCTCGGACAAGTAAATCGCCCGATTTTCTCATAACATGCATGGCTGCCGGTCGTCCGGGCCTGCGAATCGCCCGCCGTCCCAGCCGGCTGACATGGCTGGAGGCCGGAGGTTTGCAGGTGAAACGATGCCGCCGTGTTGGTAGTTTAGTGGACATGCAAATTGCACTGGCCCAGTTCGACCCGATCGTAGGCGACATTTCCGGCAACGTCGCCCGCATGAAAGAGATGATCGCCTCCGCGGCTGTCGGGGGTGCGCAGTTGGTGGTTTTTGGCGAGCTGTCGGTGGTGGGTTACCCGCCGCGCGACCTGCTGCGCAAGGAGAAGTTCGTAGCCGACAACGTCGCAGCAGTGGAATCGCTGGCGGCTGCGTGCACGGATGTGGCTGCATTGGTGGGCTTTGTCCGGGCGACCCCGGGCGAATCGGGCCGACCGTTGCAGAACGCCGCAGCCCTGCTGGCTGACGGAAGGATTCAGCAGGTCCACGTCAAGACGCTGCTGCCGACATATGACGTGTTCGACGAGACACGATACTTCCAGCCCGGGGGCAAGTGCGAATGCATGGAGATCGACGGCGTGCGGATCGCCCTGAGCATCTGCGAGGACCTGTGGGATACAGTTGCGCTGGGCAGGGAGCTTTACGGGGATGACCCGATCGAGCGCCTGATGAAGGCCGGGGCCCAGGTGATCGTCAACATGGCAGCCAGCCCGTTCGAGATGGGCAAGGCTGCGCTGCGCGAGGAGTTGTTCGCGCGTCAGGCTGCTCGCAGCGGCGCGACGATCCTCTACGTCAACCAGGTCGGCGGCAACGATGAGCTCGTCTTCGACGGCGGCAGCTGCGCGGTTTCGCCGGCGGGCAAGGTCATCGCCCGAGCGGCGAGCTTTCGCGAGGATGTCCTGCTGGTGGACCTGGCCGCTGAGCAGGGGCGCTGCGAGCCGACCGGCGACGAGATGGGGCGCCTATACGAAGCGCTCAAGCTGGGCCTGCGAGATTACGTTTCCAAGTGCGGCTTCGACAGCGTGGTGCTGGGCCTCTCGGGCGGAATAGACTCAGCCGTGGTGGCGGTGTTGGCAGCCGACGCTCTGGGCCCGGAGCATGTTCACGCCCTGGCCATGCCCAGCCGGTACAGCAGCGGGCACAGCCTGGCTGACGCCCGCGAACTGGCGAGCAATCTCGGCATCGCCCTGGACGAGATTCCCATCGAGCCGATCCACAAGGCATTCGAGCAGGTGCTGGATCGGACGCTCTCAGCGGAGGGTAGTGAACTAGCCGCCGAGAACATCCAGGCTCGCATCCGCGGAAATCTGGTGATGGCTTGCAGCAATGCGTGCGGGCACCTGGCACTGGCGACGGGGAACAAGTCGGAGCTGTCCACCGGATATTGCACGCTCTACGGAGACATGGCCGGCGGGCTGGCACCCATCGGCGACGTGCTCAAGACGACGGTCTACCGGCTGGCTCGGCACATCAACGTTGCGGCTGGGACCGACCGAATCCCCGCCAGCACGCTGACCAAGCCGCCAAGCGCGGAGCTCAAGCCCGGCCAGGTCGACCAGGACAAGCTGCCGCCATATGACCTGCTGGACGCGATTCTCTGTCGCTATATCGAGCATGACCTCACGGCTGAGCAGATCATCGCCGAGGGTTATGACGCATCCGTGGTTACGCGCGTGGTGCGGATGGTGGACCTGACCGAGTACAAACGCAAGCAGGCAGCGCCGGTGTTGAAGGTCACCGCCCGCGCGTTCGGCACCGGGCGACGGATGCCGATCGCCCAGCGATATCGGTAGAACAGGTGTCATAGCTCACGGCGCTTCGTGCAGGTTATGAAACCAGTTCTAAGAGCCTATCCTGATAACCTGACGGAGCCGCGTTGTGACGACAAGGAGATGGATGCAAGGAACGACGACGAAGCCATACCTTGATGGTATGGTGAGGAGTTGTGACGCCGCAGATGCTGCTTGTCGTCACAACCCGAAGGGACGTACCGTCTTTTGCCCCAGGCCTGCGTTGCTCAGGACTCGGCGACCCAACAGGGTCGCCGTCACCCTCTCGCCTTGGCCCGTGACAAAA
>Ga0180434_10005193_pt1 | contig 15489 bp, 16 predicted proteins | sample SS_ome_7_FD_132453 | JGI IMG/M metagenome (GOLD analysis project Ga0180434, IMG submission 132453) | Hypersaline lake sediment archaeal communities from the Salton Sea, California, USA - SS_1_D_2 metaG | ecosystem: Environmental > Aquatic > Non-marine Saline and Alkaline > Hypersaline >...
ATTCGTCATTTTCTGCAACATCCCCATTACTTTTTTTAAAAAATTGTGATATACGCATCTGCTGAATTGGACCAATCCACCGCCAAAGAAGCGCATACGGTCCGGATGGATCTAACAACCGCAACCCATTTGAGTAACGGTAACATACTTGCGGGCCTGGAAATCGTATAGAAGAGAGGGGAATGAGATGGTCAACAAAAAACTGTTCATCGTGTGCATTGCAACCTTTTTTTTGCTGGGTGGAACGCTGATGGCCTCAGGCCCGTGGATCGATGAAATCGACGAGGAAGATACGCTGTCCATTCCGGTCGGCATGCTCTCGTTGGGGGCTCCGGATGGCGTCGAGCAGGAACGCGCTTCGGTGGATTTCCCCCACTCACGGCACATGACCTACAGTTGCGACACATGTCACCATACCTGGGAGTACCATGCGATCCTGGATACCTGTTCGGCTTCCGGCTGCCACGATCTCACGACGCCGCCTGAAAATGCCATCCAAAAAGGGAAGTATACCAGCGAAGGCATCCGCTATTACAAATACGCCTATCATAAGATGTGCCGTGACTGCCATCGCGACATCAATGCCCAGAATCGGGAAAAAACAAAAGCCACCAACATCAGCGGTGATATCGGCACCATCAAAAATTTACCGGTAGGCTGCGTCGAGTGCCATCCCAAAGAGTAACTCCCTCTTTCAACATGCCGGTTTGACACCGGTAAGCCCCCTCACGATATGCCAAAGGCGGAGATGACTATCTCCGCCTTTTTTTTTGGTGCGCCCGGCCAGAGCGGCAGCACGTGCCGGTTACAGACCCAGCCAGTTTATCGTGCGTGCCAGGATATGGTCGTATACGTCCTGCTGGGAAATTTCAGCGGACTTCGGCAGATGGAAGGAATGGTCACCCCCTTCCACAATCTCCAGGGCAGCCTGACGCCCCAAACGGCTCACAACGCCCTTCAAAAGCCCCATATCACAAAATACGTCCCGGGTGCCCGTAACGAACAACAGGGGCTTTTGGATGAGGTCGAGATGCGCGTCCCGCAGCTGGTTCTTCCGCCCTGGCGGATGCAGCGGATAGCCCCAGAAAGCGAAACCTTCGGCTTCCAACCGGCCGGCCCCGGCGAGCTGGGACACCACGCGGGCGCCCATCGACTTGCCACCGGCCACCAGGCGATCCAAAGGGAATTCCGTTTGGTTCCGCAGCCATTTCACGGTTTCCAGCCAGGCCGATTCCAGGACGCGCTGGGAGTCCGGGCGCTGCCGTCCTTCGGTGCGATAGGGGAAGTTGAACCGCAGGGCCAGGCAACCCGCCCGGCAAAGGCCTTCCGCCAGATGAAGCAGCAACGGTTCATGCATATCGTTGGCCGCCCCGTGGGCCATTATCACGCCGGTTCGCCGGGGTCCGGCATACGGGTCCGGAATATCAAGCCGTCCTTCCACAAAACGCCGCCGTTCAATGGGTATTTTAACACTGTATCGGGTCATAAGGCGCGACTCCCGGGTGACAATCGTCAGTATGCACGTCGTTTATGGTTGCGCGACAGGGACCGTAACCATCATTCCCGTTGAAGGCCTGCGGTCCCCGGCCTTCTTCATGGGGGATAGCCACTGCAAGGGCGTCCTCGATGACCTTGGCGGTTTTCGCCTAACGCGGGCCGGACGTCTCAGCACGGCGGCCTGTCGTCCTGCTTTCCGTAGGTATCAAATTTTGCGATAACCCGTTTCATTTCGTCATCGTCCAAGACCACCGGATCGCCGATAGCCACCGATTGGCAGTAAAGGCGGGCAACGAATTCAATCGTTTCGGCCGTGCCGAAGGCCTTCGGCAGATCCGTTCCCACCGCCACGAGGCCATGATTGGCGAGCAAGGCGGCATTGAAGCTCGCCCCCAGTGTTTGCCGGATATTGCGCGCCAGGGCCGCCGTACCGAAAGTGGCGTAAGGCGCCACAGGCACCTTGGTTCCGGCAAAACCGACCAGATAATGAACGGGTGGAATTTCCCGCTGGAGACAGGCCAGCGTTGTGGCATAGGTGGAATGGGTATGAACGACCCCCCCGACATCCGACCGATGCCGGTACAACGTCAGGTGAAAACCGATCTCACTGGACGGTTTGAGGAGCCCGTCCACAACATTGCCGTCCAGGTCCACCACGACGACGTCCTGAGGCCTCAGCACGTCATAGGGCACGCCGCTGGGACTGATCGCGATCCGTCCGCGATCCTGGTCGCAGCAGCTCAAATTACCACCGGTTCCCGTCGTCAGACCGGTCCGCACCATGGCGACGCCATAGGATACAACGGCCCGGCGTTGTGCTTCCAGGATCACTTTGGCCTCCTTGCAATCAATGATCGCGCCACGGACCGGCCGCGGCCGCAAGACAAGTGTTTCAGGCAAATCCGCCGTTGACCGGCAGACATTGGCCGGAGATCCAATGCGCCGCCGGCGTCGCCAGAAACACCACCACATTGGCAATATCCTCCGGCAGGCCAAGCCGCTGCAGGGCCGCCGCTTGCGTCATGGCGGTGATCTGGTCATCGGATTTGCCGCGACGAAAGAGGGCCGTATCGGTGGGCCCCGGAGCCACGGCGTTGACCGTTATCTGCCGGCCTCCCAGTTCCTTGGCCAAGGCCCGGGTCAATTGCTCCACCGCCGCTTTGGTGGCGGCATAAACCCCATAGCGGGGAAGCATCACGCGTGTCACCGTCGAGGTGATGTTGACGATCGTGCCCCCGTCCGCAAGCCGCCCTGCGGCTTCACGGCACATCAAGAAGGGGCCTTTGACATTCACGTTGAAGAGGTGGTCGAAGTCTTTTTCGTCATAATCTCCGATCGGGGCGTAGTGGGCCAGTCCCGCATTGTTCACCAAGATATCGACCGGACCGTATGCGGCTTCGGCCGCCGCGAAAAGCGCGGCCGCCTCTTCTGCCAACGATACATCCGCCTTTATGACCATTGCCCGCCCCCCGCGGGCCTGGATATCCGCCACAACGTGATCGGCGGCCGTGCGATCCCTGACATAGTCGACCATAACGGCCGCCCCTTCCGCTGCCAGCGCCAAGGCGATGGCACGGCCGATGCCACGGGATGCGCCCGTAACGATGGCCACTTTACGGCTGAGTCCATCGGATGACATTTTTTACCTCCTCGATGATGATCCCAAAATGATGTCGCATCCATTTCGGATAGGGTCCGACTAAAAAAATCGGTGGCGCGATGAAAAGGCAGTATAGGCAGATTGACCGCAAATTGAAATGCCATAATATCGGCTCCCTTCCGAAGAACGACATTCCAGGGCGAATCGATGGAAAAGGAGCTTGATTATCCGGTTGCCATCCCATAGGATCTCATCTATATATAAACGTTGAATCAGTTGCCGGAAGCGCCTGCGCGTCATGCCCGACAGGGCCATGGTCAGGTGTGCGGATCACTTCCCTTCTTTGTAGAAGACGGGGACCAATCCTCCCATGATCCCCCTGCCCATTCCCTGAAGCCACGGCACTGACGGCCACCACGCAGGAGAGCACATCCAACCGGTACACCAGCGGTCCGTCACGTGACATTCCGGCGTATCCATCGCCACCCTTAGGGAAGATGACCGTTTTCCCCGGTTCGTGACACGGATTCACGCCGAACCGATGGACCCCATCATAAAGGAGGCCAACATGGCTGCACCACTCGCGGTAGATTCCAAAGCGTATCAGGACGCCCTTAGAATCGGTCGTCCGCCCAATATTGTCAAATTGTTCCCCGAATCACAGGCGCTCATCGTGAGCGGCAAATACATCGATAAAGCCATGCTTGCCAAAGGTAAAGCCATTGCCATGGCCGCCAACGGCCGCAGCTATTTTGTCATCCGAGGCGCCCTGCTGGCCGCCCAGCAAGCCAATGCCTGCCTGATCATTGAAATCGCCCGCTCGGAAGGAGGCGCCAATGCCTACTGTGCGGTCAACTATTGGAACATCGCCCGCCAGGTGAATGCCGCCTGCAACGAGCTGGGCATCACCATTCCGGTGGCCATTCACGCCGATCACTACGGCATCAAGAAGGAAAGCGATATCGCGCCGGCCCGGATGGAAATCCCCACCATTTTCGAAGCGGGCATGACCTCCATCGCTATCGATGCCTCCCACATGCCCGACGATCTCAATCTCCTGGCCAACCTGGCCCTGAATTCCGTCATCCCCGAGTGGGCGGGCCGGGAAACCGAGGTGGGCGAAATCAAAGGCTCACAGGGGCTTTCCTCGGCGCAAGAAGCCCTGTTTCTGATCCGCGGCCTGAACGCCTATGATATTTTCCCCAATTGGATTGCGCTGAACAACGGGTCGACCCACGGTATCGAAGCCAGCGGCCAGGGGATACAGGTGGAATTGACCCGTGAAATCCATGAGGTGCTGGCCCCTTACAATGTTTCCGGGGCACAGCACGGCACCTCGGGCAACAATTCGGATCGTCTGCGGGAAATCGCCGCCCGCACGCGAACGACCAAGGCCAACGTGGCCACCGCCCTGCAAATGGTTTCCTGGGGGCTGGAAGTGAATGATTACGGCAATGCCATCCTTGACGATGACGGCCGGTTCATCAAACGCCCCAACGAAGGGGTTCGGGAAGACGTCTGGCAGCGTATGGTGGCCTATGCCGCCCAACAGGGCTGGAATGCCGGCAACTTCAAAAAACTGAACCTGCCCTTCGAAAACCAGCTGCTCGGTCAGCCCCGGGCGGTGCGCGACCGCATGATCGAACGGGTAAAAACCTTCGTTGCCAACATGCTCATCAACGTATTCAACGCCCAAGACACCGCACCGTTGGTCATCGAAGCCATCCACGATTGCGGCAGCTATGATCCGGGACCCAATGCCCAACGCAAGGAGTCTCCCGAGGACTGGACCGAAGCCAAGATCCGGGAACGTGCGGCGGCCATCGACAGCGACAAGGGACCCGCAGGCGATTTCGACGATTGACCATCACAACTGACGAAAGCGTGTCCGATGTTTATCCCCAACTACCAGATTCACAATATTCTCAAGGATTTCGCCCAGCAGTTGCGCAATGGGAATCAGAGGCAGGACGCCGGCCATCGTTTGGAAACCGTCGTCAAAAAGGTGGCCGGTACCATTATGGACCGCGTTGCGCGCCTGAGTGAAGAGGAAGCCCGCTTTCAAGCGGAAGCCGCCCAACAGAAAACGCCCCCCTTGTCTCCAACGGCCGAAGAAAAACCGCCGGGCGCGTTTCACTACCATACCATCGACAAAAACTGCCACAAGATCAGACATTGCCTGGCCGTTGAAAACCCCGAGCAGTTCATCAACCGTTTTCAGTCCACGATCGATGCGGCTGCCACACCCAGCGATGAGAAGGATACGCCCGCGGCCCCTTTCGATGCGACGTAAAAATATCACCACCGATCAGGTCGGTGAAGAGACCTTTTCCTTGGCGGTATCCCAGGCGCGATCCATGTCGTCACGGGACGCCGCTTCAAGCTCGGTGCCCTGGCGCATGAAGGCCTGCTCCATATAGCGAAAACGCTGCTCAAACTTGTTGATGGCGGCCGTGAGCGCTGTTTCCGGGTGAAACCCGACAAAGCGCGCCACGTTGGACAGCGTGAAAATAATGTCGCCAAACTCCACCGCCGCCACGTGGCGTGATGTTTCATCCCGAATCTGGCTGGCGGCGGTTTTGAATTCGGCCCACTCCTCCTCCACTTTGGCCATCACTTCCGTCAGATCGTGCCAGTCAAACCCTGTCCGGGCCGCCCGTTCCGAAACCCGGTAAGACCGCATGAGGGCCGGCAGGCTGGCTGGAATTGAATCCAGCAAAGAAGCATTCTCAGAATGGTTCGCCTTCTGTTCTTCCTTTTTGATGGCATGCCAGTTTTCCCGGACAGCTGCCGTTGAGGTCACTTTCCTATCACCGAAGACATGCGGATGCCGCCGTACCATCTTCTCGATGTTGTGCCGGACGACACGATCCATATCAAATGCGCCGGATTCGGTAAAAAGGACGACCAAGAAAAGCACCTGGAAGATCACATCGCCCAACTCCTCACACACCGCGCGCGTGTCGCCGGAAGCAATGGCATCCACCAGTTCGTACATCTCTTCGATCAGATAGACAGAGAGGGATTGAGGGGTTTGTTTTTGATCCCAGGGGCACCCCCCCTCGCCCCGGAGTTGCTCAATAAGGGCTACGATTGCATCCAGCGAGTTGGGCGCCGGCCCTAGTTTTTCGCTTTCCATTCCCGTTTAACATCCTTGTATTTTTCGCCAAAACGCTGCTTCATGTTCTGGGGAATGATTTTTACAATGCCCTCGGTAATGACCGCCACATGCGGCGCCAGGCGCGAGGTTTTGATGAGCGGTGTGCCGCCGGGCAGAAACGTCGTCAAGGCGAACAACAGCACCGAAGCGATTAAAATGCCCTTGACGCCGCCGAAGGCCGCCCCGCACAGCCGGTCGAACCAGCCCAGGGAGGCAATGTTGAGAAGGTACTTGATCACCACCCCCAGGATACCCACCAGGATGAAGATGACCCCGAAAATAAGCAGAAAACCGATGATATTCGTGTAGGCGGTATCGGAAATCCAGCGTTGCAGGAATTGCGCGGCCACCGGGTAATAAAAAACAGCCCCGTAAATCCCGCCGAAAATACCGATGATCGATGAAATTTCTACCACCAGCCCGCGAAAAATGCCACGGATCAGCGTGAACACCAGGATGATGCCAATGACGATATCCAATGCATTCATAAGGATTGACGGACCTCTATAGGTGATCGTGAAACGGGTTTTTCCCCGGTTTCCAACCTGGCGGATACCCTTACCTTATACGCCGCAACCGGTTGAAACACCAAATGAATCAGGAGGTTGACTTAACAGAGCCGGTATAGGGGGTCAAGGTTTTTCAGCGAATAAGGGGCCGGGTGAATTGCCGTTTGCATTCCTAAAGACCCATATGGTAACATTTGGTTTTATTATTTGGGGGCCACGCTCCGAAAAGGCGGCTGGTTTTAGTGATCAACCGCGGTGGGCGTCGGCCTCTTCAACGTAGAATCATGTTTATGCCGGAAAAATCACAAGCCCCGTTGCGGCAGTTGTCATTCGACGATGTCGAACCGACGCGCATCCTTTTTGGCGAGCACAACTGCCATCTTCAGCGTATCGCCAAAGCCCTGTCCCTGGACATTAACACGCGCGGCAGTGCCGTCCATATCAAAGGCGATGCCATCGCCTCCGCCCTTGCCGAAAACATTCTCAAACAACTTTACGGGCTTATCCAGGATGGCTACCCCCTTTATCTCAACGATATCGACTATGCCGTTCGTATTCTGAGCGCTGATGACCGTGTCCGCCTGAGAGATATCTTCATGGACACGGTCTATATCACGTCTAAAAAACGATCGATCGCACCGAAAAACCCGGCGCAGAAAAATTACATCGACGCCATGCGGCGCTTCGATATCGTATTCGGGATCGGTCCGGCGGGCACCGGCAAAACATATCTCGCGATGGCCATGGCCGTCGCAGCCCTGGCCAATGGCATTGTCAGCCGCATTATCTTGACCCGTCCCGCGGTCGAGGCCGGGGAGACGCTGGGGTTTCTGCCCGGCGACCTGACGGAAAAGGTCGATCCCTACCTTCGGCCGCTTTATGACGCCCTGCATGACATGATGCGATTCGAAAAAGTGTCCAGCCTCATGCAACAGGGTGTCATCGAGGTCGCCCCCATTGCCTTCATGCGCGGCCGAACCCTGAATGATGCCTTTGTGATTTTGGATGAAGCCCAAAATACCACCTCGGAACAAATGAAAATGTTTCTGACGCGCATCGGTTTCAACTCCAAAGCGGTGATCACCGGCGATATCACCCAAGTCGATCTTCCCGCCACGAAGACGTCCGGACTGATAGAAGCCAACCGGATTTTACAAAATATCGAGGGCATCGCGTTCGTATTCTTTTCCAATACGGACGTGGTCAGACATCGATTGGTACAGGATATTATCCGCGCTTATGAAACAATGGGCAAGGAGCGCCCCGAATAGCGTGTTCGCCCATATGACACGCACCATCGGGCACGGATGCCGATGGTCATCGGCAGGGTTTTACGGCGCCCTCCCAACGGTATCAAGGGTGATGACATCATGACCGCCAATCGGATAAAAGACACTTTTTTGAAACGGCTGGACCCACAGCACCGCATGCGTTGGCTGGTCATGCTGGTGGTCATTCTGGTGTTTACCGCGATTCTCTACCCCGGCCTCGTGGTCACTGATCTCGCCTACCGAATCGGCGATGTGGCCGAAAGAGATATCAAGGCGTCACAAGACTTCCTCATCGAAGATCGCCAGGCCACCGAAACCAATCAGCGCAATGCCTCTGATCAGACCCTGACCGTATACGACTATGATGTTCTGCTGGCCCGCAACCTGACCCGCAAGATCGAGCAGGTCTTCCTTGACATGCGTGAAACCGTCGCCGCGCTCGAAGCCCGGGAAGCGCTTCACGCGGCCGCCAAAGGGCCTGACGATGCCACGGTGACGGAAACCATTGTTTCGCCGCCGCTTCCAGCGACGGATACCGCGCCGCATGAAGGCGATGCGCTCCCTGTCGATGAAACCCTGGCGAAAAAACGGACGGAATTCGGCGAAAAACTCGGGATCACGATCCGAGAAGATGTTTACCAAATGCTGGCGGAATCCGATTTTTCTCAGACCATCGCCGACCGCATGAGCCAAATTCTCTATGAAATATTGAAAAGCGGGGTGGTCGCCAACAAAGAAATCCTTCTGCGGGAATCCGAAAAGGGCATCGTCCTGCGCACGGTCGGAACGGATAAAGAGCGCACCGTGCGTAATCTGCGGCAATTTTATGACCTGGAAGAAGCCAGGATGATGGTCCGCATCATGGGCCAGCCCATGCTGAAAGACATGGGCTACGCCAATGCGGATTTGATTGTGGACCTGATGCAGGATCTCCTGCAGCCGAACATCAGCCTCAACCGGAATGAAACCCAGAAGCGGCAAGATGCCGCCGTGGCGGAAGTCAAACCGGTCTTTCATAAAATCAAAGCCGGCGAAATGCTCCTGCGCGAGGGGGAACGGGTTACCGCGGTCCAGATTCTGAAACTGCACGCCCTGCAGGAGGAGCAGCTCAGCCAGCGCATCGCCATGAGCAGCATGGGCGCGGCCATGATTATGATCTGCGTGCTGCTGTCAGCCTATTTTCTGCGGTTCCGCAACCGTGACGAACGGGCCTACGCGATCAACAAAGACATTCTGTTTACCGCCGTGGTGTTGTGTACCTTTTTTGTCATTGCCGAGGTTGCCGGGTCGCTGTCGCGCACCCTGGCCCAGAATACACCCCTTTCTTTTGATGCCTTGTCGCTGTTCTATGCCACCCCCATCAGCGCGGCGACCATGATCGTCTGCCTTTTTTTGGGACTTGAAAGTGCCATTCTGACCGCGATGATCCTGAGCATCGGCGCCGCGATTGTCTTTCACGGCAGCTTTGAAGTCATGATCTTCTTCCTGATCAGCGGTGCGATGGCCGCCTATTGGATCCGGGACTGCCGGGGACGCAAAGTGTTTATCAACGCCGGATTGAAAACCGGCCTATTGAATATCACGCTGGCGGTGGCCATCGGGGTCTACACCGGGTTCGAATCCACCAAAGCGATCCTCTGGGGAGGGCTCTTCGGCTTTCTGGGGGGTGTTTTCTCCACCATTATCGCCACCGGCCTTGTTCCGATTATCGAAATCCTGTTCGAATATACATCCGATATCAAACTGCTGGAGCTGGCCAACCTGGACCAGCCGCTGATGCGAAAACTCATGATCGAGGCCCCCGGGACCTATCACCATTCCGTGATTGTCGGCAACATGGTGGAAGCAGCGGCCGCTGAAATCGGCGCCAACCCGCTGCTGGCAAAAGTCTGCGGCTATTACCACGACATCGGAAAAATTCGCAAACCGGCCTATTTTATCGAAAATCAGGCCGGCGGCCGCAACCGGCACGACAAACTGGCGCCCTCCATGTCCGCCCTGATTCTGATCGCGCACATCAAAGACGGAATGGACATGGCGCGCCAGAATAAACTGGGCGAAAGCATTACCGATACCATCCGTCAACATCATGGTACCAGCCTGATTCAATACTTCTACGACAAAGCCCGACAGCTCAAAGGCGAAGATGCCGTCAATATCGACGATTATCGCTATCCCGGCCCCAAGCCCCAAACCCGTGAGGCCGGTCTGGTCATGCTGGCTGACGTCGTGGAAGCCGCCAGCCGCGTTTTGAGCAATCCGACGCCGTCGCGTCTGCAGGGACTGGTGCAAAAACTCATCAACCGAATCTTCTCCGACGGCCAGTTGGACAATTGCGAGTTGACCCTGCGCGACCTCCACAATATCGCTAAATCGTTCAACACCATCTTGAACGGTATCCACCACCACCGTATCGAGTATCCTGAAAAACGAAGCGGAACCCTCGTCAAGAAAAGGGGTCGGAATGGAAGTTCTGATCGACAATCAGCAAGATCTGCTGACGATACCCAGCACGCGCCTGATGAAAACGGCCATGGCCATCTTAAACGCCTTGGACTGTCCTGACGGGGAGCTATCCCTCCTGATCGTCGATGACGACAAGATCGCCCCGCTCAACCAGCAGTATCGGGGACGCTCCGGGCCGACGAACGTCCTCGCCTTCTCCATGAATGAGGGGGCCTTTGCCGACATCATGCCTCATCTGCTCGGCGATGTGGTCATCTCGGCCGAAACCTGCCTGAAGGAGGCGCAATCGTCGGGCATCGACGTTGACCAACACTTCACCGAACTGCTGATTCACGGGATATTGCATCTTTTCGGCTACGACCACGAAATATCGGAGACCGAAGAACGCCGGATGATGGCCAAGAGCGACGAGATTCTGCAACTGTTGGAAAAAGCGCGCCAAATATAACCAGGGGGCTTGCCGGACCCGATACACGAAAGATTCGATCCGGCCGCCCCTAACAACGCCCCGAGGAGGACCCATGCCGGACCTTGTTGTCAGTGTGAACCATGTGGCGGCGCTGCGCCAGGGGCATAACGACAAGCATCCCGACCCGGCCGCGGCGGCTGTCCTGGCGGAATTGGCCGGCGCGGTCGGCATCGCCGTCCGCTTTACAGGGGATCGGCGCTATGTGAATGACCGCGATATCCGCGTTTTGCGTGAAATCGTCAAGGGCCGGTTCATCCTGGGGATGGCACCGACGTCGGAAATGATGGGCATGGCCCTGGATGTCAAACCGGATGAGGTGATCCTGATTCCCGAACACCCCGAGGAAGCAACGCCGAGCGGTGGCCTGGATCTCATCCTGGATCGCGCTGAAATCAACGACACCATCGCCACCATTCGGGACAGCGGCATCCCGGTATTCCTTCTCATCGACCCTGATCCGGAGCATATCAAAATCGCCCACCGCTTGAATGTCGACGGCGTCCAGATTCACACGGCGGCTTATGCCGGCGATGCGCTGCCGTCGACGCGCAAGCGTCTGCTGGCCCGGCTGGTGGATGCCGCCAAGATCGCCGTCAAATTGAAATTGCGCGTCGCGGCCGGCGCCGGCCTGGGCTACGCGACCGCCCGTGCCGTCGGCCAACTGAGCGAGGTCGAAACTTGCATTATCGGCCACAGCATCATGGCCCGCGCGCTGATGGTCGGCATCGAAACCGCAGTACGGGAAATGATCATTCTCCTTGAGGGCCAATGACGCTCATCTCCCAGTACCGCAAACCGGAATGCCCGCCGCTTGGCCCTTCCCGAGGAAACCGGATATGACGCCACCCATGACATGCCACGTCATATCCGAGTCACCCCAAGACACCCGCCGAATTGCGGCCCGGATCGGCCGGCTGGCGCAACCGCGGCTTGTGATCACCCTTTACGGCGATCTCGGGAGCGGTAAAACCTGCTTTGTGCAGGGCCTTGCCCGTGGCCTCCAGGTGGCCGACGGCACCTACGTGACCAGCCCCTCCTACACGCTCATTCATTCCTACCCGGGCCGCCTGACGCTTCACCATGTCGACCTGTATCGTCTGGCTGGGGGCGACGTCGACGATATCGGCCTTCTGGATCTCATGGCTGAGCCCGGCGTCACCGCCATCGAGTGGTCGGAACGGTTGGCCGACGACCTGCCCGAAGAGCGCCTGGTGATCGACATTCAACCAATGGATGACACCACCCGCCGGTTGGACATGACGGCATATGGACTTGCACCGAAGATTTTGCTACAAGAGCTCTCTAAAATCATTTGAGAGGAACGAATGGGACTCTTCGTACAAAAATTCGGCGGCACATCGGTTGCCGATCTCGATCGCATCCGGAACGTCGCCAAGCGGGTTGCCCGAACCTTTGACCAGGGAAACGACGTCGTGGTCATCCTGTCGGCCATGGCCGGGGTGACCGACAACCTGATCCGCATGGCCAATCAGGTCACCGAATCACCGGATAAACGCGAGTTGGATGTCCTGCTGGCCACAGGCGAACAAACCACGGCCGCCCTGCTGGCCATGACCCTGCGTGCCATGAACTACGCGGCGGAATCCATCCTGGGACATCAAGCCAAAGTGGTCACCGACTGCGCTTTCGGCAATGCCCGCATCCTGGATATCGGCGCCGATCCGATCCGGGCTCTCGTCCGGAATCGTAAGATCGCAGTGATGGCCGGTTTCCAGGGATGTGACATCAATGGCAATATCACCACCCTGGGACGCGGCGGATCGGATACCTCGGCCGTGGCCATCGCCGCCGCCATCAAGGCGGACATCTGCGAAATCTATACCGATGTCGACGGCATCTACACCACCGACCCCAATATCTGCCCCAGAGCGCGCAAAATGGCGCGTGTCAGCTACGACGAGATGCTTGAAATGGCCAGCCTGGGCGCCAAAGTCCTTCAGATTCGATCGGTGGAATTCGCCAAGAAATACAACGTGCCCGTGCATGTGCGATCGTCATTCAGTGATGAGGAGGGAACAATGGTGGTCAATGAAGAGGCCAGCATGGAAAAACTGCTGGTATCCGGTGTGACATGCGACAAAAACCAGGCCCGAATCACGCTGAAGAAGGTGCCGGACCAGCCCGGCGTGGCCGCCAAAGTATTTTCACCCGTCTCGGAAGCCGGCATCATCATCGACATGATCATTCAGAACATGCGTTCCGGCGGGCAAACCGACTTGACGTTCACGGTGCCGGAAACGAATTTCAAGCAGGCCATGGCCATCGCGGAACAGGTTGCCAAAGAGATCGGGGCCGAAGAGGTGCTGGGCGACCAGAACATCGCCAAGGTATCGGTGATCGGTGTCGGGATGAAAAATCACTCCGGTGTGGCGGCCAAGATGTTCGCCACCCTGGCCAGTGAAAACATCAACATCCGACTCATCAGCACATCGGAAATTCGCATTTCCTGTGTGGTCACGGAAAAATATGCGGAACTGGCCGTCCGTGTCCTGCACTCGGCCTTCGGCCTGGACAAGCCCTGACCCGCGAGCGGATGATGACCTCTTTTTCGCGCCCTCAACTGGTGTTGATTCTGTTATTGGCCGCGGTAATCATCGGCCTCACCCTCCTTCGCTACCTCTGGTGGTATTGAGATCGGCCTCCCCCACGAAAGGTGGCGGGGTTCGATCAAAACGAAGCGGTCATGCCAACCCTTCGGCGACCTCGTCGGCCACCCGGCGGGCGGCCCGGGCCGGATCGGCCGCATCCCGGATCGGGCGGCCGATCACGATGTAGTCGGCCCCGCTCCGCACCGCTTCGGCCGGCGTCATGACACGCTGCTGATCATCCGGGCCGACGGATTCCCATGCCGGCCGGATGCCCGGCGTCACCGCCAGGAAATTCGGACCCAGCGCCCGCTTGATGGCGTGGGCTTCCCGACCCGAGCACACCACGCCGGCGCAGCCGGCCGCCCTGGCCATTTCGGCCCGGCGCCGCACCAGTGCTTCCACATCGTCGGCCAGCACCGGTCTAAAGCCGGCCTGATGCAAATCCGCCGTTCCCACGCTGGTCAACACCGTCACCCCGAGAACCTTGGTTCGCCCCTGGCCGGCCGTCACTGCGGCTTCGAGCATGCGCGGATTCTCGCCGCAATGAACGGTCGTCATGTCCACCTGCAGGTCGGCAATGCCCGCCATGGCGCGGGCCACCGTCATGGGGATATCGTGCAACTTGAGGTCCAGGAAAATCCCGGCATCGCCCTCCGCACGAACCCATCGGATGAGATCGGGTCCCGATCGAATGAACAGCTCCAGCCCGATCTTGAACAGGCCGACCCGGCCGGCGAGCTGTCTCACCAGATCCTCCGCATCGTTTCGCGTGGCCACGTCAAGGGGGAAAATGATGTAATCCCGTGGGTCTCGCATACGCCTCCTTTTTGGTTCCCTGCAACGCACGCTTGCGGCGCCAGGGCCTAATAAATAGATTGAAATATTTAGCTTTTCGATGCTAAAAAGTAAAGTTTAAGAATTCCGAAAAGACCGGCCGCACCATGACCATTGCACCGGCGAGGGTGGATGATGGACGATCAGACCCAGACATTGTTGCAGCGTTTGCCCAGTGTGGACCGTTTGCTGGACCGCGCCCGGCATTCCGAGACACTCCGACAGGCCCCCCATTCCGTGCTGCGCAATGCGGCCCGCACCGCCCTGGAAGCCCTGCGTCACCAGCTGCTGCAGGACAAGGCAAGCCTGGATGTCGCCGATGTGAGCGAGACAGCCGTTTTGAAACGCATCGAAGTCCTGGTGACGGCGGCCATGCAGCCCAATCTGCGACAGACCGTCAATGCCACCGGGATCGTCATCCACACCAATCTGGGGCGCTCCCTGCTCTGCCAGGATGCCATCGACAACCTGACCCGTATCGCCAGCCGCTACTCGAATCTGGAATTCAACCTGGATGAAGGCCGTCGCGGGTCCCGCTACAGCGCCGTCGAAGACCTCCTCTGCGACATCACCGGGGCCGAGGCGGGCCTGGTGGTCAACAACAATGCCGGTGCCGTGTTGATTGCGCTGGAAACCATGGCCAAAGACCGGGAGGTCATCGTCTCCCGGGGGGAGCTCGTCGAAATCGGTGGTGCCTTTCGCATACCCGACGTGATGAGCAAAAGCGGCGCTCTTCTCAAAGAAGTGGGGACCACCAACCGCACCCACCTGAAAGACTATGCCGCCGCCCTTGGGGACCGAACGGCGTTGCTCCTCAAGGTGCATCAGAGCAATTTCGCCATCACCGGGTTTACCAAAGAGGTGTCCCTGAAAGAACTGGTCGATTTCGGCGGTCAGCATGATGTGCCGGTCATGGAAGATCTGGGCAGCGGCACCTTTGTGGATTTCAGGCGCTACGGGCTGCCCTGGGAGCCGACGGTCCAGGAATCCGTCGCCAGCGGCGCGGACATCGTTACCTTCAGCGGCGACAAACTGTTGGGGGGCCCCCAGGCCGGTATCATCGTCGGCAAACGC
>Ga0180434_10005194_pt1 | contig 15484 bp, 27 predicted proteins | sample SS_ome_7_FD_132453 | JGI IMG/M metagenome (GOLD analysis project Ga0180434, IMG submission 132453) | Hypersaline lake sediment archaeal communities from the Salton Sea, California, USA - SS_1_D_2 metaG | ecosystem: Environmental > Aquatic > Non-marine Saline and Alkaline > Hypersaline >...
CAGAAGCTCGTTTCGCAGGAAGTGCGTGACGAGTGGGATCGCATCTACAAAGAAGGAGATGACGATGGAGACGAGAGACATGATCCCGTTTCTTGTGGACCAGTTCCAGAAGAAGGGGGAGACTCCGGCGGGTGAAGACCCGGAACCGGCAGCCCTGGATAGGCTGTACGACGAAACAGCGGGCATGGGCGGCTCCGAGGCAGCCCATCTTGCCATCACCAGGTTTGCGGAGTTCTGCGGGCAGTTCCTTCGGGAGCATCCGCCGCAGACGCACGTCATGCTCGCCGAGGGCTTTGGCGTAACGCTTGCTGGTGGCTACGAGGTCCGCATCGGCCCGACGGCCGGCGACGACGCACCTGATGGTGGGCTGGAGGAATCCGCGCCGCACCACGTCACCGTGGGTAAGAGTATCCGCGGACAGGGCGGTGTCGAGCCCAGCTCGTCGATCGGTGTCACAGGCAATCAGCAAGACCCGTACATGCGCAGGCCGTAGTGGACGTGTTTACGTGGGTCACGCTAGTGGCCGTCATGATTGCACTATTCACCGTTCCTTTCGCCAATATCGTCTATGCGGTGTTGGAGCAGCGGAAGAAACGCAAGGAGAAACACCGTAGACAGACCGTCACTGGTGGCGGTCTTCTCGGTGATACGCCGATGTACAGTTGTGCGGAGGATCTCCACCGTGAACGAGAGCGTCGAGAAGCAGAGGTGCGCAGACGCATCGAAGAGCACGAAGAAGAGATCAGAGAGCTGAATGAACAGTCGGCCGCACGTGCCGCAGAGCGACGCCGCCGCATATACGATCGCATGCAAGCCGAAAATGTCATGCGTGCGAATCAAATCTACGACCAGTCAATGGGTATTGCACCGGTCGGATCTGAAATTAGTTCCCAAGAACAAAATTCGGATCCGCCGGAGCGTCAGCCCCGTGGGATCCGACTACGAAGAAGGAGGCCCACATGAATTGGGAGAACATTCGGTCCATTCTAGCCGAGTGCTTCGCGGCAGTAGGACTCGCAGTCCTGTATATCATCCCAGCAATCGCGATAGTGAACTGGGTGCAGAGTGCTACCGGCGGTACAGTCGGTGCACACCTACTTGGAGGCTGCTGGCTGTTGTTTTCCGGCATATGCGTAGCATGCATTGTCGACGAGTCAGCGGATGAACGGTTAGCAACAGTCATCCTCTCGACCGTATTGAGCATCGGCGCTCCAAGCGTCGTTATCCTCATCTTCTGGCCGCTCACCAATCTCCAGACGGCCCACCTGATCGTACTGATCGGTGCTCTCGTCATCGCAGTGGCCCATCTTCTGATCTACCTGTTCAACCGCTATAGCGAGTTCGACGGGATCACCCGATCTATTGCGGCGGTCGCCAACCACTTCCTGGATCAACGGAAGTCGTGGGAGATCACGCAGCTGCACGAGCATATCGACAGGCAGCTCGAGCGTAAGCTTCAGCGTCTGCCGGAAGTGCTCAAAGAACTCAAGGAGCTGCGTGAGGAGAACAATCAACTCCGCGCCGAGCTCCCTAGACAAGCAAGAAAGGTGCGTGTCCGAAAGAAATGATTTCAGTACCCGAGTTGCCCAAGACAGGTGTGCGTGTTCGCCACCTTACGGACTGGCCAGGCTACGCTGTGAGTGAGACTGGACAGGTATTTCACCTCACCAACGGACGCTGGGACAAACTGACACCCAAGCGGCTGGGTTCCGGACCCAACTCGGTGGCTCTTTCGTGCGGCCTGTCGAGTTGGGCCGCACGCCGTATCGATGACCTAGTTACAGAGGCTTTCCCTGATGACCCACTACCCAAAAAGGCGCACGGACGCTAGCTATCAAATCGAGGCAGGCTACCCTAACGGGAAGAACAACACCATCGTCGACCAGATCGACGACTTCGACGAGGCCATGGATGCAGCCAAAGCGGTTGCCTGTCGAGGTGATACCTGCCACGCGGTGATGGAAAACGTCAACGCCAGACCCATCTTCATCTGCACTTGCCGTCCTGGTAAGTGTACAAAACATCCCGACAAATGCCCGGGCGAGACCACTGAAATCGGTGGCGATACCCGGCTCTAAAATCGCTTAAAAACGAGGCTTTTTTCGGCATTCTAACACAACGAGAATGTGCTCTTGAGAGCACGACCGTCGAATCCTCGCAGGCACAAGAGGGCGACGGTAAACATTCAATGTTGTGCTAAGGCCCCATGGGCCAGAAAGGTTGGCAATGAGAAATCTCTACGCCATCTCTGCCGTGATCGCCATCGCCGCGATCTGTCTCGTTAGTGTTGGTTGCAAGGACAAGCCGGCTGCCGCAGTGCAGCCAATGCCGTCCTGCATGCCGGCGACCTACTCGGGTGGCACTCCTGCCGCAACGCCAGACCCGATCTCGACGAACCAGGCGCCGGTCACGCTGCCTGCGAATCAACGAGGTCCGGTCACCGGAGGCGACCAGATTGTCGCCTCCACAAAGTACGTTGTTGTTGAGGGGTGGACTGTGAAGGACGGAAAGTCCTCACCGTCGACCGCCCAGATTATCGTCTTTGACGATGCCATTCTCCAGGTTCCCGAGCAGTACCGCGAGTACTGGCACGAGAACGGAGAACGTATCGCACAGGCGACGCCGAAGTCCTTGCCTCTCGGATGGTGTGCATGGGACCGATTCGAAATCCCGAAGGATAACGACGGGAACGAACGGGACCTCAGCTATCTGAGACCCAGTGCGACCGGGAGCCGTGTCTCTCTTCCCGGGCCTACTGCGGATGGTAGTATGTACCACGAAAGTGGTCTGTACTACGTGCATACCAACCAACCCACGCCGGCCGCAAAGCCGACGCCCGCTACCAAGCCGACTGCAAAGTCGGCCAAACCGGCCAACAAGCCGGTGACACAGGGAAAGTAGGCGGATCGGACGGCACGGAGCCCGATCAGCATATTTCTCAAGGCACAGAACCGCCCAGCCTCACGTGAGGCTGGGCGGGACTGCCGCCTTTCCTTTAGCTATGCTATAATCAAATCTGGCCCAAACACGGAGGAAATTACTGTGAAACTCATTACCCACCTTGACGATTACACACCAGGAATGAAGTGCGTCGTCATCTCTGCGTACGAGGATTACCACACGCAGGTGGGAGAAACGGTTAGAAGGGAGCGGATCGATCTCCGTGGTGCCGTATGCACCTTCGAGGTCTGGAATCCGCCTATCATGATACTCCACCCCATCAGGAGTGTATCGAGCGGCGGCATGCCGGGTGCCCTACATCGAATGGGTCCGTTTGCCATGCTCTGCGCCAGCGACTCCGACGCCCCTCAGTCACAAGATGCTGAGGCACTCATTCTCCATCAGGACGACGTCGCGCTGGCTTTTCCCACGGATGAATACCTTGCTGCCTATCAGAAGCACTTCTGCAAAGGTAAGAAGGGTACGGACAAGGAAGGCAAGTCGAGTGTGAGAGGACTGTTAAAGGAGGAATGATGTTCAGAGACCGAGAGCGACGTCCGTCGCCACCACCGTTGAAGCTGCTGTTCTCCGTCATGAAAGAGCCAGGTGCCGCAGTCGGAGACGTGCAGCTGCAGCGTGATCGCAACAATCGCATTCGTCTGCGATTGGGTGACACGGTATCAACCGAGAAACGTGGTGCTATGAAGATCGTTAGCGTATACTGGGAGACTAACCATCGAGGCCACGTGCTACTGCGTCCTACATAGGTGAACCATGACGGAAGAACGGAAACCTAGAGGAATCAAACTGAACCGCGGTCAGGACGATGACATGCCGGAAGGCACATATGACATCGAAGCCTACTGCGATAACTGCGAATGGGAAGGCAACGTTGCCATTCCCAAAGGCACACCCGCGCCATACGAGGAGCCGCTTGGCAATATCTCTCGTTGCGAACATTGCGGGTGCTATACCCTCGTTCGGATGCCTTACGAAGAGGTTGAAGAAGAAGAGGAAGTGGTAGTCCAGGAAGATAACGCCTTCGACGAGGCGGCTGCAAACCGGCTTGCAGACATGCAGCGATGGGCACGTGACCGTGAACGGGAGCAGCATCGGGTAAACCCTCCGGTAGTGGCACCCGTCGCACCGGTGTCACCCACTCCGCCCGCCGTAGATCCCTCGCCGAGCGGGCCGCCCGCGCCGCCCGTGCCATACGTGCCATGGAATCCGACCGAACGTTCACGGACGAATGATCTGCCGCCACGCGGGTGGGGCGAGATCTGGATGAAAAGCAATGACGGCCCAATAATGGACCAAAGCGGCCGTTGACACTTACACATATTTTACACAGCCGAGCATTACGCTCGGCTTTTTTTATGGAAAGGGAGTGATATGAGTGAGTCACCTGCAGGCGTGCTACGGGCACGCGTTGGTGTCCTTCAGCAGCTGGTAGGCAGCGCTGAAGAAGTTCTGAGTGCGAAGGATCCGAAAAAGTGGATGGTGTCGGATCCTATGATCGTAAAGGCATACACCTGCCTGAAGAAGGCGGTGGATATCGGTCAGGAGATTGCGGTGCAACAGGGCCACCGGGATGCCGATGACGATTTGCCCGAAGACGAGTTTGCACCGGACTTTGACCACCGCAGCAAGCTCCAACGTCTGGAGTACGTCCTGCTGCTGTTTGGCCCGGATCGGGACAATGTCCTAACACGCATCTACCGCAGTACCTGCATGCAGTACGGCATCGCCATGTTCGACGGCGTGAACAAGATGACTGATATGCAGTACGACCAACACGCACTCGATGTCGCTGAGGACAAGAACGAACTCATCGTCGAGTGTAGGGACATTCTGACTGCAGCCTGGAAGGCCGCAGGGAAGTCCCAAGAGGAAATCGCTGAGCTCAGCGACAATTACCTCGACATGTGCTGGTCGTACGCCGAGGACGCCTTGGACATTCTCAAATCCAAGTACAAGGCAATGGCGCGAATGACGCAGCTGGCCACTGAGCTTGCCGATAAGATCGACGTCAGCAAGCAGACGCTCGGCGGCTCCATCGCCATCGAGATGTTCGGCGCACTGCTTGGCGAAGGGCTGACCGACGAGCAACAAGGGATGATCGATGATGCTGGAGAACCGCTGGAGCGGGTGAAGGCTGAAGCGAGAATCCGCGTTGCTGCTGAAAGATGCGAATTCGATCTGACCGAGGACGTCGAGAAGTACGTGGTGCCGGAAGCGAACAGCTGCAAGCTGATCGACGCCACAATGCAGGAGAACCTGGCCGAGGATGAGATCGAGGCGTTGATGAAGACTGGCAAAGTTAAGTTAGGAGAGTGACATGGCGAATGTTTGGGTCGAAACTACACGGGCCGACTCGTTCGACGAGGCCCAGCTCCTCGCTATCAAGACCGTGAAGCTGGTGCAGTGGCTTCTCGACGAATCACACCCCGTGATCAAGCGAGAGACCGTGAAGCGATTCGCGGAACTGCAGCCGGAAGAGGAGCCGATCAAAGCCGATGATATGGATGCCGAAGCGGATACGTTCACGCGTATCACCATTGCCGTGCCCATCATCAACGCTATCGAGAGCGAGTTCCGGGAATGCTTCGCAGCCGTCGTTCGCGAGGTTGCGCTGATCAAACGGAAGGAGTTCCCGGAGGACAATCGTTGGAGTGTCCTCGTCCACCTTATCGGTGGTATCGTTAGTGAAGCCGAAGAGCGAAAGTTCTCAGAGTACATGCAGTATCTGCTGGTGCTCACGAAGCAGTTCGGCTTCAAGACCTCGGACACGGTGGCGACTGCAATGCAGGTAGCCCTGATGGTCCTTGACAAGTTCCTCGACAACAGCTCCGTGCTTGTCGTGGGTAGGAATTACAAGAACAACCGCTACGAAGACGGTGACCGTAGGATGCTGTCGATGCGGGAGTTCATGGCGAAGTTCGATGCTGATAAGGAGGACGCATCACAGTGAGAGGAGTTCGTCTGATCTGCGTTCCGGAGGAACGCTTGCAATTCGTAAGGCTGGTACCAGCACCCTATGGTATAGAACTACAGATGCCCAAAGCTAAGGCGAGAGACATCTGTCATGAAGACTACCATCAGGGTGCTGCCGTCGTCTTCAACATACTGCCGTTCTCACGTTTGAACGACCAGTACATAGCCAGCTTTCGTGTGGAGCGAGAGGGCGATGCGCTCGCCGCCTACTCCACGCAGCCATGCTGCTTGGTGGATATCGCCATCGAGGCGTTCCGCACCATCTTCGAGATGTATGGCTCATCGTTGATGGTACACGTAGTGTAACTGAACAGCAGCAAAATATACGGCATTTTAAGGTAGCCAGCGATTTCTTTCCCTTTAGTACTTGGAGGTCATTACAGTGAATGCCAAACAGGCAATCGAACATATCAACAAGTCATTCGAGATTGCCGCCACCGAAGTCGGCGACGTCGACGACGAGCGACGAAGGGGCCTGAACGTGAACTTCACGTTCGTTTACGCGTCGGGTTCCGGGCTGCGAGTGCAGCTTCCCATCTTTGCGGCCGATGAGCCGCAGAAAGTCAACGCGTACGAAACGCCGCGTGCGGGCTACAGCGGGTCTGAGGAGGGCAATGTCATCCCTGGCACTGTGCTGTTCAACGACGGATCGACCGGATTCGGCCTGATCTCCGTCGACGACCTCGCAGCGTGCGTCGTGAACCGCGCGGCGCCCAAGGAGGAACGCGCTTAATAACGAACAAAAACGTGGCATGTAAATATACGCTGGTATTCAATAGTTCCCACAACAAGGAGAAACCATGAACACCTTCAGCTGCGTTTTGAAGATCGTGCTGTGCCCGATCGCCGCAGGCATATTGCTGGCGATCCCAGCATACGCGCTGCCCTTCGGGCAGCCCGAAACGGTCGACCCGGTGAGCAGTATGATTCTGCTCGCCCTGGCGTTGCCCTTTATGGGCGGCGCCATGATGCTGATCGCGTGTGCAGGCAGAAACTTGTTGTTTCTGCCACTCGAGGCATACGACGACATGCGACGCAAGCTGGCCGACGTCTTTGAGCGGGACGTCGACCAGTCCGACAATCCCTACCGCTCTCCGGAGAATCTGTAGTGGAACGCTCCGAACTCAATAAGCGCTTGAAGGTCGCGGAGCTCCGTGCAATCGATGAGCTTCTGGATCAGAACGCTGCTCTCCTGAGCGGCGCTGATCCGGACACGCCACCTTTTGAGCATGCCAAAGCGTTGATCTCCAACAAGTTCAGCCGTGGTGAGCTGAAAGACTTGCTGGAGACGCAACGCAATAGGCAGGGCCACTAGGCCCGAAACGGGAAGACCACACCAAGTCTTCCCGTTTTTTTAGCTATCAGCCGTGGTTAACCGGGCATTAGGACAGGGCATTATAATGTGAACGTTCTAACTACCGTAACCACGGAGGATCTCTAGAGATGAGTTTGCTTACTATTGGTGGGAGCCACTACGGAGGCATCGCGATCTATCAGAACGAAGATGTCGCACGTATGCTGGCCTTTTTCGAATCGGTTTGTCACGGCGAGACCATTCGAATGTTTGACATCGCGCCGTGGCAAGAAGTGCCCATGGACGAGGACCTGGTAGATCACGGCATCGTCCTCGACGGCGGCGCAGGGCAGGTGATTCGCCGTGACCTGCCATACGTATTCAACGGCAGGACGGCGGACCGCACCAACATCGACTCCTTGATGCATCAGCACGGGACGATGCGGGTGAAGGCAAATCTGCGATACATCGACCCGTACGACTTCTTGGACGGGACCAAAGATCCTGCTTACAAGGCAGCGATCGCTGTGGGCGATTTGCGTAACGTGGTCCGCGAGGTGATGAGCCTGGACACCATCGGCTATCTGCGTCACCGCCGGCACGTCGTGAAGGAAGTCGCACACCGCTTCGAGGACATCATCTCGGCTGTCGGCTGATGAATGTCAACGAACATATCCACCGCCCCGCTGGCTCGGACCCGAGCCAGTGTGTGGGCTGTGGAGCACCCATTGGCGCCGATGATGCTCCGTACCCTGCTTGTGAAGCGTGTAGGAGCGTATCTCTCATCAATTGGTCTGATGCAGATAAAAATCGGATGGCCGAACTTCACGCCGATATCGCCCGAAAGGCTGGCGACGAGCGGCGTTTAGCTAAGCAGGAACTTCGCTTCAACTACATGAAGCCGTTTCGTTCGGCTTTACTCAAGGAGAAGGCCGAAGTGCTTCCTGACAAATCTACCGACCTCAGAACATACTGCCAGTTCGTCGATCCTGATACGGGCGAACGATGCGGTTTCTACGAAGGTCAACAACTTACTGCGAGCGACACGCTGTCTGGTGTGGACCCAGTCACCGTTGTCTTGCACTTGCACCACTACGATGAAGACTGTCCTCGCTACGGAGGCGAGGAGAGTCGACATGACGCCACCTTCTTATGTCCGCTGCACCACGCCTATACAGAGATGTATTGTGCGGAGGGCTGCGGCAAATTCCTGTGCGACAGCTTCGACCAGTTTTACCAATGGGTCGACAAGTACATGAAGGACAGGTGGCCAGGTACGTACGCAGGCTATTTCGGCCAATTCGTTCCAGGACCCGATCGCCACGATGACATCGACATATGGGGCGATCACGTGAAGGAATTCCGCCGCAAATGGACCTACTCGTACAAAGCGTGCCAATGCCATTTGCTTGGCAACATGGTGCTCGTAACTGAAACTAAGGAAGGAGATTCAAGTTGAAATCTGCAAAGGACCTGGAGCGGGTAGTTGCGTGTCTGCCCCTCACAAACGGGTTTGCTTACACGTTCGATTGTGCGGGCTGGGCAGTCCAAGTACCACGCTGCCAGTTCGACAAGCTGCTCGCTGCGTTGAAAGAGGATGGCGAACTCGATGATAAGCTCGGCGACCATATCGATGTCATGAACGCTGCGAACGACATCGAGATGGACGAGGACAAGGACTACGACGAGTATCGTCCTGTCGAAGAGCTCAAGGAGGCTCGCGAGCTCCTCTTCAAGGTTGCGATGGACAACAAGGACAACACCGGAGGTAATCCGGAGCAGCCAGAGATGGCTTTCCTGGCGTTGCTCCTTCCTTACGACCTCCTCGGTTGGATCTTGGAAGAAGACAACTGCTTCTCGCCCACCTTCGAGCGGGCGGTGCAGGAAGTCCCGGAGATGATCCTCGGCAGCCAGGAGCTCATCGATCCGATGCTCGGAGGCTTCTGGCACTGCTACATCTGTCGGCTGCTTCGGCATCACGACAGTAATGCCAAGCCGGTCTACGACATGTCCAGCTGCAGCGACGAGAAGGCTATCGGCTGCGAAGATGTATGCCCGGACCCGCAATGTCAAGCCATGCTGGACGGCACCAAGCAGCAGATCGAGGCCATGCAGGCTGCGATGTCGGGCCAGGCGCCCGGTATCGTGTTGCCTCCTGGCGTTGATATGGCAGACGCCCTCGAAGAGGACGACGAGGACGAGGACGAGGACGAGGACACGTCCGAGAACCCGTTCCACGAGAATTAGTTCCCAGGAACAAAATAGGAGAAAATGATCCAAGGTATGTGTGCAGCCAAACGCGAACTCGAAAAGACGGTTATGGCCCTCGAAGACATCCTCTACTTCCAAGAAGGCGGTATTGGGCATGTCGACGGGTGGCCCAAATCGCCAGGCGGGTGCGGCCGAGGCCAATTGATACCACCTCCAATAAATCCGGGCACTCGAGTCTTCACAGACGAAGAGGAGAAGGAATACCGTCTTGCGTGCGATGACATCCGTCGTGCGGCCAAGACAGATTTGACGGCACTGCTACCCGACAGCGGCAGTACGCCGATTTGGAGAGGAAGATAACTCCTTCTTGCCACCGTGCCGCGCCTGCGAGGCGTGGTAACGGTGGCTTTTTCTTAGCTGCTAAAAAAGTGGCAGCTGGTCAGGCACTATCAAATTGAGGTAACTATCTATTCACCATTCTCAGGGAGAAACCTATGGGAACAACACGAAGGAAGCTGTGGCGCGATCTGATCATCAAAATCCGTGCAGACGAAGGACGCGAAGTACCAGAGCTTCGCGATTTCTTCGGCCTCTCACGTGAGGAACAGCTACAGATCATGGGCCGCAAATGGCTGGAAGAGGCCATCGAGGGTATGCACGAGATCATGCAAGATCCCGGTGCCAATCCCGAAGCCCGCGACAACCTCATCGAAGAGATGGCCGACTTCATGGAGATCGCCGAGTTCGTCATGTTCTACTTCAGCATCTCCAAGGAGGAAGTCCTCGAAGCCAAGGAGAAGAAGCGTGCCACGTACGGCGGCTTCCACGGAGGCATCGTTGCCGACTCTCCTCCCTCCGATAAGCCCGGTTCGGAAGCGTACGAATTCGAGTTCAAACGCGCTTAAAAACTACGGTTTTTCCGGCATGTTAAAGTGAGGGTACTATACCCTCTGCAAGCTGATGGTCCAGCAGTAACTATACCATCAGCCCACATGACGAGCTAATGCTCGGCCGACATCCCACGGTATTACCTGGGAGCTGGCACCCGTACCTGTGGGTGAGTGCCTCAGGGATGGCGGATGAAATCTCCGCCATTAACAGATGCATCCCATACAGCCACGATCGGAAGGCTGTATGGGATGGCCACCCGAGTGTCACACTCTTCGGGAGTAGGTTGCGGTAACGCGCCGAAGGACCTAGTGTGTTGCGAGAAGAAGGCACGACGGTGCTGGACGCTCGTAGGTAATCATCAACAGCTAAGAGGGCTCTGCGGTCCGATCACTGCAGAGCCCGCCCAGCCGGCCACCTAGGTGGCAGTTCTTATTACCCTGTGATGCCGGCACAGGGTTTGGACTGCCACAACACAAGATTGCACTGATGCAGGACCAGCCCTGCGGGATCAAAACATGGCGGTGCCCACGGGTCGATAACGTGTGGGTAGCGGCAAGCACACTTTGCCTAGGCGGAAACCCACCGTCTTACTGAAACGGGAGAGTGGGTAAAAGGCCCACAACGCTATCTTCGAATCCGCCGTTTGGCGGTTTATTTATAGTCCCTCGTGACTGGAGGATGCTACCCGCCATGGGCAGTTTAGAATAGCCAGACACTGCCCATGGCGACTTCCTCCCACCAATACAACATCGTTGTTTCTCCTTTCAGTTGTCCTCGTAGGGCAGCTATGGATCGGCTGCAGGGCTCGGGCTTCGGTCCGGGCCCTGCACTTTCCACTTTTTCTTAGCCCTTAAAAACAGGCGTATACACGGCATGTCAAATTAGAGTGCATGGTTTCAGTCACAACTTCGTGGCTGCAACCCGATCCATCAACCAAAGGAGAATGGAATGAACTCTAACAACCGTCTGTACCAAGCGATCCTGTTGTGCATCGGCCTCGTCATCGTAGTGGCCGCATTGTGCGTAGATGGCATCCTTGGGTACATCGCCGCCAAGTACGGGGTTATCACCCGTACGGGATTGGCGACGATGTGCGTAAGCACGGCTGTTGCAGGCTGGTTGATCGTTGGCATGATCACCCAGTTTCGTGGTCGACCAGGGCGACGTGAGGATATCAATCCTTACGCCTCGCCCGGGACGCTCGGCCACGAGGCGCCCGACTCGCCAGAGGGCTCGCTCGAAAGACGTTATCAGGAATGCCTGCGTAATGCCCAACGAGCGTGGACGCTACCATCGACTTACTTCGCCTTCGTGGAGCTAAACGGTGGTTATCCTAAGCTGTGGCGAGAAGTGGAGCAGAATGGCAAGATTGACATGTTCAATCAGTCACCGCTCCATTGGTGCATGGACATCGGTCATCCCTCGACGGAGGAAGATCTCCGCGAGAAGCTGATGTCCGACACCGAGTACCGATGGGTGCTCCGGCGTATCTTCCGCAACATCGCCGACGTGGCGGAAGTTGAAGCCATTGCCCGTCGCCTACAGCGCCACGGCTACTGGCAACCCATGTCGGATACCATCCTGTGGTGCCTCGAAGTAGGCATCATCAGCGATGGACGTAAGTGGGAGCCGGAGGCGTCGCCGGTCGTAATTCATCGTGTCACGCAGTAGCCAACAAGGGCAGCCACGGGCTGCCCGGGAGAACTTCGGTTCTCTTTAGCTATCAGCTAAAGAACAGGCAAATACGTGGCATGTAAATATGAAGACAGTAGCCCTCACCCACCATGAAGGAGAGAGTCATGAGAGGTTTCTTGAAGTACGCTTTGTGTGTGCTCTTCCTGCACGTCAACGTGTTCACGGGCGCCTGGGTGGCGCTCCACATGTGGACGCACAGGGATGCCACGCTACCCAACGGAGCGTGGGAATTCTGCATGGCGGTGGTCGCAACCACCGTCATCATCGGATTCATCTTGGGCCACGTGGTTACCAAGAAAACGAAGCTCTACATGAACCGCGTCCTAGGACGCACGCAGGCGTAGGGCAGACACGGGCTGCCCGGGAGAACTTCGGTTCTCTTTAGCTATCAGCATTTCCGGGCATTATAACTTAGGACCCGTAAATACTCATTATGGAGGATGCTATCTTGAATACATCAGTGTTAACCGAGAAGTGCGACAACTGTCGCCGAACCGTACAGCAGTGCGGAGATCTCCAGGCATTCCCGGTATTGCCGGAGATCAATGTTTTCTTGCGGCTGTGTAGCCGCTGCTCCGTATTGCTACATGTTCCAAAAGGAGAAAAGGATGGGATTTCGAGATCACGACGTGGAGGATCGGTCACCGCAGGAAATGGCCGAGGAGTTAGTGCAGGCGATCGACAACTTGTCAGTGTTCGGCACGAACGTTGAAGGTGCCGATATAGCCGCGGCTAGGGATGCGTGGGATACGCTCCACATGATCATCGGCGACGATCGGCCGGCGATGCTGGCTCTGCTCAATGCGGTGGAGGATCGGCTCAATGAGGATGCCAGCAGCTACCTCGACTTCTTCGAGTAAAGAGCGAGCCATTTCACGGCATGATAAAGTGAAGGTCGATCCTAACACTTAACACTTACAAAGGAGGTGAACATGAACCGACTAGAGAAGGATGATCTGTTGGTACTCGGCGATCGCTACGAGACCAACGGGGACGGCCGGCGAGCCAAGATCGTACGGTCGTGCATGCTGTGGAACTGGAGAAAGCTTTACAAGCTGCTCCAGCCCGGAGGGCGTCCAAAGCCGCTCACTGCGGAGAACGACGCCGCGATGGCAATGCAGTGCGAGTTCAAGCGTCTCTTGGCGATACGCACGCTTGAACATGCGGAAACCGCAGGGCTGACGTTGCCGGTGCAGATGAAGGAAGTCCTCGACATCTGGCCGCCCGACAACAGCGAAGCCATCATCGATCAGATCGAGAAGTGGCACGTTACCTGGATCGAGGCGATGGGGAAAGACACGCGGAATCCCAGATCTGCGTGGCTGTCCCTGTTTGCGGCCCAAGCGGTGATCACACACTTCGGCCGTATCTACATCAACCAGGAGCACCTCTGCCGCCGTGCCGCAGCATTCGCCAAGCTGCCGGAACGCTTCCGCCTGGATTACGCAAGTGATCTGCCGCACATCGACGAGGACGTCGAGAACGGCGACTGGCACCACTTCGATCGAGACACAATCGATCGGAACGCCGCTTTGCGTAAGATCTGGCGAGAAGAGGACTTTGCCTGGGCGGCATTGGTCGTCCAGGTAGCGTGGCAGCGACGGGAGATTGTGGAACGCCACAATCGCCTGTACCGTGCGAAACTCGAGGAACTCACTCGTGAGTCCGATGCCGCCCCGCCGCCAGATATTCACGAGTGGATGAGCGGCGAGCACTGTCCATCTTGATCCCGGACCTGACCGATGGGTTGGCGGATGTCCGTCCCGCCTTGTTTCTCATCAAGCACTGCCGCCTGTTTCGAGCCAGGTGGCAGTGCTCAGGTCTGTTTTTTTAGCCATCAGGATTTAGTTCTCAGGAACTAAATTCAGCGGCTTTTCACGGCATGTAAAAGTGAAGGCCGAACTACTCTTACAAGAAGGAGAAAGATATGCCGTATTACCTTCATGGCCTGTTCGCACTGATTTTCGCCGGTGTGGTGGCACTCTTCATATACGTAGACATGCCACTCCCACTGGCCATGCCAGTGTACATGCTCTTCGGAGGCGCATGGGCATACGTGCGCCGTACGTGGATGAAAGACAGAGAACTGCTGGATCGCGCTGACAAGCAGATAGCCGAGATGCGGAAGCGACATCGCATCTGGGAAGCCCACCAGCAGGGCAAGGTCATCGACGTAGAGCGTAACTAGCCGCCTTCGGGCGGCGGGAGAACTTCGGTTCTCTTTAGCTATCGGGAGCTTAAAAACATCGCTTTTCGTGGCATGTTAAAGTGCCGATCCATAACACTCTACAGAAAGGAGCACGAAATGGATAAGGTAACAAAGGACGAGCTTCTCGTCCTTGCCGACCTCTTCGAGGAATCGGGCATGACGTTGGCCGCCGCCAAAACTCGGTGGTTCTTCGACGAGCACAAATCCCGTATCACGTCATTGAGATTGTTGGCTGCCCTCTTCCCTTCGAAAGATGAGGAGTGGGAAGCGATGATCGCAATGATGCACTGGATGCTCGACGAATTGACCAACGGGCCACCGCTCCGCGTGCTCGTCGAGCATCACGCCTTTTTACAGTATGCCTTAGAGCATATTGAGGCTCGCAGGCAAGAAGATGATGGCACCATCTTCAATGCCTGGGATAACAAGGCGTGGGACATAGCACGAGGAATGTGGGCGTGGCGTAGAACAACCCGGATGGTAACTGACGGTATGTTCTACTTCCAGGGTGCTGCCCTGGATATGGCATCGTTGGCATTGTCATCGATGCTGGGCGGCATGGCAGTCGACCAAACGCCCACAACTGCGTGGAAGCGCAGTCGTCGTGCAGTTGCGTGGCACACCACCATCAACTGGTCGCAGTACCGCCACGGCGACGAGGACGAAGTCGAAGACCGCCTGCAGGACTTCCTCATGAAGCGTGCGTGGGCCTGATCCTGCCGCCGCAAGGCGGCGGGCCTTCGGGCCCTTTTCTTAGCCCTTAAAAACAGGCAAATACCTGGCATGGTAAAGTAGACGATCCATAACTTCAGACCCAGGAGAAATCCAATGCTTGACCATGAAGTCACTGAGGAGAACTTCGACCTGATCAACAGTATGTCTACCGTCTACCGGTGTCCGGTTGACGGGCACACGATCATCGGCATCGAAGGCGACGACAAGGTAATTTGCAAGTGCGGGAAAACCAATCCAGCACTGGCCGCACGTGGTATCGATGAAACCCATGCTATGGCCGGCGGCAGCCTCCACTACACCAAATGGCTTCGCATCGTTACGGACGTGTCCGAACTGCGAAGCTGGCGAGTGGGCTGAATCAATGCGGAAGGGGCAGCCGCGAAGGGGAGGACACCCGATCGTCCTCCCCTTTTTTTAGTTCTCAGGAACTAAATTCAGCGGCTTTTCGTGGCATGTAAAACTAGCAGATCCATATCCCTCAACCAAAGGAGAAAGACAATGGTAAACTGCGAATG
>Ga0180434_10005195_pt1 | contig 15481 bp, 17 predicted proteins | sample SS_ome_7_FD_132453 | JGI IMG/M metagenome (GOLD analysis project Ga0180434, IMG submission 132453) | Hypersaline lake sediment archaeal communities from the Salton Sea, California, USA - SS_1_D_2 metaG | ecosystem: Environmental > Aquatic > Non-marine Saline and Alkaline > Hypersaline >...
GGCCGCTGCAGCTGCTCTGCGAGCTGGGGCTGATCGGCGCGCTGCTGCTGCTGGCGATCGTCGCCGGCCTGTGGTGGTGGACGCGCCGGCTGTGGCGAGGCGGCGGCGGTTCGCTCAGCGCGGCGCTGGTGCTGGCGGCGGTCTTCGGCAGCCTGCTGCACGCCGCGGTGGACTTCGACTACACGTTCGGTGCCACCACGGCGCTGCTGGGCGTGATGCTGGCCTGGGGCGCGCACCTGGCGACGCCCGCCGAGCGGGTTTGGCCCGCGCCGACGCGGGGCGCTAAGTGGCTGACCGGCATCGCAGTTGTGCTGCTGCTGGCGGTCGCCGGCGTCGGCGAGCTGCTGACCCTGGAGCGCTACCAGCTGGACCGGCTGCGCGAGAACCCGGGCATCTCCGTGGAGCTCAAGCTCAGCCTGCTCGATCAGGCGATCCGCTACAACCGGCTCAACCACCGTACGCACTACCAGGCGGCCTCGCTGCTCAGCAACCCGGGCCCGATGCGCGACGACGCGGCGGCCCGCCTGCACCTTGAGACCTGCCTCAGGCTCAACCCGCGCTACTCCCAGGGCTGGGCGCTGAAGGGCCTGCTGGCGGCGGACAAACGCGAGGGCGAGGGCTACCTGGAGCACGCGCTGATGCTCGACCCCTACAACCACCCGGAGCACTACTACTTCTATGCCAACCTGGCCGCGGATGACGAGGCTAAGCGCGAGCGGCTGCTGCTGGGGCTTGAGCGCGTCCCGGCGCACCACCCGATTCGCCCGGACCACGTGCGCCCCACCTGGCACGAGCTGAATCCGATGTGGGCGGAGTGGTACTTCGAACTGGCGCGGCTGACGGACGATCCGGAGGAGAAGGCGCTCTATCGCCAGCGTGGCGCGGCCTTCCAGGCCTACTGGGAGAGCGTGATGGCCGAGCGAGCGGCCGCGCAGTAGCGGTGCCGTCGGTCCGTTCGCACCGTCTACAATAGTCCGGCGAGGTTTCTATGAATATCCAGAAGATGATGCAGGAGGCCCAGAAGCTGCAGGCCGAACTGCAGGAGAAGATGGCCCGCGCCCAGGAGCAGCTGGCCGACGAGCAGCTGGAGGGCAGCGCGGGCGGCGGGCTGGTGACGGTGACGGTTAACGGCCACAAGCAGCTGGTCAGCGTGAAAATCAAGCCCGAGGCGATCGATCCCGAGGACATCGAGATGCTGGAGGACCTGGTGTTCGCCGCGCTGCAGTCGGCGCTCTCGGCGGCCGACGCGCGCTCCGCCGAGGTGATGAGCGAGGTCCAGGGCGGGCTGGGCCTGCCCGGCGGCATGGACCTCGGCGGGCTGCTGGGGCAGTAATGCTGGGTCTGCCGCAGGCGCTTTCCGACCTGATCGAGCTGCTGACGCGGCTGCCCGGCATCGGGCCCAAGGCCGCGGAGCGGCTGGGGCTGGCGCTGCTGAGGTGGGAGGCGGCGGACGTGGACAAGCTGGGACGCGCCTTCAGCGAGGCGGCCAGCCGCGTCACGGAGTGCCCCACCTGCGGCTGCCTGGCCCAGGACGGCGAGCTGTGCGCCGTCTGTGACGACGGCTCGCGCGATGAGAGCGTACTCTGCGTGGTGGAAGGCCCGCTGGACGCCGTGGCGCTGGAGCGCGGCGGGCTGTTCAATGGGCGCTATCACGTGCTGGGCGGGGCGCTGTCGCCCGTCAGCGGGGTGCTGCCGGAGGACCTGAGCATCGAGCAGCTGATGGAGCGGATCGCGGACGGCAAGGTCCGGGAAGTGATCGTGGCGACCAACGCCAGCCCGGACGGCGAGGCCACGGCGCTGTACCTCAGGCAGGAGCTGGAAGGCAGCGGGGTGAAGCTGACGCGGCTGGCCCGCGGGCTGCCCAGCGGCAGCCAGCTGGACTACGCCGACGCGGCGACGCTTGCGAGCGCGCTGGAGAACCGAACGGAGCTGTAGGGCGAGGGAGGCAGGCCATGAAGCTGGTCGAGCAGCTGATGAACGACGGGACGGAGCTGAACATCACCGGCAACGCCGGCACCCACTATAACGGGGTGAAGATCGTGGAGGTCTGGGACGACTTCATTGCCGTCGAGGTCGGTGACTCCGGGATGCGCCAGGCGGGCCAGTACCGCGGCGGCAGGGCCTATATCAACGTCTACACCATCACGCGCATCGAGCCGGCCGGCATGGAGGGCAGCGTTCAGGACAGCATCCGCCGCCGGCTGCGCTAGGGGATTCGCTTCCGCACGAGGCGCTGCACCTCGGCGTGGCGGGGGCAGCTGATGAGGTGGTCGTTGACCAACCCGGCCGCCTGCAGGTGGGCATAGACCGTCGTCGGACCGAGGAAGCGGAAGCCGCGCTGCTTCAGGTCCCTGGCTATCGTCTGCGCCAGCTCCGTCTGGCACGGAATCTGTTTCATCGCCTTCCAGCGGTTGACGATCGGCCGGCGGTCGGTAAAGCGCCAGATGTAGCGGCTGAAGCTGCCAAAGCTCCCCTGCACGGCCAGCAGCGCCCGGGCGTTGCCGATCGCCGCCTCAATCTTCTGGCGGTTGCGGATGATGCCGGCGTCGCCCAGCAGCCGCTCCACGCTGCGGCGGTTGTAGCGGGCGACGCGCGCCGGATCGAAGCCGCTGAAGGCGCGGCGGAAGTTCTCGCGCTTTCTGAGGATCGTCAGCCAGCTTAGCCCGGCCTGCATCCCCTCCAGGATCAGAAACTCGAACTGGAGTCGGTCGTCGTACAGCGGGACGCCCCATTCCGTGTCGTGATAGGCCTCCATCAGCGGATCGCCCTCGGCCCATGCACATCTGCCCATGGTGACAATCCTAGCCCGTCCAGCGGGCGCTGTCACCTGGCGAACCACAAGTGCCACAGTCTATAATCTTCCCTGTGAGGAAGGCGATCGGGGCGCTGCTGCTGCTTGCAGGGGCGGCATACTTCTATCCAGCGCAGGCGGACACCGCGCGGGATGGCGCGGTCAATCCCGCCAACGCCGCCCACCTCGGCGCCGTCGAGGCCCCGCTGACCGTCGCCGGTGACGAGCAGAACCCGGACGACGGCGGCGACCAGCCGGCTGCGGCCGGCAATCCGGCGGATTCCGGCTGCTGCGCCGGGCCCTGCGAGCACGGCGGCGGCATCCTGGAGTTCTTCGGCCCCATCGCGATCATCAACCAGCATCCGCCGACCCAGCTGTTCCTGGCGCCCGTGCCGGAAGCGGCCACCGTGCTCAGGCCGGGCGAGTCCTTCGCCCGCTTCAAGCTGGACTGGTCCAACAACATTATCCGCGAGCTGGACGACGGGGTGATCTGGGACTTCGACTTCGAGACGGTGCGCGTCGAACTGGACTACCACCGCCATCTGGCGGGCGGCGAGCTGAGCGCGCGGCTGCCGTACTACTCGCGGTCCCACGGCGTGCTGGACAGCATCATCGCCGACTGGCAGAACTTCTTCGGCCAGCGCAACGGCCACCGCGACGACTTCCCGGACTACCTCTACCGCTACACCATCGTCACCCGCGACGGGGTGGTCTACAACGAGGAAGGGGACACCCACGGCGTCGGCGACCTGGCGCTGGGCTACAAGTACCAGCTCTGGCAGCGCGAGGACGGCCGCGAGGCCGCCGCGGTGCGCGCCGGCGTCAAGCTGCCGCTCGGCGACTCAGGCAAGGCGATGGGCAGCGGCAACCTGGACTGGCAGCTGGGGGCGCTCTATCAGCGGCAATTCGGCGAGCGATTCCGGGGCTATGCCAACGTCGACTGGGTCTTCGTCGGCGAGCCCGACTGGCAGAACATCGCCCACCAGGACATGCTGGTGACGGTGCTCGCGCTGGAATACGCCTGGCGCCCCGGCACCACGTTTGTCGCCCAGTACCGGCGGCAGGGCAACCCGCTCCGGTCCGGCAACGAGGAGGCGGACAAGGGCAGCCAGGAGCTGGCGCTGGGCTTCAACCGCCGGCTCAGCGACCATCTGATCTGGTCCGGCGGCTTCAACGAGGACGTCAACCCCGACACCGCCTCGGACTTCGTGATGATGACCCATCTGCGCTGGGAGTTCTAGCCGGCCCGCCCGGGCCGATGCCGCCCATGGTCACAAGGCGCAATGTCCCTCCCCAACTGTCACCTGAGAATGGACGACAGGTGTCGCCCCCATTGACGAGCGGGAGAGGGACAATTACATAGGGCGAATGTCTTTGGGAGAACATGATGGGTTTCTATTGGAGCAGTCCGAAGTACCATGCGCTGATGCTGCCGCTGCTGGTCTCGCTGGCGCTGATCGGCGGCTGCGGCGGTACGGATCAGCCGCCGCTTGCGGTCGGCAGTCCCGCAGGCCTGCCGGAAGCGCGGGCTGGCGTTGACTCACAGGCGCAGGTCGATCCGCGGCTCGCAGCCGAGCTGGTGGCGGAGCTGGAGCGGGTGCTCAGACTCAATCCGCCACGGACGGTGAGCACGCCGCCCGGTGGCAGCGCGTCCGCGACGGTGCTGAGCTGGGACGAGGACGAAGACAGCTTCCGGTGGGGGTACTACTCCGCCGGCGACTACGATCAGAACGGCGAGGTAGGGGTCAGTGATCTGACGCCGCTGGGTGTCCATTTCGGCAAGCAGAGCGGCGGCGGGCTGTTCGATCAGAGGACCGTCGAGTCGGTCGTCGACGGCGACCAGAACGGCGAGATCGGCGTTTCGGACGTGACGCCGATCGGTCAGAACTTCGGCGTCGTTTGCCGGGGCTGCCGGCTGTACTTCAGCACGGAGGAGGCGGACGTACCGGAGATTGCCAACCAGCCCAACGGTGCCGGAGCAGAGCTGATCGTAGAGCTGCCGCTCAGCGAGGCTACCGGCGGTCCCCAGGAGCGCAGGCAATTCACCTACGTACCGGTAGATCCGCCCGAGGGCTACTACTGGGTGCGGCCATACGACGGGCAGGAACTCGGCACGCCGAGCAACGCCTTCCGGCTCGGGGCGGAGAACCAGCTGCCGATCGCCGTGCTGCGCGCGCAACCGGTGAGCGGGCTGGTGCCGCTGACGGTGGAACTGCAGGGAGCCCTGAGCGCCGACCTCGACGGCCAGATCGTCAGCTATGAGTGGGACTTCGACGGGCCGATCGGCGGCGAGGACTGGCTGGATACCGCTGGTGTGGGGTACGTGGAGCACACCTACGAAGAGGCCGGAGACTACCTGGCGATTCTGCGGGTGACGGATGATAAGGGCGGCACCGACACCGCCGCCGAGTTGATCGCGGCGCATGTGCCGACACCACCGCAGGCCGAGCTGGATTATGCCGAAATTGGCGCGGAGTCGCCGATGCATGTGGAGTTCGACGCCTCGGCCAGCACTGACCCGGACGGGATCGTCGTCCGGTACGAGTGGGACTTCGATGGCGACGGGATCTTCGAGTACGACGGGGGCGCGGCGCGCCGGACGGACTTCTACTACTGGGAGCCCGGCAGCTTCGAGACCACGGTGCGCGTCACCGATGACGATGGTCTGAGCGATACCGCGGGCGTCTCAGTCGACGTGGAGGAGGACGCAGAGTGGTGGGTGACCACCGCGCGGGAGGACGTTTATGGCGATCATGAGGAGCCCCGGTCGGGTCTGGTCAGTTTGCTGGAAGTTGCGGGAGCACCCGCGATCCTGTACGAGCATCCGGTCGACGGGGGTTTCGATCAGCTCACCTACATCCGGGCGCTGAGTGCGGCGGCGGAAGACTGGAGCGAACCGCTGATGATCGCCGATGAAGGAGAGGGCTACTCGCCCTATCGCCCCGGGTTCGCGATCATAGCCGGCCGTCCCGCCATGGCCAGCGTTGATCGCTACTACTGCCGCGCGCTGGACAGCGAGGGCACCTCGTGGCCCGCGCCGCAGCCGTATTCGGGGAGCATGTCCGGGAGCAGGACTATTCTGGCAGTCGGGGGCTTGCCCGCCATCGTCGATTGCACTGGCTACCACGTGGCAGCCGATGCGGACGGCACGTCCTGGGAGAAGGTTTTCAGTTTCATCGACTTCCCGCTGCACAACATCAACAGGGCGGCGACGACGGTGGACGGCAAACCGGTGCTCGTCGCCCAGCTAATTACGAATCATCTGCTGGCGTATTCCAGTGCGTATGATTCGGGAGGCACTAACTGGCGCGTGCCATCGGTCGCCGCGGATATCGGCGAGCCCCCGTACGACTGGAAGGTGGCGCTGGTCGACGCCGCCGGCCACCCGGCGATCGCGTACGCCAACGAAACGTACTACACTCTCGAGTATCGCCGGGCGCTCGATCCGGAGGGCACCGCCTGGGGCGAGGCGCTGATTCTGGATCACCGCAGCAACGGATGGCTGTCGATGACGGTCTTCGACGGCCGCCCGGCGATCGTGTACTCCGGCCCTGGTGGGAACCGATTTCGCGCGGCCAATGACGACGAGGGCCGAAGCTGGGGATTCCCCATGGTCATGGATGTGCCGGTTGAGGGTGTGAACCACGATCATCCGCTGGTACTGGCCGTGGTTGACGGGCGGCTGGCTGTCGCCTGGCGTCCGCTGCTCCCGGAGGGCGAATCCGACACTCGCTGGCCGGTCATGTACGCGGAGTATCGCTAGGTCTGCTCAGGCGCCGCATCCTGCTCACTCGGCACCTGCTGCCGCTCGTCGGGCAGGCCGTGGCATCCAGGCGTCCCCGCGGCGCGGCTGCTAAAATCGGCGGGTTGCGATGAACAGCAGGCAGGCCAGCAGTCGTCCCTTTATGTATGGAGATGACTCTCGCATCGGGAGCGGCATTGACGCGTGAACGCCAGGGCGCTGAGGCGGCGATCGACCTGAGCGAGGAAGCCCTCGTCCATCAGGCCGCCGCGGGAGACGAACAGGCCTATGGGGTGCTGGTCAAACGCTACTACAACCGGCTGTTCAACTTCGTCCGCTCGATGGTCCGCAACGAGGAGCTGGCGGAGGACATCACCCAGGAATCGCTGGTCAAGGCCTACTTCTCGCTGAAGAAACTGCAGAACCCCGGCAGCTTCAAGAGCTGGCTGTTCCGCATCGCCAACAACAACACGCTGGACTGGCTGCGGCGCAAGCGGCTGCCGCAGATCGACGTGGATGAACAGCTGCGCGAGAGTTACGTCGATAAACGTAGCAGTCCCGAGGACAGCGTGATGGACGACGCGCGCAATGCCCACATCCATGCGGCGCTGGACCAGCTGAAGCCGGACCAGAAGGCGATCCTGGTGATGTGCGACCTCCAGGGTCTGAGCTACCAGGAGATCGCGGAGGCGCTGAAGATTCCGTTCGGCACGGTGCAGAGCAGGATCTTCTATGCGCGGCGGAAGTTGAAGGACTATCTGGACACGAGTATTATCTTTGGAGGAGAGTCGTAATGGGGCGGCGTGAAGAACTGGTTGAGCTGGCAGCGATGCTGGACGGCGAGCTCGACGACGGCCGGGCGGAGCAGCTCTATGCCCGTATCAAGGCCGATCCCGAGCTGATGGCCGAGTTCGAGGCCCAGCGGCAGGTCAAGCTGGCGCTGGGCCGGCTGAGCGAGGTCGAGGCGCCGGGCTACATCCATGCGCGGGTAATGGGCGAGATCGGCGCGCGCCGCGGCCAGGTGGCGGCCTGGCGCTGGCGCACCGCGGCGGCGTTCGTCGGCGGGTTCGCGATCTGCCTGTTGCTGGTCGGCGGATTCCTGTATATGGGCCAGCGACCGGCAGCCAACAGACCCGGCAACCTGCTGCTCGGCTCCGGTGAGTACTACTCGCAGCCGTCGCTTGGCCGCGAGGCGCTTGGCCGCGAAGCGGTGCCTCCTGAGCCGGTGTACGGCGGCGAGCTGGGCGAGCTGGCGCTGCCGGAGGACGTGGACGAGCGGACCGCCGACTTTCTCAGGTTCGCCTACCGCGCCCACGGCTACCAGGGCATGCTCAACAGCGCCGAGGCCCTGCGGCCGGACCTGCCCGCGGCGATCCTGGTGCTGGAAGGCCACGAAATGACGAACGGCAACATCATCCTCGCGCGCGACGAGGGGGAGCGCTAGCGGTGCGACTGCTGAGCGGACTGCTGGCGGCCTTCGCGCTCGGCCTGGCCGGGCCGGTGCTGGCCGCCGAACCGCAGGTCGGCGAGCTGGTCGAGGCGGCGGTCCAGGCGCTCAGGACCACCTGCTACGAGGCGCGGATGCACTTCTTCGCCCAGTACGACGCGGGCCGGGAACACCGCGTCCGCATCTACCACGTGGCGCCGGACCTCTACCACGTCAGGCCGCTGGAAGAAGACGAGCACGGCGTCTGGACGGAGGAGGACCACTACTATCTGGAGAACGCCGAGGAGCTGCTGCTGATCACCCGGCGCCCCGGCGGCCAGGACATCATCAGCGAGCTGCCCGAGCGGTCGTTCTATCTCAACGACGCCCTGACGGGCAAGTTCCTGCGCGATCTGGCCCGCTATCCGGGCACCACAGTGCGCAGCGGCAAGGTCGGAACCTACGATATTCACGTCCTGCTGCAGACCGCCCAGCCGGAGAAGCCGTATACCATCACCGTCGGGCTGGACCGCAGCACCAGCTTCCCGCTCTATCTGCTGGTCAACGACAGCGAGGGCGTGGAACGGGTCTACTTCGAAATGGAGGCGATCGAGTATCGCTCGCCGCAGGAACTGGACCCCCGGCTGTTCACGCCGCCGGCGGTGGGCGGCAAGTACCAGCAGCGCAGCCCGCGGGTGGAGCAGCTGGCCCCGGGAGTGATTCTGGAGCTAAAGGAGGCGGAGGGCGCAGATCGGGCCAGTGTCCAGATCCAGCGCTCGGCGTCGAATGTCGACTACAGCCTGCCACCCTATCCGACCAACGTGCCGCTCGGCTATCAGCTCGAGGGCCTCCACCTGCTCGACTTTCCGATCAGTGACGCAGCCGGGGACGTGGCGCTGGTCTACCAGTTCGAGCTGTTCAGCCCCGCTTCCGGTGACACGCTGTCGATCTTCCTGACCCAGACGGATGAGCTGGATCTGGGCTCCAGCATGCCTTTCAGCACCGTTGACGGCGGTTACGTCGTGCAGCGGCTGGACGGCTGGGTGGTCGCCATCTTCGGTGGGCTGACGCCGGAGGAGCTGCAGCTGGTGGCCTCGGGGCTGACCGACGACGCCATCGGGGTCGAGAACCTGCTGGAAATGACCAAGGCCCGGGACTTGGTGCTGGAGCAGGCGCTCAACATCAGCGACTAGCTCCCTCCATCGCGTGCAGCCCCTCACTCAGTCTCTACGGCTCGCGAGACTCGGCCGGGCGAAAGTCGCGCTCCGGCAGCAGGGTGCGCCGCCACTGGAATTGACGCTCCATCAGGCGCCAGACCTTGGTGCCCGGGAAGTCGATCGGGCTGAGGGGGTCCACCAGGCAGGTCCAGATGCCGGCGCGGTTGGCCGGCCAGATGTCGGTAATCACGATGTCGCCGATCATCATCACCTGCCGGGCCTTAAGCTCCAGCTCGCGCAGGCCGCGCCGGAACGCCGCCAGCAGCGGCTTGACCACGAAGCCCCCGACCTGGGGAATGCCCGTCTGGCGCTCCACCCGGGCCCGCTTTTGGGACAGCCCGTTGCTCAGCAGCCGGCACCTGAGTCCGGCCTGGCGTATCTCGCGCAGCCAGGCCAGTTCGGCGGGCTCGACGGTCTCGCGCTCCCAGCGGGTGACGGCGTTGTCCACGTCCAGCAGCAGGCCGCCGATGCCGATCTCGCCGAGCCACTCCGGCCGGATGTCCGTCACGCGCTCGAAGCAGTAGTCGGCAAGCGGCCCACTGGACTTAGTGCCGTTTGTCATCGTTAATCTTGTGGTGGAATCCACTGGGCCGCTCCGCCGGTTCCTCCGCCGGCTGGGCCGGTTCGCCCTTGTGGCGCTGCGCCGCTTTGGCCTGCTGAACCCGTTTGCGCAGAAGGTAGTCGCGCACCTTGGGATCGTCCAGCGAGGCGGTGTCGATCTCGCCGTTGCGAATGTACCGCCAGATGCGTTCTTCGGCGACCCCGGTCTGCTTGGACAGCTCCGAGACCGTGGGGTACTCGCCGCGGGTGCGCATATCGCGCAGCAGGTTCTTCAGCTGCCGCAGCTCATCCTGCTCGGAAACCGGACTCTCACCAGTTTCACGGCACTTCGAGCACTTGGTGTGCTTGCCATCGGGGTTGTGGAAGATGATGCCGCAGCTTTCGCACTTGCTGAAGTCCTGCATGGGTGCCAACCTCCCTACGATTGTATCCCAGACGCTGGGCTGAGTCTATAATCGTTCGAATGGCAAGCGGGGCTTCGCCCGACCAGTCGGCGCAGGACGAGGGCCACATGCGCGAGGCGCTGGCCGAGGCCCGGGCCGCGGCCGCCGCCGGCGAGGTGCCGGTTGGGGCGGTGGTGGTGGCCGGCCAGCAGATTGTCGGTCGCGGCCAGAACCGTACCCGCCGGCTGGGCATCGTCCATGCCCACGCCGAGCTGGAGGCGCTGGCCGCGGCGGAACGTGCGGCCGGCGATTTCCGTCTGAGCAACTGCACGATGTACGCAACCGTTGAGCCGTGTCTGATGTGCCTGGGGGCCATCCACCAGGCCCGGGTGACACGGCTGGTCTACGGCGCCCCCGAGCCCAAGTTCGGCGCGCTGGGTGGCCGCTTCGACCTGCGCGGGCACGAGGCGCTGGCCCGACTGGAGATCGTCGGCGGGCTGCTCGCGGCAGAGGCCGCGGAGCTTTTGGGTGGCTTCTTCAGGACGCTGCGGGAGGACCGGTGAACCGCATCTGGCCATTCGGCGCGCTCACGGGGCTGCTCTGCTGCCTGCTGGCCGGCGCGGTGCCCGCCCAGTCAGCGGCGCCGGGCCGCGTATACTCCTGGTCGGAGTTCCCGGATCTGGAACTGCTGCAGGGCAAGGCGCTCGGCAGCGCCGAGTACCCGCAGTGGGAGCCGGCGGCGCTGCTCCGCGCCGACTACAGCGAGACCCAGCTGGCCTGGCTGGGCCGCAAGGCGGTGCTGACCTGCGAGGCCGGCCGCGACGGCTACGTCAGCGTCATCCGCTACGGGCGCGACGGGCTCAGCCGCGTGACGCATTTCGGTCTGCCGCTGCCGCGCGGCCAGGTGTCTTCGCTGACGCTGGACGCGGCGGAGCCGTCCGCGGCGGACGTGGTGCGCCTGGTCCTGTGGCAGTCGCCGCCGACCGAGATCTGGCTGGCGCAGCTGGCCAGCCACCCCAACTGGCTGGCGGAACCGGTGCCGGACCTGGTGGCCCAGCGCTGGTTTCAGCGCGCCAGGAAGCTGGACCGGGGCTCGCCGCCCTGGGTGGACGACCTGCGGCCGGTGGAGGCGCCGGTCAGCCTGACCGGCTGGACGGAGTGGCCGCTGTGCCGGGCCACGCTGACGACGAACGGCGTGGTGCACGGCAAGGACTGCGCGGTGGTGTTCGACGGTGTGACGGCGCTGGGAATCGACGACTATGGGAGCTACGGGCAGTGGGTGCTGGACTGGAGCAGCCGCTTCGAGCTCAGCTTTGAGCTGCCCGGCGTCCGCGACTGGGGCCAGGCCGAGCTGCAGCTCTACGGCGGGCAGCGGGCGCTCTATCAGCTGGCGCCCGGCCCCGGCCCGGAAGTGACCGTCAACGGCTGGCCGGTGTCCACGTTGGGCGTGACGGCCTACGGTGCGGACACGCAACCAATCGCGCTGCCCGTGAGTCAGTATCTCGAGGAGGGCGGCAACCAGATCGTGCTGCGGATGGGTTCGCTGGCCGGCACGGAGTGGTTGCTGGATGGCATCGAGCTGTGGGCATACTGACCGAGGTGGGATTATGAGACTGAGTCACCTGGCGCTGCCGATCTGTCTGGCATTGGGCCTTGTTTGCCCGCATGGCGCCGCCGCGGCGGAGATCGTCGTCGATCTGCCGGAACTGGTGGTCACGCGCGGCGGTGCCAGTGAGACCTGCGCGCTGCCCGGCACCGGCTACCGGGACCTCACGATCGACGAGCAGTCCGCTACGCTGACGGTGACGGGCTACGAGCTGCCGGCCGGACACAAGCGGGTGGCGGGCCACGGCGTCCGGCGCGTCAGCTGGCAGCCGCTGGAGGGCGAGACCGCCGTCACGATCGAGTTCGCCCAGCCGCCGGCCTACAGCGTGGTCAACGCCGTCGCGGGCACCGAGCACCGGCGGCAGACGCCGCAGGTGATCGTCGGCTTCGGCTTCGACAGCGTGCCGGGCGACCGCCATACCTCGCCGGTGCTGGGTTCGCGCCGGCCGTGTCAGCAGGTGGAGTCGGGCGACGAGTACGGGTCCTACGACTTGCCGGACTTCCCGCCGGTGCGCTACAGCGATGCGCTGGTAACGCTTAGGGTGGAAAACGTCGACTTTCGGGACGTGCTGTGGCTGATGAGCGAGATCGGCGGCGTCAGCATCGTGCTCGACCCGTACTGGGCCGACGAGCCGACCGGCGGGCCGCGGACGCCCGGCGGCGGGGCCGATCCGGGCAGTGGGGGCGGCGGAGACGTCGATCCCGGCTTCAGGCCGGGTGGCGGATTCCTGCCCGGCGTGCCGCGCTCCGGCACCGGCGATCTGACGCTCAATTTCGACAACGTGCCCTTCGACCTGGCCCTGGACCTGATCCTGATGTCCGTCGGCCTCTACAAGATCGACGTCTACCCGGGCAGCTTCGGCTAGGACCGCTGCTCTCCCCCGGCGATTCGCGCGCGGCCCGTCGCGATGCCGCCGGTGCGGCTGTCGGGAACAAACCCCGCGCGGACGGTGTCGAAAACAGTGCAGTGTTAGCGCCAAACGAGCGCCGTGCATCCTTGCCGTCCGGTGAGGCGGCGGCAAGAAAAGTTGTGGGAGTGAGGATCGATGGGGTGGCAACTGACCAATTTCGAGCTGGATCCCTCCGGCCGGTTGGCTAGCACGTTCCACTTCGAAATCGTCTTCACCGGCAGCCGCCAGCAGCCCGAGTGCCTGGTGCGCGGGGACGGAGTCCTGCTGCGCTCGGGACGGGTGCGCTTCAACCGTGAGGACGATCTGCGAAGTGCCGTGGAGGGCGTGGGGGTGGAACCCCACGGCTTCATCAGCCACTTGGCCGACTGGGTCGTCCAGCAATCGATGCCGCGCGTGCCTCAGCCGGCCTGACCGGTGCGGGGTGCCCGGCTTGAGCGCCAGTGGTGGCGCGCGGCAGCCCACGGGCGCCGCGGTCCGGCGCATTCCGGAATCTTCACGGACAAACCACCGTGACTTCTCGCCGCGGCGCAACAAATAGGGTGCTGGCAGCGTCGTAATGAGAGCGGGGTGGTGATGGGCCACCCGGGAAAGGCACTGCTCTGACCGGCAGGCTGACGACGAAGTCAGGAGGTACATACTGATGGGTTGGGAAATCAAGGATCTGGAACTGGACGTGGGCGGACAGCTGGCCAACGCCTTCAACTTCGAGCTGCAAGTCACCACTGACGCCGGCGTGCTGGCCGGAGCCCTGCGGGGCGACGGCATCGTGCTGCGCAGCGGCCGGGTGCGCTTCAACCGCGAGGATGAACTCAGACGCCGCATGGAGGCGCAGGGTCTCGATGCCGCCGTGGTGATCGCCCAGGTCTCGGACCACGCCGCGCGCCAGTCGCGGTTCTCCACGCCCGTGGCGTCCTAGCCCTCGGGCGCGGGCTCCAGCAGCTGGTCTGCCTCGTCCTGGCTCAGTCCCATACCGATGAGCCGGCGGCGCGCGTTCGAACTGCCGCCGGCCGCGCCCGAAACCTGGCGGTGGAACAGGACCAGCGCCCGCGCGTAGCCCTGGGGGTCCGTCCGGTCGACGGCCCAGCGGTCGGCGCGGGCCTCGGACTTCAGCCGCATCCAGTGCGCCAGGCGCAGCCACAGCAGCGCGTGCAGCAGCGCGGCCGCGACGATCAGCAGCGGCAGCGGGCTGAGCAGCACCGCCAGCGGGTAGGCGATCAGCCACAACACGTCGTACCAGGCGCAGCCGCAGGTGCGCGGGCCGGTTGCCAGATGGCCGCGCTCGTGGGCGATTAGATAGGCCAGCGTGCGCTCGTCCAAGCTGCGCAGCGTGTGGGTGCTGATCCACAGCTGATTCGGCGTGAAGCCGCCCACGGAGAGGAAGGGCACGTCGCCCAGCTTCAGCAGCACCGGCTGCAGCGCGAGATGGTGGCCGCCCGGGGCCGGAGGGGGCTCGGACTCACCAGACTCGCTGGCCGCGGCGGGAGCGTCACCCAGCACGGCGTGGAGCTTCACTCGATCGGCCGCCGACGGCTCAACCTGGGCGCGGGGTACGCCGATCAGCCAGAAGCCCAGCGCGCCGAGCAGCCGGCTGATGCCGATGAAAACCAGCACCCCGCCGACGTAGAACACCGTGCCGCCCAGCAGGCCCGGCAGCGGCGAGGCGGGCGAGAACAGCCACGCCGAGCTGTAGAAGACCAGCGCCATCACGTAGGCCGGCGCGATGGCCGTCAGCAGGTAGTAGCGCGTATAGAAGCTGCGGGTGGCGGCGTTCACGCCTGTATTGTAAGCGGCGGGCAGCGCGGGTTTTGAACCGCGGGAGACAGAAACCGTCAAATCAGATATGCTGTGGGTGGCGATGCCCGACGGCGAGGAACACCAGGCGCCTGGAGAGATTCTGGAGGAGCTGGATGCCCTCGAGGCGCTGGATGCCGACGACGTGGTGGCCAAGGCGATCGCCGGTGAGCCAGCCGCCGACGGGGTCCGGGTGGACGACGCAGCCCGGCGGCGGGTCTGGCTGGGGCTTCGCCTGGCGCTGCTGATCGCGATCGGGGTGGTGCTGATCGTCGCCGCGCTGTTCCGCTACGTGGTCCCCGGCGAGCCCGCCGAGCAGCCGGCCGCGCCAGGTCCGGCCACTGAGCAGCCTCAGCCCGCCGAGCCGCCGGCGGAGGTGCCGGCTGCGCCGGAGACCGCCGAAATGCCTGCCGGTGATCCGGGGCTGGCGGAGGCCATCCAGGCCCAGGTCGGCCAGATCGTCAAGTGGCGGCTCGAGATCGACGAGGACAGCATCTCCACGCCCGCCTTCGGCCCGGACGGCTCGCTTTACGTGACGGCCCACAGCCAGGCGGACCGCAGCTTCTCCCTCTATGCGATTGACCCGTTCGGTACCGTCAGCTGGCGCCATCAGTTCGACGGCTTCATCCGGACGCGTACACCCTTGGTCGGGCTGGATGGCACGGCCTATGTCTACCATTTCAGGGGGCCGGTCTACGCGATCGACAAGCACGGAGAGCAACGCTGGGAGGTGGATCCCGGCGGCGAGCAGATGGGCATGACGCTTGACCCGCGGCGCGGGACGCTCTACCTGGCGCGTGAGGGCGGCAGCCTGCTGACCGAGCCGGACGAGCGCAAGCGCAAGGCCCATAAGAGCGTGTTGTACGCGATCGGGCCGCGCGGCAAGGTCAGCTGGGAGCGGGAGCTGCCCGGCAAGGCGGTTGAGCTGTCCACTCCGGTCGGCCCGGACGTCTACGGCCAGGGGCTGGTGATGGGCCCCGACGGTGCACTGTACGTCAGCAGCAGGTACGGCTCGGGCACACCATCCAGTCTGCGCGCGTACGAGCCGGACGGA
>Ga0180434_10005196_pt1 | contig 15481 bp, 19 predicted proteins | sample SS_ome_7_FD_132453 | JGI IMG/M metagenome (GOLD analysis project Ga0180434, IMG submission 132453) | Hypersaline lake sediment archaeal communities from the Salton Sea, California, USA - SS_1_D_2 metaG | ecosystem: Environmental > Aquatic > Non-marine Saline and Alkaline > Hypersaline >...
TGCGTCGAGTGCCCACAGCGCCCCGGTTTCGTCGGGACCGAACACCGGCTCGATGAATCGCTTTGCCCAGTCATGCGCCGCCTTTCTCGATGCGAAAAAGCCGAGAACGCGGTAGCCAGGCTGGCGCGACCGGATCGGCAGTCCGCTATTTTGCACCTGCAAAAGAACGGCAAGCTGGTCGCGACGCTTGAACGTGTGACGACTTGCGCCCGACGCCATTTATTTCGTGCGTCCAATCGCCGTCGGTAAGCGTTTTTGCGCGTCGACGAGTTCGTTGAACGCAGCCGAGCAGCTTTCCGGACACGCGGCGCGGCGGCGAATTAAAGCGCGCAGCGACCGATTTTCGGGTTCGGGGCTGGGCCACATGTGACTCACGGTCGCTTCGTTGTTCATGAACAGCGCGCCGTTGTCGTAGAGAATGCGATCGCCCACGAGCAGGCGATCGTCGTCCCATTCGCAAACGATGCACGTCGGCGTTTGGTACTCGCCCGAGCACAAATACAAGATGCTCGCCGTCCACGGCTTCGTCTCGTCGATGCGGCGGGCGATTTTCAACCCCGATTGTACAGCGATGAAATCAACGTAGGGTTCGCTGCGCGTGAAGACGCTCGGGTCGACCGCTTTCGTTCGCCCGCCGTTGATGTCGCGCGTCATTTCGGCAACGTTGCGAAAATTGTACAACGCGATGATCGTTCCGTGCCCGGGCAACGAGCGTGCCCATCACAACGTGCATATGTCGCGCTCTTGCTCGAACACGACCTTGCGCACGGACCCCTGTGTCAGCGAGCGAACGCGCGACATAATCTGATTCGGAAAAGCCTCGGTAAATACCCAACGCGAAACGTGGGGGCGCCAGCTGTTTGTCGCCGCACGCACGACGTTGCAGCAACCGTCGTTCGGCGGCACAAACGAACTCGCGGTGTCCAAACGGATCGATTCCGGAAAATCGCCAGTGGCTACATCGTCGATCGTCAGTGTGTGTTTGCGTGCCGTTTTCAAGGCATCGGCGAAATCTCCGCCCATGGCCTGTGCGTAAAACCGTTGCGTCGGCGTCGTCATCGCTTTGCTTTATTTTGCATTGAGACGCCGCGAACTTTTTCATGCAAACAATCGCGGATGCGGGCGTCGACGCACCGCCACAAGCACGACAACAAGCAGTGCAATCAGCGCGATCACCGTGCCACCAACAACTGCCATTCGAACAGCATTGCGGGTTTTCGCACCTTCGGCGGCAGCAACGGCCGAAGCAGCTTTCATGGCCGCCGCGGCGTTGTCGCTGTCGTCCTCGTTGTCGAGAACGACGACGCGCGATCCATAACCATAGCCGTATCCAAACGGGCCGTACGCGTAGCCACGCGTAACCCATGGTCGCCAGGAGCGATGCGGGCGAGGGCGACGATGCGGATGAGGACGGGGTCGAGGTGGCGGCGGTGGCATGTTTTTTGAAGTCGGCTTCGAACGTCCACGGCGTCGTTCGATCAAGACAAAAAGCGATGCCGATGCCGGCCCCAATTTTCGATCGGCGTCGTGTCACCACGATTGCCGCCGCCGTGGCGTCGCTCGCGATCCTCGTTACGTTTGGCGTTCTCTCGAACTGGATGCAGCGACGACGACGATCGCGAACTCGAGAATCGACGTGCGTTGAGCAGAGACGCGATGTCGCTACGCGATTGATTCGATCGGCGCAAAATGCCATTGCCAGCGGCGCGCAAGCAGCACGCAAGCAGACCCTTCTCGTGACGGCCGCGGTGCATTTTCAACACGCTCTTTCGGCGCTTTCGGCAGCGCAAAGCGTCGATCCGGAAAACGCATCCGGAATCGACATTGCATCCATGTATCAGGATTGTCGCGCGCGCCGCGACGATGTGCTGCGCCGCATTTCGCGCCTCAGCGGGAACAAGTTTCGCACGACCGGAGCGAGTGGTGCGAATGACACCAACGATTCGCGAACCGGCGCGCCGGTGGCTCCCAGACCAGCGCCCGGACGCGTGTAAAAAGCGAATGCAATAAAAAATCGCGAGTTTATGCGCGCAAACGATGCTCGTCGACGTATCGCTCGGCGGCGTTACGCGCCTGTAAGCGTTGATCGCAGAACCATCGACAGTTGGGCGTCGGGGCCGTCAACCGCACGGTTTGCGGCGTTTGCGTCGCGTTGGAAAATTGCGTGAAAGGCGGAGGCAAGCGTTCCTGGTCGGTGCGGCGCACGGTGTCTTGCTCGCGCGAAAACGATGCACAGGAGCGCGGAATGGCAATGCGATCTTGCGGCGACACAACAAGCGGCACTTCTTGAAAACCGCGCTGCGGCGGGCCGTATGCCGCCTTGGGCCCGGCGCCGTTCATGATGCTTTCGGTAACAAGCTGTCCGCGCGTTTTCCCCTGATACCGCGATGCTTTCATGAGCGGCATTTGCGAGCACATTTTGGGCGGCATCAACCCGCCATCGCCTTTGAAAAGTGGTGGATTCGTTTGAACGGATTCTCCGAGCTTGTTTCCATGGGCGCGTCGGCGTTCGGCCGTCGGTGCGCTCAGCGCACGATCGGACGCGCCGAACATCGGCTGCTGGTACAAACCGGACGTGCGAACGGACGGTTGCGCCATTTTTTTTGTTTTTTTATCGATGACGACGCTTCGCCGATGGCTTCGTTCGCGCGATGCGTTTTTCGCATCGGCCAAAGCCGCCGATCGAGCCGGCTGTTTTTACCCGGCAACGCACGCGTGCATGGACGGAGGCGAAATCCATCTTCCGCCCGGAAGCGATGGCGAATTCCTGACCGCGTACGCCGACGCCGTGCACCGAGGCGAACAGGTCGCCGTGTCGGAAATCGTGACGGGACCGACGCCCGACACCGATGCCGACGCCCGCTTTCCAATGTTTGTCGACGTCGATCTGAAATCGGAAACCGCGCTGAAAATCGACGAGCTCGACCGCGGTCTTCGAGCCATGCAACGTGCGGTGGCTTCGGCATACGACGGCATCTTTCCGTTCGATGTTTGGGCATGCGCGGCGGGTGGCGGCGGCGACAAGGACCGATGCGCCGTCGGGTTGCACGTTTATTTTCCGCGCTGCATCGTGAATCTGGCCCGCGCCTTCATCCTCAATCGTATGATTCGCACGCACCCGGATTTGCCCGATGATTGGCGCACGGCCATCGATGACTCCGTCTACGGGTCGGGACTCAAATGCATTCATCTGCGCATGATCGGAAGTTGCAAGATCATGCCGTGTGCCGCGTGTCGACAAAAGAGAAAGCGCTTGGTGCAAACCGGATCCTCGGAAATCGAATGCTCGGAGTGTCATGGTCGCGGCAAGATCAATCTCGGTCGCGTCTACTCGCTCGCTGCCGTCGTTGCAAGCGATGGACACGTGCGACATGATGTTGGCAGCGAATCGCTCGAGGACGTACTCGCGCAAACCCATCTTCGCATTCCCCAATCGACGCCATTGACCGAGCCCTGGTCCCTTTGCGACGCCGAGCGAGCCGAATCAATGGTGATCGAGCAGCGGAGAGAAGAAGCGCTGCGTCGCCGAAGCGCACGGGGTACGATCAAGTTCGATCCCGAACGCTTCGGCGACGTTACGGATTTCACCGCCGAGGCCGCGACCGAGATTGTGCGACACACGGCTCCGCGCACGCACGCCGACGCCAATGTCGTCGCCGTGCTGCGTTCGACAACGGGGCATTATTGCTGCGTGTACACCGATTCAACGGCATGCGCCAACATCGACGGGCGGAAGCATAACACGGCGACGACGTATTTCATTGTTTCGCGCACGGCCATTTCGCAACGTTGCCGTTGCCGATGCGCCGACAAAACATGCCGCGACTACAAAGGCCCCAAACACTCGATCGCGCGCGAGCTCTACCGCTTCGTTGCCGTCGTGTTTGAAGCCGACGATGCCGAAACGGCGTGTGCGTTTTCAACCGCGTCGACCGGCGACGCTTCCGCCGCCAAACGACCGCGCTACAACGATATGAAAGGGGGTTCCACGGCCGCCGCCGCCGCGCTGGCTTCAAGGTTGCCCCCGCCGGCGCCCCAGGTGCCAAATCCCGAATCGCCGGCGTCGCGCATTCTCGATATGTTCGGCGGCTCGGCATATGGCCGATTTCGGTCGAATGCGTGGGGGCCACCCAAAGAGAAGAAAGCCAAATCGAAGCCACAAAGCAAACCGAAGCTCGGATTCGCGCCCGAAAAGAATCGAAAAAAGAAATGTACTAATAAACGCAAGCGCGACTAGCGTTCCCACGCCACACCCAGGTTATCGATGCGCAATTTTGCGATCCCCGGCCGTCCTCGCATTTCCTTGTAGCGACGCAGCATATAGTCGGTATAGCGACGCCCGTTCGGATCCGAGATATTGTAGCGCGCCAGCTCGCCTTCGTCGTAGTCGCGCAACTCCGTGTTGCGAAGCAGGCGGCCGCACGGCCGCGATTTGACGTAACGCCACGGCGGTTTTGTCATGTTGCGATTCCACCGCTGCCAGCGATGAACGGCGAGTACGATTCGCCGCACCATGTCCTTGGCGATTGCGTCGTTCACGTACGGAAGCGTTTCGGCACATTGTGGCAGCTGGGCAGCTTCGGCGACGCCGCGCGACATGACGTACAAAAGGTCGGCGTCGCGATCGATATCGGCGACGACGTTGAGGTGGACGACGCGCTCGACCCGCCGGCGCACTTCTTTGCGTAAATACTCGAGGTTTCGTTGCGTGTAAAACAAGCGCGAGACGATGGTATCGGGCACGGGTAGCGGACCCAGGTAACCACCGCCTTCGTTGCGCCGGTAAGCCGCAAGGCATTGCGCCACGTCGATGGGATGCGTCACGTCATCGCACGTTGGCTCGACAACGTGTGGATCGACGCGCGTGCCCGTCAAACGCTGGAAAACGGGATCGAAGAGATCGACCTCGCTCGCGAGTCCGGTCGAGTGGTACCAACGCAGGCCGCGAACTTCGTCCGGATCGAGGCATTTGGCGCATGCAGCCATGGCCATTTGATTTTTTATACGAGGCTTGCGGCTTTTTGCACACTGGCACTTGAACACAAAGACGATGCCGACACGATGCGAGTCGATGCCCGCCGGCATTCGATTGCGATTCGACGGCGGCCCGATCTCCGACGCACCAAGGTTTATCGACCTTTCGTTCGCCGACCTGGGCAAAGGTCGACGCGTGTTCGATTCCGTATATTTCTTTGCGTCGGCGTCATCCATGCACCGCGTGCCAATCACCGCGCGGTTTCGAGGCCGTTCTCGCATCCTTTGCCTATCGTTCGGCAACGACAACGGAGAGGAACGCGCGATACCAGCCCTCGGCGATTCGCCTCCGTGCAAACCCACGTGGCAACTTCCAAACGAAATGCGTGTTCGTGCATGGTACTACTACTTTGCCGTCGAAGGCGAACGACCGCGACGGTCCGCGAGCGATTCGGCAATCGCGCGCTCGAGCGCCAGGATTTCGCATCGAATCAACGAGTCCCATTCGCCGGCGTCCGAAACCCAACGCGGGCGCATGTCGTTTCCAAGGCATTCGCCAGGCAATCGGTCAGTGACCGATGCGTGCACCGCATCGGCCGTGAGCGGGGGAGAAGCATCGAGCAGACGGACGTAGCCTCGAAGCGCCTCGATTTTGAGCATCGGGAGCGGAACCGGTCGATCGGGTTCAAGCCACATGAGCCGCGCTGCCGTATCGTATCCGGCTCCGACCCAGCTTCCCCATCCTTGAACAACGGCGTTCGATCCGCGAAGACGCACGGCCGCTCGAAGATCGCTCGCCAACGCAAGCAGGCTGCCGGCTGTTTGCGTCAAAAACGTTTCGTGCGATGGATTGGCAATGAGTGCGTCGACCGTGTGGTCCGCCGCGCCTTCCAAAACAACAATGAAACGATGCGGATGTCGGCGTGCTTCCTTCACGACATCGGCGAGCGTGTGCCACCCGGTGACGGCATGAAGATCGGCGAGGATACGAGCGGCGGCAGCGGCGGCAGCGGCGGCCATTTTATTCTTGTCCGTCTTCATTGACCGAAATCAACAAAACAACAGCGTTGCCCCGGCGTTGCTTGTTGTTTGTCGCGCGCTCGTCACGCGCTCGGTGATACCGCGGCTGGCCAAAAACCGGTTTTCCGCTTTGGCCTGCATGTACAACGACTGCGTCGTTCCTTGACACGGGGGTAAGGCCGGGCGCACACGTGCGACTGGATACCGAATCTCGGTCGACGGCACGTAATCGCGCAGCTCGCACATAAGCCAATTTCGTCGTCCGCTAAGCACCATCCTTTTTTTTCTTTCGAGCGCACTCGGCGTTGTCGCGGCGCAACCCGTTGCCCAAAAAAAGAAAAGTCGTTGCTTTCGAAAGGGTTTACGCTGCCATGTCGGACGATCTTCTCGTAATCCAAGCTCGCGCGTTATTTCGCGCGCTTCGGCGCAGCAAACAGCCGCGATGGCTCGTTGACGCCGATGTGACGGAAAACGCCGCGAGCGAAATCGGGCGCCGATTCGACGACGCCGGCCGACGCGACGAGTGGTCGAATATCGTTGCCGAATGGATTCGCGAATGCAATGGCCACGTGCCCGCCGATTGCGAATTGTGCGGTGCGCGATTCATTACGAACTGGCCGCTCGTGCGCTTCGACACATCGGATGATGCGCCGCTGTCCCAAAGACGGTGTTGGCGATGCGTGTACGATTCGTTCGATGGCGAGGATGTTCCGGCGGAACCCAATACGACAGGCGAAATCGATGCTCGCTGCGAAGGCGGGTGCTGGCGCTCCGGGTGCATGTGGCGAGCGTTTTTCTACGAACGCGTTCTCGATGAAAACCTTCTTGACCAGGTAACGCTGCGTGCGCTCGAAGACCGATACGACGCGGAGGGGCACGTTCGCCAACTCGATTGCAAGGACTGCGGCCAAGCATTCGTGTGGATGTACGACTACGCCGAAGAACCGCCTATAGCCTACATCTTTGAACGCGACCGCCTTAATACGACCCATTGCGCCGAGTGCGCACGCGAGCGCGCGCACGCTGAATACGACACCGACGCCTTTATTGCGCACGACATTCATACGATGACGCGTGCCGGCCTGCGTCGTCTCGGAATCGACGTTCCCGATCCGGCGGTGAGCCCGGCATTCGGCACGTTTCTCGACGAGCATTTTGGCGATTTTTGGCGTTGCGACTTCGAATAGTGCGTGGGCAGAAACAATTTGTCCAAAACAGTCATGCATTACATTTCGCAAGCGATTCGCTGCGCTTGAGCCGCCATTTTCATTGGCAGTACGCGGGAATCCACCGAGCGCTCGGTTCCATCCGTCAGGTCGAAAACGAGTCATTCTCTTTATTGCAATCAACCACCACCGCAGCGGCGACATCCACTGCGTCGCGGACGCGCGGCAGCCAGTGTTGCGCGTGGTGTGGCAGAGGAAGCAACGGTGGATCCGCGAGCCAGCGGCATTCGGCGACCTGGTACCGGGGCCGGGGCCGGTTTCGGGCGCGGAACCGAGCGACCAGGAGCCGCCGCTGCGACGCGAACGACCGGTGGCCGAACCGGTTTCGCAACGCGGGCTTCGCGCGCGGCAGGCCGTGGTGAATTGCTGATCGGTCCATCGACGCGAAGGCCGCCTGTTGCACGAACGATCGGAGCTGCTTCGCTTCGCGGAATCTTAACGGCGTATCGGGTTGCGAGTTGCTCGAACGTTTCGTGCATCGGCAGATTGGCGTGTTGTTGCACCTGCGTGTGCACCGAATGCATCCAACGCAGCATTTCATAAGGCGTCGTTGCCCGAAGCGGAAATGGGCTGCGAGCAATGACAGCGGCATAGCCGCTGCGACAGCGTAGGCACGGCAGAACGTCCTTCAGCCCGACGTAAAACTGTTGCATGGCTCGCGGATTGTCTTCGGCCGGGTCGAACGTCGCGGCCATCGTGTACATGTAGTTCCAAAGGCCGGGTCCCCATTTTTTGGGGTTGGCGGGCCCGAGTGCCGACGTCTTCGCACTCATGATATTTTTTTTGTTTGTTCCGTGGTGTATTCTTTAGTGAGCCAACAACGCGACGATCGCTCGGCGTTCGATACCGCCGGTCGTCGGCTTGGCGCAAACAACAGCACGTTCGGCATGCGACGGTGCCCAGTAGAACCAAAAACAGCGCGCGCGACGTCCTGGAAGCGCAAGACCGCACGGTTCAACGGTCAACGTTTCGACGTCGTCGTCGCAGCACAACACCATGCACCAAGCGCCGTGAGGACGAATGGAAAACGACGCGGCGCCGAGTCGGATCCATGCCGACCGACCGACGGGGGATGTTTCTGCCACGTTTCCGCTGCGAACCAACAAGCGACGTTCGAGCGGCCGTCGCCGATCCATCGGGCTTGTGCGCCGCAGACGCGGCTGGCGCATGAACGCTGCCGCCGCAACACGCAATGCATTTTCGCACTCGCAAGTCGTCGCAAAGTCGTCGATAACGACCAGGCGAAACCCCGCTGCCGTCGTGGCATTCCAGCGCCGTTCGAAAAACCGCGGCGACGCAACAACGCCACCACCACCACGGTGGTCATTCGGCACCAACGTCGCTGCGTCATGGCAAAGCGAACGCTGCCACGCTGCAAACGTTGCAATCAACGTGGCGATGGCCACCGCCAGGCTCGCCACTACGAGCCAAACGGGAACCGTTACTCGACCGCCGTTGCCATCGGCCATTTTTCACTGTCGATCGTCGTCATCGTCGTCATCCAATTCGAAGTCGTCACTCGACTCGTCGCGGATCGTGATGCGTGACGACGTGGCGCACAAGCGCTCGAACATGCGCTGCATCGGACGCACAACGCACAGATGATACCAAAGCCAGCTGCCCAAAAATTGCACGATGAGGTACGCCGCGCCCGCCGCCATAATGGCTGCCATGCCAAGACAAAACGCGACGAACTTGCGTTCCAGCAACGTTCGACAGTCATCGGGATTTCTCGTCCAGAATGCCGCATCGACGTTCGTAAGTTGCGCGCAAATATCGGGCGCCGCTCGACCGCCCCACCAACCGTAGCCGTAAACGTCCGGGCCTTCGAAATACAATCGGCGCAGCGGATGCAATACGATGTTTCCAAGCCATGAAGAGAAAGAAAGCATGCGCCCGATTTTGTTTTTTTTGTCTTAATGGATCGGAACGCGGCGCGTCCGCCCGCCCGGGCGCCGTATTGGCGCCAATCGCGTGACGGCCGCTTCGTCGGCGTCGTTCTTCTTCCCGCGGGCCGGTGGTTGCTTGGTTTTTGCTTTTGGCGCAAAACCACGGCGTTGCATGAGCGCTTCGATGCGATTGCGCGCCGCGATCTCCGGTGGAAGCGCGTACATGTTTTCGAGACGCTGGAAAACAGGCGATCGAATATCGAACTTCGGTAAATTGGGCTGTGCCTTGTACCAGTAGACACGTTTCATGATATCGGTCTCGGCCGTCCGGTTGTCGAGCACGAGCGCCATGTAGTTCTTCGTGCACGCATCCATCAGTTTTTCGAATTGCTTGTAGTCGCCGCCGAAAAAGCACTCGTGAATTTTCTTGCGCTCTTTGGGAATACCGTTGCGCAACAGCACGAGAATATCGACTTGGTTGCGCCAAGCCGGCGACAGATCAAGGCAGTACTGCGTTGCGATGATGCACCCGACATTGTAGTGCCGAGCGTTCTTTGCCAATTCGACGAGCGCGTCGTCTTGAAACAAGTTCTTCTTTTTCGAACAATCGTCGACGACGACGAGCCCCGAATACAGTCGGTGTTCGAGCGCCAGCAAAATCTCGTTCGTGTCGAAAAGACTGCGCAAGGTTTCGGCCGAATAATCGTTGTGCAGCATGACACTGGTACCGAACGATCTCGCATAGTCCTTGCGCGTATCGGCCGTACCGATGAACCCGAGGGCATACTCGTATGCACGGCGCTGGTGATACGAAAAATCTTTGACGAGGACGCTTTTGCCCGTGTGCGTTTTTCCGATAATTACGATCCGACACGTCGGCGATATGATCGCTGGGTCGAAGTGCGGAACCCGAAGTCCCTTCGGCGCGCCATCGTCACCGTGGCTTTCGGACGATCGGCGCGGGCGAAACGCCGTGCGAAAGGGGGTCGGATACGGCATTCGCTTTTACCCGAATTCCCGGAGTCATCGGTCGTCACGCGATCTCCGAAGCACTTCGAATTGGAGTTAACCATGACGGCATCCGATGGCACATGCGATTTGCGAACTCATCGACATGCTCAAGGCAGCAATCGATTTGGCGCCCGCTGCGATCGACTGTGCAAAAGCATGGATCGAACAGCTGAATCTCGATCGAATCAAACCGAACACGCTTCGTTGCGAATTGCTTGACGCTATCGTGGCCTTTCGCGCGCATGTCGCCATCGCACGCGAGCACATTCGCCGGTGTCTTTCCAACAAGCCACGCGGCAACGGGCGTTTGCCACGACATGTTCGCCCGGTCGGCAAGATCAAACGAAGAAAACAAACGAACAAATGAATCGCATCGTTGAAAACGTCGTCGGCTTCGCTCGGCGAAAACCGGGCGTCGCCGCGGTTGCACTTGGGGGCCTGGCGGTAACGGGCGGTGGCGCAGCGGTGGCCATCGAACGGCTATCGCGTCGTCAGCAAACACGCAACCTTCGCGTACCGTTGCCGCGCGAAATCCAAATTTTGCCAACGGTTCCGCATTTGCACTTTGCGCTCAACGAACTGGGGTTGTATCGACGCGTGTCGCCCGAAAACTTCGAACGGTGGGGTGTCATGCTGCAACGACTCGACGAACTCGAGGCAATGCGGCGATCGGCGCTACGCGCCGGATACGCGCTCATGACGTCGCTTCGGCGGGCAATGCGCAAACGCGAAGCGGTGGAAGGGGTCGTTCGAGGTTTCGCCGGCGAAATCGAATCGCGCGCCGACGAACTTTGTCTCGACAAACGCATCGGGAGCCGGGAAGCCGTGCAGGGCGCCTGCGAAGCGCTCGTGTTGCACGCCAAAACATGCGTTGATACCGTCGAATTCGTGGCGCAGCGAGCCGCCGTCGCGGCAGCGGCGCGCGCGCCACACCCGACATAAACAACATGCCACCAAAACGTTCTGCACACTTCGTTTCCCAGAGCGCCAAGCGTCGGAAAGCGTCGCCGCCGCGTGGTACCAAACGCACACTCCCGGGCCCGGTAATCACCAGGCCCAAGCGCCGGCGAGCGTCGTCGGGGTCCCCCATGTCCATCAGCCCCGAATGCGTCAAGCGACGACGCTCGAGATCGGGGTCGTCGTCCGGAACCCGCAAGCGCCGCGCGATCTAAACTATTCGTTCTACCTCCATCATGGGCAGTGATGGCGAAAAACACGTCCTTCGAAAAGGGACAAAAAAGCTCGAAAGACGTACGCATAAACCCGATCGAAAACTCTCTATTTCTTCCGCAACGAGCTCGGTGGCGACGCGCGTTGTCCGCATTGTCTGATGGCATATGTTTGATTTTGTCGCTCGGGCACACATGCGCCCAATACAAAGACCGAGCGTGCGCACGGCGCAATTCCGTTCATGGATTCCGCGATGCGCCGGCGCGTCATCTCCGCAGCCATCGCCGCTACCATGGCGGTCGTTGCGGCCATCGCTCTTCTGGGCGTCGTGGCCATTCGGTGTCGCGCCATCGAACCGCTCATGCGCGATCGCCGATGCATTCCCAACGACATCGCGTTCGAATCGGGCGACGTGCTTCTGTTCAGCGGGGAAGGGCGCGCCGGGGGCTTTCTCACGAAACTGGGCCGCGCACTCACGAAAACGCCCTATACGCACGTTGGCATCACGTGGCGTTCGCCGACGACGAATGAATGTTACGTTTGGGAAATGCGTCTTGGCGCGCTTGGTACCGAGCTCCGACCTGCCCAGCTCGTTTGGGACACGTACGCCGGTGAAATAAGCGTGCGCCCGATCTATCGAGCCGGGCGGCGTGGTGGCATCGACGCGTGCAAAATGCGAGACGTCATGCGGTCGATGTTCGGTTTGCGATACAAGTACGACTTCTACGTCTCGACATTCAACCGCTGGTTTTCACCGCTCGAGTTTCCGTATCATCGCGGACGCGGACGACGCACTCGCTTCTGTTCGGACCTCGTTGCCGAAACGTACGCGCGCCTCGGCGTATTGCGCAACGTTCCGTGGCGTCGCACGCACGATATCGTGCCGGGCGATTTTGCCGAAGATGGTGCCGCCGAGCTCCCGCTCGCCCGCGGATGGTCGTTCGGGCCCGAAACGCAACTTTTACGCACACCCATTTTGGCGAAACGACCACGATGATCGACCATCGACGACGGCCGAATCGCCAACTCCCCAAAAAAAACATGCTTCGCCTTCGCCGAGACTACGGAATCGCTCACGCGCCATTCGAGCGCAGTCGATGCAAACCCGGCATGCCCGCCGTCATGAACTACATGACGCGCGCCGATATCCAATGCGAGCGAATGCGTCTGCGCTGCATGAAAAAGGTGCCACGGGGCTCACAAGACGGCGCAGGCGCTGCCATGTGCAACGCGCGTGCTGGAAAATGCATGGAGCCATTTAGATAAGCGCGCTTGCAAACACGTCAAATAATAAATGGAGGATGATTCTTTGATGCGCACGAAGTTGCCGGATGCGCGCGAACGCCGCACGTTCGATTTTTTCGGTGCGCTCGAGCGTCACGGTCGTTGCTTTTGCCCGTCGACGATTCGCGCTATCGACGAACGGGAAAGCGTTGCGTTGCGCGATTTCAACGGCGACGACGCTTTCGCCATGCTGCACGGCCGCGTTCCGCCCAGCGATGCGACGGCAGCTGCCATCGCGTACCTTGCGCACATGATCGATCTATACGGTGGCGGTGGCGGCGCAAGCGGCATTCCGCGTGCACAATATGCCGTCATCGGGTTCAATTCGAGTGGATTCGCACAACGTTATGGCGCCGACACACCTCTCGTATTTGCGTACGGGCGCGCGGACGAAGCACGTCTTGTAATCGGTCGCGCCTCGGAAGCCGCACTCCCGCTGCTTTCGTACGTTGGCGATGCCCCCCTGAGCGCCCCGGTATCGTGCGCCATCGATCGCCTTCGATTCGGGAAACGGCTCGCTCGATTTCGCGCCAAGCCGATTCCACCGAACGCCATCGTATTTCTCGCCGATGCCGAATCGACGGACGACCGAGACCGATTCGTCGCATCGGCCGCCAAGGTCGCGGGAAACCCCATCGTCGCCAAGAAAGGCGAATGCACGGTCATCGTCAAACCGCCGCCGGACAGCAGCGTTGCGGTCCCGGCGGCGCCGGCGGCGCTTTCGACGCCGAAATAAAAAACACATGGCTTCGCCGCTGCCCAAAGATTTTCCCAAGATCGCCAAAGCGCTTGGCGTTTTGAGCGGTGACGTTTCGCCGGTCACCGGCACACACACGCTGGCGTCCATGTGCGGACAAATGGGCAAAAAAATCAGTCAGTTTCCGAACGTTCGCACCGATCGTCAACAGGCCTATCGCGCCGAACTCGAATCGAACGTACGCGACCTTCGACGCGCGTGCGAACGCATTCGCGCCGAAATCGACCGACTTGCCCCCGACCGGCCCGAAGACGAACGGCGCGATCTCGCCATCAACGCATGCCGGCGCATGGTTCGCGGCGTGACGAGCGCGCGTCTTCGACGATTTGCAGAATCGCCCTTGGAAAACGCGACCGCTGTCATAGACGGGTTACTGGCCGATCGCGCGCGACCCAACCCGACGAAGCGCAAAAGGACCAAGTCGAAAAACGCTTCCGATTGCGTGCCGGCGGCTGGCGATGAAGACGACGGCGCTGCTGCTTCCACCATCATCGACCAAAAGCTCGCCCGACGAACCGAAGCGGCAACGGCGACGCCCGAACCCAGCAACCGCGAGCGCGCTTATTTGGCCGCAGAAGAATTCGTGCGCGCAATGGACGCCACGACGTTGGGAACCGATCGATCGATCGACGAAGCAACGCGCGCCTGCGGCGAAGCGTATCGGGCGCTTGTCGAGGTCCTCGATGGCCGACATGTTACAGAATGCGTCCGTGCACCCGCTGCACTCGTTCCGGCGCTCGTCAACGATCGATTGTATGCGACCGCGGCGGCGGTTTTGCGCGGGCACTGCGTATCGCTCGTGGCCATGGCCGACAATGGCGTAGCGTTCGACGACGCGTACGAACGAACGACAATACGACCTTTGCAATTTTACGCAGCGCTCTCGGGGCGGCAGCTTCCCGGGGATGCGACGGCGCCGACGGAAACCGGGTTGCATTTCAACGATCCCCTCGAAAATGGCGCGGACGTTCTCGATATCGATGCCGGGTCGGAGTCGGAAGCCCCAGACCTGTGGCTGGCGCGCGCCGGCTACGTGGCCGTTCCGCTGTCGTCGGCCACAGACGCCGAACTCGAGGCACTTAAGTTCGACGTGCGCGGGCCACCGTTTCCCGAAACCGAACCGTCGTCGATCGGGTTTACGGCTGCGGATCTTGCCGCGGGATGCCGCGGAAAAGACCGCGACTGTTTCGGATGGCTGTACCGCGATGCCGAAAGCGGTGAGCCGGCTGGGGCCGTGCTCATGCGCCGCGCTCGTTTTGCGGTTCCGATGCCCAACGACGCCGCCGCCACCGATCTTCCATATGCCGTTCCGCCGTGGAACGACCCGGCATCGGTCGAGACGCTCGAGGTTCTCAAAATTCCCGTCGTGTACGCCGGCGATACCTGGCTCGAGCGATGCATCGTCACGCACGCGATGCAAGCGGCGCAAGCGATCAACTCGCCACCGCCGCCGGCGGGTGAAACCCCCGAAGCAACGAATTGCGATGTGCGGGCGTGGTGCGCGCGGTTGCCAGTAACCCGAATTCCAGCCAAATCGACGTACGTAGTTGACACGCGACGCGCTGCGTTCTGGCACAAGCACTTCAAGATGTCGCGCTGTTTTCCGTTCAAACGTTTCGACGACCCGGTGCTGGCGGGAGTCCACTTTGCACGTCATCGCCCGTCGGTGTACGGCGACGATGATGAAAACGATGAAGCGCCGACGATGCTTCGCCCGCTTCCGAGCGAACGACAGCTGGCAAGTTTTGCACGCGCGGCGATCGCCGACCAACCCATCGGCCCCGACCTCGAACTCGACGCGACCGATAGCAACGACGACGACGACGCGAAGCCGATGAACGGTGTCGATGACGACATACCGGAGCCGGATTCGCCTGGACAATCGTAATGCAGCAAATGATCGAAGGTTCCATCGCTCTCGCGCAACGATCGTTATCGAAACCTCTCTATTGGCGCGGAACAAGCGCGCGCCGAAGAAAAGCAGTCACCCCAAAAAGAGTTATCTCGTCATCGACCGCCAGAAATGTATTCCCCGAGATGCTGCCCCGTCCCATTTCCCGAGCACGTAACATTACGCGCGATTCAGTGCGACGACGGCACGTTTACGCGTCTGGTGTTTTTGCGCAATGAGGAGTGTGGCGAGACGGAAA
>Ga0180434_10005197_pt1 | contig 15480 bp, 14 predicted proteins | sample SS_ome_7_FD_132453 | JGI IMG/M metagenome (GOLD analysis project Ga0180434, IMG submission 132453) | Hypersaline lake sediment archaeal communities from the Salton Sea, California, USA - SS_1_D_2 metaG | ecosystem: Environmental > Aquatic > Non-marine Saline and Alkaline > Hypersaline >...
GATCGCCTTTAGCAAGCGCCGCCAAGCGGCGCTCGAGCGCATGGGGGTCTTCACCGTCTGGCGCAACTACATCAAGTATCAGACCGAGAACGGACCGCGCCACACGGCGGCGATGGTAGCAGGGGTGATCGATCGCGTGCTCGACTGGACGGCGATCCTGCGTCGGCGGCTCTTCCCGACGCACATCGCGCTGCCGTCGGCGTGGAAGCGTTACTACAACCGTGAGGTCCGAACAGCGGTCTTCCCCGAGACCGCACCGCGCAATTGCAGGTTCAGTGCTTGAGCGTTCGGGCCCGCTCGGGCAGCGCAACTCGACGAACGTTCATGCCTTTCGCACGATCCAGATTCCACGCCACCATCTCAACTGCACCGCGGGCACGGACCTGTTTCCGGCACCTCGAATCTTCGTTCCACAAGCTAGTAGCCACGCTCGACGCTTGAGAATGTGCTCGCAAACCCCACCCGCACAAACCTCTCCTCCACCCCCGTCTCCCCCTCCTCGCCCCGCTGTCCATAGACAAAGAGCAGGTCGAGCATGCCCCGATCGGTCTGCACCGGCAGGCCGACGCCGAAGCTCGCGCGCCATTCTTCGATCCGGTCGCCGTCGGCATCGACGAGGTACCAGGGTGTGCGCGCGAAGCCGATGCGCCAGGCGAGCGTGGACAGGTAGGGCGCGCGCGGGTCGGTGGAAGGCAATCGCTCGAGCCCGATGCCCCAGCGCGCCGTGTCCTCGTACGGCCCGACGCCCGGCTGCGGCAGTGCTTGACCGTCGAGCTCCACGTCGCCCCACTGGCGCCAGACGATATCGCCGCTAAGACGCAAGCGCGCGGCCAAGCGCAGACCGAGCCCCATGCCGAAGCCGAACGGCAGGTCGAGATAGGTCGTGTCGCGATCGGTCTCCGTGCCGGCGAAGCTCTCGTAGCGGCCCGAGACGCGCAGCTCGTGACCGGTTGCCAGAAAGCCACCGACGGTCAGGCGCGACAGCGGGCGCGCCAGGAAGCCAACATGCGCATAGCTGCTCGGATGGAAACGCAACCGCCGCTCGTTCTCTCCGGGCAGCCAGCCGTCGGCGCGGGCGGAATCCCCGAACTCGAAGACGGTGCGATCGATGATCGATCCGGCCACGAGTCCGCCGCCGAAGCCGAGTGCGAACGTATCTCCGGACCGCCACGTCGCCGCCGCCGCGTAGCGCAACAGGCCCCGGGACCCCTCCTCGTAGCGCCGGTCTTGATCCCCCGACCAGCCTGTCGGCACGGTCTCGACGAGCGTATAGGAGGCATCGGTCGCGGGGCCGATCAAGAACCGGAAGCCGAATCCGGAGGGCAGGGCGACATGTCCCCCGAAACCCGTCAGAAAGGTTGCCGGTTGTCGATCGGTCTCGTCGCCGTCAGTCGTCCAGCGCACAGTGGAGCCGAGGCCGACGTAGCCCATCGCTTTCTCTGAGAAGGCGGTCGAGGCGGGGTTCGGGCCTGAGAAATTGTGAGCGTCGATCACACCGATGCCGGTGCCCCCCAGCGCCTCCCCGCGCAGATCGTACCCCTCCAGCCACGTGCCAATGCCCTCGCGCGCGAAGATGCTCTCGGCCTGCGCGGCCCCGAACAGCTGACCGCTCAGGGCGACGATCAAGAGGACCGTCGCGAGGCCGATCCCGGTTCGCATCCCGATCCGCGTCCCGACGTCCACGTGCATCCGGTCCTCCCGCCGGGCCTCCGGCTCATTCCCCCAGGCGATCTTGGACGCGCTCGTACGCGATTTCCACTCGCGCGCGGCGCCCTTCCGTCTCCCCCACCACGAGTGCCAGCGACTGCAGCTCATCGATCGCATTCTCGCTCTGAATGACGAGACTGCGCTGCGAACCCTCCACCAGGGTGCGCAGATGCGCACCGATGCCGAAGGCGGCCACCGAATCCTCGCCGCTGACCGTCACGCGATCGATCAGCTGGATGAGGGTCGTCCCCGGCCAAGGGTCTTCCTGCGTCCAGTCGGTCTCCGTCTCGTAGAGCCGCAGCTCGATCTGCTCCTCCGCCGCCAAGCTCCAATCGCTGCTCGCGAGAAGGGGCAACTCGAGCCGTCCCTGGACGATCGCGATGCCGGCTCGCGCAGCGGTCTCCGGCGCCAGAGCCGGCGGCAGGTCGAGCTGCAGCAAGGCGTGGTGCACATAGCCCGAAGCGACCACCAGCTCGTCCGCCGCGAGGTCAAAGACTTCACCCTCGGCAGCCATGACAAAGGCGTCGTCAACCGCTTCGAGCGAAACCGTGGTCGTGTCCGCGCCCTGAACCTCAACCACCAGCAACGGCGTCGCAAGTGCGCTCGTGGCATTGGGCGGCAGGCCTTCGCTGCTATAGAAGCGTACGAAACCGGGGGCGGTCGTCGAGCGGGGGCGCAGCAGCACGCCATGATTGCTCTGCGGGTCCGTGCTCCAGCGCCGGGCCAACGTGAGCAGATCCTCGGACACGAAGAGCTCGGGCAACGTCAGCACGCCGTTGCTCGATTCGAGACCGGACGTATCGAATTCGGCGGAGGCGAGCGTCACTCCGGTCTGCGCCTCGGGCAGCGGAACAAGGTTGAGGCTGTCTTCACTCCACGGCTCGAGGATCTCGTGGATTCGCAGCGCGTAGCTGCCCCCCGCCGGGTCGGCCTCGTCGACCCCGGCCAGATGCATATCGAGGTGGGCCGCAGTGACCGTCCCCTCCGGCAAGGTGGACAAGTCCCACTTCATGTAGACCTGGGCGACGAGCTCGCCGGCGCCCCGCGCCACGGGTCCGACCAGCAAGAAGCCACCCGCACCGGTGCCGACGTCGATGCGGCTCATCTGCGCCTGCACGACCAGCGTATCGGTCGCCAGCGACTCGAGGCTGCCCAGGCCGGCGCGGACCGCCTCGCGCCAGTCGAGCGGTGTCTCCGACTCTGAGCAGGAACTGGCCCCGCCGAGGAGCGCTGCGCAGATCACCAGCTGCGGGAGGAGATCACGTATCAGGATAGAGCGACTGGTCTTGCGCGACATGCCTGGTCCTCCGCCTGGTCATCGGCGACGCCCATTTCAACCCGCAAAGCGGCGGGAAGATTCAGCCCGGCAGTCTAGCGCGCGTGCGAGGCATGCGCAACGCTGGCGAGGCGCGCCGCGTCCCCGGACGGCGACGAGTCCCTTGGTACCCTTCCCCCGCTCCCCCCGGCTGCTCCCTCCGTCCCGCCCGCCGCTTCGCCCGCCGCGCGGCGCACCGGCTGCGGCCGAGCCACCCACCCCAGAAGCCGGCGCCGAGAGCCCCATCAGGGCTTGTGCCCTACGCAAACGGGAACTTAGGATCGGCGGACTTGTAGGCTCGCCGATACCCTTGGGGCCTGCAGCCAGTGAATGCCGCGATCGCGGGGTCCGGTCAGGATCAGACGCCCGGTGCGCGCCGATCCCGACAGCAGGCCTCCGGCCCCGTCCTGAGGAGGGAACCATGCCGCGCAAGCAAATCGAGCGCTTCTCGGTCTCCTACTTGCAGGTCCTCGACAAGGAGGGCAACGCCGACGCGAAGCTCGATCCGAAGCTCTCGGAGGAGGAACTGCTTCACCTCCACCGCTCCATGGTCTTCGCTCGCAGCCTCGACCAGCGCATGCTGAAGCTGCAGCGCCAGGGCCGCATCGGCACGTTCGGCCCCTGTACGGGCCAAGAAGCGTCCCACATCGGCCCTGCCTTCGCCATGGGGCCCGACGACTGGTTCGTGGGCGCCTTCCGCGAGCTCGGGGGCCGTCTCCATCGGGGCGAGCCCGCGATCAACCCGCTCATCTTCCACAACGGCTTTGAGGAAGGCAATGTCGTCGAGACGAACGACGGCCACGTATTGCCGATCTCGATCATCGTCGGTTCACAGACCCTGCATGCGGTCGGTATCGGCTATGCGCTGAAGTACCGTCAGGTCAAGAACGCCGCTGCGGTCACGTTCCTGGGCGACGGGGGCACGTCGCAGGGCGACTTCTACGAAGCGATGAACTTCGCCGGCGTCTGGAAAGCGCCCGTCGTCTTCGTCGTGCAGAACAACCAGTGGGCGATCTCCGTGCCGCGATCCAAGCAGACCGCGGCGCCAACGCTCGCGCAGAAGGCGATCGCGGCCGGCATCCCCGGCATCCAGGTCGACGGCAACGACGTGCTCGCGATGATCGTCGCCACGCGCGAGGCGCTTCAGCGGGCCTACGCCGGCGAGGGCGCGACGCTGATTGAAGCGGTCACCTACCGGCTGATGATGCACACGACCGCCGACGACCCCAAGAAGTACCGCACTGAGGAAGAAGAAACGCGCGCCTGGAAGGAAGATCCGATCCCGCGCTTCCGTGCCTATCTCGTCAAGCAAGGCCTGTGGGATGACGAGAAACAGGCGCAGCTCGAGCAGGAGATCAAGGCCGAGGAAGATGCGGCGGTCAAGGAGTTCGAAGCCCGAACCGAGTTCAAGCCCGATTTGCTCTTCGACCACGTCTTCGGGACCCGCCATGCCTACATCGAGGCGCAGCGCCAGGAGTTCCTCGAGAACCTGAAACTGGACAGCGAGGCCTAGCGATCGCGGCGACGGCCACACTCGGCCGACTGCGAAGGAGGAAGCGAACCATGGCCAGACTGAATATGGTGCAGGCGATCAACCTGGCGCTCGACCAGGAGATGAAGAAAGATGACAGCGTGATCGTGATGGGCGAAGACGTGGGCGTCGATGGCGGCGTCTTCCGTGTCACCGATGGCCTGTACGAGAAGTACGGAGAGTTGCGCGTGATCGACACGCCGCTGGCAGAATCGGGCATCGCCGGAACAGCGATCGGGATGGCGCTGGCCGGGCTGAAACCGGTCGCCGAGATGCAGTTTTCAGGCTTCTCCTACTTGATCGTCCCGCAGATCGAAGGCCACGCCTCCCGGCTGCGGCAGCGCTCGCTGGGTCAGTACCATGTGCCGCTGGTGATCCGCATGCCCTACGGTGGCGGCGTGCGCGCCCTCGAGCACCACTCCGAAAGCCGCGAGGCGACCTACGCCACGTTCCCCGGAACCAAGGTCGTCATTCCTTCAGGGCCACGCAATGCGCGCGCCCTGATGGTTGCCGCGATCCGTGACCCCGACCCGGTCATCTTCATGGAGCCCAAGCGCTCCTATCGCGCCTTCCGCGAAGAGGTGCCGGAAGAGGAAGAGGTGCTCGAGATCGGAAGATCGCAGGTCGTGCAGGAGGGGAGCGATCTGACGCTCATCGCCTGGGGCGCAATGATGCGCCCCGTGCTCAAGGCGGTCGAAGAGGTCCAGGGCACGCGTGGGGCGAAGATCGAAGTGATCGATCTCTTGACCATCGCGCCGCTCGACAGCGAAACGATCATCGCCTCGATCAAGAAGACCGGTCGCTGCGTCGTCGTCCAAGAAGCGCCGCGCAGTTTCGGTGTCGCCTCCGAGGTGATCGCCCGCATCAACGATGAGGCCCTGCTCTACCTCGAGGCACCGGTCAAGCGGTTGACCAACTACGACGTCGTCACGCCCTACTTCGGTCGTGAGCTCGACTACATCCCCAACGAGGCGCGCGTGCGGCGCGGCATCGAAGAGACGCTCGACTTCTAAGAGGGAGGTTCCCGTGTTCGAATTCAAGCTGCCGGACCTGGGCGAGGGGATCCATGAGGGCGAGATCCTGAAATGGTATGTCGCCGAGGGCGACACGATCGAAGAAGACGCGCCGCTGGTCGAGATCGAGACCGACAAGGCGGCGGTGACGATCCCCGCCCCGAAGGGCGGCCAGGTGGCGCGGTTGAATGGCAATGTGGGGGACGTCGTCAACGTCGGTGACGTCGTCGCGGTCATCGCCGCCGAGGGCGAAGCAGCACCGGCGGCGAAGCAGCCGGCGGAAGCGGAGCCAGCGGAGAAGGAGCCGTCCGCGAAGGAGCCGGCGCCGGCCGCTGCTGCCGGCCAGGGGGCGCCGGCTCCCAGCGCCCCGCGCGGCCAGGGTCCGATTCCCGCGGCGCCGGCGACGCGCCGCCTCGCTCGCGAACTAGGGGTCGACATCAACCGCGTGCCGCCGACGGGACCGGGCGGGCGCGTGACGGCCGAAGACGTTCAACGCTTCGCCGCGCAGGGCGCGCCCGCAGCACCGTCCGCGGCCCAGGCCGAGGCGGCGGCGCCCTCCGAGGAGCAGGCGGAAGCGCAGTACGCCGCCCATGCCGCCTCCGCGATCCCCTTCCTCGATCTCGAGCCGTTGCCCGAATTCGAGCAGTGGGGCCCGGTCGAGCGCGAGAAGCTACGCTCGATTCGCCGCAAGGTCGCGCACAAGATGGTCACCTCGATGGTGCTCGTCCCCCACGTCGCCCACATGGATGAAGCCGACGTGACCGACTTGGAGGCGTTTCGCCAAGCGGAGAAAGAGCGGCGCGGCGCGAACGGTCCGAAGCTGACGTTGCTGCCGTTTATCATCAAGGCGGTCACGGCCGGCCTCAAGCAGGCGCCCGCCTTCAATGCCAGCCTCGACCCCTTCCGCGAGGAGATCGTCTACAAGAAGTACTATCACATTGGCGTGGCGGTCGATTCCGGGCGTGGGTTGATCGTGCCGGTGGTGCGCAACACCGACTGCAAGAGCATTGCCGAGATCGCGCGCGACGTCGCGGATCTGGCGACGCGCGCACGTGAGGGCAAGGCCGCGGTCGAGGAGCTACGGGGCGGCACCTTCACGATCACCAACGTCGGTCCGCTCGGCGGTACGGCGATGATCCCGACGATCAACTACCCCGAAGTGGCGATCCTCGGCATGGGCCGCGTGCAGGAGAAACCGGTCGTGCGGGATGGCGAGATCGTGATCCGCAAGATGCTGCCGCTCACGCTCGCCTTCGACCATCGCATCGCCGACGGCGCCGACGCGGCGCGCTTCGTGACGGAGATGATCCACCAGCTCTCGAGTCCGAGCCAATTGCTGCTGGAGGCCTAGACGCCAACGCACCGGGAGGAACGCCCAATGGTCATGGGGAGCTTGAGCCAAGAGACGGAAGTCGCCATCGTCGGCGCCGGTCCGGGGGGCTATGTCGCCGCGCTGCGGGCCGCCGATCTCGGCAAGGAAGTCGTGCTGATCGAAGAGCGCGAGCGCCCGGGCGGCGTCTGCCTGATCGAAGGCTGCATCCCGTCGAAGACCTTGATCGGGGCCGTCGAGCTGGCCGACTCGGCGCGCCGCGCCAAGAAGATGGGCTTGACCTTCAGGGACTTGCAGGTCGACACCACGGCGCTGCGTGAGTTCACCGGCAACGTCGTCGACAAGCTGACGCAGGGCATTCAGGGCTTGCTCAAGCGCCGCGGCGTCGAGGTGATTCACAGCCGCGCCCGCCTGACCGGCGAGAAGACGCTCGGCCTCGAGGGCGGCGGCACGATCGAGTTCCGCCACTGCATCCTCGCCACCGGCTCGCGTATCAACGAACTGCCGGGCGCCTACGAGAAGCCGGTCTGGTCGTCGGCCGAGGCACTCACGCTGCCCTCGATCCCCGAGCGGCTGCTCGTGGTCGGGGGCGGCTACATCGGGCTCGAGCTCGGCCTCGTCTACGCCGGCCTCGGGTCGCAGGTGAGCATGGTCGAGTTCTTTCCGCGGCTCCTGATGGGCGCCGATCACGACTTGGTCGACATCATGGTCAAGGACGCCCAACGCCACTTCGAGCAGATCCTGCTCGAGTCGAAAGTCGTCGGCCTGGAGCGTCAGGCCGACCAGTTCCGAGTCGAGGTCGAGCACGAGGGCGAGACGCAGACACACGAGTACGATCAGGTCCTCGTCGCCATCGGACGCAAGCCGAACACGGACGATCTGGGACTCGAAAAGGCCGGCCTCGAAGTCGACGAGCAGGGCCGCATCCCGACCGACGAAGCGATGCGTACGCGCATCCCGCACATCTACGCGATCGGCGACATCGCCCCGGGACCGATGCTGGCGCACAAGGCGAGCCGCGAAGCGAAGGTCGCAGCCGAGGTGATCGCCGCTCAGCCCTCGGCCTTCGACAACCGCGCGATTCCGGCCGTCGTCTTCACCGACCCGGAGATCGCCTGGGTCGGGCTGACCGAGCGAGAGGCGCACGAGAAGGAGATCCCCTGTCGCGTGGGGCGTTTCCCGCTGCGGGCGCTCGGGCGCGCGCGCGCGATGGACCGGATGGAGGGGTTGACCAAGGTCCTGACCGACCCGGAAAGCGGCCTCGTACTCGGCGTGGGACTGGTCGGACCGCATGCCTCGGAGCTGATCGCCGAGGCTACGCTGGCGATCGAGATGGGCGCTACGCTCGAAGACCTGATGGTGACGATCCATCCGCATCCGACCCTCTCGGAGTCGCTGATGGAGGCGGCCGAGGTCGCCGCCGGCGCGCCGATCCATGTCCCGCCCGCCAAGCGAGGGTAGCCTCCCGTGGCTGCCCCGCTGCCGCCGCCGGCCGCCCGCGGTGCCGAGCCGAGGCCGGATGACGTGCCGGCCTGGACCTGGGACGACGCGCTCCTAAGGCCCTTCGGCCACGACCCCCGGCCGCGGCTGCGAATCTATGTCCCCGATGAGACGCTGATCGTCATCGGCCGCGGCAGCCGTCCCGCCCGCGAGCTCTATCTGGAGGCGTGCCGACGGGATGCAGTCTCGGTGCAGCGCCGGCCTGGCGGAGGCTGTGCCGTCCTGCTCGATCCGGGCAATCTGATCCTCTCCCTCGCCCTGCCGGCCCCGGGCCTGGAAGGCATCACGCGCGCCTACGAGGCGATCACCGCCTGGCTCATTGCCGGCCTGGCGCGGATCGGGATCGAAGGGATCGAGCGCGCGGGAACCTCCGATCTGGCGCAGGGCGACTGCAAACTGGGTGGCTCATGCATCCACCGCCGCCGCGATCTCCTTTACTACTCGACGACGCTACTCGTGGCGCCGCGCATCGACCTGATGGAACGCTGGCTACGACACCCGCCGCGCGAGCCGGGTTACCGCCGCGGACGGCCTCACCGCCGTTTCGTGCGCCCGCTGTGGGAATCTCACGCCTGGGCCGACCCTGTCGCCCTCGCCCGCGATCTGACGGATGCGCTCGCCGTAGAATCGCTCGACATCAATGAACGATCACGTAGCCGGCGATGACGGCCGCCAAGAGCGCAACGACGAGCAGCCAGAAGAACCCGCCGAAGAGCGCCAGCTCGGCCGTCTCCCCCTCTCGGCCGCGCGCTCGGCCCGCGGATCTGCGCGCCGCGGTCGGCACTCGCGCCACAGGCCGAGAAGGATGCGACGCTAGCCACCATCAAGAGCGCCAGCTACCGAGCAGCAACGGACGATCGCGGAGGACAGTTTGGAGGTACGCCGCTCAGGGCTCCCCCGAGACCGCCTTTCCGGATTCCCCCGGTGGGAACAACAGCGCAATCGGGCCACGCTGCATCGTTGTGACGAGCGGCGGGCGGCAGCGAGAGACCGAGCTGCACGCGCCGTTGCCCCTGCACGGCAGGCCGCCAGCGCCGACGCTACGGGTGGGAGTGCGATCTGCAGACCGGCGGCGCAAACGCAGTTCGGGACAGGCGATTTCCGCTCGAGGAGGCGAGTCAGGTGGTCGAGGGGGGCGCTGTCCACGCCGCCGGCTACACTCCGCAGAGCATTGACTCGATGATGCTGATCCCCGAAGATCCACTCGATTGCATCATCGCGGCGCTGGCCTACGGCTGGCGCCCGCAGCCGTGATCCATACGATTCCGGGAACAGAGACGCACCGTTGACGGTGCCATGTCGGATTCGGTCGGAGGGGACCGAGCTGCGTACGTGCCCAGAAGCGCGACGACCTCGGTCGATGACAGGCAAGGAGTGATCATGAGCGAGTACCACGAACCATTGGAACTGATCCCCGAAGAGGCTCGTGATATCCATCGCGCCTTGAAGAGCCTGATCGAAGAGCTCGAGGCGGTCGACTGGTATCACCAGCGTGCGGTCGCCACGCAGGACGAGTCGCTGCGCGCGATCGTCGAGCACAACCGCGACGAAGAAGTCGAGCACGCAGCGATGGCGCTCGAGTGGCTCCGGCGCAAGATGCCGATCTTCGACGAGCAGTTGCGCCTCTACCTCTTCACGAACCAGTCGATCACGGAGGTGGAAGAGGCGGGCGAAGGCCATGGGGGCGAGGAAAGCGGCACCCGGCCATCCGCGGCGGCGCATGATCTGAACATTCGTGATCTGCGGGAAAGGAGTTGAGGCATGGATATCTTCAAGCGCGAACTGGCTCCCGTCACGGATACCGCTTGGGACGAGATTCGCGAGGAAGCGCAGCGCCGACTGCGCGCCAATTTGACCGCCCGTCGCGTCATGGACTTGAATGGTCCGCACGGTCCTGACTTCGCGGCGCTCAGCCTGGGCCGCCTGCAACAGCCGGCCGAGCAGCCGGTCGCCGGAGTCGGCTACGGCGTGCACCGCGTGCTGCCGCTGGTTGAACTGCGCGCGCCGTTCGAGCTCGACAAGTGGGAGCTCGACAACGCCGAGCGCGGGGCGCAGGACCTTGATCTCGACCCGGTCGCGGACGCGGCGCGCGCGGTCGCGCACTTCGAAGAGCGCGCCATCTATGAGGGTCTTGAAACCGCCGGGATCCCCGGCTTGCGCGCTGTCGCCGAGCACAAGCCGATCAAGCTGGGCGCCGATCCGGTCGAGTACGCCAAGCCGATAGCCCAGGCGGTCGACGTCCTCCGCGGGGCCGACGTCACGGGTGAGATGGCGTTGGTGCTGGGGCCGAAGACCTACAATGCCCTGGCCGCCGCGCACAAGCAGGGGTACCAACCCTGGAACCACGTCGAGAAGCTGATCGGGGGGCCGATTCTGTCGAGTCCCGTGCTCGCAGGCGGCTTCCTGCTGTCACAACGAGGCGGCGACTTCGAGATCATCCTCGGCCAGGATGCGGCGCTGGGCTGGGAACGCTCCCAGGAGGCAGGCAAGGTGCGCCTCTTCCTGATGGAGTCGTTCAGCTTCCGCGTGATCGACCCGGAGGCGTTCGTCGTATTGGACGCGTAGTGGTCGGCAGAACGACTCAAGCCATCGAGCGGCGCCGCCCGGCCAAGATCCTGGCGGCGCCGTCTAGTCCTGATGCTCCTCAGGTTCTTGGGATGCGGCCGACGCTGTTCTGCGGCGCGGGGCCGGGTCAGAAGCGCTGAGAATCTTCTAGCGACTCTCCCACCACTGCACGGCACGACGGATCAAGGCGGTGCTGTCCGGCAAGCCAAGCTTGACCTTGATGTTCTCGCGGTACGTTTCGATCGTCTTCATGCTCAGATTGAGCGCTTCGGCAATCTTGCGCGTCGAGAGCCCACGCCCGATCAGCTCGAAGACCTCCAGTTCGCGGTCCGAGAGCGTCTCGATCGACGAACGATTCGGATCCGCTCCGGTCTGAACCATCTGACTGAGGAAGTGCTCGGACATGGCCTCGCTCAGATAGACCTTGCCCGCGATGATCTGGCGTAGCGCTTCGATGATCTTGGCGGTGCCTTCTTCTTTGCTGACATAGCCCTGAGCACCCGCACGCAGACAGCGCTCTGCGTAGAACCTCTCGTCGTGCATTGAAGATACAAGCATCCGCATATTCTCATAGCGCGACCTGACCTGCTTGATCAGCTCGATGCCGCTCGTCCCGCGCAGCGAGATGTCGACGATCAACAAGTCTGGGTGTTCACGCTCGATCAGGTCCATCGCGCTCGCCGAGTCGGACGCCCCGCCACAGACGGTGAACTCGCCCTGCTTCTCGAGCACTTCGGACAGCCCTTCGCGCACGATCGGATGATCATCGATGATCGCGACCTTCGGCTTGGCCATGCTCGTTCGCTCCTTCGCTTTGGGCATCGCATCCGCTCCGGGTATGGAATTGCGCATCATGCCTCCTTCCCTCTCTGTCGGAACTGGAGAATAGCACCGGCCCAAGGCCCTTCGCATCGGGGATCTCCTGATCTTGCATTCCTGGGGCTGCGGAGCCCTCTCCGGCCGCATCTCCTGATGGAAACCCACGTAGCGCGATTGGTAGCGTGCTCTTCGTCAATTGGATGAAAACCCGACTCAGGGTCGATCGCCGGTCGAGGCTCGACCCATCGCCCCTGGGCGGCGCCCCGTGACGCCATCGCCGAACTCGGTGCGGCGCGGCCAGCTCACGCTCGGCGCACCGCAATCCCAATGGGGAGGGAATCCACGTGAAGCGACGCATTGCGATCAATGGCATGGGTCGCATTGGACGCCTCGTCCTGCGCCACGTCATGCAATCCGAGAAGCTAGAGCTCGTGGCGGTCAACGATATCGCCGCGCCAGGGAACATCGCCTACCTCTTGCGCCATGATTCCGTCTATCCCGATCCGATCGAACGGATCACAGCCGACGAGGGGACGCTCTACTGGGGCGATCAAGCAATCGCGCTGCACTCGCAGGATTCTCCCCGCCAGCTTCCCTGGCGCGAACTGGAGATCGACACGGTGGTCGAAGCGACCGGAGCATTCCGCGGCAAGGGAGAGCCCGAATTGCATCTCCAAGCCGGGGGCAAGCGGGTCGTCGTCACCGCACCCACCAAGGATCCGGATCACCTGATGGTGTGCATGGGGGTCAACGAAGATGCCTTCGATCCCGAGCATCACCGCGTGGTCTCCAACGCATCGTGCACCACGAACTGTTTGGCCCCGGTCCTCAAGGTGCTCGATGCGGCCTTCGGGATAGAAACCGCCTTCATGACGACGGTGCACGCCTATACGAGCTCGCAGTCGATCGTCGACGGACCGCACAAGAAGCTCCGTCGCGGCCGGGCAGCAGCGGTGTCCATCGTTCCGACGACGAGTGGCGCAACGACGGCGACCGAGAAGGTCCTGCCCCAACTCGAGGGCAAGCTGGATGGACTCGCAATGCGCGTTCCGGTCAGTGCCGGCTCGATCGTCGATCTCGTCGCCCAGACGACGCGCGTGATCGATCGGGATCGGGTTGCAGAGGCTTTTCGTCAAGCCAGTCAGACTGACCGTCTCATGGGCATTCTTGGCGTCACCGACGACGAGCTCGTCTCCGTCGATATCGTCGGCAGCGAGCACTCGGCGCTCGTCGACTTGGGCGAGATCCGGGTTCTCGGCGACCGGGCGCTCAAGGTGCTGGCCTGGTACGACAACGAGTGGGGCTACGCCAAGCGGGTCGTCGATCTGACGGCCTACATGGCCAGTCGCGGCCGGGGGAGGATGGCTTCCTAGCCGAGTGGTCTCACCCCTGGACTACGGCCTCGCGAGCCTGGAAACCGGACGAGTTGACGTCACCGGGCACTCGTGCGCATAATCATGCTCTTCGGAGGGCTAGGCTAATGGTAAGTCAGCGGATTTGAAATCCGCCGCCCGCAAGGGCTTGGGGGTTCGAGTCCCTCGCCCTCCGCAGTGTATCGTGCTAGCGGTCGTCTGCCGCTCGCTTCAGCCATCGCCCCCCCCTGTCTGCCCTCCGCTCCAAGCCGCGGCCGGGCCTATTCGCGCGCCCCCACGTGCCCCGTCTCACGACTGCGGGCATCGGGCAGGAACTCGGACCGCAGGGGCGCAGGCTCGTCGGGAATCGTGAAGAAGAAGCGGCTGCCCTTGCCCGCCTCCGATTCGACCCAGACCTGCCCTCCGTGAGCGGCCACGATCTTCTCCACCACGGCCAGCCCGATGCCGTTTCCGGCGTAGCGCTGACGGGGATGCAAACGCTTGAACATGGCGAAAACCTGGCTCTGAAATTCGGCCTCGATTCCGATCCCGTTGTCGGCCACACAGAATTCCCACGCCTGGGCAGCGCGGCGAGCGGACACGGCAATCCTCGGCTGCTCGGCGGAGCGGAACTTGACTGCGTTATCGAGCAAACTAACGAAAACACGAGCCAGCTGTATCGGATCGGCCTGGAGCGTCGGCAAGTCCGACACCTCGATCAACGCCCCCGCCTCTTCGATCTCCTTCCGCAGCGCGCGCCGCACACTCTGAATCAAGGCCTCGCAGTTCGTTCGATCGGGGCAGAGCGACCGCTCTCCCAGACGGGAAAGCTCGAGTACTCCCTCGATGAGTGTCTGCATCCTCAGCGCTCCCTCGACCGCGAACCGGATGTACTCGTCTGCTTGCCCGTCCAGCTGCCCGGCGTATCTTCGTTCGAGTAACTGGGTGTAGCTAACCACCATTCGTAGCGGCTCCTGCAGGTCGTGGGACGCGACATAGGCGTACTTCTCAAGGTCAGCATTCGTCTTCTGCAGCTCCGCGACGGTCAGCTGAAGGCCCTGCTCGATGCGTTTGCGCTCCGCGACCTCGTCGCTGAGTTGCCGATTCGCTCTCTCGAGCTCCGCCGTGCGCTCTGCCACCCGTCGATCGAGCTCATCCCGATGCGCACGCAATTGCCGCCGATTGCGGTCCAGTTCGAGGAAGATCCCCACCTTGGTCCTGAGAATCGCCGGGTCATAGGGCTTGACGATGTAGTCAACCGCCCCCGACTCGTATCCCTTGAACACCTGCGTCTCATGCCCGTAGGCGGCTGTCAGAAACATGATCGGAAGATAGCGCGTCTTCGGATCACCCCGCAGGAGTTCGGCCAGTTCATAGCCGTCCATCGCCGGCATCTGGACATCGAGGATCGCCAGGGAGAACTCATGCGTCAGCGTTGCCGCTAGAGCGGCTTGCCCGTCCTGGGCCTCGATGATCTGCGCACCACTGTCGGCCAGTGTCTTGCGCAGCGCGATAAGGTTCTCGGGCCGGTCGTCAACGGCCAGGATCTTCTGATCTTCCACGGCTAATGCGCCTCCTGCTCCCCAGCCACCTCATTCATCTCGGGCGTGCACCCGACCGCCAGATCGACCAGCCAGGCTCCAATCTCCTGCGGCGTCATGACCCGCGTGATCCGTGCGGCCGCGATCGCCGCCTGAGGCATCAACTCGCTCGTCGCCGTCTCCGGCGACTGCGCCAGGCACACGCCTCCGCGGCCGGCGACGACCTTCATCCCCTCGGCTCCATCGCTACTCGCCCCCGATAGAATGACGGCGACGAGATCGCTCGCCCACGTGCGCGCGGCACTCTCGAACAAGACATCGAGTGAAGGACGCGCCCACCGCTCGCGGGCGTCGATCGACAGCGCCAAGGACCCGTCCCACTCGATCAGCAGGTGATAGTTAGCGGGGGCGACATAGACGATGCCCGGAGCCACGGCCAGTTTGTCTTCGGCCTCACGGACCGTGAGCGCAATCGCTACCGAGAGATTCTCGGCGAACAACCCGTCGTCGCTCTTGTGCAAGTGCGTGGCGACGACGATCGGCCAGGGTGTCTCCGGCGGCAACGGCGCCAAGAGGATCGTGAGTGCATCCATCGCCCCTGCGGACCCGCCGATCACGATCGCCCGCGGCCGGAACGGCGCGCCGCCCCCCGCCGAAGATCCCATCTCCGCTCCTGTGGAGCCACGCTCCCGCCGACTCACACCTACTGCACCTTCTTCTTATAGATTCGCGCCTTGGCGGCCAGCCCTTCGAACTGCGACGCCACCGCACTGAATCGCAAGTCTTCCTTGGCCCCCAGACAGAGAA
>Ga0180434_10005199_pt1 | contig 15479 bp, 13 predicted proteins | sample SS_ome_7_FD_132453 | JGI IMG/M metagenome (GOLD analysis project Ga0180434, IMG submission 132453) | Hypersaline lake sediment archaeal communities from the Salton Sea, California, USA - SS_1_D_2 metaG | ecosystem: Environmental > Aquatic > Non-marine Saline and Alkaline > Hypersaline >...
CTGATCTTTTGTTCTTGATTCAGAATAATCTTTAGGTATGCGCTTGATTTTTTGGGCCGGAGAATGTTTTGTTTTACGTTCCCATATAGCTGAGGCGTAGGACAGGGGGATAGCTTCCTCATTGCATTTTTTCAAAAATCGCAGACGTTCTAGATGACTCTGATCATAATAGGCCTGATTTCCTTTTTTATAGACCGGTTTATGCAGGTAATCCATCCGTAGATAATAATGGATCAATTGCTTGCTGATTCCTGTTTTTTTCGCTAGTTGGCCAATGCGCATCACTTTTTCTTCCGGTGATAATTCCATGCGAAATCCTCCGAGGATAGAAAGATCTTTATATGAATATTATACGCTAGTTAAATATATCCTTTATTTCTAAGTGAAAAATGATTGTGACTTCAGGATTTATTATCAAAATATATAATTGATTAAAAATATTGATTAAACGCATTCAAAGCAATAAACTTAAAATATCTAGTCTATTCAAGGAGGTTATTCAAAAATGTCTGAAATCAGGTTTGACGATAAAGTCGCTGTAGTGACCGGTGCCGGTGGTGGATTGGGCAAGGCTTATGCTCTACTCCTAGCTTCGCGGGGTGCCAAAGTTGTGGTTAACGATTTAGGAGGTACTTTTGACGGCAGTGGGTCAGATACCACTCCGGCCCAGCAGGTAGTCGATGAAATTAAAGCTGCTGGTGGTGATGCTCTTGCCAGTTATGATAGTGTGGCCGAATGGGAAAGTGCACAAAAAATTATCAAGACCGCTGTCGATAATTACGGCCGGATCGATATCTTGGTTAACAATGCCGGTATTTTAAGGGACAAGAGCTTATTGAAAATGGAACTGGAAGACTACCGGAAGATTATATCAGTTCACTTGGATGGAACATTTTTCTGTACCAAGGCCGCCTTTGCCCAGATGAAAGCGCAAACCTACGGACGGATTGTTTCCACAGCTTCGGCTGCAGGTTTATACGGTAACTTTGGTCAGGTGAATTACGGTGCTGCAAAAATGGGTATTGCTGGGATGATGAACTGCGTTGCCCAGGAAGGCAACCGTTACAATATCAAGGCTAATACTATAGTGCCGACTGCCGGAACCAGGCTTACCTTTACCGTCATGCCCGAAGATGTAATCGGCAAGGTCAAGCCGGAATATGTGGCTCCGATTGTGGCCTGGCTTTGTTCGGAAAACTGTACTGAGACTGCCAGAATGTTTAGCGCCGGGGGAGGATATTTCAGCCGGGCAGCTATTGTCGAAGGTCCCGGGGTAGTCTTTGATTCAAACAAAGAAATAACAGTTGAAATGGTTGTTGAGAAACTTGATCAGATTATGAACCTTGAAGGTGGACGTGAATATGCTTCAGCTATGGAACAAGCTGGAACTGTCCTATCTAAGATGAGTATGGACTGACCCGCAGGCAGTATCAATATGTGTCAGCGATGAAAGGGGGTATTTGAATGCCAATAGATCCGAATCTGGTGGGAAAAGAGTTAACTTCATTAGAGTATAAGTATTCTACAAAGGATGTTATCCTTTATGCTTTGGGAATCGGTGCCGGTGCTGAACCCGATGAGCTTAAATTTGTATATGAGAGTGAATTGGAGGTAATTCCAACCTATGGGGTAGTTCCGCCCTTTGGTGCCTTATTCAGTATTGTGGGCATGGAGGGGATGGATTTTAACCTGGCAATGCTGCTGCACGGTGAACAGTATCTGGAACTCTACCAACCGATACCCAGTGAAGGAACTCTAATCTCTTATCCGAAAATCGCGGCGATTTATGACAAGGTCAAGGGAGCTTTAGTGGAAATAGATGTTATCACTAAAAACTCCAAAGGAGTTGATATTTTCAAGAACCGCTTCAGCACTTTTATCCGTGGCGAAGGGGGGTTTGGTGGAGAACGCGGTCCCGATCCCTGTTTTGATCCACCAGAAAGAGAACCGGACAAGGTAGTTGCGATGAAAACTATACGCCAGCAGGCTTTGTTGTATCGGTTGTCTGGAGATTTTAATCCACTGCATGCCGATCCTAACTTTGCCGCGATGGGCGGTTTTGACCGGCCGATTTTGCATGGACTCTGCACCTTTGGTTTTGCCGGCAGAGCGGTTTTACAGGAGTACTGCGCCAATGATCCAAAAAAATTTAAGGCGATAAAAGTCCGGTTTTCTCGTCATGTCTATCCAGGTGAAACCATTGTGACCGAAATGTGGCAGGAAAAAGATGATCAGATCATCATCCGGTCGAAAACAGCTGAACGTGGAGAGTATTGCCTTACTAACGCATCAGTCTGGCTTAACCCATAGAATTGGAGAAAGGAGCGATCGACAATTGGTTGGAATATGTTCTTATGCAGGGTATATCCCCCGTTACCGACTTAACCGGATGACGATTTTTAGTGCTATTGGGTGGTTTAATCCGGCCATTATCATGAATGCGGCTGGTGATAAGTCGGTAGCCAATTGTGATGAAGATGCCATCACGATGGCTGTGGCGGCAGGGTCTCGCTGCCTGCGTGGTTTTAATCCGCAGGATTTGGGAGCAGTATATTTTGCTTCGACAACTGCACCTTATAAAGAAAGACAAAATGCAAATATTGTTGCTGGAGCTCTTGCCGCTGAAGAAGAAATTAGAACTGCTGATTTTGCCGGCTCAGTAAAATCGGGAACGTCAGCTCTGCTAGCAGCCCTCGAATATTCAGCAGCAGAAAAGGGAAAAGAGGCTCTTGCCTGTGCTGCAGATTGCCGCATGGGTAAGGTTGGTTCGGTCCAGGAAATGGTTTTTGCCGATGGCGGAGCAGCGATTATGGTCGGTGGAAAGGATCCGATTGCTATTTTTAAAGGATCCTATTCACTTTCGTGCGACTTTGTTGATCACCTACGTGGTGCAAATTCGAAATATGATCGCCAATGGGAAGAACGTTGGATTAGGGATCTTGGCTATGATCGCCTGATTCCAGAAACGATTCAGGGGATCTGCAGAAAATTTGATCTTGAAGTCTCTGATTTTCATAAAGTAGTTTATCCCTGTTATTATGGTGGGGCAAGAAAAAATATTAATCGTAAATTGGGGCTTACTCCCGAACAGGTACAGGATGATCTGATGATGGATGTTGGTGATACCGGTTCGGCTCATCCCTTGTTGATGCTGGCAAAAGCCCTGGAAGACGCCGTCCCGGGAGAACGCCTTTTGGTTTTAAGTTACGGTAATGGTTGCGATGCCCTAATCTTTGAAGTCACCGAAGCGATTAGTACATATCACGACAGATTAAGAGTAACTGATTCAATTAAAAACCAACAGGAACTTGATAGTCTCTATAAGTATCTCTCCTGGCGCGACATGCTGCCATTAGAAATCGGGATGCGCGGGGAAGAAGAACGACTAACCCGCTGGTCCTTGGTCTGGCGCAGTCGCAAGGCGATTTTAAGTTTGCAGGGCAGCCGCTGCTTAGAATGTGGCACGCAGCAGTACCCGCCTCAACGAGTTTGTGTTAACCCTGACTGCGGAGCTGTTGATCGGATGGAGAAGGTAATCCTGGCAACCAAGAAGGGAAAAATCGTCAGTTTTACTTCCGATCTGTTGGCTGCCACGATTAATCCCCCGGCAATTTATGGTAATGTTGATTTTGAGCACGGAGGACGTTGCATGATGGATTTCACCGATTGTGTCCTCGATGACTTACAGGTGGGGATGGATGTGCGCTTTTCATTTCGGATCAAATACTTTGATTCCAAGCGGGACACAACATTTTATTTTTGGAAGGCGGTCCCGGTGAAGGAGGTGCCTACAGATGGCTGATGGAATCAGGGATAAAGTAGCAGTTCTCGGTATGGGTTGCTCTGTTTTTGGTGAACGCTGGGAAGATGATTCCGTTGACCTTTTGCTTGAAGCTTTTCTTGAATGCTTAGAAGACGCCGGGATTGAAAAAAAAGATATCGATGCAGCCTGGATTGGTAATCATATCGACGAAATCAGCATTGGCAAGGGAGGTTGTTACCTGTCCAATGCTCTGCATCTGCCCTTTATACCGGTTACGCGAGTGGAAAATTTTTGTGCTTCCGGAACTGAAGCCTTCCGCGGGGCCTGCTATGCTGTTGCCTCCGGCGCTTACGATATCGTTTTGGCTGCCGGGGTTGAGAAACTGAAAGATATCGGTTACGGTGGATTGCCCGATTCACCTATTTTTGGTCAGTTATCACGTTTACTGAGTCCCAATGCCACAGCTCCGGGAATGTTTGCCCAGTTAGCTACAGCATATTCGGCAAAGTATGGTATCCCGATGGATAAAATCAAAGAGGCGATTACCCATATTTCTTGGAAAAGTCATCAAAATGGTGTTAAGAATCCGAAGGCCCACTTGCGCAAAGAAGTTTCGACTGTCCAGATTTGTGAATCGCCATTTGTTGCTTACCCGCTTGGTCTTTTTGACTGCTGTGGGGTCAGTGACGGATCAGCGATGGCAATTGTTACAACTCCTGAGATTGCCAGGAAACTGAAACCAAACCAAGAGTTAGTATTGGTTAAAGCACTGCAGATATCGGTCAGTTCAGGCGAAGAGCTAATTTTCAATCAATGGGACGGCAGCGGATTGATGACTACCCAGCATGCCGCGGAAAAAGCCTATGCTGAAGCGGGAATAAAAAAACCGCGGGAAGAGATTGGGATGATTGAAGTCCATGATTGTTTTTCAATTACCGAAATGGTTACCATGGAAGATTTGCAGATTTCGCCACCCGGAAAAGCTCCCGATGATATCCTTAGTGGCTTTTATGATCTTGACGGTCAGGTGGCTTGTCAGCCTGACGGAGGATTAAAGTGCTTCGGTCACCCGATCGGCGCTTCAGGCTTACGGATGATTTACGAGCTTTATAACCAATTGCTCAGACGCTGGCCTGAAGATCGCCTGGTTAAAGACCCTAAAATGGGACTTAGCCACAATCTTGGCGGTGTTCCTTCACAAAATGTTTGCAGTATCTGTATCCTTGGTAAAGAATGAGGTGGTGAATCGCTTGAAAGACTATGAAACGATTATCTATGAAGTTGATAAACGGGTTGCCCTGATTCGTCTGAACAGGCCGGAAATGATGAATGCTCTCGAGGCTGCCCTGGCGAAAGATTTAGTTGATGCAGTTCGTCATGCCGGTGCGGATCCCGACATTGGCGCGATCGTCTTGACCGGCACCGGAAAAGTATTTTCTTCAGGAGGTGATTTAAGCCGCCTGATGCAGGGATTTGAACTGGTTGAAGGCCGGCAGTGGTTAAAAGATGGTTACGGGCAGATCCTTGAACTTACCAGGGTAGGAAAACCTGTCCTCGCTGCGGTAAATGGTTATGCTGTTGGCGCCGGATTTTCTTTGGCCCTGATGTGTGACCTGATCTATGCTGCCGAGTCAGCCAAATTTGGCATGGCCTTTGTTAAAGTCGGAGCCATACCGGATTGTGGCGCTCTCTATTTCCTTCCGCGGTTAGTGGGATTACAGAAAGCGAAAGAATTGGTTTTTTCCGGTAACAACATCAGCGCTTCCGAGGCCAAACGAGTCGGAATTGTTAACGATCTTTTTGCCGATGAAGATTTGCTTGATAAAACAATAGCCTTAGCTGCCCAGTTGGCTGAAGGACCTGCTGTTGCCCTGGCCCAGGCCAAAGAGATTCTTAATGCCAGCAGCAGTTTAAGCTTGGACCAGGTCATGGAACTAGAAATATATGCCCAAAGTGTCTGTTTTCAAACTGAGGATCACCGGGAAGGAGTCATTGCGTTTTTGGAGAAGCGCAAACCAGTTTTTAAAGGTCGCTAAATAAAAAAACTGAAATTATTCTACCTTAAGCTGCAGCATTAAATACAGAAACAACTTCTGTTTGCTTTGCTGCAGCTTGATTATTCCTATAAACATTTTGATCAATGGACCGACGAGGTGAAAAAAATGAAACAAGACGTAGCCGCACCGGCAATCAATAAAGATGAAATCTATGATGCCCTGGTAATTGGCGCTGGACTTGGCGGTCTGTCAGCGGCACTTAAATTGGCCAACGATGGAGCGAAGATCTTACTGTTGGAAAAACATAATCTGCCTGGAGGATTTGCCACCAGCTTTGTGCGGGGACGTTTTGAATTTGAAGTGTCGTTGCATGAGCTTTCTGATATCGGCTCACCGGAAAAAAAAGGAGCAGTTCGTCGCTATTTTGAAGACGAATTAAAAATGAATATAGATTTCATCCCGGTTCCGGAAGCTTACCACTTGATCCTAAGTGAAGATAATATTGATATCAGCCTGCCCTTTGGGATTGACAATTATATTGAAGCTGTAGCGAAAAGTGAACCCGGCTGTCGCTCCGATTTGCAAAAGTTTCTTGCTGTTTGCCAGGAGGTTTCAAGAGCCCTTAGTTACTTGGGCAGTATCAGGGGTGCTCCAGACTTAAATAAACTGCTTGAACAATATCCTTCTTTTGTAGCGACTGCCGGTTATACTGTCGCGGATGTAGTGGGTAGATTCAATTTTAATTCAAGGGTTTTACAGATGATCTACCCTTACTGGTGTTACCTTGGAGTGCCGGTCAGCCGCTTAAGTTTTACCATATTTGCCGTAATGCTTTATAGTTACTTGAACAGGGGAGCCTATATTCCCAGGCTCAATTCACATGGTCTCGCTACGGCCATGGAAAAGAAATTAAGGGAACTTGGATGCCAGCTATATTTCAACACTGAAATAACCAAAATACTTGTCGAAGGAGGAAGGGCAGTTGGCGTGGAAACAGCTGCCGGTGAAACATTTAAGGCGCCGTTTGTAGTTGCAAATCTTTCGCCACACCTGGTATACGGAAAGCTGATTCATCCGCACGGAGCTGTTCCAGAAGCTGCATTAAAGAACACAAACGCACGCAAGCTGGGAACCAGTGCTGTTGTTGTCTATTTGGGGTTGAATCGTTCTCCTGATGATTTGAACCTGAATAGCTATGGCTACTTTATCGGTTCTGCTATGGATACCGAGAAAGCATACCGTAATTTTTTCTGTATCGAGGCGCAGGAGATGCAAGCTGTTATCTGCCTGAATAGAGCTAATCCAAGCTGCTCGCCTCCGGGGACGACTATTTTGTCCAGTACCACCTTGGTTGGGTCGGATGTCTGGAAAAACATTACTCCGGCCAACTATATTGAAACTAAAACCCGTGTTGCTCAAGGGATGATTGAAAAGATGAGTCAATACCTTGGCGTGCCACTAGATAAGTATATTGAAGAGATTGAAATAGCAACTCCACAAACCTTTCATCGCTATACAGGAGCTTATCGCGGAGTGATGTACGGCTATGAGCAGGATCCCTGGGATTCAGTTGTTGCTCGTTCGATGAATTTACATCACGAAAAATATATTAAAGGACTAGAATTTGTTGGTGGTTTTGCCTCGATGGGGCATGGTTATGCTCCCTCAATTATTTCCGGACGTATTGCAGCCGCCACAGTACTTCACCAGCTTAAGAAACTACATGCAGGAAATCAGGAGAATACTTTCCAGGGAGGGTGCAGTTAATGGAAGCTTCTGGTTTAGACAAGGATTTGGAGAAGATGTTTGCCTTAAACAGTGAGCGGATGGAAAAAATGGCCGTCTCAGGAGCGGTAATCGATATGTCGGACCCAATCCGTGATCTTTCCTTGGCCTTGCATCCACCCTGCCTGAAATTAATGATTAGTGATGTCCGGCAGGAAATAAAAGGGGTAAGATCTTACCGCTTAATATCTTCAAGGAGAGAAACGGGATTACCATATTTTCGAGCCGGCCAATATCTGAGCCTAAAAGCACAGATCAACAATAAAGTGGTTTCTAGACCCTATTCAATATCATCAGCTCCTTATCTTTCAGAAAATTTTTATGAACTGACTATTGCTTATAAAGAAGGAGGTTTTGTCAGCGAATATATTTGGGATAGCTGGCAACCTGGATTTGAAATCATTGCTACAGGACCGCACGGCAACTGCTACTACGATCCACTGCGCGATCAACCTGATCTTATCGCTTTGGCCGGTGGCAGCGGGATTGCACCGATCAGATCATTAATCAATGAAATGATTAAAACGGGAAAACCTCGCAGGATGATCTGCTTATACGGCAGTCGTGATGAAAAAAATATTATTTTTCAAGCAGAGTTAGCCGAGCTGGCACGACAACATCCTGAACAGTTTACTTTAATTCATGTGCTCAGCGAGCCTACGGCTAGCTGGCAGGGTTACAGGGGATTTATTACCGCTGAAGTGTTGCAAAAAGCGATTGACGATCCGCTAAACTATAGCTATTTTATCTGTGGTCCCCCTGAAATGTCCACTTTTTGTCTGAACAGTCTTGCTAAGTTGGGCATCCCCCGGAGATCGATCAGATCTGAACCGACAGCCACGGCAGATATTCCCCTTACCGATAATGATCAGCCGCAAGATAACAGAAACATTTTTTACGCAATTCAGTACACCAGAAGAGAAAAAACTGGAATGATCAAGGCGCTTGCTGCCGAAACGATCCTAACGGCATTAGAACGTGCCGGCCTTAATCCTGATGCGCAATGTCGTTCAGGGGAATGTGGTTTCTGTCGGGCTCTACTCTTATCCGGGTCAGTCTTGATCAGAAAGGATGGTGATGGCCGACGGGCCGCAGATCTAGAATATGGTTATATCCATACCTGCTCAACATATCCGTTAAGCGATTTGCAGCTAATCATTACCTGATAATCTGCGGGACGGTAACGTCAAACGATTTATGCACTGCTTCGATAAAACCTTTGCAGGTGAAATGAGGAGGATTAAAAATGGCTTATCCCTGGGTAAAAATGTATGCGCCCGGAGTGCCGGAAAGTATTAATTTTGATCAAATAACCATGTCCAGGGTTCTAACCCGGACTGCTAAACAGTATCCTGCCTACACCGCTTTGAATTGGATGGGTTATAAGATCAGCTATAATCAGCTTGATCAGCTGGTCAATCAATTTGCCAGAGCCCTGGTTGACTTAGGAGTTTGTGCCGGGAACAAAGTCGCCCTGTTGATGCCCAATTTGCCCCAAACGGTAATTGCCAACTTTGCTACGATGCGTATTGGTGCCGTTTGTGTGATGAACAACCCGCTTTACACGGAAAGAGAGCTAAAACATCAGCTAAACGATTCTGAATCGACAATTATTGTCGGCCTTGACCTTTTACTGCCGCGGATGCTTAAGCTGAAAAAGGAAACCGGACTAAAGAGGATAATAACCTGTCATATAAACGACTACTTGCCATTTCCCAAGAAACAGCTCTATCCTCTGGTGAAAAAATCTATGTATCGTAAAATTGAGCCGCAGGAAGGAGTAGACCAGTTTACAGACCTGATTGATAATTATTCTACTGATCCGGTAGAAGATCTGTCAGCATGGAGTGATCTGGCTGCCCTGCTCTATACCGGTGGGACCACGGGCCTCAGTAAGGGGGTTATGCAGACCAACGAGAACCTTTCAATTAATGTGCAGCAATTCGCCGCCTGGTTGCCCGGGATCCAACCAGGTGAAAAGCTGCTAGCCGATTTGCCTTATTTTCACACTGCCGGGTTTACCATTATGCAGAATTTACCAGTTTGGATGGCTCTTGAAGCGATCACTATTCCCCGCCCGGATCCGGAAAATGTTTTGGAAGCCATCAAAAAATATAAACCTGATTACCTGCCCGGAGTTCCTACCATCTACAATGGTTTGCTAAATAACAAAGATTTTCAAACCATGGACCTTTCCTTTATCAAGGGTTACTTTTCCGGTGGTGCTCCGCTGCCAATTGATACCTATAACCGCTTAAAAGAACTGAATGGTTCTGATTTACTCAGTATCTATGGTTTGACCGAATGCACGGTGACGGCAACGGTCAGTCCCTGGGGCGGGAAAGTAAAAGCCGGCACTGAAGGGATACCAGTGCCTAATACCGAGATAAAAATAGTTGATCTAGATACCGGAACCAAGGAACTGCCTGCTGGTGAAGCCGGTGAAATCATTATTAAGGGACCCCAAGTAATGAAAGGCTATTACAAAAATCCTGAGGCAACAGCATTAGTGCTAAGAGATGGATGGCTTTACACGGGTGATATCGGTGTCATGGACGAGGAAGGATACCTCTCAGTGGTCGACCGGAAAAAGGATATTATTATTGCCGGTGGCTTTAACATCTATCCGAATGAGATTGACGATATTCTTTTCGGTCATCCCAAAATTGCTGAAGCCTGTACAATTGGTGTTCCCGATCAATACCGGGGGGAAACAGTCAAGGCCTATCTGGTTTTACAGGAAGGTGAAAAACTTACAGCCGAAGAAGTTCAGGACTACTGCCGGGAGTCGCTCGCCCCCTACAAAATACCTAAAGTAATAGAATTTATCGATGAGCTTCCGAAATCCGGTGTTGGAAAAATCTTAAGAAGAGTGTTGAAGGAAAAAGAGATGGAAAAAACTACAGTCTAACAATCTAGTCTAGTGGCTAGCGATTAAGGTTAATCCGTTCCAACCGAACCGTGAGGAGGGGTTAACCTTTTTTGGTTGAAGGGAATAATATTAATCTATAGAATAGATCATGAGGTTATTAATGGTAGCAACTGAAATAGCTTTCTAAGGAAGTGGATATTATTACAGGAGGTGGTTTTATGGCAGATTTCAGCGAATTATTAAAGGAAAAGCAGGCAATCTACAAACCAGCCGGCAGTGGCAGAATTTTTACTGATCCGGATGCCGATCGGGCTCGATTATTTTTTCGTGACCAAAAGCCTCGTAAAATGGTGGAAAAGACAACAACGGTTGGTGAAGCGGTAAATAAATTAATCAACGATGGTGACTATGTAGGGGTCGGCGGTTTTGGTGCTAACCGGATTCCAACAGCAGTGTTGCACGAGATGGTGCGCCAGAAGAAGAAGAATTTAGGCTTGGCTGGACATACGGCAACCCATGATTTTCAGATTCTAGTGGCCGGTAAATGTATTGATCGCTGTGATATAGCTTACGTTGTGGGATTAGAGGCACGCGGTCTTTCCAAGATTGCCCGCCTGGCAATCGAAAGCGGAGAAGTGGAGACCACCGAATGGACCAATGCCGCCCTCACCTGGCGCTACAAAGCGGCTGCAATGGGATTATCTTTTATGCCGATTCGCTGCATGTTGGGTACTGACACCCAAAAATACAGTGCAGCGATGGAGATGGAGTGTCCTTTTACCGGAGCTAAGTATCTTGCGGTACCCGCACTTTTCCCGGATGTTGGTATCATCCATGTCCATCGGGCTGATATTTACGGCAACTGCCAGATTGACGGGATCATGGTTGCTGATAACGATTTAGCCAGGGCCGCCAAGCGCTTGATTATCACTACCGAGAAGCTGATTCCCAATGAACAGATTCGCCGTGATCCAACCAGAACAGTAATTCCTTATTATCTGGTTGATGCCGTGATTGAGGTGCCATTCGGCAGCTATCCTGGTAATATGCCCTACGAGTATTTTAGTGACGAGGACCACTTGCGAGAGTGGTTAAAGGCAGAAGCCAACCCAGCTGAACTGGCTGAATTTCTTAATCGTTATATTTATGGGGTTAATGATTTCAACGGTTATCTTGATCAAATTGGTGGTTTAAAGCGCTTACAGGAACTGCGCCACCAGGAAAATCTGATTGAAAAATAAATATTTAGTAACCTGCCAAGGAGGTTGTTGATAATGGAATATAACGACATGGAACTGATGATCTGCCTTGCTTCGCGTTATCTGGAAGATGACAGTATTGTTGTGGTAGGCACCGGAGCTCCTTGTGCTGCGGCCATGTTGGCCCAGAAACTCTATTCACCGCGTTTGATGATCATGTTCGAAGCCGGTGGCATCGGTCCACTATTACCGTCAATGCCGATTTCAGTTGGTGATTCAAGAACCTTTTATCGGGCTTTGGCTGCCAGCAGTATGCCGGATATCATGGAAACCTGCCAAAGGGGTCTGGTTGACTATACCTTCCTGGGGGGAGCTCAGATTGATAAGTACGGCAACATCAATTCGACGATGATCGGCACCGATTACCGCAAACCAAAGGTTCGCTTTCCGGGCAGCGGCGGGGCAAATGATCTTGGTTCACTCTGTTGGAAGACGATGATGATTACTCCCCAGGATCAACGTCGTTTTACAGAAAAAATTGATTTTATCACTACCCCTGGTTATCTAACCGGCCCGGGAGCAAGGGAAGAAGCAGGTTTGCCACCCGGAAGCGGTCCCTACAAGGTGATCACCAACCTTTGCGTAATTGGATTTGACGAGCAGACCAAGCGGATGAAAGTTGAAAGTATGCATCCCGGAATCAGTCAAGAAAAAATTGTTGAGAATACCGGCTTTGAGTTACTATGGTCTGCCGGTTTGCAAGAAAGTAATCCACCAACAACTGATGAATTAAATATTTTGCGTAACGAAGTCGATCCTTATCGCTACATTATCGGTCGAGCCTAGTAAAAAGAATGGAGGAAATCTAGATGCAAGAAGCAGTAGTGGTTAGTGCTGTAAGAACTGCGGTCGGCACTTTTGGCGGATCACTTAAAGATATCAGTCCTGTAACCCTTGGAGCGCTGGTGATCAAGGAGACCTTACAACGAGCCGGTTTAAAACCTGAACAGGTTGATGAAGTGATCATGGGCTGTGTATTGCAGGCTGGTTTGGGTCAGAATGTTGCGCGCCAGGCTGCCCTGAAGGCCGGGCTACCAAATGAAACCCCCTGCCTGGCAGTTAATAAGGTTTGCGGATCGGGGTTACGTAGCATAACCCTGGCTGCCAATGCTGTTATTGCCGGTGAAGCCGAAATAATCGTGGCCGGCGGCACAGAAAATATGAGCGCTGCTCCTTACCTGGTAAATGGTGCCCGTTGGGGGTTGCGCATGGGTGACAGCAACATGGTGGATTCCATGATCAAAGACGGTTTATGGTGCGCATTCAATGATTACCACATGGGAATGACAGCTGAAAATATTGCCGTAAAATTTAAGATCACCCGCGATGATCAGGATCAATTTGCGCTTGAAAGCCAGCAGAGAGCAATGGCGGCGATTGAAAACGGTCGTTTTAAAGATGAGATTGTTCCGGTAGAAGTGCCTCAGAGAAAGGGTGACCCCCTGATCTTTTCTGTCGACGAACATCCACGCATGACGACCCTCGAAACACTGGCCAAACTCAAACCTGCTTTCAAAAAAGACGGCACGGTAACTGCCGGAAATGCTTCCGGTATAAATGATAGTGCTGCAGCAGTGGTAGTGATGAGCAGCTCTAAGGCAAGAGAACTTGGCTTAAAACCGCTGGCCCTGATTAAGAGCTATGCCTCTGCCGGGGTAGATCCGGCAATCATGGGTACCGGACCGATACCGTCTACAAGAAAAGCTTTATCCAAAGCCGGATGGACAGTTCCTGACTTGCAGCTGATCGAGGCCAACGAAGCATTTGCCGTGCAGGCTTTAGCCGTCAGTCGGGAACTTAACCTTGATCTTTCAATCGTCAACGTTAATGGCGGGGCCATTGCCATTGGTCACCCGATTGGAGCTAGCGGAGCCAGGATATTTGTAACCCTGCTTTACGAAATGCAAAAGCGTAAGGTGCAAAAAGGTCTGGCAACACTCTGCATTGGTGGTGGTCAGGGTATCGCCTGCACTGTTGAGATGGAATAAACCTTAAGCTTAACTGAGAGAAGTCAATCAGTATTCACCGCTGAGCTTGATCACCGCGGCGGAACTGATCTTCTCCAGTTTGCTGCTGCCGGTATCGATTAGAATCATACCGGCATTTTCGTCTAGTCGGCGCGGCACACCGCTAAAGGATACGCGGCCGGATCTGGTAAGCACTTCAAATCTCAGGCGCTTGCGGCCACGGAGCGCTTGTTCCAGGAGCTGCTGTTGTTCTTCCTGTAGTTGTTCGTCGATCAGGGGTTTGCGCTGTTCTTCGGCCTTTATTTTTGCGGCGGCCTGTTCCCGCAAACTGCCGCAGTGTTCGGGAAGCATCATCCGGCTGCAGGCAAATTGCTGGTTAAATTTTTTACTCAAGAATCATGCCCCCCGATCTTACCGGCCCGCTGGAAAAGCTGGGCTCCCGGTTTCAACGAAGAGGCGCGAAAAAGGCTGGTTTTACCGAACCTGGTCCGAATCAGATCGGCGGTTTTGGTCAGGGTCTCTTCTTGTGCGCTGCGGGTTGAGAATGCCAGTTGCAATTGGCGGTAAGCGGTAAGGCCGCTTAAACTGATGCCGATCGCCCGTAGCGGTCGGCGATCCCAGTGCTTGCGGAACAACTGCAGTACAGTTGGGTAAATATCGAGCGCATTGGCCGTAGTGACGGGCAGTTTTTTCTGGCGGGAAAAGCCGGAAGGGTGATCAAAATCGGCTCCCCGGCAGTAGAGATGAATAGTGGTGCCGATTTTTTGGTGCCTCCGAGTCCGCTGACAAACCTCTTCGGTCATCTCCAGCAACACCAGCTCAATTTCCTGCTGCTTGCGGTAATCGCGGGGCAGGGTTGCCATATGGCCGATGCCTTTTTGCTCCTGGAGCTGATCCGGTGCAACGGAAGAATAGTCAATTCCATTAGCATTTAACCAGAGGACTTCGCCGCAGATGCCCCAGCGCCGACCGATCATTTCACGGGGCAGGGCAGCAAGGTGGCCGATGGTGCGCACGCCGATGCGCTGCAAGTTGCGCTGCATGCGGTGACCAACTCCGAAAAGGGAAATAATCGGCAGGGGCCAGATGTAAAGGGCATAGTTGTCGTTGTTCAGCTCGAAAAATAGATCCGGAAGTTTTTTGGCGAAGCAGTCGCAAGCCATCTTGGCCTGCAGTGGATTCTCGCCCATGCCGATGCGGCAGCGGATGCCAATTTCATTCCAGATTTTATCGATCAGCACCTGGGCCGCCTCGCGGGGGTTGCCGTATAGCAATTTGGAATGACTCAGATCAAGAAATTGTTCGTCAATTGAGTAAGGAACTACCCGATCGGTGAACTGCTCAAAGATCGCGGTAATGCGCAGCGAATAATCGATATAAGCCTGCATGTGCGGGTGGACGAAGGTGATCCAGGGACACATGCGTCTTGCTTCCCAAGCCGGCTGTCCTGTTTTGATACCGTAGGCTTTTGCTTCACGGCTGGCGGCCAGGATAATGCCGTGGCGCAAGGCCGGGTCGCCGCAAACCGCCACAGGCTTGCCTCGCAGGGCGGGGTTGCGGGCTGTCTCGACACTGGCGTAGAAAGATTCCATATCAGCTAAAAAAATTATCTTTTCATTCACGTTACACCAACCACCTAATAGGCGAACAAATGTTTGTTTTTTTGATTATACACCGCCCAGAGCGAAAATTAAAGAGGGAGGATTGAAAAAAATCAAAGCAGGAAAAGAGCACTCTTTGTAGAATCAATTTTTTCAGTTAAAGGAGGAATTGATGATGGACAAGCCGCTTTCAGGTTTAAAAGTTGTTGATTTAAGTCGTTTTATTGCCGGACCC
>Ga0180434_10005204_pt1 | contig 15461 bp, 13 predicted proteins | sample SS_ome_7_FD_132453 | JGI IMG/M metagenome (GOLD analysis project Ga0180434, IMG submission 132453) | Hypersaline lake sediment archaeal communities from the Salton Sea, California, USA - SS_1_D_2 metaG | ecosystem: Environmental > Aquatic > Non-marine Saline and Alkaline > Hypersaline >...
GATCCCAGACAACGCATTTGATGTTTTTGGCGCTTTTTTCTGATTTGTTCATTGGTCAAAAAAAGGTGCCTGGCACCATTTATTTTTCCCCTGAAAAAAGGTGCCTGGCACCTTTTTTGAACTCAAACAAGCTTTTGTTGGATTTTTTGCCGAGAAAGCCGGCGTCGACCATCTCATCCAGCAAAGGGCACGGTTTGTACTTGGGATCCATGTAATTTTCGTACAGCACCAGCAGCGAATTGCGGATGGTGTCCAGCCCGATAAGATCGGCCGTGGCCAGCGGCCCCATCTTGTGTCCGAAGCCGATCTTAAAGATCGTATCCACATCCCTCGCCCCGGCAATCCCATCCTGCAATACCCAAAAGCATTCATTGATGGTCAGCATCAACACCCTGTTCGTCACAAACCCGGCCGCATCGTTGACCACCACCCAAGACTTGTCCATACTCTTCAGCAGCTCCTGCGTTCTCTCCAGCGCCTCCTCCGATGTCACGTCCGTCCTGATCACTTCAACCAGGTTTTTCAAAGGTACCGGATTCAAAAAATGCATCCCGACCACATTTTCCGGTTTGGGCATTAAACGGGCAATCTGCGTGATCGGAATACAGCTCGTGTTCACCCCGTACAGCGTGTCCTCACCGCACACATCACAGAGCTCTGCGTACACGCTCTTTTTGGCTTTATAACTCTCGGTTATATTTTCAATAACCACGCCCACCTCTTCGAACCCGTCATACCGTCTCACCAATCGAATCCTCTCCAGCAGCTCCTCCAGGGGCGAAAATTCCCTTTTCATCATTTTGATAAATATGTAGCTGGCCCTCATCCTCTGCTCGGCCTCGGCCAGAATCTCCTCACTCAGGTCCTTCAGCAGCACTGTATAGCCGTAAAAAGCGAGATCCAGGGCCAGGTCGCACCCCATAACACCGGCCCCTATGACAGCGATTGTCTTGTGCGGCATAATCCTCTTCTTCCAACGATTCTTTTAAATTTGAATAATTGTGGACATCGAGCGCTGGGCATCTACACTGCCCCGCCCGTAAATTTTTTTGATCCCAGCCTTATCCTCCGTCTGATCCATCAGATCATTAGCCCGCTGTTGTCAGTGCTGTTTATGATAAGCACAAATGAACGGCGCGTCAAGAGCTTTGGCCTTTATCCCGAAGACCTGCAGCCTTAGACCTTAGACAGCAAGTTGACTCATTGTCCACTCTGGTTTAGAATCAGGATGCGCCGGAAAAGGAAAAAGCCCGATTGCTGAAGTCCGATATGCAGCCACGAGCCTTTTGACTGGTTTTTATTCTTATTTTAAAATCTAATTGGAATTCAACGAGACTTAACACGAAACAAAGCAAGATGACGCATCCTAAAAAGAAGAGCATTTTCCGAAGGTTTTTCAACAGGGTTCTGCATAAACTCGCTCAGCTGCTGCCCGGTCACCATTCTTTAAGGCCGTTTCTGCACAAGCTTCGAGGCGTCAAAATCTACGGCCGCGTCTCTATCGGGGACGGTGTCTATCTTGAAAACGAATACCCCGAGAGGGTGGAGATTCATGACGGCGCACTGATTATTCTGAGGGCCATCATCCTGGCCCACGGCCGGGGTGTGGGGCGAGTCGTCATAAAGGAAAATGCCAGAATCGGCCCCAACGCCGTTGTCGCTGCCTCCGGAACAAAAACCCTGACCATCGGCGAAAATTCCGTCGTCTCCGCCGGATCCGTGGTCACAAAAAACGTCCCGGCCAACACCCTTGTCAAAGGCGTCCCCGCCGTCCCCACAGCGACGATTACAGTGCCCCTCACGCTCGAACACAGCTATGACGAATTCGTCCTCGGGCTCCGGCCCTATGAGCCCCCGCCCGAAAAAAAGAAACCCAAGTAGTTATGCCCTCAGAAGCCATAATTCTCACTTCCCATGACAACGATCCTTACGATATCAACTTGGCCAAACTGGCCAATTTTCTCGGTGTCCCTGTCACATGTCTGAAAATAAAAGAATCCCGGCTCTCCCTCGAGTATCTGGACCGCCATTGCCAGGATCGTGAGCCCTGCCTGCTCGTAAATACAGGGACCCTCTCAGATGTTCTCTCTCAAAAAGAAAACGCCCTCGCCTTAAATACCTTCCTTGAATCCAAAAAGGCCTGTGTCCTGTTTTACAACATATCGCCTTCATCCAATCAAAGCACCACTCTGAAGCATCTCTCCGATGGATTGATCACCTCTGTCATCGAAATCACAGCCCCCGACTCTCCATACAACATCAGTGATAAACACAGGCCTGTTTGTCAACAACTGAGCGGGATGACAGTCGTTCCTGCGGGCCGGCCGCATGATTTCGGATTTGCCCTAAGCACCACCACACCTGACATAGCTCGCTTGATATCTGTCGGCCACAGCCAAACCCCCCTTTTTTTTCGAATGAAAAAAGGCCATTCCGACCTGTTCTTTTTGGCCAACACGCACTGCCTGGACCTCGAAACCTACCAAAACCGCAGAATCATTATCGAGCGGTTCTTCTCTGATGTGGTGCCTGCCACGCTTTTTCTGAAATATGTGTTCGGCGACACATGCTGGCACAGGCCGAAAACACAAGCCTGCTGCACAGTGGACGACCCTCTCCTCAAGGAGCCCTATGGGTACCTCAGCTATTTCAAACTCATCGATGTCATGGATGAGCTGGATTTCTTCACGAATATCGCCTTCATTCCCTGGAATTATAAAAGATCTAAACCCGAGGTCACCAAACTCCTCGCATCCAGGCCCGATAGATTCGGTCTCTCCATCCACGGCTGCAATCACACCCGCGGCGAGTTCATGCTCCAGGACCGGCAAGCACTGAATCAACTTATCCAACTGGCGCTCTCCCGCATGGCCGTCCTTCATCAGAAAACCGGGGTCGGATTCGACCGGATCATGGTCTTCCCCCAGGCCATGTTCTCCTTGGATGCCCTGCGAACTCTGAAAAGCAACAATTACCAGGCCGTCGCGAGCATTGCCGCCAAACCCCGTGACAACTCACGCGGCGTTCCCTTTTCTTCTCTCCTTGAGCCGGCCATCATGGATTTTCATTCATTCCCGATAATAACGAGAAGATACCCCTCTGAAATGGCCAGTTTCGCCTTTGACTTTCTCCTCGGGAAGCCCGCCATCGTCTATCTGCATCAAGAAGATTACAGAGACGATGGCTCAATCCTGGTCGATCATATCCGCAAAATCCACGCTCTTCATGACGGCATCCGCTGGACCGGACTGAGCAAGATTGCCAGAAGCCTGTACTGGCAAAAAATATCCAGCGAAGATCGCATCGACATCAAATTGTTCGGGCATGAGTGTGTGATCGAAAACGACTCCGACTCCCCCCGAACCTATTCTATCACCAAAAGAGAGGAGAGCGATGTCCCCGTAGAAAATCTCACACTCAACGGCAAGCACATTGAGTATGACATCAGCCGCGGAATTCTCGGCTTTTCAGTCAAGATTCCGCCCAGAAGCCAGGTTGAATTGAACCTGTCCTACCGCAACGATGTTCCCTCGAAAGAAAGCCAAACAAACTACGGGAAGGAGCTCTTCATCTGGACGAGACGCCATCTCTCCGAGTTCAGAGACGTCTATCTTTCCAGATCACAATTCTTGAGAAACACCTTTGCCCGGATTTCTTACAGGAGAATGCGGTCCAAGACTTTCAAAAAAGAATAATTCATCCCTGACAACCCCTATCGTGAACATCACAAGCAGCATGAAAACCAGAGGAGGCCAGACATGAGAAAAAGCTTTTTCAGACGGCTAATCAACAGATTATTGCACAAGATTGCCCGGTCTGTTCCCGGTTACGGGACACTCAGGCCATTCTTCCATAGACTGAGAGGCGTGAAAACTTACGGCAAGGTCTATATCGGGGATGAGGCCTATCTGGAGAACGACTACCCCGAGATGATCGAGATCCACCAGGATGTCTTTATCGCGCTTCGCTCGGTCATCATGTGCCACGGCAAGGGCGTCGGTAAGGTGATCATCAAGGAGAAGGCCAGGGTAGGGCCCGGCGCCATCGTGATTGCCAGCGGAGGACGATCGATCACGATAGGCGAGGGGGCTGTCATCGCCCCGGGGGCAGTCGTGAACAAAGATGTGCCGCCCTACACCCTTGTGGGAGGTGTGCCGGCCAAACCCATTGCCAAGCTCGAAGTGGCCTGGCCCAAATCCACCTACGAGGAGTTCAGGGCAGGATTCCGCCCCATCGAAAAAGCATAGCCGGGAATCGGAATCGGGAAAGGCTCGTATTCATCACAGCCCGAATGGCCTTCCGATCCCTGCTCTCTACCAAACCCTGTCTCATTAAGGCCCCAGCCCCTTAAAACACCTTCCTCATTCAGATCCATGGTGTGTTCACGCTTATCTATCATTCAAACCCATGGCTCATTTTTCAATGATCTCCAAGCTCTCGATAAAAAGCTTCCTGTATTCGCGTGTCTGGGCAACATAGCCCTCATTCATGAACGCGACACGGATTTCGCGGGTGCCTGCCTTAAATTTCAATCGAAAGCAATAGTCATCCCAGTTGTCCGATGCAATCCAATCCTCACCGCAAAGCCTTCCGTCAATCCAAAGACCGGCAAGCGGCGGTTCTTTACCGGCGGCCCTGCCTTTTGACCTCAACCTGAAGAGAAAATCTCCCTCCGGCAAAGACGCCTCGATCCGCCATTCTGTGATATGGGGTGGCTTCCCGCCCATTTCGCCCTCTTCAGCGGACGGCTCGAACCTGAACAGAATTTTTTCAGGTTTCTTCGCTTTGACCCGCTCCAACTCTGAGGTGTCCGGAATTGATAATTCGTCGAACCTCAGATTCCCCACGGCGATTCCCAAATGCCTGGGATCAGGACTGTCCAGCACTTCCTTCGGGCACCAGGTTCGGCTGATCTCGAAGACCATGATCATTTCAGTCCCGATTCTATCGGCAAAGTCATAGCGGCGCTCTGTCCAGGCATGTCCTCTCAGCTCAAATTCATCGAGAGGCCTTCGACTCTTGAACATATCCTCTGTCAGAAAAATTTTTACCTTGACAGGATTCACGCCGATATCCGGATGCGACGCAAGAACAGGAACAACCACGACCGGCTTGTTGGGTTTGACCGTCAATCCGGCTGCCCTGCCCGTCCATCGAAAGGGCCGGCCATCCATCGTTTCCTTCTGATAAAGTCCGAATTCCTGCCGCAAATGAAACATCCCGGCCCGTTCTCTCAAGGACAACCGGGTGAAGGAATCCCGGATAAAAACAACTCCAAAAATGCACACCAGGAGAGCCACGAATGCTTTTGCCGCGCAAGAGGGGCCCTTCCCTTCAGGAGAAACTGTCGAAGCTCTGGATGTTTCCTCTGAAGCCTGTGCTGACTTCAGGGTTTCGGCCGATTCCGATGTTGGCGGTGATTCGGCATTTCGTGTTGATTCCAGAGTCTGCGCTGATTCTGTGGATCGTGCTGGGTCGAAAGTTCGCGATGAATCTGCGGTTATGGTTGAATCCGCGGTTTCCGTCGCGTCCAGGGGGATTGATCCCACTGGCTCCCGATTTCCCGGCACGGATGATACCGCATACACAAGCCCCACAAGCAGCCAGAATGTCAGCAGAATCTCGAAATGCAGCGTGTGTGCCCCGAGAAGAAAGATGACAAACATGGCCAGCAGAGACGACGAAAGCCCGATCCCCAAAAAACTCCACCGGGATATTTCCTTGTTCATGAAGTGATCCCGGAAAACGCGCCTCAAGACCAGATAAAAGATCCAGCCGAAAAAGAACAGCCCGATAATTCCCATCTCAGAGGCCACATGCAGGTAGTGATTTCCAGCCGAGTCGACGCGGATGTCGGGCGGCGGGATCTCTCTGTAATACAATGAGCTCACGATAGGCGTGATGTCGTATTTCCGGTAGACATTCGGCAGCTCACTGATGTAAGCCCCAACCCCGGTCCCGCTCACCGGATAGTCCCTTATCATATGGAGGGATGCAGGCCAGGTGAGGTGTCTGCCATGGAGGATGATCTCCCGCGCCCTGGGTTTAAACAGCACTTTCAAAGACTTTATGTTTTCACTCAGCCTGTAATGCAGGTTCGATTCTTTATCGAGGAGCACAAAACCGGATATCAATCCCAGGAAAATGACGGTCACCGCACTGTGGATCATCACCGACTTCCACACCCGGCGGTTTGACTTCCGGGCATAGATCCCGAGCTTGATGAGCAGGAACACGAACACGGAAAAAGCGATGGCCAGCCCCAGCATTCCGACCCGGGAACCGGAGTCCGGGACGAGAAATATTCCCACCAAAACCGGGGCTAGAAACAGCGCCTTTGCCAGCCTCTCTCTGGCCAGCAGAGTGCCGACAAAGACCGGCAGGCTCAAGACAAGAAAAACACCCAGCGCATTCGGATCCGAGAACAGCGCATTGATGCGGTCCGACTGGATGAACCAGGCTTTATTGCCCACCTCCATATTTCTCACACTCTGGTAGAACCCGAACGCAAAGGAAAGGAGAGATGAGACCGCCAACAGCGAAACGGCCCACCGGATCGTCCTTTTAGCCTTGAGCACGTTGACCAGGACCACGAACCAGATAAATCCCCCCAGATAATTCAGGCTGTCAAAAAGAACTCTTCTCAACGCCTCTCCTGAACTGACATTCAAGACATTGACAGCCAGCTCATAAACGGCTCCCCCATGCAGCGGAAAAAAGTTCGTGTACCTCCAGAACGTGACCACAGCGGAGATAATGATGACGAGGGAAGCGCCTATCACGGGCATGAGCAGCGGATTTTTAAGGCTCATAGGCGCGTCATCAATCCCCAGATGCAACAGCACGCCGAGCACGAACCCGTAAAAAATGAAAAAAAGCGGATTGAATCCCTCATATCCGAAGAAATAGGGGATACTGTTCCCCACAGGAATCAAGAACACAACCCACAGCGTCCCATTCCGGATGGAATTGGCGGTGACAATGACCGTGACCAGCACCAAAGGAAGAAGAACCAGCTGTAAATCCAGAACGCGGGGGACGTATGTGTAATAGAGCGCCCCATAGGCGATTAATCCCAGTAAACTCCCGAAAAACAGAGATATCCGGTGTTTGATGTTCACATTCTGTGGAGTCAAATTCTCTCCGGCCCGCATCTCATCCACAATATCGTCATGCGCATTTATTGTCAAACTGAGCGTCACTTTTGGAATCCCGGGAACATGGAAATATCAAAATTTTACTATTCCTATAAAAACCCATGGTTGTTTCCTGCCTCGACTTGGTCACTAATTTATTTAGAATAAAAGACTTGACTTAAATTTTTTTTTATGGACAATAGGAGGCAGAACAACTGAATGAGGAGATCATGACGACTAAAATCCAAAAACAAACCTATGCACGACGGGAATTCCTTGAATCAGTTGCCAAAAGGTCAGCCGTGCTTGCTGGCCTGATTGCTGCTTCCCATCTTCCCTACAAAAAACCTGAGATCCAGAGCTTTTTCGGCGTGCGAAGCGCCTATGCGCAAGCAACGCCAACCTACAACATCAACATGTCCGCTCAAATGGGCAGCTCTCCCCTGGGCGTGATCCAGAGCATACGCCAGGATGCCTACACTTTTGATTGCCCTGCCGGAGTCATTCTCACGATCGATGTCACAACAGTTGAGCTCTGGGCCGAGATCGGCCTTTTTGCTCCGGGCGACACCACCTCGGATGTCAATCTGCTCACTGGAGCTGCTGGAGACGGGTATGAAGCAGCGGGCGTTGGCCAGCCCATCAACACCACCTACGGACCTACTGCCTCTGCCGGACTTTACACCATCGCTATTGAAGACCAGCGGAATAACCCGATCGATCCTCCTCCTAACGAGACATCAGGAACCTATTCCATCACTATTTATTCCCCGCAGCCGCTCGGTTCACCCACTCAAATTATCGACCAAGGTCCGGAAACCTTGCTCCACGACGGAACCTGAGGCCCATCTGATCCCTCGCGCTTTCAGGCTAGGCTGAAGCCCGGGAAAAAGCGCTGAGCAGTATTTTCCGGCAATCCTCAATATCTCTATAGACGAGCCTGTATATCCGGCATTCCTCCAGAATGCCGATCACCCTATCCACCAGATCTTCCATCCCTGCCTTCGGTTCGAAACAGTAGCCCATAAATTCCGTCAGGAAGGCGCCCGGGCTGAGGGGAATGACTTCTGCCTTGGCCTCCGGATCACGCTTCGGCACACAAATCGTCCCGAGCTTCACAGGCTTCCTCTGAATCATATCGGGCGAATACCTAACCAAGGATGGATTGACCGCCCGGATTTTTCCCCCCGTTACCGGAAAATCCGCTTTCACCGCATCGATAAACCGGCTCTCAAGGGACAGCGTCTGGAGATAGGGATGAACCTCCCTTGTCTGCGCATCCACAAAGGCGATCTCCTCACACATAAACCGCCATCCCATCTCCACCAGATGAAAGGTCACGGTCGTCTTCCCCGAATCAGGATTTCCGGCTACCAGACAGGCCTCATCCTCACCCGCCACAGCCCCGGCATGGACGGCCAGCCAATCCCCCCTGTGCTCCAACACAGAGAGCTCAATATCGTATTCCAGGGTAAAAACAGCCTCCCAGTCGCTTCCCCTCCTGTCCAGCACGTTTCCATCCTTGGACACGACCCACTGCTTTCCCTCTCTCTTCACACGATAGGCGTGTGCTAGAGAAGGAGACTTTTTCTCTTCTGTGTTGAAAGGGAAAAAAACAGCAACCTTTCGCAGCACCTCCTCTCCCGCAGTCAGGGACACATTCATCCGGGGGAAAAGGAGGTAAATCGTTCTCATTCGGCTGTCTTAATAAAGTCGTATTTCAGGAAAAGTGCGATGGTCTCTTTCAAGTCCTCTCGTATGGCCTTCTCGTCGCCGTCTGTCACCTCCAAGATCACCTCGACCAGCTCCTCGAACGAGATCGGCTCTTTCATCGCCTCATAGATGAAATAGGCCGACCGGTTCAAGACATGCACGGCCTTCTGGTCTCCCACATAAAGGGCTTTATCACTGCCCACGTCCTTTATTTTGGCCTTGCCCGATTGGACATAATAGGTTTCCTTGTCATCCGCCATAATGTCCCCATTATCCATTCAAAAACAAGGACAGGCAAGTTTTTTTCGGGAAAAATGTCGTGGCACAGGCCCCTGCAATCTCCTTATTGATATAGACTCCAGTCCAATAACTAACCGCTGTTCAGTAAGAATCCCTTGACAATTGAATGCATAATATTATATTTTTAAAGTACTTAGCCAAGGTGTCGAGCTCACCAAATAGAACGGGGAGGTAACACAGTGGGAAGTCAGCTTTGCAAAATTTGCGTGTATACAGGATTCGCTCTCCTTTCCTTTTGCGTTCTGTTTCCTGTCAAGGCGCATGCCTATCTGGATCCGGGAACAGGCAGCTATATCTTCCAAATGCTCATTGCCGGTTTTATCGCCACTGCCTTTGCCGTCAAGATGTACTGGAAGAAAATCAAGAGCTTTCTGAATAACACTTTTTCCAGAGGCCAGAAAGCTCGGGGAGATGATGCCTAAGCGCCTCTCCGCAACGCTCTCTGTCACGGCCTGCTTGTTTTTAACCCTCGGTGTGTTCGAACCCAGCTATCTCTACCTCACCAACAAATCAGAGTTCAAGCTGTTTTTCCCCGATCTGCTGCTCTACACACTGTTTCCGTCTGCCCTATTGATCCTGATCGCAACCGCCGTTATCCACGCCCTAAAACCGGCGCTAAACGAAAAAATTGTTTCCCTCGGGCTGGCCCTGTCTTTCCTGCTGTGGCTTCAGGGAAACATCCTTGTCTGGCAGTACGGGCCGCTGACCGGGAGGCCCATCGCCTGGAGCCAATACTGGCACCTGGGGCTCATCGACCTCCTTGTCTGGGCCGGATTTATCTTCCTCTCCTTTAAAAAATCATCCTTCTTTTACAAACGGGCCCTCACCTTTGCCCTCGGCCTCATCTGCATACAAGTCGTCTCCATCTCTTTTACGGCTGTCAGGACGGCCTCTGCTGTGGAGGGTTTCAAAAATTATATCGCCGACGATACGGCCAAGTTCCACTTCTCCACAGATCAGAACGTCATCGTGCTCATCCTGGACGAATTCCAGTCGGACTGCTTTCTGGACATCGTCCAGGACGATCAGGACTATGCCTCCATCTTTGACGGCTTTGTCTATTTCCCCAACGCCCTTGCCGCCTACAACGCCACGGTTCTGGCCGTTCCCGCCCTGATGACAACCAGACAGTACACGAATACAATCCCCAGACCCCGGTTTCTGAAAAAGGCCTTCCTGGAGTGTTCTATCCCCAAAGTTCTCAAAGACCGGGGCTTCACGGTCCATGTCTTTCCCTGGCTCGGTCTGGCCAACGACTCGGTCTATTTCGATGAACAGGTGGCCACAAACTTCAAAAGAGCGTCCATCCCTTTGAAGCAGAAACTGGACGAGACATTGCGGGTCCTCGATCTGGCTCTGCTCCGGTATGTGCCTCACTTTGCCAAAAAATACGTCTACAACGAACACAAATGGCTGCTCGCCAGATATGTGAAAAGGGCATTCCGTCGGGTCAGGGGCGTCGAAGAAAAAGCCCCTGAATTTGCGGATTTGGGATTTGTCCGCGCTGCCGGCGCCAACACCAGCACCTGCATCGCCAACAAGGTGTTCAAATTCTACCACCTCAACGGTCCTCATGTGCCCCTCACCGTGAACAGGGATTTCGAGTACTTCCCCGACATTGCCTACAACAAAAAGAACTATGAGGAGCAGGCCCGGGCCTCTCTCAAGGTGTGCCGGTCCTTCCTCGATGAGCTGAAGAAAAGCCGGGCCTACGACAATTCCCTCATCTTTGTCATAGGGGACCACGGCGGCATGCTTTCCGAAGACATGTACATCAACCCCGAAGGCAAAATTGACCGCACCATTCTCAATTGTCCTGAAAAACGCAACTTTCATTTCGACAAAGCCCGGGGCATCCCTCTTGTTCTCGTCAAACGGTTCCATGCCCGCGGCCCCATGAAAACCTGCCATGCCCCTGTTTCCCTCCTGGACATTCCGTCCACGATCATGTCCGAGCTGAATTTAGACGACAGCCCGTTCTCCGGCATGTCGATGTTTGAGGTCACCCCCAAATCCGACCGGAAGCGCTACTATTGTGCCTACACATGGCGGCCCGTCAAAAGCAATTATGTGGACACCATCGTCATGTATGAAGTCAGCGGCAATTCCTGGGCCAATGAATCCTGGGCTGTCCATGCCATCTACCCCCCTGCGGCCAAGCCCGGGAAAAAATAGTCCAATCTATCGCCCCATTTCTGGTATAATCCTTCTTTGATGGCAAAAATCCCCATTCATCGCGAATAGAAGGAGGAAGAATCCCATGAAACGCGTGTTGATAACCGGCATCGCAGGTATGATCGGATCCCACCTGCTCGATGCACTCATGGACAAAAACTACGAAATCATAGGTATCGACAATTTGTCCTTCGGCAAGATGGAAAACATCCAGAATCACCTGTCCGTGGACAGGTTCAAATTCTACAACGTGGATGTGGTCGACTTCGAGACCCTGAAAATCCTGTCCAAGGATGTCGACACCATTGCCCACCTGGCCGCAGTCAAAAAGATAAGCGAAGCCGAATCCTCCATGGCCACCCTCAAGGTCAATGAATGGGGCACCCGCAACGTCCTCGAAGCCGCCCGCATGTGGGGCTGCAAAGTGGTCTTTGCCTCCACCTCGGATGTCTACGGGATGTCGCCCGATATCCCTTTCCGTGAAGACGGCGACCTCCTCCTCGGCCCCAGCATGATCAAGCGCTGGAGCTATGCGGTCTCCAAGCTCTACTGCGAACAGATGGCCTATGCCTACTACCTGGACTATTCCGTGCCCATCGTCATCCTCAGATACTTTGGCGGATTCAGCCCCCGCTCCTCCTTCTCCTGGTCCGGCGGCCACATCCCCATCTTTGTCAACGCTGTCCTCAACGACCAGGACGTTCCCATCCACGGCGACGGCACCCAATCCCGCTCCATGGCCTATGTCGATGACATCGTCGAAGGAACCGTCTTAGCCATGGAATCCGAAAAAGCCATCGGAGAGATCATCAACATCGGAAACGACGAAGAGATGTCTGTGATCGATGCGGCCCGCCTGATCCACAAAGTGGCTGACACAGGCAAAGAGCTCAAGCTCAAGTACATCGAGATGGAAGAGATCTTCGGCAAATACAAGGACATTGTCCGCCGCAAACCCGATCTCACCAAGGCCAAGAAGCTCCTCGGCTACGAGCCCAAAATCAGCATGGAAGAAGCCATCCGCCGCATGATCGCCATCCGGAAAAAAGAAGCCGACAATTCGTAGCGGACATCAAGCCGCAGCTTTCCCTGTTCCGCTCTTTCTGCTCCTCCATCTCTCCAAAATTGACAAATCCGCAAAATTGAGGAATCCTAAGGCCAATGGAAACCCACACCGCAGAAGACCGTGACAGATGCCTCGAATGGCTTGTCTCGGCTTGCCGCACCTGGCTTCTCCATAAATACCACAAAGATCCCGCATCCCAAACGAATTTAACACTGTCCGTCCCTCCTGATCTTAACCCCGATATCCTTAAACACATGGCCTATTTCCAGGGCATCGAATCCATCCTCTTTGACCTCATCCGCCTTCACCTCCTCCCCAAAGACATTCTCCCCCCAGGCCTCATCTCCCACTGCGAAAAAGCCTATTTCAGCACCCTTATCCAGAACACCCGCTTCGTAGAATTGCTGACCCAAATCTTAGCCAGAACAGAAGAAAAAGACCTCCCCCTCATCGCCCTCAAAGGCATGGCCTCAACAGCCCGCATCTACAAAGACCCGGGCCTTCGCCCCATGGCCGATATCGACATTCTCTGCCGCCCCTCTGACCTAAAACCCCTGGCCGATATCCTCCACACTCAAGGGTTCCAACGCAGAGGCGTCCTCCAGGCCCACCACATCGCTTTTCCCCATCAGGAGCTCGGCATCCTCGTCGAGATCCACTTCAGCCTCCAGTACATCGTCAGGGATAAGAAAAACCTTTTCTCCCAATTTTGGGAACACAGACAATGGGCAGACATGGACGATGCCCGAATCCCCATCCTTTCTGTCGAAGACCAACTGCTCTTTGACACGGCCCACATCCTGGACCATGTCTATCGCGTCTCTCTCAAGCAGTTCCTGGACTTTGCCGCCTGGCTCCTCTTGTACAAGGAAAAGACGGATTGGAGCTATCTGAAATCCTGTCTCATCCAATCCGGCATGACCGAAGAATTTGTCCTTTTGAACCATTTCCTGTCCGGATTCTTCAACATTCCCCTGGATTTATCCGCCCCCTCCGACATGTTTTCAAAAAAAATTATTAACCTCAAAGAGGTCGTTTTTCCATCACTCAGGGACACCGGCTTCGTCAAAACCTCCCTCGCCGGCACCCGCCTCAAAAGCTATGCCTCCCTCTCCCAAAAGCTCGGATTCACCCTCTCCAAGCTCTTTCCCCCTTTCCCTGTCATCCAGTCCACATACAACACCACATCTTCCATATCTGCATTCTTTTCTTATCCTTACCACATCACCCGAACTCTCCTCGATTTCCTGAGCCGAAAAAAAGAAGATACACGATAGTCTAATTTCTGCCCACAAAAGTAATGAACAATACGACATAATAAAAATCATAATCACAATCATCCAGCTAAATAATATTGTCTATCAGATTGATAATATTAATAGATTTAATACACATAAGATTACTAATTTTTTTAATCAAATCCTTGACAATTTATCCTCAAAGGTATAATTATTAATTACTCAGCCAGGGTTTGATGCTCAGGAGAAGCAATGGGACCCGATAAAACACAAAGAGACAATTCTCTCTCACAAGCTAGGATAACTTTTGTGCATTTTATGACCGCAAGTCAGCAGTAATCAGTAGTCAGCACTGAACGGTTTTTCATGTTGGGGGCTAAACAAAAACTCTTTCAAATCCTAACGGCGGTAGCCTACATATACACAGGGACTGCTCCCCTTGCAGTCCACGGCTGGGTCTGATCCCCCATCAGACCGGCCAACAACCAAGGCATAGCTAACCTTTGACAATCCTGATTTAGTCACGAGTTGAGGTTGCTGCAGCGGCGATTAAAAATTGTCTGCAGCTTTTGTGACTAATCCGGGAAGGGGGCAGGACAAATGACTTCACTCAGGCGGCGATTCCTCCTCAACGGGATGAAGCTCTTTGACCTCTCGGGGATAACAGCCGCCTTCCTCTTCGCTGCCTTCCTCAGTTCAGCCCGGACCGAATCCATTGCCTTCACCGAAGTTCTCTCCATGCGGATTAAGCTCGGGAACTTCGTCATCTTCATAGGATACCTTCTCCTCTGTCACCTCATTTTTTCTTCCTTTGACCTGTACAGCTCCAGGCGCCTCTCTTCCCGTTCCAAAGAAATCTTCGATATCGTGAAAGCCGTATCCCTGGCCACACTCATCATTGCCGTAGCCACTGTCCTCTTCCAGATTTCTCTTATCACCCCCTATTTTCTCCTTGTCTTCTGGATATCTGCCAATGCCATCATAATTATCAGCCGCCTCCTCATGAGAGCCATCCTCGCCAGACTGAGAGTCCGGGGCCATAACATACGTTTCATGCTGATTGTCGGCACAAACCCCAGAGCCATCCAGTTTGCCCGCAAGATCGAATCAAAACCAGAGCTCGGCTACCGCATCTCCGGCTTCGTCGACAACCACTACGCCCAAAACGGCGAATTCAAAGACCTCGGCTACCCCCTCGTCGCCAATTTCAACACCTTCCCAAAATTTATCCGAGATAACGTTGTCGATGAGGTGATCATGGGTCTCCCCGTAAAATCTCTCTACGACAGAGCCTCTCAAATCGTCTCCCTCTGCGAAGAGCAGGGGATAACCGTCCGCTTCCTTTCCGACATTTTCAACCTCAAACTAGGAAAAACCCAGGCCACACAATTCGAAGACGATTCCCTAATCACTGTCTCAACAGTAAGTATCAAAGAGTTTTCTGCCATAACCAAACGAGTACTGGACTTTCTGGCCTCAGCCATATTGCTAATCCTATCTGCACCCCTTTTTGCCCTCATATCCCTCCTCATCAAGCTCACCTCTCCAGGACCGGTCCTTTTCACCCAGGACCGCGTCGGCCTCAACAAACGGAGATTCCGCCTCAGCAAATTCCGGACCATGATCCAGGGAGCAGAGAAGAAACAGGCTGAACTCGAAGCCCTCAACGAAGCCCAAGGCCCGGTCTTCAAGATCCACAACGATCCCCGCATCACCAAAGTCGGAAAACTCCTCCGCAAAACCAGCCTGGATGAGCTCCCCCAGCTCATAAACGTCCTCAAAGGAGATATGAGCCTTGTCGGCCCCAGACCCCTCCCCGAAAGGGATTACGAA
>Ga0180434_10005205_pt1 | contig 15461 bp, 3 predicted proteins | sample SS_ome_7_FD_132453 | JGI IMG/M metagenome (GOLD analysis project Ga0180434, IMG submission 132453) | Hypersaline lake sediment archaeal communities from the Salton Sea, California, USA - SS_1_D_2 metaG | ecosystem: Environmental > Aquatic > Non-marine Saline and Alkaline > Hypersaline > Sediment...
GCTGATTCCCTACCGTCTGCGGGCCAAGAATCACTGGCGCTGGCACGTCCAACTCCCTGATGAGCCATTATCCACAAGCGATTGACCCTGTGAGGTGTACTGTGTTTAGAACTATGGTGAATTACGGGCATAGGAATACCTGTTGAGGTCCTGGGGATTTCCCGGTTCGGGTACAATCGAATCGGCGCTCGCGAAGCGACCCAGCCTCGATCACTTATCTTAACCACGCCCATTCGGCGTTGACCAGGCTTGGCCGTGCGGCCTCCTGGGAGTAGAATGGGGGATGTCAACCCAAAACCCATACCACTCCACAGGAGGAAAATCATGTTAGCCGAGATTGAACGCTTCGTCAACTGGTTGCGACGCCGCAACCCTGACGCCCGTACCTGGCGCGATTACAGCTACGATTTCAAGCAGTTCGTCGCTGTCGTCGGCGACAGGCCCCCCGCTTCCATTACGTTTCACGACGTAGACCGCTTCGTGATCTCGCAAGCGGACCGTGGTTACTCACCGGCCACGATCAACCGCCGTCTGGCTGCCGTCACGTCCCTGTACACCTTTCTGTCTGACGATGACCCGACTTTGGCCTGCCCTGTCCTGCCACACCGCCACGGCCTGAAGGAGCCCCAGCGCTTGCCTCGACCGGTGCAGAAAGATGACCTGCACAAATTCTTCGCCGTCATCGAGGACGTTCGTGACCGGGCGATGTTCGTGTTGATGTTAAGGTGCGGTTTGCGAATCTCTGAAGTGGCTCAGTTGAAACTGGTCGACCTCTACCTGAATGAACGGTATCCCCGCCTGGTGGCGCGCGGCAAAGGGAGCAAAGAACGCTCGGCGTACCTCTCTCCCCAGGCCGAGCTGGCTCTGCGCGACTACCTGGTCGAGCGTCCGCGCGCCGTCTCCGATTTCGTCTTTCTCAGCTACCAGGGCGACGGGATGTCGACCACGGCCATTCACAAGCGGCTGATGCGCTACCGTGACCGGGCCGGAGTGAACCTCACGTCCCACCGGCTCAGGCACACCTTCGCCAACGACCTGGTGAGCGCCGACGTGCCCGTGACCTCCATCCAGAAGTTGCTCGGCCACGCCTGGCTGGAGACGACCCAGACCTACGTCGCCGCCAACGACCCTCAGGTGCGGGCGGATTTCTACGCTGCCAGCCTCAAGCTGGAGGGTTGGCAATGAGCAACGATACGAGCACCGCATCAGCCGCCGAACGGTACGACAACTCGCGCCTCTACGCTCGCAACAAGCGGTTGCCGCCTGGCTACCTGCTCCCCCAGCCGACTTCTGCCTGGCCCGCCGAGAACGTCGCCCTACTCGAGCTCTACCGCGAATGGTTGTTGAGCAGCGGTACCAGCCCAGACGTGGTCAATATGCTGTACATCCCGATGGCGGGCAACGGGCTGGGGCTGAACCTCAAACCCCATCCCCAGCTCGACCTCGACGTCGATCTGGAGCGGGCGATGGACTATGTCAAAGCCAAACGGTTGAGCGCCGAGTGGACCGATATGTGCCGAAACGCGCTGGAAAAGTTCCGCTGCTTTCTGCGCCAGCAGCGCGGCTACACGGACGTCGTCATCCAGCCGCTCAATCGCGCACACTATTGCACCGGCTTGCCCGACTGGCTGGTCGAGCAGTTGGAGCGCTACCAGCGTCTCATGCAGCGCAACTGGCGTCCGGCGCGCCTGAACCAGCAGATCAGACGCTTCTGGCGCAGCCATTCTCGATTGTGGCAGTGGCTCTTCGAACAGTATCCCATCGTCGGTCTGCCGGACATCAAACGCCAGTACATCCTCGATTACGTAGACCACCGGCTGGCCATTGGTCATGCCGCCAGCACCATCAATCACGACCTGCGCTGCTTTCACGCCTTCCTGTGCTACCTGCAAGAACAAGAGTTCCCGGTCCCCCAGGCGCTGCTGCGCGTTCCGAGCCTCAAGCAGCCGGATCGCCTGCCCCGCTTCCTGACCGACGAGCAGGTGCGCCGCCTGCGCGACGAGTTCGAGCGACGCCTGGCCCAGGCCTCCGCCCCCGGCCAGCGACGCGACGCCCTGCTCGACCGGGCCGCCTTCTACCTGCTCTGGCAATCCGGCCTGCGACTGGGCGAGGTCGAGGAGTTATGCCTCGAAGACCTCGATCTCGCCGGACAGAGGCTCACCGTGCGCCAGGGCAAGGGCCGAAAGGACCGCACAGTCTACCTGACCGAGACGACGATGCGGGCGCTGCAAGCGTACCTGGCCGCGCGCGGGATGGGGCCGACCGACCACGTCTTTCTCTACCGCAACCGCTCCTTGCGCAAGGACCTGATCCGCGACCGCGTCAAGGCGGCAGGCGAACGGGCGGGGGTCAAGGTCTCGCCCCACCGTCTCCGGCATACTTGTGCGACGCAGCTCTTGAACGCCGGTTGCCGGGTGACCTCGATCCAAAGGCTCCTGGGTCACAAGCGGCTGAATTCGACGATGATCTACGCGCGAGTGCACGACCGGACGGTAGCGGAGGATTATTACGCCGCAATGGCTCAGATTGAAAAGTGCTTGGACCCAACCGCCGGAGCGAACGACACCGGCGAGCCGGTGAATCCCGACGAACGCGTCCAACTGCTGGAGCTGGTCGGCCAGTTGGCCGAGCCGCAACTGGGCCTTGAGATGCGCCTGGACCTGGTTTCCCAGATGCGGCGCGTGCTAAATGGCGGGCCGCCGGAGCAGATCGAGTTTCCGATTGTCGAAACAGGAGCCGCAGTGCCAGCTGCCCTGGCCTCCATCTCGCAATTGTGGTAGAATAACCAAGCCGGTGCGGAGGATAGGGCAATGCTGGAGAGCAACCCGAGCGCCGACACCGGCGACGGTGCAACAGGGGGGCAGAGTCAACCCAGCTCTGCCCTCCGCCTTTCCTGTTGCATCGTCTGGAAAGCGATAAACTCACACCCACACAGTGAGATCCCCTTGCAACTTACCTACTCTTCTGAGGACAGCCACTCTCTTAACGCTACTGCAGTATCAATGGTATATGCACTACCTTTCCATTCAAAGGCAATTGTGTTTCCATCAGGAGACCACGCGACCGGTCCAACACCGACTATGTCCAATGGTTTGATTGTAGAACCATCATCTGTGCGTATGATAACGAGTGTTTGCTCAGCTACATTTGGCCCACCACTAAATGCCACCATCGTTCCATCGGAAGACCAGGAAGGAAACTGGTGTACTCCACCCTCGATTAGCAAACGTGATTCCCCAGAGACCAAATCCAGTTCGTAGATACTCGCTGTTTTGTCACTGGCCAGACCATACGAGAACGCCAACTTATCACCCTTGGGCGACCAGGAAATACCCGAGTCCACTGCATACTGTCCTTCCCTGGAGAACTGAAGGATTTGATGTTTCTTGCCGGTGTAGGTGTTCAGGATATAGATTTGGTAGTCCCCTCGTGCTTCAGCTATAGCAATTTGCTCCCCGTCTGGGCTCCACGCGCAACTTAGCCCTACTTCAAGAAACACCGGCGCTTCCGTGTCATCAGTATGTACCAACCAGATACCACCAGGATCCCATTCCGATCCGCTCACGAAAAAAGCGATCTGGTTCGATGTGGGCGACCATGCAGGCCCAGACACTTCTCCCATACTTGTCTTTGTAAGTGTCAAGATGCGGGGTTTTCCTTTCTCCATACCGATAACGTAAACGTAACCATCCGTCACACTCTCTACTCGACCAACTGTATATGCCAAAGCAAGTTCACTTCCATCAGGAGACCAGCTTATGCCACTAACGTGTGACCAGGCTTTGCCACGAGGAGTGATACGTTGTACTCCGTCGAGATTAAGAGAAGATGTGCATCCAAAGAGACATACTGTGGTTGCAATGCCAAGAATGATACTAATTATGCGATTTTTGAGCTTCATCGCTGCTCCTTCTGATCAACTACGACTTTAGTAAGCTGTTTGTACACATTGCAGATTGCCCATTTCTTTTCGTATCATCTTACATCTCCCTTACACTTCTATTTACCTTGCCCCCCATCCCTGGCTCCATCTACCTCCACCTCCTCCACCACCACCGCCACCAAAACCATCATTATTGCCGCCGTGCGGAAAAGATACAAAAGGCGGTCGGGTATCCAAGTACCAGAGTAGGTATTCCCACCAATCGTACTGAGCCATAACCAGAGCTTCGAAGGTTTGTAGATCTTGATCAGTTGGTTGGGAAGGAAGCTTTCTAATTCTCTCTCGAAAACCTCCTAGTGGCCGACCGATTCCTATCAGTGAAAGTTCAAGTCTCGCCTCAGCTTCTATTTGCCAGGCTTCATACTCTCCCTCTACACTCAGAGCCAAATCGCGTCCTTGCTCAAGATGCGTGGTTTCGTGCACAATCACTCCAAGCATTTCTGCATCGTCAGGACTGGTTTGTGAAGAGTAAGACTTGGTGTTAAGCTTAATTTTCATCGTGAGACCTTCACGTGTCCATTTGCGTATCCATCGTGCTCCGTATGTGTTTATCAATGTGTTTTCAAACTCTATTGATACATTGTTGTTCATAATGTACACTGCTGCGTGCTGGCAATAAGGACCTGCATTCATCAGGTTAGTTAGCACCTTCATTCGCCAAGTTCCCTGCTGATTGTTACCCTGAGACCCTTGCCATGTAACCTTGCCGGTACGTGGACTCTCTATCCAGTTGCACTCCTCATCCAGGCACTCAATGTGCCCACTGGGGTCTCGATATTTGAGCGGATTCCCGAGAACATAGGAGAACCGATTGAGACTTTGCGGATTTGCAGGATCTGGTACAATAGTATCGGGTTGGATCCAGCGGTTAAGATAAGCGTGGTAATATCGCGCGTGCATAAACACGAGCCCCAGTCCCAGGTGCTCCCGCTGCCCGGTAAACCCAAAGTCGGTTGGTAAAGTGCCTTCGTTCCAGCGCACGGTGCCGTAGGGGTGGTAGAGCTGGCGAGAGACCACCTCTCCACTTCCCTTGTCATCGCAGTTCTCGCTCCCGCAGGTGACGAGGCTGGTCGAACCGAGGTGGTCGTTGTGGAGATAGTATACCACACTCCCCCGCCGCATCGCAACCCGCTGCCCGCCGTGGTAATAATACTTGGTCACACGCGAGAGAGCCGCCTGCGTTTCGACAGTGGCCTCGTTGCCCACGTTGTCGCTGGCGCTCAGGCGGAAGGTGTAGCGGTGGGCAGGCTCGCCCGGGTGGGTGGTCTCTCCCGCGCACGCCGCCGAGAGCGGCTCCCACGCGCCTTCGTCCTCGCGCACCTCCAGGCTGCACGTCGCCAACCCGGAGCCAGCATCCTCGGCGCTCCAGGCGACGACGATGGCGTCGTCCTGCACCTCCGCGGCGAGGCTGAGCGTGGGCGAGACGGCGTCGCGCACGACCGCGAAGGTCTCCGTCGTCTCGTTCGTCGCCCGGTCGGTGGCCCGCACGGTGGCATCGCCCTGGAAGCCGCTGGCGGTGGTGAAAGCGTAGACGTGGATCTGGGTGGCCTGGTGTGCGCCCTCTCGTGGGTAGGTCTCGCCAGCGCTGACGGTGGCGGGGAAGGTGACGGCGTCCAGGCCAGAGGTCGCATCGGTCAGCGCCGCCGTGACGGTGAAGCTGCCCGCGAACGGGCCGTAGTAAACGGTGTCGCCGTCCACGTGGGCGTGAGGGTCGGATTCGCTCAGCATCAAGGAGAGGTCAGGATCAACCCGGTCCATCGTCGTCGTCACCGGTGTGGCGTACGCACCCAGGTTGCCCAACCGGTCCCGCGCCCGCGCCCGGAACCGGTAGACGCCATCCCCCGCGGGCGAGCAGGGCGCCTGGGTGAGGCCCACCTGCGTCATCCAGTTCGTCCACACCACTTCGTCCCCAAAGCGAACCTGCACGTCGTAATCCTTCACGCCGACGCCGGGCGCCGCGCCTGCCGGGGGGTCCTCGCCCTGCCAGCCCACCGTGAATTGCGTGTTGGTGAAAGGGTCCAGCGCCGCCATCGTCGCCTGCGGCGGCATGGTGTCGAGCGTCATCGTCACCACGTTGCTCCAGCCCGAGCTCTGCTCGAAGCGGTCCTCGGCGAGCGCGCGCAGCGGGTGCGGTCCGTCCCCCTCCAGCGTCACCCGCGTGCTCCAGAAGGGCAACGGCCCCAGATCCTTCTCCGCCAACTCGTCGTCGCCGTCGTAGAGCCGCACCGTCAGGTAACCCTGCCTCACATAGCCGTGGACGTCCACCTCCCGGTCGGCGGTATAGTCCGGCGCGGGCGGCCAGGTGATGTGCGGCGCGGGCGGGGTGTTGCGGATCGCCAGCGCCGTCTCTCCGCGCCCGCTCACGTTGTCCTGGTCCACGCCCAGGTAAAAGACCGGATAGTCGTCGCTGGCCTGGTAGGCCGGTATCGCCCACGTCTCCGTCCACAGCCCCACCGCTCCGTCAGAAAGCACCCGCGTGCGGGTCAGCGTCCTCTCGCTCCCGTCCGGCGGCCAGGCCCACACTCCCGCCGTGGGCGCGCCTGCCATCGGGTCGTCCTCCCGCGCCGTGGCCCACAGCGTCACTTGCTCCCCCGCCGCTGCCGTCGTCGGCGTGACGCCCACGGTGTAGAGCGGCGGCTCCGCCACCTGCGTCACCGTGACCCCGTTGGAGGGGGGACTCTCCTCGCAGGTGGCGTCGCTGGCGATGGCCCAGATGCGGTTTCTGCCGCCGTGGAGCGAGTAATAGCTCCCCCAGCGACCGTCCAGCCCCACCGTCTGGGTGAGGGTGGTGGTAAAGTAGCCGCCGTCGAGCAGTGTGACGGTGCTGCCCGGCTCCGCCTCTCCCGCCACCCAGGTGCGCCAGTTGATGACTGTCCTGGGCTCGCCGGGGACGAGGATGGTGGGCGCGCCTGGCGGCGTCCGGTCCACGCGCACGGTCTGGGGCGGCGTGGCGGTGGACAGGCCGTTGCTGGCGGTGACGACGAGGGTGTAGGCATAGTCCCCCTCCGGCGCGCCGGCGCCGTCCCAACCCACGCTGGGGGGCGGGTCGCCCGCGCCGTTCGTTTCGGTCATCGCCTGGGTGCCGCTGAGCACCCGCAGTTGCCAGGCGGCGATGGTCTCTCCCGCCGGGGGACGGGCCGCCAGCTCGAAGGTCGTGCGATCCACGCAGCCGCCAGGGGAAAAGACGGGCGGGTTGGCGGACACGTCGGCCCAGGGGTGGTCGGCGCGCACGGTGACGGTGAGCGCGGCGCCGGCGACGTGGCCCAGGGAGTCGGTGGCGGTGACGACGATGGTGTTGACGCCGCCGACGAGGGAGACGTTGGTGAATTGGAACGCCCCGTCTCCTGGAGCGGCCACCGTCTGGCCCACGTCGGAGCCGTTGACCGCCAGCGCGACCGTCGCGCTCGTCTCCGCCCGGCCGCGCACGGTGGCGGCAAGCGTGTTGAGCGTGCTGCCGGGCAGCGGGCGGATGAGGGTCGCCCAGGTGGAGAGATCCACCGCGAAGGTCCATTCGGCCTCGCCCGGGTTGCCCGCCGCGTCGTCCACCTCGGCGTGGACGGCGTGGACCCCTTCGGCCAGCGGCTGCGCCGGGGTGTAGGCCAAGCCCGCGGCGGTGACGGCGGCGTCGAGCGTCACGTCCTCGTCGTCCACCCATACGAGCGCGGTGGCGGGGCTGATGACGGCTGCGCCGGTGACGGCGAAGGAGGCGGAGATGAGCGGATGGGTCTGGCCGACGTCGCCCGTGGGCGCGAGGTCGGCGATGACCGGCCCCGCGTCGTCGTAGTAGACGGTGCGCACTGCGACCGTCTGATTTTCCGCCCTGTCGACGACGCCGACGACGATAGAGTTCTGCCCTGGATTCAGTTCGGTGCTGGGCAGAGGATAGGTAAACGTTCCGCTGGCATCGGGAGTCAGATAGTGTTGGGGGCCGCCCGAAAAGGCCCAGACGATCAGGCTCCCTATGCCCGAGGTGTCGTCCTGGGCGCTGCCCCTGACAAAGAGCTGTGGGTGGCTGCCGAGATACAGACCGTCGGCGGGTTGGGTGACGGTGAGTGTAGGCGGAGTGCGGTCGAGGACGATGTCGTCCGCCAGAGTGACGGGGTTGCCGGCGTGGTCCTCGAACTGGCCGTGCACCGTCTTGATCCCGTCACCATCGTTCAACGTCCAGGTTTTGCTGGCGGCGTAGCTCTCCCACGCCGACCAACCGTCATCCTCGTTGCGGAAGCGCATCCGGCGCATACCGGAACCGTCGTCCTCCACCGTCAGGTTCAGCGTGACGGCGGAATCGTTGGTGTAGGTGTAGCCGGAGTTGACGATCATTGCGCCGGTAGGAGAGGCGCGATCCAGCCCAATGAGGTCGAAGTACACGTCGCTTTCGTTACCCGCCGCGTCGCGGTAGCGGACGTAGACCGTGCAGGTTCCATCAGCGCCTTGCAGCGTCCAATTCTTGCTCGTGGCGTAGGTCTCCCAGGTGATCGGCTCGCTCGGCCCGTCCCACACCCGCATCTGCGTCACCCCGGAGCCGGGCGAGAGGTCGGTAGCGGAGAGGGTCAGTGTGACGTTCTTGTTATTGGTCCACGCTGCTCCAGAGTTGATGGTGATGGCGCCGGTGGGGTCGTCGTTGTCGGCCAGGTATTGCAGACTAAGTTGATCAATCTGAGGTGTAGAGAAGTTGTCGCTGCTGTTCAGCTCAACCTCGACCTGTAAGTAACGACGATAGCTCAGGACGGCGGAGGCCAGGGTGAAAACGTCGCCCACGTCCATATTGGACAAAGTTTGCCAGCCGCTACAAGGACCGCTGCCATTGGTCCCCGTGCAGGCCCGCGCTTTGAAGGCCACTGCCGTCTCGCTCGGTTTGTCGCCAGTGTCCCATCCCAGTGCTTGCCACATCATCTTGCCAGCATTTTCGCTGCCGCCATCTACCTCTGTGCGCCATGCGCCCGACGAAACAAAGTTCCAGTTGCTCACACCATCGTTCTGGGTCACGTTGAGACTATCAAGGTAGGCGCTGAATACGAGATTTGGAACACCAGGGCGGTCGTAGCTGTTCGCCGCTAACCGCAAACGGCAGTCGCCAACTACAGGGTAGCTCACGGTGGGAACAGATTCATAGGTCGTGCCGTTCCAGTAGTAGAAATACACCTGTGTTCCGCTCCGCCGCATGCGTAACCTTCCTGCCAGGAATGGGGTGTTGGCGACATCTACACGCGTGTCATCGTCCAAAACATTTGTCCACGTCTCGATGCGCCATCTATTTTCGTCTTCGCCAGCGGAATCGTTTAGCGCGAACTGTATATGCGGAGCAGTGGTGACCACGCCTGTTGTACAGACTGCTTGCATTGCTATGCGCGCTCCTGCCCCATCCAGATACTCGTCCAGGTTATAGTCCACCTGTACGTCGAAATCACCGCGCAGCAGTGGCGCAGCGGATAAGCTCACAACATTGCGGTAGCCTTCGCCATAGGGCCGTGTGAGCACGCCGCCGGTTTCTATCAACGGTGTGCAATCGTGAATTTTCCCTTCATCCAATTGTTGTGGCACATATGTCCAACGGTCGGCGTTCAATTCATTGTCGTCAAAGTTGTCGTCCAGCGTGGCCAACCTCAAGCTATCGTCCACCTCGTAGCGGTCCACCAGAGAGACCTCGCCGGCCAGGAAGTCGGCTTTGCTGGTCCAGGTCTTGATCTGCCACGTGGCCAGTGGCTGACCCCCGGCCGGTACCTCCGTCGCGTCCAACGCCACCGGGGCCAACACCCTTGCCTCTGGCGGGCGGGATGCGGCGGGCGCCCCAGGTTCCACAGCTAGCCCCTCTGCTCCCCCGCTCCCCTGCTCCCTGGCCGGTGCGGTGAACAGTTCCTCGTAGTACTCGCCGACGTAGATGGTGGTACCCTCATCCGTGATCTGCGCCATCCGCGCGCCATCGCCGTCGTAGGTGAAGCGGGTCACCTTGCCGCTGACGGTGTTCGTCACCGCCGCCAGCCGGTTCTCCACGTCGAACGCCTGCTCGTAGGTGATCACTTGCGTGCCGCTGATCTCGACGCGCAGCGTCATGTTGCCGTTGGCGTCGTACTCAAAGTGGGAGCCATCGCTCAGGTCGGTCACGGCGTGGGGACCGGCCCCGTTGTATTCATAGTCGACCGTCGCGGTCTCGCTCACCCGCCAGTCCAGGTTGCCGATTTCGTCGTAGTGGTACTCCCGGTCGTACGTCCCCTCGCTGCCGCCGGACGTCCAGGCGCGGGTCAACCGGTCGAGCGGGTCGTAGCCGAACGCTTGCGTCTGCGTCCCGCCGGGGGCACGGTGATCCTCGATCCACTCCACGTTCCCCACGTCGTCGTAGCCGTACTCCAGCCACTGGTGGAGATCCGGCTCCGCCCCCGTGCCCGTCTTGAGCCACTCCAGCCGCAGATTCTGCGGGTCGTATCCGTAGGTGGTCTGCAACCCGTTCCCCAGCGCCATCTGCGTCATCTGGCCCGAGGCGTTGTACGCCGATCCGGTCACGAACGTCTCGCCCAGGCTGCTCGATAGGCTCTCCGGCAACCCCGCCGCGTCGTAGGTCTGGGCCACTACCTCGCCATCAGGATAGATCATTTCCACCACGCGGTCCATCGCGTCGTAGGTGTACTGCGTCGTGTAGCTCCCAAAGTCGTCGAAACGGCGCGTCTCGCTGATCACCCGTCCCCGCCCGTCGTAGCGGTAGGAGGCCGATCCACCGGGGTAGGCCATCGAGGTGCGCCGGCCAATCCCGTAACCGTGGCCCTCCTCGTCGTACCCGTATTCCGCCAGTATCTTGCCCCCCGCGCTTGGCACGTCTTGCTTCCTGACGAGCCGGTTCAGTTCGTCGTACTCGAAGACGAGCCGTTGCCCCTCCGCGTCCTCCTGCCAGACGAGGTTGCCCGCCGCGTCGTAGCCATATTCCCAGCGCCCCATATCTGGGTCGTCCATCGCGACCTTGCGGCCCAGCCCGTCGTAGGTCATCGTCGTGGTGAAACCCGAGGTGTCGGTCACCATAGTCAGGTTGTCCAGTACGTCGTAGACGTAGGTGGTGGTGGCGTAGAGTTCGGGGGCGCCCACCGTGCCAGTGTACTCCTCCACGACGACCAACCGGCCAAATCCGTCGTTCTCGTAGACCCTGCGGTGGCCGTTGGCGTCGGTGACGGTCGTCGTCCAGCCCTCGTAGGAGGTGTGTGTCTGTGTGCCGTCGGGGTTGGTGACGACCGTCGTCCGTCCCAGGGCATCGTAAGCGGTCGTGGTGTGCGGGCGGGCGTCCCAGCCGGCCGGCCGGCTGAACTCCCACGAGAAGGGTTCCTCGGCCGGCAGGTATCCCCGCGCCTGCCGCCCCAGCGCGTCGTAGGTGTAGTTGGTCACGCTTTGCGATGCGCCGTTCTCCTTCTCCACCCGCGTCTGGATCAAGCGTCCCAATCCATCGTAGAAATTCAGGACCGGCTGGTTACAACCGTCGCACCCGCTGATCTCCCGCCGGGTCTCGGTGACGCGCAAGCCCTTCACGCGCGCGATCTCGATCTGATCCACGTCTGCGTCGACACTGTGACTCTGCCCGGAAGGAGCCCAGATGTGGAAGCGGGGGCTTCCTCCTGAGCTCGTGGCAAAAGTCCCCTCCACCACACGCCAGGAGCCGTCCGCCGTGGCCGTCAGCACGTGTTCGTCCCCCTCCAGGTTGACCACGACGGTCCCTGTCCCCTTGAGGGCCAGGCTGGCCTGGTATGACGACGAAGGCTGTAGGACAGGATCAGTATTCTTCGTAGTGTGTAGCGCGCCCCATCTATTGCCCGCGCAGGGGCCATCCACGTTCACGCTCCACGCGCCGTCGTAGACGTCGTCCTGTTGACACACGGCATTCACGCAGTATTTGCCCCAGCCTGTGGGAAGCTCGCCGACACCGGAGCAACGGGTTTCAAAGGTCTCGGAAAAGACCTTCTCAGTGATGAGGGCATAGTCGTAGGCCGTAGTAGGCAGCCCAGGGCTGTCGTCTGGCCGGACCACCTGCGTCAGTCGGCCAAAGGTATCGTAGACGTAGCGCGTCGCCGTGTCCTGGCCGTTGGCGTCCCACGTTCGCCGCACCTGGCCCGGCAGGCCGCCGTCCAGCGGAACACCGTCGACGCCATAGTACTCGACGTGACTGACCTGCTCCAGGGCATTCGTCGCCGTCACGGGGAACAGGTGATAGTCGGAATCGTAGCTCGCGCTCGTGGTGCGAGAGGCGCTGCCATTTCCCGGCGCGCTTCCCGTCCAATCACCGCTCGCGTCACAATGAACCTCTCCATATCCCTCATACGTCGTCGTCGTCTCCGGGTTGCCGTATGCATCGTACGTGTAGCTTGTGTCCACCGTCCGCTCGGTCTTGGGGCAATCGCCCGGCTCGACCAGCCGCGCGCGCGTCAGTGTCAGCTCGCCCCGGTCGCCAGGGCCGTCCTGCCAATTGGTGCGATCGTCGTAGTGGTAGAAAGATGCGGACAGGGCGTTCCACTCGGCATCAAAGACGGTCGACGAGATCGGCTTGTTCACGATCCAGGCGCTCTCGTTGGGAACGAACGTTTGCATCGAGATGCGGTAGAGATCGCCGTTCTCATCGTATTCGTACACCCGCGTCTGGTTGCCGTATTGACTCCCGCCCTGGTCGTCCGGGTCGTACCGGTACACCTGCTTCGTGCTGAGTTCGGTGCTGCCGCTGTAGTCTGTCGCCACGGTCTGGTCTGCGTAACTGAAAGTGGCCGGCCCCACATCCATCGTGGTGTAGTGCGTGTCCGTGTCGTTGAGCAGATCGCCCTCCGCGTCGAAGGCCTCTTGCAACGCCGGCCATCCCATCGTCTCCTTGGCCTGGGAAAAGTGGGTTGTTTGCCGACTGAGAATCTCTCCTTCATATTCCCTGACCGTCTCCGTCGTCACGGCAAAACCGACCAGGCCGTGACTCATGGAGCCATACGTGTCACAATTGAACGGATCTGGAAGATCGCCATCACCCAACTTGCTGCTGTCGCTGTCGTAACAGGGCCTGTAGTAGTCGTACTCGGCCACCGTCGCTGGCTGAGGGTTGATGCCATCCCAGACCTCTTTCTTGACGACGGGAAAGGTGTAGCCAAATATGGGAGGTATTTCGTCGTCTTTGAAGTCTACCCATCCCTTCGACTTTCGGCCGTCGCCATCGCCCTCCATATAGGTGAACTTGACGCTGCCGCCGTAGCCATTGCTCACCTGTTCGAGGTGTTCGTAGCGGAAACAATCCGACCAGCCATGCGTGAGCGGGGTATAGGTAAAGATAACGGGCGGTAGAGAAAGCGAACCGGCGCCGTCGAATTCGGTGATGCGCTCGAGCATATCCGTCTTGGTTTTCAGAGCACATGCATTATGGCGCCAGACGCCGGTCAATTCCAGATCGATGATGCGGTAGGACTGGGCAAGATCGCCGTGGTAAAGCCTGATCTTGGTTACGCGGTGACTGCCATCGTGCTCGAATTCGATCTTTGTTGCATACTTGCCAGAGACACGATAGTTTGTATCTCCAGGGTCAGTGATGGTAGCCCGGTTCTCATAGTTGTAGCGAATTTGGGAAATGCGGCGGTGATGAGTCGTGCAGTGTTCGTTTTCGCTCCATTCGGCATACTCGTATTGAATCTGATTGCCATACACGTCTGTGACGGTATCCACCAACCAGCGTATACCGGACTTGTGGGGGTCGGCTCCCGGGTGGCCATGAAAGTTAACCGGCTTGTGGACCTTCTTTTCGTGGTAATTCACCGAGTCGTCCGTATAGCCGAGCCGATAGGTAGTACCACCGGGTGTTTTGACGATCCAATAGATCTTGTCGGGATTGGCGCCCTCCGGCATTGAACTATCGTAGCGTCGTTCGACGAACAGTTGCGGCGCGTTCGTCACGTGATAGCGGACCACGTCTTCCGCAGCGGTATCCTCCACATCCGTTTCCAATTTGTGCCTGGCGCCATTGAGGATCAATGAGAATTCGTCGGGATGGATCATGCCTGGGTTACCGCCCACTTTGCCCATTCGGATCCCGTCACGGGCGATCTGGACGGAATTGATGGACCAGCCCAACCCAATCGGTCCCTGGTTCATATTCGGCACGGTGTGGGCATCCACGCCGCGACTGGAGTAGGAGATGTCAATGTTCGGTTGCATACCTCCCCGGCCAGGCGGCAACTCGATGGCATATCCATACGTTGCAGCGCCGCTAAAAGCCGAGACGGTTGGCTCCTGCCAGGTCAGACGCCAGGGAGTGGGGTCCGGCCCGCCTGCGAAATCGGAAAAGTGAGTGGTAGTGGCGCCGATCCGTCCGGGTTCGCTGAGGACGCGGGTCTCCAGCCCATGCCACACGGTCGGATCCTCCGAGTCGCGGTGGGCGACGTACCATCCCGGGTTCGACATGTCAGGATCTTCCCAGTGCATATCTACAACGATCTGGGCTGGTCTGATGAGAGAGGTAATCACCGCGCCATCGCCGAGACTGACCGCCTCGATCTCGAAGCGAACGAGGCCGGTCTCTGGATCGGAGAACAGTTCGGGTTGTGAGTATGCTTCCGACGCTTGCACCGCGTACGTCGTGAGCGTCAGGATGGCCGTCTCTGTGATCGCCCCGGCTGGAATCTGTATGCTCACCCACCCGCCTGGCGAGGTCAGCGTGATGCCCTCATCGGGGTCAAACGTGTCCGTCACCGTCTCGCCCACGCGCAGCGTCGCCGTCGCCGTTATCGGCTCCACCATCTCTGCCCTGAAGGTGGCCTCGTTCTCCACCACGGTCATCTCCGTGTTGCTGATCACCTGTGCTCGCAACGTCACCGTCACTTCCTGGCCCGGGTCCAATTGCCCCAGGTTCCAGCGCAGTTCCCTCGTCTCTCCATCGTACTCCGCCCCACCTGCATCCAGGAGCTCCAATGGCTCCGGAAGATGGTCGACCAGAACGCAGTCCTGCATCGGCAGACTTTTCCAATTGGCGACGGCCAGGGTATAGGTCGTCACGTCGCCGGGCAGCGTCAGCCACGGCACGGCGAACTTATCCAGGGTCGCCGCTGGCCCGCTGATGGGTTCGGTGACGGCGATGTAATTCGTCCGCGTCAGCGTGTCCGAACCACCCGGCCCGGTCGCCGTCAGGCTCACCGTGTAGGTGCCGGTCACGGCGTAGATGTGGGTCGGGTTCTCCTGCGCGCTCGTCTCTCCATCGCCAAAGCCCCACTCGTAGTCCGTCGCTTCACCCGTGGTGGTGTTGGTAAAGACCACGGTCAGGGGGGCGGGGCCGCTCAGAGGTGCAGCGGTGAAGCCTGCTACCGGGGCCAGATCGCCCTCGACCATGATACGCACGTCGTCCACGGCGGCCTCGACGAGGCTGGGTTCTCCCTCGTCCGCCGCCTCGATCAACAGGTAGATGGTCTGTCCGGCGTAGGCGTTCAGATCGACGTCGCAGGTCGTCCAGACAGCATCGTCGTCGTCCGCCGCTCCAAGCTCCTCAAAGACGACGGCGGTCGTCTCGCCGACCACCTTGACGCGCAGA
>Ga0180434_10005208_pt1 | contig 15455 bp, 19 predicted proteins | sample SS_ome_7_FD_132453 | JGI IMG/M metagenome (GOLD analysis project Ga0180434, IMG submission 132453) | Hypersaline lake sediment archaeal communities from the Salton Sea, California, USA - SS_1_D_2 metaG | ecosystem: Environmental > Aquatic > Non-marine Saline and Alkaline > Hypersaline >...
ACGGCACAAACTTCCATTCAAAACCGAAGACGGCTATCCCTTCATCCAAAAAGGAAAAGTCAAACTCGGCACACACATCACCATCAACAAAGACGTACTAACCAAACTCCAAAAACGAGCCAGTGCTCATGGTTCCGAATACTATCGCTTCATCATCGGAAAACAAGAAACACTCATCACTCGTCTCGGTGATGTCAAAGCTGTTGCCAACCACTCAACCGTCAAACCAGAATCAACCGTCCATTCCCACGAGAAGACCCTCGATTGTACCTTCACCCGAGGATTCAAGGAACTCAGCAACACCATCATTGACTCCCTCGACATGTACATGAAAACCGCATCCGCTGGATGGTTCGTAGAAAAAGGAGACCACTACTTCTTCGGCATCCTCTTATCACCAGCAAAACAACGAAAATAAGATGTTCCGAAAGCTCAATCGTTGGTTGGGCTTCCCTCAACGAGTCTTCGTCACTACCGAATTCTCGTATGACCACCTAATCAACCTCTTCAATGGAAAAAGACCTTGCTTCGCCAGTGTAGCCCGTTTCACCACAAAGAATGAATCATTCATGGAATTCTTTCCCTATGACCTTGATTCAAAAGGCACCTGGAAACTTCCCTACAAAGAAGCACTGAAGCTCCAACGTTTCCACGTCCGCAAAGACATCCCCTACCTCGTCATCGGTAGCGGTGGAAAAGGCTTCCACGTCTACTTCCTATTCGAAGAGGAACTCGTCACCCAAGAGGTCTACAACAAAATCTACAGTATCCAATACTGCATGAAGAAAAACCTGGACCTCCGTACCACTGACGTACCTCTCTTTGGTAGAAAAGAACAGCTCATCCGCATCCCCACAACCAAATATGTTTCCATCAAGAAAAAGAAACAAAAGAAAGTCATCATCAAGAATGACAACTATTGCCGTTACATCCCTCCCGAAGACCTCATCCAGGGACTCCCTCACATCGAAAACCTCGTTAAATCTCCAGGTACTATCCCAACCCTACCCAAAAAGCGCCCTACCCTCGATGAAATCATTGACCTTCTCCCCAACTACAAATACAAAGAAAAATCAGACTCATTCATCGACATGGACCTCTCTCAAGGAGGCACCCTAACACCATCCCTCAAAGCTGTCGGTCTTCCCTGTCTCCAAACCATCGCCAGACGAAAAAACCCTCCACACGCTGACCGCATCGAACTCGTAGCTTGGCTAAAACTCCAAGGCTACCGAGACATGGCAATCATCAACTTCATCAAAGAAATGCACGCTCTCGGTGCATGGACCAACTTCGATTCCGTTGACTCCACAAACAACATCATATCCATCTATCCACGTCTCCCAGCATGTTCCTACCTCAGAGAAAAATACTACAAGAAATGTGAAAACTGTCCACTAAGGAGATACGCCCATGAAAGTCTACATTGATATCACCGAATCGCCCTTATCAGACCACATCATCAACTACTTCAACACCCACAAATCTCTCTTCCCACACATCACTCTCATGCAAACAAAACACCTAGAAGTCTCTGACATGTGCACCGAAAACGGTCTCGTTGGCATCGAGCGTAAATCCATCCATGACCTCATTTCTTCTATCTTTTCAGGCAAGCTCAAACAACAACTTCTAGAACTCAAAGAAAACTTCACCTTTCCACACCTTCTCATTGAAGATTACGAAAGCATCAATCACTGCATCTCAGTCAACAAAAAACTCCATCACAACGTCATCCTCGGCTCCCTCACTTCAATCCTCGCTCACTCCCAGGTCCCTTACAACTTCGTTGGTCCCTACTACACCAAATTCTCACTCATGACCATCGAAAAATACCTCGATAAAAAAGGTGAACTCTTCTCAGCTGAATACACACCACAAAGACGCTCCAAAGTTAAAAACGATGAAAAACTCAACATCATCATCGGTATTGACAACATTGGTGTCAAAGACGGTAAAAAAGTTCTAAAACATTTTAATTATTCCATAAAAAATATAATAGATGCACCCATTGAGGAATTGGAAAACATACCTAACATAGGGAAGAAAAAAGCTCATCGAATAAAAGAGGCACTACAATGACATCACCTCAAAAACAAGAACCATATCCTTGTGACTGGTGCAGTAAAAAAATACCATACAAAGCACGTCACGAAAAAACAAAACGACATTTCTGTAACGTAAAATGTCGAAGGAAATACGAAAGCACTTACGGGAGCATCAATACAAATATAAAAAAAAGTCCCGAACTAAGAAGAATAGAAGAACTAGCCAAAAGGAGGCAAGAAAAGAATGAAAAGAAAACCTAAACTTGGAGATGAAGTAACAGAGACAATCACTGGTTTTACTGGTGTAGCTGTCGCAAAAATAGAATTTTTAAATGGTTGTACACAATTTGCCGTTCAACCAAAAGGTCTCACAAAAGACGGTGAGATGCAAGACAAACAATTCATTGACATACAACAACTCGAAGTGGTGAGGAAAGATACAAAAAAAGACGAAAAGAAAGACGGACCAGGAGGAGGATTTAGAGACTACCCGTCCTCTCAAATTTAAAACACTGATTGGTCTTTTGTTGGGAATCGCTGGAGTCCAAATGGACATGTTCTTGTCCGTTCTAGCATTTTCTAGAGCTCCCCTATATTTCTACTTGGCTGAAGCGAACAGGAACTTTGCAGAATTCCTTGCCTTCGGTGCATTCCCAACTACCATTTTCGTCTCCAATGGTTGCATCATTTTCATTGGAATCTATCATTATTTTTGTATAAAAAATACCAACACCGAATACTACTACAAAAAGAAAGGCACTCAATTTTTTCTCTTAGCAATGCTTGCAATGGCTATGACTCGTATCTCAGCTGGACTCACTTGGTTCGGCAATGACCTCATCGTTGTAGACATGTATCGTTTTCTCACCTTATTCATTCTCATCTATTACATTTACATCATCAATTCCAAATTCCCAAAAACCAGGAGGATGATAGCATCAAAATTGGCATTATAGAAACCCACTATCACGCAGAATTTCTCAACACCCAAATCCAGTTATTTGACCATCCAAACGTCTACCTAACAAGACCCGTCTACAATGAACTTCCACAAGAAGCAAAATCAAAAGCTGACTTCTACTTCTACAATAACGAAAGCGCTCGTGAATTCATTCGTAAAATCCCAACCCAAAACTTCGATTACTTCTTCGTCAACACCATCCAACCATCAATGGTAGACCTCTACAAATGGAAGCACTTCAATCCCAAGTGTCCCTCCGTCCTCACCCTTCACAACCTCAACGCTTGGCACCAAAAAACCTTCAAGCTCCGTTCCAACGTCTTCCACTCCATCGATTCCAAAGTCGCTTCCATCTATGGTCAATCAATCCTAGACAAATTCGAATACATAAACATCGTCAATCCAACCCTAGAATACTCCGCCTTCACCTACTTCGAGAACAAAAAAATCCTCACTATCCCATTCTCCTATGCACTCCCTTCACGAGGACCTTCCCATTTCAAAGCACCTGAATTCATCGTCCCTGGAACCGTTGACGAGCGCAGACGTGACTACATGACGCTCCTTGATTGCTTCAATATCCTATACCAGGATTACCCAGAGGTACGCCTTACATTCCTTGGTAAATGTGATTTCGAACACAACGAAAAATACCTTACCACTTTCAAAAAACGAGTCGCTACTGACCTCTACAATAAAATGCTTAAATTTGCTGCATTCATCATCTGTCCCTCCGTCCTTGAAACACACACCGTCAACACCGCAACCGAATTCTACGGAAAAACGAAATCACCAAATATCTTTGATGCTATCAAATATCGTAAACCACTTATTGTACCAGACCATCTCAAAATACCAAAAGAATTTGAAGAGTGCTCAATAAAATACAAAGATGCATCTGACCTCTTCTGTTTATGTGAGGAATATCTTAAAATCCCTGAACGTCTTGTTGCACTCCATCATATATCACACGAGGCGATGAAACCATTCGAACTAGAAAACATACGAAAAAAACTCATGATAAGGTTACAAAAATGAAAATACAAACCCAGATAAAATTAGTTCTAATGAGCATCATCATACTAACATTCATCATAGCAACTTTCATTTTATCATACCAATTCACAAACCATTTAACATTTTCAATTACCATTTCCATGCTGGTGGGCTTAGTTGAAATGGTTATTTTTATATTCTTGGTGCCAATACTATTTTCGGAATACTTGCATTATTATTGGCATCGCAAAGGTGAGGAAAATGTCAACGAAGAGAGAAAGAAAAAGCAAAAAGAAAACATACAAGAAGCAGACTCATAACCCATTACCACAACCAATAAGGACCGCATCGGAACCGCTTCCCTCTCGTAGGAAATCAATTCCTAATGCCGTCATTCTTGTGGGAATATTCTGTCTCATACTTTTCATGAATTCCTACTTCAACTACACTTCCAATGTAGCCATCAATCCAGACGGAACCACTGTTGAAACAAAATACCTTCTATCAGGTCCAGACCCTTACTACAACATGCGCATCTGCAAAGACGTGATGGAAACGGGCGAATACAATTATCTCAACCCATACGATAAAGACCCCATGCTCAATTACCCTATGGGAGGAAGAGGTATCAGACCTCCACTCTTCAATATGATTTGTGTGGCTACAACCTCATTGCTTGAAACAGTCATGTCACACATGGATGCATTTGGTCTGGCTATGCTCTTCCTTCCAGCCCTGTATGGTGCACTCATGGTCTTTCCCGTCTACCACATGGGACGTGACCTCTTCAACAAAAAAGTTGGACTCTTCTCAGCTCTATTCGTAGCATTCATTCCCATTCACATAGGAGGCAGTCATGGTTCTTCCCTCTCCTTATTCGACCATGACTCCTTCCTCTTTTTACTCTCAGCGCTCCTCTTCATGTTCATCATCAAATCGCTCCGTACTGAAAACAAAGACAAAACCCTCATCTTTGGAGCTCTCGCTGGCATGGTCCTCGGTGCAATCTATCTGACCTGGACCGCAGCACGTTTCTTTTTCATCATCCTCATGGCATACCTCGCTATCCAATTCCTTTTCGACATAATTCGTATGGACAAACAAATCAAATCCTACCTATCCATCATCATGACATCAGTAATCGCCTTCATCATCGCTCTCCCTTACATGATGATTCGTGAAGAGATGTACGCCTTTCCTTTCATCCTTCTCGGTTTCTCACTCGTCATCTTCTTCGTCAAGGAAACAAACCTCAAATGGAACCTTCCCTGGCTCATCTCAATTCCAGCCATAGGAGCCGTTCTAAGCGCTTTTCTCAGCTACATATACTTGATATCCGCTGGCATCCTTTCCGCACCCATACCAGCCTTTTCCGTCCTTTCTAACATGATTTTTGGCTCTGGTATCTATGGTTCCAAAATATCCACAACCATCGCAGAAGCAGGAGCCTACAACATCAGCCAGACCGTCATGTCCTTTGGCATTGCTCTCTATTGGTTCGCCATCCTTGGACTCATCCTCTACTTCTACCAATCCAGAAAAGACAAATTCCAAAACCACAACATCTTCTTCGTCACCATAGCAATCGTCTACATCTGGCTCTCAACAACCGCTGGACGATTCGTCAATGACCTCATTCCTTTCGTAGCAATCCTCAGCGCCTACTTCATCTTCTCCGTCATAGACAAAATCAATTACAAAGAACTCATGAAAACCCTCCAGGTAACTCGCTCCTACAAATCCATCCGTCTAAAACATATCGCTGGAATATCCATGGTAGCCTTCCTCATCGTTTTACCAAACTCATTTATGGTATTTGATGCCTCAGTCCCAGCTCCCTTAAAAGATGATTTTTTCGGTCCAGATTTTGAGGGAGCATATGGACTGTCTCTGGGTAAATCTGCTTATTGGGCAGATGCTTGTTATTGGCTCACCCAACAAGATACTGAAATCCCAAACAATGAAGACAAACCAGCAGTCATCTCGTGGTGGGATTACGGCTTCTATCTCTCTTCGATGTCAGACCATCCCACAGTAGCTGACAACTTCCAGGAAGGAATCGTCCCAGCAGGCAACTTCCACACTGCTCAATCTGAATCTGAAGCTATCGCTGTACTATCCATCCGTCTTATCGAAGGTGAAAAAATAGCAACAGCCACTGGAGATGTCATCAAAGGTGAAATCGGAAACGATGAAATCATTCACCTTATCCATCAATATTTTCCAGAAAACGGTACCAAATTACAAAACATTCTAGAAGACCCCGAAAAACACGCTGAATCATACAACACTTTAGTCAACGAAGAATACGGAAACACCGTCTACCGAGTCACTGCTAAAAACGCCATGTACCACGATGCAACAGACATCCTTCTCACCCTTCCAGAAGATGACCTCGTTTCATTCCACAAGCTCATAGAAGTCTACACAGGTCACTCAATCCGTTACTATGCTGTAGAACAATATGACCAACAAATCTTCATCATCTTCCCCTTCCTCAGTGACAAAGGAACCTACCAACACACAACCTACGAAGACGATTTCTATGGCACAACATTCATCGATAAAAACAACAACGAATACACTGAAAATGAAATCCAAAACCTATCTCAACGAGCCATCGATAAATTAGGCATAGAATCAAGAGCCATCTACAAAGAAGCCTATTACAACAGTATGTGGCATCGCACCTGGAACGGTCCAAACTACCTAGAAAACCGCATCCCAACATACGGCATGCGTCACTTTTATCTCACCTACTACACCCCATACGTTGTCATCGCAAAATACTATCCTGGATGCAAACTCACCGCTGAACTCAAAATCAATGACGAAATCACCATGAACGGTGCTCAATTTGCTCTCGTAGATGAACTAGGAATCCTTCACGACATCCAACAAACAATCAATGGAACCGCAACATTCTTAGCTCCTCCAGGAAACAACACCATCTCAATCTACATCGCCAACAACGAAGTCTACACCTACAACGTTAACGTCACTGAATCTCAAGCTAATCGTGAAGCAATTGCACCAGCAACTGACCACATCACTATAGACTACGCCCAAGCCACTATAGACTTTACCAATGTCTCTAGCGTCCCAACAGTTACTGTCCGAGATGCAGCATTCGGTACCTACAATTCAACGTTCCCTACAACAACACAAATCCAATTAATTGACATCATCCCAAGTGTTTATTCATTCGAACTCAAGAATGAAACTGGAGTAATTATCTCCACTGAAAACCACTTCTTGTCTCCAAACGAAAACTTGCTCACACTCGATGGAGGAAGGTAAAATGAACAAGAATTATAAAAGAAAATACACTTGGAATAATTTCAAGCGTAAAGTAATGCAGATGACCGATGAGGAAAAACGTGAATTCCTCGAAACAGTGCGCACCGAATACATGCGTGAAAGAACCTTGATGAAAAGAGGTATGGAAGCCAAAAACCTACCCATGTACCGCAGACAAATAGCTTACATAAAAACTCTACTCCACATGCCAGGATACCATTATCATCCGAGGGTTTAATGTGAATCTCACAACCACAGCAACAACAGATGGAGCGTATATCATGGGTGTCATTCTCATCATAGCCATTATGTTCATCATCATTTCAGTCCTTTGTTCAATGGCTCGTAGTTATGCAGACTACAAACGCATAAAAAAATTTCTCTTACTGATAGGTCCTTTATTCTCCTACGCTGGATATGGTCTCTTAACCATTGTTGTAGTAGGAACTCCCTGTCTTATCGGCTACATACTTTACCAACATGCTTCCCAAAATCCAGGAGCAACATCATTTTTTCTCTCCCGTTTATTGTGGGTCATCATCGGTTTCTCCGCTCTTGTAGGAATCGGTTACGTCACCAAGGAACGCCTTTGGTCACGTATCTTTGAATACCACAAAAAATCCGTAGAGGAAACAACATACAAAGAAAATCAAAAAGAACTCCCAGGAGCCCTTGAATAAAATGAGATACTGTACAAAATGTGTCATGCCCGACACCAGACCAAACATCGTTTTTGACGATGAAGGAGTATGTTCAGCGTGCCGTCATGCCGAACACAAGGACCAAACCGATTGGTCAATAAGAGAAGCCGAATTCATCGAACTTTGTGACCAATACAAACGTCAATCTGAAGGAGAATATGATTGTATCGTTGCTGTCTCTTCAGGCAAAGATTCATTCTTCCAAGTCTACAAGCTCAAACAATACGGAATGAATCCTCTCCTTGTTTCCGTTGACAACACAGACTGGACTCAAACAGGACAACACAACTTCAACAACATGCTCGATTACTTCCGAGCCAGCGCCATCGTACACAAATCCAGCCACGAACTAAACCGCATCATATCTCGTCTCATATTCGAGAAAGATGGATTCACTGGTTGGCTCTTTGACCGCCTAATCTACACCTATCCACTCCACATAGCAACCAAGTTCAATATCCCTCTTGTCTTCTATGGAGAAAACATCAACGCTGAATACGGAGGCAAATACTATGAAGAAACTCCATTCGCAAAAAACCAAATCAAAAATGATGTCGTTCGAGACTATGAATGGGAACTCTTCAAAAACGCAGGCATCCGTAAAGAACATCTAGTCCTCACTGAAATCCCATCACAATCAGACCTAGACAACCTGGACCCACGCTATCTCTCCTACTACTTCAAATGGAGCGGTTACGAAAACAAAGAATTCGCCAAACGTTGTGGTTGGAAATCCCTCAACGACACAGGTGAATGGTTCCGTCATGGCTACATTGAAGACTATGACCAAATCGATGACTGCGCCTATCTCGTTGACCCTTGGATGAAATACCCAAAATACGGTCACGCTCGAGCAACAGACGTAGCCTCCTACTGGATTCGTGAAGGACGCATCAACCGAGATGAAGCCATTGAACTCGTACGCAGACATGACCACATTCTTGACCCACGAGCTCTCCATCACTACCTCAAATTCACTGGCTACTCAGAAAAAGAATTCTGGGACATCGTTGAAGGCTTCTACAACAAAAATATCTTCAAAAAAACGGACGGAAAATGGGAACTCAAAGACCCAATTTGGAGACAGGTGTAAACATGGACCGTCCGTCTCCAGAAGAAATGAACAAAAACAAGGACGCAATCATCACGCTCCTTCGTTACACCCAACGAGAAAACATCGAATCTCTCATCGAATACCTTTGTGATTCTGATTATTTCCACGCACCAGCGTCAACAAAGTACCATCTCAATTTCCCAGGCGGTCTCGCCATGCATTCCATCAGTGTCTACAAGACCCTCAGACGCTTATGTTCCGAATTCGACATTGACATCCCAGAGGAATCAATCATCATCACTTGCCTCCTTCATGATGTCTGCAAAATCGGTGCCTACAAACCACAAGGAGATTCCTATACCTACAATCGTAATCAACCTCCAGGACATGGAGACCTCAGTGTTTCTCGCATCCTCAATTACATCGAGCTCACAGACCAAGAACGCCTCATGATACGTTGGCATATGAACCACTATGACCGAGCATTTGAACGACAAGAAAACACCATATCTAAACAATGTCCTGAAATATACATCATGTATTTTGCTGACCACATCTCAACAGCATACCTAGAGTGATAATATGAGTGAAATAAGAGAAATCGGAATCGAAAAAGAATGTTTTTTGATGCAAGGAAAAAAAATCATGGAACCACAACGATACGGGTTTCCATTTGATGAATTTGAATTTCTTGTCGAATTGAGGTCTCTACCCTCAGACAGAGCATTTCCAGTTATAACAACTCTCGCCCAAGAAGAATTACAAAATAGCTTGAGAGCTGGCAAATTCAACATGATTTTAGATGACACGCCAAACAGGAACGTAGACAACAGATGGGTAAAAGCTCATTGGGATAAATACAATCTGCACAGATTTGATAATCAAGATTTGACCCAAAATATCTACGCTTCCTCTGAAGTGTCTCATCATCAAGGAGTAATACCATGTGGTGAACGTTCAAGACTTACCGCTGGCATCCACGTTCATTTTTCATCCAGAGATTCCAAAACAGGAGACGTTATTGAATTGCCCGTCAAAGAAATCGTAGGTGCAATGGACGATGCCTTTCGTGATGACATCGAAGTATCTCTACGTAATCTTGGTGAATGGGAACCAAAAATCCATGGTTTCGAATATCGTTCTCTCCCTTCAAACATGAATATCAAAAAAGTAGTACAAACCGCCTTTAAGATATTACGAAGCGTCTAATGGAGGAAAATCAATGTCCTTTCAATTTGAAGTAAATACAAAAATTTATGCAGGAAAACATGAAGCCCTCAACATCAAAAAATACCTCAAAGACAACAACATCAAATCTCCTTTTCTCGTTATAGACCGAGCTGTTTTCAATACAGAATACGGCAAAGACTTTATTGAAAAAGCAGACCTTGATGCTATCCTTGTCTACAGTGAAGCAGAACCAACATACGAACTCCTAGAATCATATCGTGAAGAAACAAACAAAACAAAATCAAAAGCAGTCATCGGTCTCGGTGGCGGTTCCGTCATGGACTTCGCCAAAGGTCTTGCTTTCCTCGCCACAAACAAAAAACCAGCGCTAGAGTACCGAGGATTCCCCACAGGACACAAAAAACCTCTTCCCATAGTAACTATACCCACAACCGCTGGAACAGGCTCAGAGGTCACTTACAATGCTGTTTTCATCAACGCACAAACCCAACAAAAACTCGGCATCAACACCAAAGATTGTTTCCCCACCTTCTCTATCCTTGACCCTGTTTTCATCCAGTCTTGTCCAAAGCCAGTCATCGTATCATCAGGTCTCGATGCACTCACTCACGCCATCGAATCATACGGAGCAACCAAAGCAAACGACATCACCAGAGCTATGTCCCATAAAGCTATGGAACTCATTCTCTTTTGGCTCGGCATGATTAAGTCCATCAAAAACGACATCATGATTGCCGAGAAACTCCAATACGGAGCATACCTTGCAGGCATGGCACTCATGAACTCAGGCTCAGGTCCATCAGGCGCTCTCTCCTATTATCTTGGTCCCAGATTCAACGTGCCTCATGGGCTCGCTGGTGCAATCTTCCTTCCCTACGTAACCGAGTACAATGAAGCAAACGGAGTCAAATATCCAAAGTTCAATCCCGAATACGTTGGTGGACTCACATACGACATCTTTGACCTCTACGATAAGCTCAATTTCGATTACAAAACCCTCGAACATTTTGGTGTCACAAAAGACAATTTACCAAAACTTCTAGAAGGTATCGAAAAACTACAACCAGCCTTTGACCAAAACCCAGTCCCATTCAAAACAAAAAACGCTGAAAATATTATTAGGAGGCTCATGCAGTGAGCATAGATTTTGATATCATGCGTCCTCCAGGTTTCTACAACATGACACTAGATGGCTTCACAAGAGCAATGAGAAACGTAGAAAAAAAAGGAGGATGGAAACCTGTACTCAAGTGTCCCATTTGTGGTTGCAACAATGCACTCAATGACATCTTATTCACATTCGAAAGCATCAATACCTTCAGGTGCAACAATTGTTTAGCTCTCTACAATGACAAAGTTCCAGCAAACCCTTGCTCAGGCTGGTACGATATAAAGACCGAAGAAGGAATTGCAGAACTCCCTGAAGAAAAAACAAGAAAATACCGTAAGGAACGCTTCGGTAGAGAACGCCTAAACCTCCTTGATTCATATGCTGGTCCCATGTTAGATGACGTGTCACTCCTTGATTTCGGTTGTGGTACAGGGTTCTTCCTTGATGTTGCTACAGACCATGTAGCATCATGTGAGGGTGTAGAAATTTCAGACATGGAACGTTCTATCGCAAAGAAATCCACTGGCTGTCAAGTCCACAAAACAATCCCAGAAAAAACCTACGATGTCATCACTATTTTCGATGTTCTAGAACATGTAGAAAATCCCCTCGAAATACTATACGAACTCAAAGAGCATCTCAATCCAGATGGTATCATCTTAGCATATACTCCAAATTGGACCTCTTATGACTTTCAACTCTTTGGTGTAAAAAGTACCTCATACATTCCAGCTGACCATCTCTTATTCTTTTCTATGGCAACAGTACGTATTATTGCCAGTCAATTAAAGATGCCAATCGATTACTTTGTGACCGCTGGTATGGACATCTACAATCAACTCGCTTACGAACGTGATATCCAAGGCATCAACATCAAAAATTCATTTCTTCTAGAACATGCTGATGATGCACAAAATTTCATAGACACGAACAGTTTGGGAAGTAACCTACGCTTCATTCTGAGGAAACCAAATGAGTGATTTATTCTTATGTCACGAGTGTCGTACACGTTACCCGATATCATCCATGTTTAACGCTCACTTATGTATGAATTGCTACACAAAAAGGAGAGATAAAAAATGCCAGGTTATGAAGTAATAGGCAAGGAAGAACTCGAGAACGTCAAAAAAGTATTCACAGACTCAAATGGTGTACTCTATCGGTATGCCTTTGATGGCTTAAGAAGCCGATACTTCGTCAAAGAGTTCGAAGAGGCTTTTGCAAACAAACTAAACATCAAACACGCACTCGCTGTCTCATCAGGTTCAGCAGCACTTAAATGTGCACTCCAAGCATTAGGCGTTGGACCAGGAGATGAAGTCATCACTCAATCCCACACGTTCATCGCAACCGTTGAAGCCATCTGTGAAGTAGGCGCAAAACCCGTCATCGTTGACATCGACAAGTCCCTCAACATGGACCCAAACTCACTCAGCGAACACATCACTTCCCACACTAAGGTAGTCATCCCTGTCCACATGTCAGGAGTCGCTGCCAAGATGCGTGCAATCCAACGGGTCATCTCAACACACAACGACAACATCAAAATCTTAGAGGACAACGCTCAAGCTCCTGGAGGTCTCTATTGGGGACGCAATCTTGGTACCATCGGAGATATGGGAATCTTCTCATTCGATGGCGGAAAGATGCTCACCACTGGAGAAGGCGGAATGATAGTCACTCGTCATGAAAAACTCTTCAATAGAGCACGCTCATTCTCTGACCATGGACATGCAGACAATCCAAAACTCCCACGAGGAGAAGATGACTGCATCGGTCTTGGATTCAACTACAAAATGATGGAGCTCCAGGGAGCAGTAGGTCTCGCACAACTCAAAAAAATGGATGACACTATCCGTAGACACAAAGAACGAAAAGCATACATTCTCAAAAATGTAGAGTCATTCCTTGAAATCAGACAAAGACCAAACCCTGAAGGAGACATTGCTGATTCCGTCTCGTTCTTCTTAAAAACCAAAGAACAAGCAAACAAGTTCGTCAAGCTCTGGAAAAAGAAAGGCTACGGTACCAAGAACCTTCCAGATGCTATGAAGTGGCACTTCGCCTACCACTGGAACCACATGCCTCTCTATCATCAAGGACTCAAACAATCAAAGAAAATCCTTGAACGAACAATCTCCATCCCTATCAATCTCGCACCAACCAGTGACGAAAAACTCGTAAAAGACCTGGAGGCAACAATCAATGCAATTGGATGAATATCAAAAGAACGCTGATTCAACAGCAGTCTACCCTGGTAAATACACCCTTGAAGGACTCATTTATGTCACCCTCGGTCTTGGTGAAGCTGGTGAGTTCCAAAACAAGGTCAAGAAAATCCTCCGAGATGATAATAACATTCTCACTGAGGAACGCAGAGACGCTCTCATAGATGAACTTGGAGATATCCTCTGGTATATATCCCAGGTATCAACAGAACTCAGAATCAACCTGTCTGATGTTGCAAGACTCAACAATGAAAAACTAGCAAGAAGACGGGCTGAAAACAAAATAAAAGGAGATGGTGATTATCGATAGTACCGATTTCTTGGCGGTCATCCCAGCCCGTAAAGGCTCAAAAGGTGTTCCAGGCAAGAACACCAGACCTCTTTGTGGCAAACCATTAGTCACATGGACCATACAACAGGCTCTCGCATCGGAACATCTCAAACACATACTTGTGACCTCAGATGACCCAGAAGTCCTCTCCATCGCCCGTAAACACAAACTAATGATTCACGAACGTCCTCCAGAACTTGCGACTGATGATTCACTTATTATCGACACCCTCAAGGTTCTTGTAAAGAAGTATCCTTGTAAAGCTGTCGTTCTACTCCAACCAACATCACCAATCCGCAATCCTAGACTGATAGATTTTTGTATAGAACAACATATTTATCACCCAGGACAAGAAGTCACAGTAACTGGCTTCGATTGCTACTACAAACCATACGGAGCTGACGATTCACGCAGACAAGACATCAAGCCCTTCTTCTATGCTGACGGTAACGTATATATCATAAATTCCACGCTCCTCCAAGCAGGAAAGATGAGCTCCTCAAACTACTATGGAGTTTATCATGATGAATCCGAACGTTACGAGATTGATACCGAATTTGATTTCTGGCTCGTCCAAAAAATTCTTGAGGAGAGAATGTAAATGGATATCGGTGGAAGAGAGATAGGCTTCGGTTGTGATACATACATCATAGCCGAAGCTGGTATCAATCACAACGGAGAATATGACCTCGCCAAAAAATTCGTTGACATTGCTGTAAACGCAGGCGCAGATGCAGTCAAATTCCAGACCTTCAAATACGCAGAAGTCGCTTTTAAAAATCTCACTTACGAACAATACGAGAAACTCAAACTCTATTGCGACTTCAAAGGAATCACCTTTCTCTCAACACCACACTCAATATCCGCTATAGATTTTCTTGATTCAATCGTCCCAGCATTCAAAATCGCATCCCCTCACATAAACCACAAATACTTCCTCAAAAAAATCATGAGAAAAAACAAACCACTCATCATCAGCACAGGAAGCCTCACCAACAAAAACAAACGTGCATCTGACCAAGAAATCTATCAGATGTTCCAGTACATCAACAACTACAAAGACATTGCTCTTCTCTATTGCATCAGCAAATATCCATGCTACAACTTTGATGTTGACGAATTCATCAGCTTCAGAGAACGTTATTCACGCTATCCAGTGGGCATATCATGTCACTCTCCAGAAATTGAATTCAGCCTAACCGCTGTCGAAGCAGGCGCTTGCATCGTTGAAAAACACATCACCTTTGACAAAGACTTCGACTGTCCAGACAAAGAATCATCCATCACTCCAGAGGTCCTCACTGAAATGATTGAAAAAATCAGGGAGTTCGAGAGAGATGCAATATAAACATAAACGAGCAATCATAGGCATCGGAATGATGGTATCAATAATACATGCATTAAACTTATTTTGGATGGCTGCCTATTCATTCAATACCATACCAATCTTTTCGTACTTTTTGTTGATGACCAGCATACCAGCTTTCATGTACTTCTTTCTTTCCTATTACGTTCTCACCGCTCTATTACCACA
>Ga0180434_10005210_pt1 | contig 15453 bp, 9 predicted proteins | sample SS_ome_7_FD_132453 | JGI IMG/M metagenome (GOLD analysis project Ga0180434, IMG submission 132453) | Hypersaline lake sediment archaeal communities from the Salton Sea, California, USA - SS_1_D_2 metaG | ecosystem: Environmental > Aquatic > Non-marine Saline and Alkaline > Hypersaline > Sediment...
AATTGAAACTATTTTCCAATTCAGGTATTTCATTTTAATCGCCATTTTTTTACCATTGAGGCGAGCCGATCTCACTGCATCTGCGTCGTTACAGGGCATTCGCAGTGAAGGACCACGACTTCATGCCCTGTGCCTTGCATCTGCAGCAACCTCGACTCGTTCATCATCCAGGCTAATAAAGAAAGAAGAGCCAGCTTATTTTATAAGTTCTATTTTTTCCAGAAAAACTTCATCCGAACTTATTATTTCAAGGTGATTTCCCCTGGCATTTAATTTTAGCCCCTTGGGTATTTCTATTTTGAATGCCTGAGAGGGCTCGATCAATTTCTCCTTTAGTAGAACATTCCCGTTGAGTTCAAGGGATATGTCAACGGGCTTGTCAGAAATCCTTTTCAGATGAAGAGAAATATAATTTTTTGACTTCATATACTGGTAGGTAAAACAATATTTAAATGTTACTGCTTTTTTTTCTTCGCTTATGACAGCTATGATCCCGTTATTAAGAACATCCAATTCACTCAATAATCCATCCCTTTTGGCTTTTTTAAATCCTTTGATTGTATCCCCCCATGATTCATTAGCCCTTTTGATCAAGTTTGCTCTTTCTTTCCATTTTATTTTCCCGAAAATCAAAAGCGACCGGTGAAAGATAATGATCCTTATTCCATTATCTCTTAAATAACCCAGTATCGCTGTATCGTTTATATCCTCCGGAATATTTTGCACAGGATGAAAATACTGATGCTTGTATATTTTCAATGGGTCGAAAACCCCTACGCCGTAAAAGCCATTATAAACATGCTTATCATGATACATGGTGTACAGGGAGAATATTTTATTGTCTCCGAAACCTCTGAAATGAGGGAGATCTAAGACCCCATAATAACGCGGATATTTTTCTAAATGACGGTACAGGTTTCTTTCTGCACTATTATGCTCCCTGATCCTTCCGGTTTCAAGAGGAGGAGGGAAATTTTCGAAAAGAACCAAAAATCCCAGGAAAAAAACAAGAAAAGCGCTGAATCCGGATTTTTTTCTTGCTTTGACGAACGCCTGAAAACCCATAAAAATTAACACGATCCAAAACACAATAAAATAATACTTGAACTTAAATCCCCTCAGCCGGGTCAGACGCGGAACCGCCAAGGATATCAGATAGAAAATATTTGTTTTCACGGGGATATACTCAAAAAGGCTTCTAAAACAGCTCAAAAAGACCAAGACAGTGCTTCCGAGCACGAATTTCTCTTTTAAAGCAATTTTTTTCCATACAAAGGCTGTATTCACAAAAAAAACAAGCACCATAAGGATGAACAGAATATCAATGAGTTCCCTGGCCTTCCATAAAGGGATTCCCTTATAAAAAGTCACAAACACTGGTCCAGTTAAAAGAACAAGCAGCAAGAAACTGAGCGCTTTTTCCGAAATATTTCTTGTTTTTGAGTAGAAGAAGTAAAAAATAAAAAAAGACGCAGCAAATCCCAGAAAAAGGGGCGTTGAGTTCCCCCTGAGAAATGAAAAAGTCAAAGGAAACCATGTGGAATAAAAATCCCAGGAACGAAGAAGTATTCTGCTGCTGAATTCAGCTTTTTCATAAGAAATCTCTAGAGGGTTAGTTATGTAAGGAGTAAATATAATAAATATCAAGAGACCCAAAAGAATCAATCCCGCGCTCAATTCCAGTAAGACCTTAAAGGTTATTTTCCTTTTGATAAGGATAAATATTAGGAACAAAACAACAGCTAAAATAGAGGTCAGAAAAAATAAAGTGATAGAGAACAATGCCTGTAAAAATAAAAACAAATAGAACAAAAGCGCATCTCTTCGTCTGAACGCTTTGACATACCGGATGAGAAACAAAAACGCATATATTGAAAAAAAGAAAAACAAAAGATGAGGATGGGGAAAATTTATCTGCCTCAAAGGAAGCAAAATATAAACAGCCCCTGCAGAGAGTGACAGTATTTCATTGTCAACAAACTCCCTTATGAAAAAATAAGCGGCGGTCCCCCCAAATACCAGAGAAACGAATAGAAGCACATTGTAGAGAAAATAAATGTTTTTTATTCCCATTAAATAAAAGGGCAGGAGAACCACACTCTGGCCTATAAAATTCACCCCCGCAGTCAGTGTAAAGGAATACGGGAAATATATGGGAAAATGGTAAACCTCAGAAAAAGACAGTTGTGACATGGCTTTCATATTGTGCATCATGATTCCGATGGCGATATTATTGTCGCCATTATTGGGAAGGATGATCTCACTAAAAAAGCCGGGGATAAGAAAATAAATAGAAACAAGGGAAATCAGGCTGAACAGGATCAGCGGTCTTAACAGGCCTTTTCTCATTCCAAACCTCATTTGTTCACTCCTGATATTTTATCCTTTTTTCCGGGAGCAGAAGAGAAATTTTTTACCCGCAGGGGCTTCAACCACCATGCCGCAGCCCCCATCAGCCCTCCAAACACAAAAAAGTTTAAAAAAACCAGGAAAGCATAACTTACAGCCCACTCAGGATCAAGGCCAAGCAAAGAGAAGAAAAAGATGAGTACGGCATCCCTTGTTCCGAGTCCTGATATGGATAAAGGCATCAAACTGATCAAGTTAGAAACTCCCATTATAAGAGTGATATTGAGAAAATTTATGGATATGTCCAAAGAATTTAAAAGTAGATAGCACTGGAAGAAAAAAAGAAGATAACTGAAACAGGTAAGCAAAAACCCTAAAATGAGTTTGGGATTCGCTAATTCGTTAACTCCATCATAAAAATCATTGAAACTGTTCTTTATTCTGTCTTCATGTTTCTTTATAAGAGCTATTCGATACAACAAACTGACTGGCTTTCTCATGAATCTTTTGTTCAAAAGGAAAAACGGAATCAAAGCGATCAGAATGAGTAAGAGCACATATGTAAAAGACAGCTTTCCCAGTACATTGAATTTCCATAATCCAAAGGTCCCGACCAGCAGCAGAACGTACATATCAAATATCCTATCCACCAGAACACTCGACATCCCTCTGCTGACCGATACGTCTTTATCCTGCCTGACATAAAAAGCTTTTATGAATTCACCTAAACGCCCGGGTGTTATGAAACCGAAATACAGGCTGCTCATGTATACCTTATATGTCTCGGATAAACGATAGGATATCCCCTGGCTTTTCAAAAGCACATTCCATCTAAATGACTTTATGAACATCAGGGGAAACACAAGCGCAAGAGCACACACAAAAAAGAATATTTTTATCTGGGAAAGAACACGGATCATCTCACCCAGGTCAATTTTCCACAAAATGAACACAAAAATAATGATTCCCAGGAATTTTATATATTTCTTTATATTCATGTTCACAACCCAGGTTTTTCAATATAATCTATTTCACTCTCAAGTTCAAAGGGATAATTGATTCGGAGTGAAATCCAGGTGTATCTGTCGCTCCCAGGTTATCAAGAGAAACGGAGCGACGAAGCTATTTCACACCCATTTAATAGAAAAGCAAAGAGTGATTGAAAATTATTTCAGAAGATCATATTCAGGCATAGGTTTGATGAAGCATTTGGTGGAAAGTGTTTTTCCGTTGAGCTGGAGAGTCACAACATATTCTCCCGGACTCACCCATTCGCCGGGGCTGGGCCTGGAATCTTCTTCTGATTTTTTTTCCGGTTCCTTCCGCATATCCCAGATCACTTTGTTTAAACCGGCCTCAGTCATTCCTTTGAGTTCTTTGATCTTTTTCCCATAGGGATCTGAAATTGTGATCAAAGCCTCTTCCTCTGTTGTGTCCTTGACATAATAGTATATTTTCACCCCCACCGGCTCATTAGGGGCAGTGAACTGCCTCTGTCCGTATACCTGCTCTCGCGATAGATAACGCCACTGGATCTCATCCTGGATCTGAAAAAGATGCATGTCCATCTTGAGTATTTCCTTATTGAGCTGCTGGAGCGGAGAAATATCGGTAACATAGATCCCCCGGCCGTGGGTCGCCGCAACAAGTTCGTTCTCCCTGGGATGGATGACCAGGTCATACACAGAATTAGTGGGCATGTTGTTTTTCAGGCTCATCCAATTCTTGCCTCCATCTATAGTGACACAGACCTCAAAATCTTTTCCTAAAAACAAAAGATCGGGATTTCTGTGGTCCTCCGCAATAACATAGATAATCCCCCTGGAAATATTTCCCATTACCGGAGTCCAATTTTTACCAAAGTCATCGGTGCGAAAAACAAAAGGCCTGAAGTCATCTCTTTGAAATCCTGTCTTTACTACATAAGCCCTTCCGGGTTCAAAATGGGAAGCAAAAACACGGCTCACACAATATTCTTCAGGCGCCCCGGCTTCTTTAAGATAAGTGGTCACATCTTCCCAATAGCCTCCATGATCCAAAGTCACTTGGACTTTCCCGTCGTCGGTTCCCGCCCAGATCACACCTGCTTGTTTGGGCGATTCCGAGATTGTAGTGAGGATGCAGAACTCAATATTGCCATCCAGCTTTTCAGGTTCCCTGGTGGTGAGGTCAGGACTTATTTTCTGCCAGGTGTCTCCTCTATCCAGCGACCTGAGGAGAAACTGTGACCCCATGTAGATGATGCGGGGATTATGGGGAGAAATATGGATAGGAGTGGTCCAGTGAAATCTGAATTCGGATTCCCCTTTTTGGGCATTGGGTCTGATCTGGATTCTGTATCCCTTTTTCTGGTCCACACGCTGGATGGATCCCATCTGGTATTCATTATAAAGCCATCGGCTGTTTTCCGGATCCACCTTATTGTACATCCCGTCTCCCCCGCCTACTGACTGCCAATCGTTTCTGTTGATCTCTCCATAGATACTGTTGCTGGGGATCTTAATGGAACCATTATCTTGCGTCCCTCCGTATATATTGTAAGGCTGCTCCATGTCCACGCCCACTGCATAGTATTGGGCAATGGGCAGATTTTCATAAACATCCCAGGTTCGGCCTCGATCATAAGAGACGGCCAGACCTCCGTCATTGCCTGACCATATATGATCGGAATTCTCCGGATCGATCCAAAGAGCATGGTGATCCACATGGACTCCCTGGGCCAGGTTTTCAATCCCATTTTCCCCCCAGGTTCGGCCTCCATCTTCAGACCTGAGAAAAGGAGTGCTGGGCAGATACACCACATCAGGATCATTCGGATCGACATAAATCACCCCATACCATTTACCGCCCCATAGAGTAAGGTCATCCGGACTCATCTTTTCCCAGGTTTTCCCTCCATCCTCTGAGCGGTAGACCTGTCTTCCTATCGTGCGCTTTTCAGGTTCCCGGCCCTGTCTTTTATCCCTGTCCGCTTCTTCCTTAGTGGGAGGCCGGAGATTGCTGTTCTCAATGGAAGTATAGATGATCTCAGGATTCTTGGAATACACAGCGATCCCTATGCGGCCTATTTTTCCGGAAGGCAGGCCGTTTTCCAATCTTTCCCAGTTGTTTCCGGCATCTGTGCTTTTATAAATCCCACTGAGAGGACCGCTTTCTTTAAAATTCCACGGGATCCTGCTTTTATCATAAGCAGCTGCATAAACGATATTCGGATTCTTTGGATCCAGGACCACGTCCACCACTCCTGCTTTTTCACTGATATAAAGCGATTTTTCCCAGGTTTTTCCCCCGTCAACAGTCTTGTAAAGGCCTCTTTCTGGATTGTATGAGAAGTGAAATCCCACCGCAGCTACATAGACTGCATCCGGATTTTCCGGATGGATGGCGATCCTTCCGATATGGGCGGTGTTTTTAAGACCCATATGCTTCCAGGTCTCTCCTCCATCTTCCGATTTATACACTCCATCTCCCAGAAGAGAAATCCTGCCGGAAGCCGGGGTTCCTGTGCCCACCCAGAGGATATCCGGATCAGATTGAGACACAGCCATATCTCCGGTAGCTATAGTGCTTTGGCGGTCAAAAATGGGTTCAAATGTAGTGCCGTTATTGGAGGTCTTCCAAATGCCTCCGCTGGCAGTGACAATGTAGAAGGTAAATTCTTTTTCAGGGTGAGAAAGGATCCTGAGTATCCGGCCTCCCTGATTAGCGGGTCCTAGAGACCGGTACTGAAAGAGGGATAAAAACTTTGAATCGAACTGGGCTTGCTGTGAAAAAACAGGAAAAGCAACCAAAAAAATAAGAAGACTTAAAATCCATAGATGCCTTTTTTTCATTTCAACTCCTTTTCTTCCTTTGAAATGATATGGTTTTATTCTGAAAAATTTTTGCCTTTATTAAAGGCCTTCGATTTTTATTATGATAACGGGAATTTGATCTCAAATTCCGTTCCTTCATCCACTTTGCTGCGGACGTTGATGTCCGCTCCATGGATATCAGCGACTCTTTTTATTATGGAAAGCCCTAATCCGACTCCTCCGCTGTCTTTTGATCGTGACTTATCCACAACATAAAACCGGTCAAATATAAAAGGAATGGCCTCTTCCGGAATGCCTATTCCCGTGTCAGATATGATCAAGACAGCATGGTTACCTTCTTTATCGAGAGTGATCTCAATGCTCCCTCCGCTTTTGCTGTATCTTACGGCATTGTCGATCAAGTTCGAAAACATACGTCCCAGAAGTGCTTTCTGACCCTTTATGGCCAAAGGCATTATCTTTTTCATGTTTATGCTTATATTTTTCTTATGGGCATTCCGTTCATATCTTTCATATACATTCAGCAAGACCTCATCCAGCTGCACATTTTCATTTAGATTCTCTTTTGTTAACGCTTCGGTCCTGGAAAGGAGAAGCAGGTCATCAATTATCTTTTCCATATGGTAGGTTTCTTCCAAAACGCTTTTCAGGGTCTTCTTGTATTCATCCCGGTTTCTTTTTTTTCTCATAATAACTTCGACCTCTCCTCTTATATTTGTCAAGGGAGTCCTGAGTTCGTGCGAAACATCACCTGAAAACTGCTTGATCTTCTTTACGGAAGTATCAAGCCTTGAGATCATGTCATTGAATGTATCGACCAGTACCCCGATCTCATCTTGACGCTTTTTCGCCTCGATCCTGTGAGAAAGGTCATCCGTGGTGATCTGGTTAGCTGTTTGAGCCACATTGACGACAGGCTGGAGAGCTTTTCTTATGACAAAATTCCCGCCCGCTGACGCAAGCACTAACAATAGAATACCGGAAAAAGCTATGATTATCAGAACCCTGCCCATCTTGGAATAAACAGCCTGTAATGATAATCCGATCTGAAGAATGTGGTTATCTCTGATAGGAAAGAGAATGAACCTTAAGGGCGATGCGGGAATTTCTCTTTTTTCCCAAGTCACATAGAGCGGATTTAAGGCTGATTTTTCGGCCTTGCAGTAAAGCTTCCCGCTTAACACAAGATTTTCATCATAAGAGCCTCCTGTATGGATCACTTTTTCTAAAAAATCTTCATTTTTATGAGAGATCTTTGCTATCAAAATATAGGGATGATAATGAAGGAATTCTTTCTCCACTGCTTCCATAGCTTCCTCTAAAGACACTTTTCTGTGGTTCCAGTAAGTATCATCAAGTTCGTCCGCTATTTCGGCCAAAGTATGATCAATTTCATTAATGAGACCGCTTCGATAACTCCTAAAAATAAAGCCGCCGATAATCACGATAATAATAGCCAGAAAAACGACATACCAGGTCGTGAGTTTGAAAATGAGAGACTTAGCCTTTTTTATCTTCATTGATTTTATACCCGTATCCCCTCACAGTATGTATGATTTTTTCTCCGTCATCTTTTTCTATTTTCTTTCTTAAATGGTTGATATAAACATTGACCACATTGCTCAGCCCTTCATAATTCATATCCCAGACATGCTCTATGATCATGGACTGGGATACGATCCGGCCTTTGTTGCGCATCAAATATTCCAGCAACGCATACTCTTTGCCGGTTAAGGATATTTCTTTTCCCTCCTTTGTGACCTTTCTCTTCCATGGGTCAAGCTCAAGGTCTTTGACCTTCAGGGTTTTGGCCTTATAATCCTGGCTTCTTCTCAAAAGGGCTTTTATCCTTGCCAGCAGCTCTTCAAAAGAAAAAGGCTTTGTCAGGTAGTCATCTGCGCCTCCGGAAAGACCGCTTATTTTGTCTTCGACCGTATCTTTAGCTGTCAGCATGATAACGGGAGTGCTGATTGATTCTTCCCTCATTTCTTTACAAATCGTGAGACCGTCCTTCCCCGGAAGCATGAGATCCAGGATGATCACATCATAATCATTGACCTGTACGAAATAAAGCGCATCAGATCCGTTCCGGCACACATCCACAGCAAACTGCTCTTCCTCCAAGCCTTTTTTCAAAAAAGCAGACAGCTTAATATCGTCTTCAACGACCAGTATTCTCATCTTTTTTTTCTTCATTATGACACTTTTTTCAGCTTAATTCCATTGACCTGACCTATTCATGTTAAATGACCATGACCTCGGAGGCCTTATCCCAAACGTCAATAATACCTTCTGTTCCCGAATCTGGGATTGACCACATTGCTGAAAATAGAGCCGAAGCTGTAATCCAATCCGATTTCAAAACGGTAGTCATATTCAGAAGCCAGCTCTCTGCGTTCGAGGAGAATTTCTTCCAGTGTGGCATCTCCTTTTGCCAAAGAAAGCTGGTCATGGACGATGGAATAATTCGCCTCTACGTCAAAGCTTAATCCTTTGAATATCCGGATTCTCATTTCTGCATCAAGACTCAGCCTGTTTTTTTTAATGTCATAAAAATAATGAGAGCCTTCCAGCCCCACTTCGGCCGTCCCCCATGGTTCATTGAGTTCCAGCTCCAACGAAAGAGATTGGTTCCATAAGCGGTTAGACATTTTGTTATAAATAGTCTCCTCAAAATAGTCGAAATAATTGTATCCAATTTTATAAAGCAGCCGGAGCTGCCTCCGGGTAGACTCAGAATAGGGGAAAAAATTATACTCAACAGCCGGGTGTACGGAATAAGCTAACTCTACATTGTTATACGTTGACTGGGACACGGATATCCATCCTCCTACAGACCAGTGCTCATTGATGCTTTTCACATAAAGGCCGTCAAAATCATTTCTCGTCCCGGTACTGTGGTACATTTCACCATCTATTTCATAATTATCTCTGTCATAATCAAGGTCCAAACCCATCCTTAATTTTGACTGGGGAGTGACTCTGTTTGCCGATACGTTCCCAGATAATGAAAGAGTGCTTCTCTTAGATTCTCCTTCCATCCAACTGAAAACACCTAAACTAAACACCCAAAAATCCCATTTGTCTTCCACTGCGGTCGGCGTGGCTTTTTGAGCCATATTCACTGTTATCATATCGCATAAAGGTGTTTGAGCTACATAAGGAGCCAATCCTAATTTTAATATTTGAACAAGCCCCTTTCTAAGTTCATCATCTGTCTCAATACTGCCAGAAAAATACATCAGTGTATTCTGTAAATCCTTGTAATCCCCCAAACCTATAAATCTGAGTGTGTATTCTTGTCCCCCTCCTCCTGTTGACTGTGTTGTAACAAGAACATGTACATCCGCTTCTTTTCTGTCCCAGACGTAATTCACAAATCCGATTTCCTCCCTGATATAATCGATATCACACCGGTGGCAGTCAATAAAGACCTTTGGCGCGTCCTTTTTTAAATCATCCACATTCACCTGCGCCTCTTGAGAATGGGCATATGAGGAACAGAAAGAGAAACCAATAAACATAAATAGAATCCAATGATTTTTGACTTTTCTCATCTAGTTCTCCTTTAACAATTAAAGCAGACACATTCTTGATGTGAGCTCATCGTCATAATTATGATACACACTTAAAATTAATTGAGTGTTAAATTATAATGAATAAATTTTAATATTATAAGAAAAGCGAAGACCTCACTCCATATTCTCCATTTTTAAGGGAACAATATCTTTAACCTAAACACAGAGTCTTATACGAGTTCAGCAATTGACTGGATCGCAAGCCCCAAGTATGATAGCCAGTAAAAAGATGACAAAAAAACACAAATACACTAATAAACTTATCAATGAAACCAGCCCTTATCTTCTCCAGCACGCTCATAACCCTGTTAACTGGAATTCCTGGAATGAACAAGCCATTTCAAGAGCTAAAAAAGAAAACAAACCCATATTCCTATCCATAGGTTATTCTTCCTGCCATTGGTGTCATGTAATGGAGAGAGAATCGTTCAAAAACAACGAAATGGCGCATATTCTCAACAAGAATTTTATCTCCATAAAAGTTGACAGGGAAGAAAGACCCGATATAGATGATATATACATGTCAGCAGTGGTGGCTTTATCTGGGAGAGGAGGATGGCCGCTCACCGTTTTTTTAACCCCTGACCTTAAGCCCTTTTTTGGAGGAACTTATTTCCCGCCGGAAGATAAGCACGGAATCATAGGATTCAGACATTTGATCACCCGTATTAGTGAGATATGGAAACAACAAAGACAAAGAGAAAAAATAATCTTGGATGCGGAACGCTTGACCGATTCAGTTAAAGAAAGGGCATTGGCTGTTGTTTCGGAATATCAAGATGAAGAATTAAACAAAGATCTAATGAAGAAGGCTGTTCAAGAATTAGAAAAATACTTTGATGCGGAATGGGGAGGATTTGGGAGCGCGCCTAAATTCCCTCCATGCGGAGCTATTCACTTTCTTCTTCAAGACTTTTATTACACTCAGAACAACAGCTCCATTGAAATGGCCGCCACCACCCTGGATCATATGTATTCAGGGGGGCTCTATGACCATTTAGCAGGAGGGTTTCATCGGTATTCCACAGACCGCAGGTGGCTTTTGCCTCATTTCGAAAAAATGCTTTATGACAACGCTCAACTGGCTCAAGTCTATTCTCACGCTTATTTAGTTACGGAACACAAGCATTATGCACATATAGCCCATAAGACATTGACATACATCATGGATTATATGACCGATGAATCTGGAGGATTCTATTCAGCAGAAGATGCTGATGTTGATGGAAAAGAAGGGCTTTTTTATCTCTGGAAACAAAAGGAAATCCATGACCAATTAGATCCAAACGAAGCTGACATTTTCTCTTCTTTCTATCAAGTAAAAAAAGAAGGCAACTTTCCATATCAAGAATCCTATCATAAGGCAATGAATATCCTTCACATACCAAAGGCCCTCTCTTCACTTTCCCCAAAATTCAATGTAAGCAAAGACAAGCTGGAGGTTATTCTGGATACAGCCAAATCCAAGTTATTGAACATTCGAGATAAGCGGATCAGGCCTTTTTTGGATGATAAAATCATCACTTCATGGAATTCTCTCGCCATCTCTGCCTTTTCACATGGATATCAGGTACTGGATGATGATTCATACTTAAGCCATGCCCAAAAAGCAGCCCATTTCATAATCCGAAACCTGCAGAATAAAAACGGCCTTCTTTTCCATACTTACCGGGCCGGTGAAAAAAAATGTATTGCTTACCTGGAAGATTATGCCTTTTTCATTAGGGCTCTCATAGATCTTTACGAATCTGATTTTAATGAAAAGTGGATCCTACACGCTGAAAGGCTTACTGAGGATATGAATGACCTTTTTTGGGACCAAAAAAGAGGACATTTCCAAAACACCAGCCAATACCACAAAAACCAGATCGTAAGGACCATAACCCTCAATGATACGGCAATCCCCTCCCCCTCAGGAGTTGCTGTGGAGGTTCTTATACGCTTGGGACGTCTTTTTCAAAGAGAAGACTATCTGGAAAGATCGCAGAAAATTCTTCAATCTATCATCAAATATATTTTTGAATATCCCCAGTCCTATATGAAGATGCTTTTGAATGTAAGTTCTGTGGTTTACCCGCAAAAAGAAGTGGTTATAGTGGGGGGAAAAAATTCAGAACAAACCAAAAAGTTTATAAAGACTATCAGGAAGCATTTTATTCCCAATCACATTCTGGCTTTGTTAGACCCTAAAAACAAGAACCATCGGGATCTTCCCTCAAAAATCCCGCTTCTGAAACATAAAAAGCTCATCAATGGGAAACCCTCTGTTTATGTATGCGAGGATTACAGGTGTAAAAAGCCAGTGACATCTTCTGCGCTGCTTGAGAAACAGCTATAAATTTTTGGGTCCATTCCGGCAGAGGAGGCCTTTGTGCGCTTTCGCCCATTTTCTGCCATTTTTCATCTGTCAATCGATCAGACAGAGGATGTTTGAACTCATAATAAGAAAACACAGCTCCGTGGGCCCAATGAACACCCGCTTTATCTTCTATGATGACATAGATATGAAAAGGAGCTCCTACTCCCTCTTCCAGAACCTGCCTGGTGTTGGGATCTGTATGAACATCTGCAATGATGTCCATCCGAAAGTCTGTGTCCGAAGTTATCCTCTCCTTCAGGGATTCAGGAAGCACGGACAATCCTTTAAATGTGCTCCCACTATTCCAAATGAAAGAAGTGTCTTCATTGGTTAATGGCTTTTTTGAAAGCTCTTTTTCGGAAATTGTTTTAAGCTTTTCCAGGACACAAATAAAGGCTCCTAACCTGTCCTGTACTTCAGGAATATCTATTTCCAAAACCGTGTTCAATTCCTTCAACTGGATCATCATATCCATTATCCTCTTATAAACCTCAGGATACGGCTCAACAAATCCATAGGTCAGAGTCGGCTTAGGCATAGGGGCTCTTCCCATCATGGTATAGCTTTGTTTGGCATACAGAATGGTATCATGTCTTAATTCTGTCCAGGAACCCAGCACGGTATTGAGCTCCTTGTCTTTCCAGAAGGGGCTCTTCATAAACTCCGGAACCCTGTCTCTATCTTGATCTCTCAATAAAGGAAGAAAAGCATACAGCCATCTCCAGTAAAGGTTCTGCTTCCAGTCCATTTCTGTTGCAGTAGCAAATTCTTTTTTAAGCCGTGCCAACTGTTCATAATATCCCTCATATTCGGTGTCTCCTTCTTTTTCCATAATATCCAGGGCTCTTTGCGACCCTAAAACAGCGCACACATCCAATCCTCTCGGAAATGCCCTGGCAGGGCCTCTATTTGGAATCATTTCCATGGTAAAAGGTTTGCCGTTGCCTAAATATCTCAAATTTTCCTTTCCAAACACAAGATTTTGAAAAATATAAGAATCCGGGATGAATCTCTGCCCCATAAACCGAAAACCCAAAGAAGTCTGCTCAAATGCTCCGTCTTCTTGAAAAGACGCTCCCGAAAGTATCTTTGGCGGCCTTAGTGTGAATGCCATCCTGATAAACTCGGATAAAAGCTCCCCATTGTTGTATTTATCAATATTTTTGTTTGATGAAAAAACTTCTTTTATCAAAGACATATAATCTTTGACATTCAAATCATCAGTTTTTCCCACAAAATATACTGTTGGCTGATAAGCCCTCTTCCATAACTCGAAAGCCCTTTGGTCTCTCATCAGGGCATCAACCATTAAGAGAGCCTGAAGGGTCATTTTTCTTCCGTGAAGAACAGCTTCCTCGCTTTTTCCCGGCTTTAATTTGAAATCTATCCTTCCGTACCACATCATGACCTTAAAATATTTTTTAAATACCTCATTCCGGGAGTAATGCCCTCTGGGGATATACTGACTGTAGTCTTCATAGCCATAGGGATGGACAAAGAGGGATGGATTTTCAATGTAAGTCAATAGCTCTCTGAATTTGATCCCTTCATGTTTGGAAATGTTGTTTACTTCTCTATCCACAAAATCTTCGAGTTGAAAACCGGGCTCATAATCAGGATCAAGCATTTTCTTTGCCACGGAAAAAAATCCGATGTTCAACAGCGCTGCCTTCTTGACTTGCCGGTCACTGGCTTCATCATACTGATTTTGAGAAACATCCAGCATACGGTCAGTGAGTTCCTCAATATAGTCACTGAGCTTTTCAACCTCAAGGATCCTTAAAACAGAGTCAAAAAAAATATGAGCCGTGTGCAAAACCGCATCGGTGGTTATGAAAATGGGATGGTTGTTTTTTTTGCAGTCGAGGTAAACATCATAAACCTCTTTTTCATCCCCGGGAATGACCACAAAACCGTTGTGCCTCAGCATATTTAATGCATCCTCTGCAAGCCAAACCTTTTTTTGGATATCTGCTTCTTTTAAAGAGAATTGATTCGGCTTATTCACCGCGCATATCAAAACATTTGATATGAGGAAATAGATCAGAAATCTTCCCGTGTATCCTGTTATTCTCGCTTTCATTCGCTCTCCCCCAAGAACTTATCTTCCGGCCTTGGAACACTCACTGCATTATACTGAATCTGATTTTTAAAATTCAAACAATTTTTCAAGTTCCTATAAAATTTGCTTTTTCTTTCTTTTTATACTATAATATATATAGTATTTATAGGATATAAGGACTTTCTATGAAGGAAATCAAATGACAAGAAAACTCTTAATATCACTTTCACTGTTTATTTTCTTCGCATCTTGTGCTGCAATAAAGGGAGATTTGGAGGAGACTAGCATGAAAAACAAAGTCATTAAATCTGAAAAAGAATGGAAGGATATTCTCTCCCCGGAGCAGTTCCGGGTCTTAAGAAAAGCAGGTACGGAAAAACCCTATTCCGGGGCTTATAATGACTTCTGGGAACAAGGAATCTATCATTGCGCTGCCTGCCGGACCCCTCTTTTCAGCTCAGAGACAAAATATGACCACGGTACAGGCTGGCCCAGCTTCACTTCCCCTTTAGACGAAAACAACATCACCTATCATAAGGATACCTCACACGGCATGACAAGAACAGAGGTCAGATGCTCTGTATGCGGCTCCCATTTAGGTCATGTGTTTAACGACGGACCCGCTCCCACTCATAAACATTTCTGCATCAATTCTGTCGCTATGGAGTTCAAACCCACAAAATCAGCCTATTTTGCCGCCGGATGCTTTTGGGGTGTGGAACACAAATTCAGCCAAGTCAAAGGAGTTCTTTCCACTGAGGTCGGGTACTCCGGCGGAACCACTGAAAATCCATCTTATGTCCTGGTCTGTTCGGGAAACACGGGCCATGCTGAAACGACAAAAATAGTATTTGATCCCTCTGTTATTGACTATGAAGAACTGCTTGATAAATTCTTCTCTTTTCATGACCCTACTCAGCTCAACAGACAAGGCCCTGATGTCGGAACTCAATACAGATCTGTTGTTTTTTATTTGAACGAAAATCAAAAGCGCATAGCAGAGAAAAAAAGGACCGAACTTGAAAAATCGAAAAAATTCAGGGACCGCATTGTTACAGAAATCAAGCCTTTTGAAACATTTTATAAAGCGGAAGAATACCATCAAAAATACATAGAAAAACAAAACAAAACAAAAAAATAAGGGTTTATCAAACCAAGATCTCAGAATTTGGCTTTGTCCCAAAGTGACGGGAAACATTAGTTCCATGCATAAGAAACTCTCAATTTAGAGAACCGTAACGGCTTATGGATATGAAGATATTTTCTCCAAAGTTCATCCCAGAGAGCCGG
>Ga0180434_10005212_pt1 | contig 15449 bp, 12 predicted proteins | sample SS_ome_7_FD_132453 | JGI IMG/M metagenome (GOLD analysis project Ga0180434, IMG submission 132453) | Hypersaline lake sediment archaeal communities from the Salton Sea, California, USA - SS_1_D_2 metaG | ecosystem: Environmental > Aquatic > Non-marine Saline and Alkaline > Hypersaline >...
CCCGGATACGTCAACGCCCACATCAATCTCGCCATCCTATACGATCGAGGGCGGAGGGATTCCCTTGCGCTCAGTGAGTACCGGACCGCTCTCGAGCTTGAACCGAACAGGGCGAGCATCCACAGTGACGTGGGAAGTTTCTTCGCGAAAAGAGGTCTTTTCGGGGAGGCGCTGCCGCACTTCAGAAAGGCCGTTGAGCTTGAGCCGCTCTCCGCCAAGTATCATCGGGATATCGGAGCCGTATTCTGGAACATGGGAGACTTGGCGAATGCCGAGGAGCACTTTCGAGAGGCGGTGTCCATCGAACCCGGTTCCGCGCAATCGCATTTGCTGCTGGCCCAGGCCCTCTTGGCCTCGAGAAGAAACGACGAGGCGCGGACTCATCTTGAGAAATGTCTGACTCTGGATCCCGGAAACGAAGAAGCTAGGAGGCTCTTGGGCAGATAGCCCCGGCGTGAACCGGGCCTCTACCGAAGCCGCGCGGGGCCCGCCTCTGAGACTCGACCCGTCCCCGAGATCCGACCGGCCCCCATCCGACCGGTCCGCCTTTAGGGTTAGCTTCGAACTCGTCCACGGGGTCCCGGTTTTCAACGGGACCACCGCGATTCCGCCGAGCGCATTTTGGGACCGGAGCGCTCAGGGTCTCTTCAGCAGGACGCCGATACCCATCGCGATGAAAAGAAGCGGCCACAGTTCTCCGAAATCGTAGCGCGTGTAAGCGCTGATCAGGAAGATCACGCCCAACACAATGAGGATCATGCCGCCCATGTACCTGCCGTGACTGTCCTCACCTTTCTTTCGAACCGGAGCAATGCCTGTGGCTACATCATATCCGCAAAAGCTGCAATACTTGGCGTCGTCGGGAATGTCTTTGACGCAGACAGGGCATTTCTTCATTTCCCCCTCCTTGATGGCGTGGGGGCGGTTCCGCCCCAACCCAGATACGCAATCTACTATACGCGGCCGGGACAGTCAATGTTGCCGGGTTTCAGGCAGTGGGTCGATTTGCGCCTCACGGCCCTTGGAGCGGCCCGGCGGTCAAGGCGGTTCCCTCGGGGGCACGCGTCCGCTTCGCGGAGCTAACCGGCTTCGCCGGTGGATCTCCGCACCCTCCCGACGAATCGGCCCTTACGGGAACCGCCTTGACCGCACATACGAAGCCAAACGCGGCATGACGAAACAGACCCACTAACGGATTCCAGGCCATGGGGCGCCTAGTCCGTACGCGAGGGTCTTCGCATCGGATTAGTGCGCCGAGGCCTGCGTCGCTCGGTGCTTTTGAGCCCGCGTGAGTTGGAGATTTCGGCGTCGCAACTCCCGCCCGAGAGCCCCCGTGTGCGCCGGAGGCCCCGCATCGCCCTCGCATTCGACTCCATCCGTGGCGTATACTGCGGCAAGAGAGGTTTGCGCCGAGAAGTCGGTCCCGTCATTCAAACCGCGTGTCCACCATTTCCCCCATCGGATCGGGGCCTGAGGGGACACGCCGGGGGCCGAAGTCCGAGGGTCGGCGGACGCATTCTCCGGCGCCGTCGGCTAAGCGCCGCCCGATATCGGAAAGAAGGCACAGAGAGGAGGACTGGTTTGAAGCTCGTCAGCTTTGGAGATAGGGGCCGTGAGAGGGCCGGAGTTCTTGTCGATGAGATGGTGGTTGAGCTGGGCGTCATCGATTCATCTTTGCCGGAGTCGGTCGGGGCGATTCTTGAGAAAGGGGCGCTCGACGCTCTGGCCGGCGCCGCGGCAAAATCCCGGTCGACGCTCGAGCACGGCCGCCAAGGCGTATGGAACCTCAACGAAGTGCGCCTCGGCCCTCCGATCACCAACCCGTCGAAGGTGATATGCCTCGGGCTCAATTACGCCGACCATGCCCGCGAGCAGAAGAAGGAGCCCCCCGAGAAGCCCTTGCTCTTCTCCAAGGCGCCGAGCGCCCTCTCCGGTCCCGCGGACCCGATCGTCATCCCGAAACAGGATGACAAAGTCGATTGCGAGGCGGAGCTCGCTGTTGTGATAGGCAAAGCGGCCAGAAACATAAGCGAGGGCGAGGCGATGAAGGCCGTCGCCGGCTATATGGTCTTCAACGATGTCTCCGCTCGTCATATCCAACGCAGCGAGCGCCAGTGGTTTCGAGGCAAGAGCTTCGACACATTCGCTCCTTGCGGGCCGGCGTTGGTCACCGCCGATGAAGTGCCCGATCCGCACTCGCTGGCCATAAGCTCTCGGGTCAACGACGAATACATGCAAAGGAGCACGACCTCCGAGCTCATCTTCAAAATCCCGTATGTCGTATCATATATATCGCGGTCGATGACCCTCCGCCCGGGCGATATCATAGCCACAGGCACTCCCGCCGGGGTCGGCGTATTCCGAGATCCGCCGCGGTTCTTGAAGCCCGGAGACATCGTCGCGATAGAGATCGGTGGCATAGGTCGGATCGAGAACGAAGTCGTCGCCGAATAGCCGGGCGGCACGGGGGCCGACTGCTGGCTCCGTCTTCCTACTGCCGCCGCCGTCCTCCGATCGGTGGCGCCGGGTCTGGCCCGCATCAGGCCCGCCGGGAAGGGCCTCCGCGAGGGAGGCTGTCTCGCGGGAGAGATCAACGGCTTCCCGCCGCCCCGCCACACAGCGTGGGAACGCCCGCCCGAGGCCGGCCCCTTGATGGAGCGAGCCGCCCCCCGTGACCGCCCGCCCGTGAGCTAGTCGGTCGGTTTCGTCATGCCGCCTTTGGCTTGGTACGGGCGGTATTGACCGACTGCCTTCCACCTTGCTATCATGTAGATGCTATGAACGGACGACGCAAAACCGGACTTGTTCCGATCGTGCTTTGGCTCTGTGTGTGCGTTTTGAGCGCCGCGACCATGCAGGGATGCTCCTCCAACGACGCGGAGGAATCGCCCGACTCGCGACTGATGAGGGCCACTTTTTCGGTGCCCAACATGTGCTGCACCTCCTGCGCTTTGAAGACCAAGATGGCGCTGGAGGCTTTCGCGGGCGTCGAGAAGGCCCAGGCGGACTACCTCAAGAAAGAGGCCTGGGCTCGCTATGACCCGAACATGGTTAGCCCGGAGCGAATGAGGAAAGCGATAGAGAACATAGGCCTCAAGGACACAACCGTGCTGAGTGTGGAGCCCTGGAAGCCCGACCCCCTTCCGGACGTGGGCTGACCAGGTCTCACGCGGCTTCGCCTGGCTCGTCGTGCGTGTATCTAGAGCCTCCCACCCGCCGGCATCGGCTTCGCTTGACCGGAGATCTCAAGGCACCGAGGCTTGCCGGCTGCCTACACCGGCTCGACTGCGCTCTGAGCGCATCCCGCCCTTCAACGTGATGCCCGCGCCCGAGCGACCGGATGCCTGCTCCGGACTCCGCCCCCGCGGCTCCGCAATCACAGAATCCCCTTGCCGCACCCCCTCATCCGACACTATCTTCGTGCGACCAAGCCCGAACGATCCCCCGGTCCGGACAGTCCATCCGGGGCCGTGGAGGATTGCGACGTACGGCACGCGCCGTCTCCGGCGCGAAAGCAAGAGGCCGTCCAACGGGAAGATCCGCCCGGAGGTGCAGCATGAAACGACTCGCCGTCGCTCTATTGACGCTCACACTGACTCTCGGCGCGTCCTGCGTCAGGAAGCACGAACAGCCCAGAGAGGTCATAGCCAAGCTTGAGTTCCAGCGCTCGCTGGGAGATGGAGAACTGGTCCGCTATTTGGCGGACGGCGACCCGTTGATAAGGGAGAGGGCGGCCCTCGCGCTGGCGAGAATACAGGACCCCGAGACCGTCCCCGTGCTGGCGGAAGCCCTCTCCGACGAGAGTGCGTCCGTCAGGAGGATGGCGGCCTTTGCACTGGGGCAGTCGGGCTCGTCCTCGGCGGAGCAACACCTGATTCGCAGGCTCCACATCGAGAAAGATCCCGACGTCCGAGGTGCCCTCATCGACGCCCTGGGGGTGGTCGGGGAAAGAAACGGCTCGAAGATGCTTACCGGAGAGCTTGAGAGCCCCCACGCAGATTCCCGGGCCCGTGCGGCCACGGCCCTTGGCCTGATGGGTCGGAGGGGAATCGTTGACGAGACCGCTGATCAGGCGCTCATTGACCACGCGGAGGAATTCGACGATGAGGTCCGCTGGAGGGTTTACTACGCCCTCGCCTATCGCAAACCCGAGCCGGCACTGGACGTGCTCATAGCCGGCCTCGGCGACCGCCATCCACTTGCCAGAGCGTACGCCGCCCGCGGCCTGGGGGAGCTGGGAAACGACAGGGGGCTCTTCCCTCTGATGGGCGGCCTCGCCGACAACGACTGGAAAGTCGTTGTGAACGTCGCGCGGGCGCTGGGCAAGCTAGGGGACCGGAGCGCGGTAGAGCCGCTTCTTCTACTGGCCGAATCCCCGAACGGCCACATCTCGCTTGAAGCTACTCGCGCGCTGGGGAAGATAGGAGGCGAAAGAGCATCGGAGTACCTGCGGGCGGGTCTCGAGAGCGAGGATTGGAGAACGGCGGCGGAGTGCGCGAAGGCGTTGGCGTCGGCCGATACGTCGGAATCCACTCCGCACTTGATCCCGCTCTTGGAATCCCCCGAGCCGCGGATGCGAGCGGCTGCCGCGGAGGGACTGGGAACCGCAGGAGACAGCCCGGCGGCGGCCGCGCTGGGAGATCTCATACTGAATGAGGCGGAGCCGATCGTTCTGACTGCGGCCGTTTCCGCGCTTTCTATGAATGAAGATGCGGACCTCGCCCCCTTGCGGGAGATCCTGTCCCAAACGGAAGACCTTGCGGTGGCCGCGACTCTCGCCGTCGCCCTTGGAGAGAGGCGCGACACCGAATCGGTTCAAGGACTGGTAGAGCTTTACGGCAGGTTCGAGGATCACTCCGATGTCTCACCGCACGTGGAGATATTGGAGGCATTCGGGGAAATAGGAAGCGAAGAGCCCGTCGCCTTCATCAGCGAGGCTTTGGACGATCCCAGAAAACAGGTGGTTGAGAAGGCGGCATGGGCCTTGGAACAGATCACGGGAGAGGACTACTCCGACCGTGTCCCGGTCAACTCGAAGTTCGCCGGAGAGCCCGACCTGCGTTTCGCGAGGCAAATACGCGGATCCAGCGTCCGCCTGGATACGGCCAAAGGAGAGATCTTGATCGAGCTCTTGACGGATAAGGCCCCGCTAACGGCCGCCAACTTCGCCCGACTCGCGGAAGAGGGCTATTACGACGGGTTGACCTTCCACCGAGTGGTGCCCAACTTCGTGATACAAGACGGATGTCCCAGGGGAGACGGCTGGGGCGGCCCCGGCTATAGAATCCCATGTGAGTACAACGAAGTTAAGTACGGCAGGGGCCTCGTCGGGATGGCCCTGGCCGGCAAGGACACAGGGGGCAGCCAGTTCTTCATCACCCACAGCCCACAGCCTCACTTAGACGGTAGGTACACGATCTTCGGGCGCGTGGCGAGCGGGATGGAAACGGTTGACCGGATTCAGGTGGGGGATATAATCCGGAAAGCCGAGCTTATAAGGTAGGATGACCGACGGACGGACGAGACCGACGGACCGCTCGGAAGCGGCCCCCTCCCCCGGCTGTGAGGGCCGGAGTAGAAGGGCTCGCGGGCGGCCCCGGTCGGCGGCTCCTCGGACCGGTGAAAAGCCGTTACCGCTCCGGGAAAAACCGCGCTGCGGCGGAAGGGAAGATATTTCTATTTGGCCTTGTGGACTCGGATCCGCGATGCTATTATGATAGTAGCGTCCCTCCGATTATCGGGTCGGCGTCCCTTTTGGTGGCGCCGGGCTCTCCAGATCCACACAGAACATCCATGAAAGCGACCGGTCCCCCGGTCGCTCGGATAGCAGTCATTACACTTAGATGTTGGGCTGAAGACACAAGGAGGTGAAGGTAGTGGCGCTGCTGATCAATGAGGAGTGCATAAACTGCGCGGCATGCGAACCAGAATGCCCGAACGAGGCGATTACCGAGGGTGATGAGATTTACGTCATCGACCCTGAGAAGTGCAACGAGTGCGTGGGGTTCCACGACGAGCCTCAATGCATCTCGGTATGCCCCGTGGAGTGCATATTCCCCAACCCCGACTACGAGGAAAGCCGAGAGGAGTTGCTGGAAAAGAAGAAACGCCTCCATCCCGAATAAGGCATCAATACGGCCGTGGGCGCTTGTGCTTCGTGACCTGTTGTCGCGGGACCGAATATGGTATCCTGATGACTGCATGAGTCGCGTCGCGCAGGCGCCCATTGTCTTTTGGGAAATCCGAACGAACCGCCTTCCTGATCGATCTCTTGACCCCCCGCCCGCGGCGGTGTACCATATAGTCGAGCTGGGGGTGTGCGATCCGCACTGAGAGTCGCCGACGACGACCCCTTGAACCTGATCTGGGTAATTCCAGCGTAGGAAAGCACGTGACATAACGGGAGGACCAAGCTCCCGCCAATCACCGATTTGGAATGCTCTTCAGGCCGCATCCTCCAGCAAGGGGCGGCCTTTTGCCTTAGTGCCCATAAACAGGAGGTTCCGCGAAATGACACAGTTGGAGTCCGCCAAGAACGGCGATATTACGGACGCCATGCGCGCCGTTGCCGAGGACGAGGGGCTCGATCCCTCGCGGGTACGCGACGCCGTAGCCGCCGGCTCGGTCGTGATACCCAAGAACGCTCACCACGACTTCAGACCGAGAGGCATCGGCAAAGGGCTGCGCACGAAAGTAAACGCCAACATCGGCTATTCGTCCCATCACCGCGTACTTGAGGAGGAGGTCGAGAAACTGGACGTATCGGTCAAGGCAGGGGCCGACTCCGTCATGGACCTGAGCACCGGGGAAGGTCTCGATGAAATGAGGCTCGATCTTCTTAAGCAGTGCCCGGTGATGTTCGGCACGGTGCCCATATACCAAGTCATCTCGGAGAAACATCCGGGCGAGTTCGGCGCGGAGGACATCTTTGAGGTGATCGAACGCCAAGCCCGACAGGGGGTGGATTTTGTTACGGTCCACTGCGGCGTGACCAAGGAATCGCTCGACAAGCTCTTCAATCAGGGACGCGTCTGCGGAATAGTGAGCCGCGGCGGCAGCATCCTGGCCGCTTGGATATGCAGAACCGGCGATGAGAACCCCCTCTACAGGGACTACGACAGGCTGCTCGACATAGCGATTGAGCACGACGTTACGTTGAGCCTCGGCGACGGCCTAAGGCCCGGGGCGATACACGACGCGAGCGACAGGGCGCAGTTTCAGGAGCTCATGATTCTCGGAGAGCTGGCGCAGAGGGCCCGCGACCGGGGCGTTCAGGTAATGATAGAAGGTCCCGGCCACGTTCCCCTGGACCAAATCGAGGCCAACGTGAAGATGGAGAAGGAAATCTGCGGCGGCGCACCGTTCTACGTGCTCGGTCCGCTGACTACCGACGTCGCCCCCGGCTACGACCACATAACGTCCGCGATAGGAGGAGCGATCGCCGCTTCAAGCGGCGCCGATTTCCTTTGCTACGTGACCCGTGCGGAGCACCTGAGACTTCCCACAATCGAGGACGTCAGGGAGGGAGTGATAACCGCCAGAATAGCCGCCCACTCCGCGGACATAGTCAAGGGCGTCAAAGGGGCGTCCGACTGGGACAAGCGGATGTCCGCCGCGAGGAAATCGCTGGACTGGGAGAAGATGTACTCCCTGGCTATTGATCCGGAGCGGGCGAGGGAAATGCGGGCATCAAGCGAGGACTACGAGAGCGCCGTATGCACGATGTGCGGCCCGCTCTGCGCGATAGACATGGACAACCTCATGAGAAAACGGATGAAAACCGGCGTTTGACGGCGCTCGTAACCCGAGTCCGGCCCGTGCAGGCGGGGATTGACGCAAAGCGCTTCAACCGGGACGGCTCAATAGTCCCGCAGGCCGCTCACCCCAGGACTTGAATGTCCGTGGGGAACTCCGTGAGCTTCCTGCCGCCGCCCTTCTCAACCACGTAGGTATCCTCAATCCCGACCGCTCCCACCTCTTCTAAGAAGAACTTCGGCTCAATCGCCACGACCATCCCCTCGACAAGGGGCTCAGTGAAGCGCTTCGCGATCACAGGGAACTCGTCGAGCTCCAACCCCACTCCGTGGCCGATGAAGGAGACCCGGTTGTCTCCGAAGCCCATGAAGACCTCACCCCAATCGGAGTCATCGGCGGTGGCTTTCGCCTCCCCGTAGATGGAATCGGGGATCTCGCCTGGCTTGAGCCTGGAAGCGGCCTGTTCTTGTATCTCAACGGCTAGGCCGTGAGCTCTGAAGGCCTCTTCCGGAATCTCCCCGAAGGCGAAGATCCGGGTCATGTCGGCCACGTAGCCGTTGTGCGCGCTCAGTAAGTCAACTATCAGGGTCTCTCCCCTGACGATTTTCCGCAACCCGGCGACCTGCGGCGCCGCCGGCGTCACACCTTCCGTCCCGTCGGGACCGTCGAAGGACGTGGGATAGTTCGCCGACTCCTTGGTCCCCACTACCCCCCAGTGAAAATCCTGATTCCAGGCGCGGACTCTCGTTGGTCCCGCCAGGCCCCGCCTGCGATACTCGGCCTCGAGCCGGACGGCAAGCTCGAGCTCGGTCATCCCCTCTTCCGCCAGCAAAGGCACCATTGAGAAGACTTCTATATGAATCTCGGCGGCTCTCTGAAGAAGCGATATCTCATAATCACTCTTCACCGCCCTGATACGGCGCACCGTCGAGGATACGTCCGTCGTCTCCGGATCGCCCAGCGCCTCCCTCAGTCTCTCGTATGCCGACACCGGCAGCACGTCCAACTCCATCCCCACCCCGGCCGGCGGCTTGTCGAACGCCAGGATCTCCGGCAACTGCCTGTAGCTCCGCATGGCTACTATAGCCTCCAGAGGGGACTCCCGCCTGGCGCGGTCGGGGCTCTTCTTCACCGCCAAGATCGGCCGCCCCTCCGGCGGAACCCAGAGAACGGAATTCTGGAGCGTCCCGGTGAAGTAGTACAGATCCATATCGTGAGTGATAAGACACCCGTCCAGATCGAGACCCGCGATCTCCTTCTGAAGACGGCTGATTCTGCGCTCTATTTCTTCCTTGGGTACGTATTCCAACTTCTCCTCCTCAATCCAAGACCCCATCCGGTCCATGAATCACGAGAACGGCCCCCGCCGGAAGCATTCCGGGCCTCATGCAGGCATCGGCTCGGAAGCGCGCCGGCATCGGCGCGTCCTCTCGCCCAGTGCTCTCGATATGGAAGCTCTCCCGTGCGGACCGCCTGCGTCGGCCCGGTCCCGTGCGGGCATCAGACCCTCCGGCCGCGTCAAAGCAAATATAACCCCGGCCCGCCTTAAGGTAAAGGGACCATCGGAAAACAGCGGAGTTCCCGGCCCGCACTCCCACAAGGAACGGAAAACCGCCGAATGTACCACCACCTCACGGCGGGAAGCCTTGACATATGTCCACGGTTTCCACAGACTCTGATCTACACTGAACCCGCGCTGCGAGGACGATATGATGCGTCGGGACGGGACGCGGGCCGGCAGACCGGGCCCCGGCCTTGAGACGAATCCGAACCATCTCGTCGACTTCCACGGACCAATGAGGCGATGACAGATAACAGACCAGTAGGCAGAAGAAGCATGCGAAAGAAAGGACTGCGGGCGGTGCGCGACGCGCACGAAGCGGCGCCGTCGGTCGCCAAAACCCAACGGGCCTCCCGAAAACGCCAGGCCGGACAAAGACCCGCCGCCTCGAAGACACACCCAAGCGGCCCGACGAAGCGGACAGGCGTTGCGAAGGAGGCCGGCCGAGTCAAGTCGGCGAAGAGAAAGCGACCGAGGGCGACGGCAAAGAAGGCGAAGCGAAACGCCCGCTCGGAAACTGCCGGTTCGGACGCCATCCGGAACAAAATGTTGCCGGCAATCGCAGCCGCCGCCGGCATAGGCGACGCGAGACGGCTTAAGAGATACATTAAGGGCGCGCTGACCTCGGGAGTGCCTCTCCGCGACATCGAAGAGGTCATAATACAGTGCTACCTCTTCGCAGGGTTTCCCTCGGCCCTCGAAGGATTCATGGTCCTCAGGGAAGTCTGCGATACTCCAGTCAAGGGTCGCGTCAAAGCGGCAAGAACGTCCCCTGAGCTGTTCAAGAAGCGAGGGGAAGCTCTTTGCAGGACAGTTTACGGGGCGAAGTACGGACCATTGAGAGAAAGCGCCATGGAGCTGCATCCGGACCTTTGGAACTGGATGATCCTTGAGGGATACGGGAAAGTGCTCAGCAGACCCCCCCTTCCCCCCGCCCAGAGAGAGCTGTGCATCATAGCTTGCCTGGTGGTGACCGGCTGGAACAGGCAGCTTCGATCACACGTGCACGGAGCTCTCAACGTAGGCTGCACCCCGGAGTCGATCATCGAAGCGGTCAGGACGGCGGGGTACGTGGCCGGACGGTGGCCGTTGCAGTGGGGGCTCAGTCTGGCCCGCGAGGAGATAGCCAAGGCCGCGCCAACCGCCTCATGGGACCGAGGAAGGCCCGCTCCGAGGTCGGGGAGGCGCCCTTCGAGAAGGGCGAGAACCTTCAAGGCCGAGACGAAGCGGAAGGCCTCGAGAGGAAGAGGAAAGACCGCATCGCGAAAGCGCGGATAGACGGCGGGGACTACTTCGAAATACAATCTCAAGCGCGCAGTCCTAAAGCGGAGAGTACCTCATAAGACGCCATCGAGAAAGAGCAAGCAGACGGCGGGAAAGATCCGGAGAAGGCGTTTCCGTCAGACACAATCCGACGGCCCGGACGACTTCGAAGGACCGTGGCGCCAAAGACCGAACAGTCGGCGATGGAGATTTCGGAAGACACCGTCGCCAAGATGCAATCAGAGGGCGGAGAGTGCGTTTTGACCGACAATGTGGTTTTGTCGTCGCTGTTGGACCGTGAGAGCTACCTTCCCGGCCTTTGGGACCTGAGCAGGGACGGCGAGGCCAAAGCCTATTGGATAAGAACGCTCAAGCGCAATCTTCAGCACATGGTCGACGTTTACTCTAGAGAAGCATCTCCGAAAGACCGCAAAAGATGCAAAGAGGCTCAGACGGAGTATCTTGAGTATCTTGCCGAGTTCGAGTCAAACCCCACACCCGATAGCCCGAGAACCGTGAACGCGCTCGTCGAAGTCCGCCAAGATGTCTTCGAGAAGCACGGGATCCCCGACCCTTACAAATCCCTTAAAGACACCGAGAATACCGCGGCCTTGGCCGCGCTCGACGCGTTGGACCTGCCGGTTCCCGGCGAGAAGCCCCTGCCGGACGGTCTGAGGTGGGCGTTTTCAATGATAATGGCGGGGAACTTCTTCGACATGGGCTCGGCCGAGGCCCGCGAAGAGCACACCGGAGTATCAAAAGCCCTCGTCGGCCGGGCGCTTCAAATAACGGCCAAACGTTGGTTCCGAGACGACCTCCAACAGCTGACGTCGTATCTCGAACGGGGCCCTCGGGGCAATGGAACCGTCGTGATCTGTATCGACAACGCGGGCGCCGAGATAGTGCTTGGCGTGACGCATCTCATAAGAGAACTTGCGTCGGTCGGCTTCGCGTTCACTCTTGTGGCCAATGAGTCCGCCGCCCTGAACGACATGACCGCGACGGAGACGATCGAGCTTCTTCGCATGGCCGGGAACTTCGAGCCGGAGATGGCGTCTTTGGCGGAGGCAAGCCGGCTGGAGGTCATCTCTTCCGGGAGCAGGACCTCCGGTATAGACATGACGAGAGTATCGACGGCCTTCAATGAGTCGGTCGGGCGGGCGGAGGTTCTCATCGTCATCGGCCAGGGAAGAGCCATAGAGACCAACTGGAAAACGAGACTCTCGATCCCTTGGGCGAGAGCCGCCGTTGTCAAGGACAAGCTCGTCGCCCGAGCCGTCGGCTGCGAGGTGTTCGACCCGCTGCTCACTTTCGAGACCACCGATTAGGCTGCCCTCAATGCGCTCGCCTTACCGAGCAACCATTGGGACAAAGCAGACTTCAACGCCTCTAATCAACCCATCCTACAAGCCCGATAAAGGGCCCGTCGAGACCCTTGGCGGGAATGGAGACGAGCTTCCTCTCGGTGCCCGCGTACAAGTCCTTAAGCCATATGTCCCCGGAGACGGCGGATGAGGAAACGGGCAGGGCGGCCGCCGCCAAGTACCTTCCGGAAGGAGAAAGCCGATAGCAGACGCGAATTCCCGAGTAGAGCCCGCTTTCGGCGCTGAAACCGATCCTCTTGAAACGCGCCGAGTCCGGACTCGCCTTTATGATCTCAAACACCATACGGTACCGTCCCGGGGCCGGTCGCCTTCGCTGCTGCATCGTCTCGTAGAGATAGTCACCCGCGGGAAGTACGCCCACAAGTCGGACGGTCTGCGGCGGCAGGACCCCCTCGAGGGCAGGAACGGGATCGAGTCTCGTCGGGCCCTCGCCGTTCAAGTCCATGACATAGGAGCCCACTCGATCATAGGATTCCTCCGAGGTTATGTGCACGTCGCCGGCCTCCAGCGAGAAAAAGAGCCTGTCTCCCCCGCCCAGCCATCCGATTGCGGAGGGGAAGCAATCCAGGAAGATGTCGGTCGCGTCTATTCGGTGTTTGAGATCCCCGGTCTTCACGTCGTGAATGAAGATATACTGCTTCCGCTTCAGTCGGTTGACGTACCCCACAAGGGTCCCCGTCGGATCGGCGAAGATCTCCCCAAGAGACTCACCGCCGATCACTTCCGCAACCATTCTGAAGGAGTTCGAGCCGTCCGTGGACAGCTCATAAATGGATGCGTTGCCGGGGAAGCCCACCTGCACACCGCGTTCGGCGGCATGAGCGAACAGCTTTCCGCCGCCCACAACGGGAAAATGAAAAACATACAGGCGTTGAAGAAGTAGGATGGACGTGCTTTCGTCGGAGAATACGACCCGCTTCTCCGCCGACTCGGGATCGATGGAAAACACATCCGTCTTCATCGGGCTATGATCGGAGCTCTTGTGAACGACGGCGTAGACAAGCCTCTCCGCCCCGTGGACCGGCATCGTTAGGGCCACCAGACCCATCATGAGCATTCCAAGCAGCGACTTCATGAAGCACTCTCGTTCTTCTTCACGTGCAAAGGCTCATCTTGTCCGGCATCTCGGCAAGCTTGGCATCGGAACGAACGCTTTCGGGCAAAAGAGGCAAACTGGCCTTGAGAAAACGCGTCCAAGGATCCCGCTCCTCGAATGACTTGTTGAGCACCGCGAGACCGCTCAGGTTCGGAGGAATCCCCTCCATCGGCGACGACGAGAGTATCTATTTCGTAGAGCGCCGGGTCAAGCGACAACCGGGTTCGACCCTCGTTCATTCTAGTGTTGTACGCGCTTCGCACCCCTTGGTAGACTGGAGCCGCTTGTCTCGGGCCCCGACAGCTTCCGCCGGGGCTTGCCCCTCGCCCCCCCGGAAGGGGTCGGTTCGGACGTCGATGCGACCACCTGCGCCAACTCGGCGGCCTCGGCCGCCAACGCGGTAGTGAGCCAAGGAGGCGACAATGGCCGAAGGTACGAAGCCGGATCAGGCAGCGCATGACTTGTACGAGGAGGAGTTGCCCATCAAGGGCTTCGAGGGCACTCCGGAGGAGATCGAACGCCAGTGGTTCGATAAGGTCTACACGGGGCGCGGGGACAGCATGCTTCAGCTCACTTGGCGTGCCATCCTCATGGGAGGGGCCCTCGGCGGGATTCTCTCTCTTACCAACTTGTACATCGGACTGAAGGCCGGGTGGGGGTTTGGCGTAGCCATCACGGCCTGTATTCTCTCCTACGCGATTTGGACTTTCTTCCACAAAACCGGAGTCGCGAGGACTCCGATGACGATCCTCGAAAACAACTGCATGCAATCCACTGCCAGCTCAGCCGGGTATTCAACCGGAGGCACCCTCGTCTCGGCCTTCGCGGCCTACATTATATTGAATGAGCAGACTATGCCGATTCCTCTGATGATCGCCTGGGTGTTCTTCTTGGCGCTGCTCGGGGTGACAATGGCCATCCCCATGAAGAGACAGATGATAAACACCGAGCAGCTCCGATTCCCGAGCGGCATCGCCGCCGCCGAGACTCTTCGCGCGCTGCATTCAAGGGGATCGCAGGGCATGAGATCGGCCAAGGCCCTCGGCATAGCCGGGCTCTTCGCGGTAGTCAGCAAGTTCTGGACCGAAGGTCTTCACCTGATCAGTCACAGATTGGAGCCCTTCCAAATCTCAACCTGGGTCAGCCGTCTCAACGAAATCGTATTCGGTCAGACCTGGATCGGGCGGACCGTCATGCTCTCCTGGGAGCCCATGTTCATCGCCGCCGGGGCGATAACGGGGATAAGGGTCTGCACGAGCATGCTCATCGGAGGCGTCCTTTGCTGGATGGTTTACGCTCCGATCATGCAGGGGCAGGGTGTTATTGAGGGCGAGGGCTTCCGTGACATCGTACAGTGGACTCTCTGGCCGGGCACGGCCTGCATGGTCACTTCGGGACTTCTTAGCTTCGCGCTTCAGTGGCGAAGCGCCGTTCGCGCGTTCAGGTCCTTCGGAGCCATGTTCAAGGGCAGAAAGGGCGCCGGGGACGACCCGATGGACGTGATTGAAACGCCGGCGTCCTGGTTCTTCGCCGGTCAAGTCATCGGCTTCATAGGCCTCGGCTATCTCGGACACAAGACTTTCGGAATGCCCTATTGGCAGACGTTCGTGGCCGTTCTTCTCTCCTTCGCCCTCGCGCTTGTCGCCTGCCGCGTCACGGGCGAGACCGACACGACACCCGTAGGAGCGATGGGCAAGATAACACAGCTCACCTTCGGAGCCATCAGCCCCGGAAACATGAACGTGAACCTCATGAGCGCCAACGTTACGGCCGCGGCGGCCGGCTCGTCCGCGGACCTTTTGACCGACCTTAAGAGCGGCTACCTTCTCGGCGCCAATCCGCGCAAGCAGTTCATCGCGCAGTTCTCAGGAGTCTTCATCGGCTGTCTGGTGCCCGTAATCTGCTTCAGCATCCTCGTTCCCAACGCATCGGTTCTGGGATCGGACCAGTTCCCGGCTCCGGCGGCCCTGACCTGGGCGGCCGTCGCGGAGGCCCTGAGCGTCGGGCTCTCGGCGCTCGGCAAGATCAAGATGTGGTCGATTTTTGTCGGGGGTCTGGTCGGAATCATCCTCCCGCTCTTAAGCCGAGCGTTCCCCAAGCAGCAGAAGTACATCCCTTCGCCCGCCGGGCTGGGCTTGGCTTGGGTGTTCCACTGGTACTACGCCGTGCTCTTCTTCACGGGGGCTCTGATCGGTTCGATCATCGAGAGAAGACACGCGAAATGGGCGGCCCTCTTCCTCTTCCCCGTCGCGTCCGGGATGATCGCGGGCGAGAGCCTGATGGGCGTCGTGCTCATAATGTGGGAGAACGGACCGGGTATGATAAGGAGCATCCTGGGCTTCTAGGGGGCGGCCGTATCCGTTCGATCCGTTCCGAGACGTCGGCCGGC
>Ga0180434_10005213_pt1 | contig 15448 bp, 16 predicted proteins | sample SS_ome_7_FD_132453 | JGI IMG/M metagenome (GOLD analysis project Ga0180434, IMG submission 132453) | Hypersaline lake sediment archaeal communities from the Salton Sea, California, USA - SS_1_D_2 metaG | ecosystem: Environmental > Aquatic > Non-marine Saline and Alkaline > Hypersaline >...
GCATGGTATCTTTTATGTTCAAAATATTCACTGGCAATGTTCAACGCTGCTAAAATCAAAATCGCCCGTTTGTTGACCGATGTCGATTTGCCGGAAAGCTCTCCCTCGACGCGGGTGACTTCTTTGACCAGAAAATCCGCGACCTCTTTCGCGGCCGCCATGTCTTTCTCGGCCTTGAAGGTGAATGGGTGTCCAAAGAGTTCTATTGTTACGAGTTGATCCAACGAAACCTTTTCTGCCTTCCCTTGACAGCCTTTGTTTTAAACCCACGGTTATATTTCGCTCATTCCGTTAAGTCGTTCCAGCAAGCCGTCTATTTTCGACCGGATGAGGTCCTTGGTTTCACTGTTGCGCTGCTCCATGTCCTGCGCCTGCTGAAGCGCCATCTCCAGCTGGCCGACCTTTGCTTCCAGTTCACGATTGGCCGCCTCAAGCGCTTTGGATGCCTCCACCATGGTTTCAATTTTGCGTTCAAGTGCTTCAAATTGGGTTATAATCGTCTCAGTATCCAAGGGATCACCTCTTTGTTTTGATATTCAGTATAATCTTTGACGTCCTTCAAAGTCAAGTTCTTTAAAAAACGGCATGCCCGCCGCACCGCGCAGCAAGCACCTGCGCCGCTTTTTCTAATTCTTTTAGATTGTTAACTCCCATCACCTCGTTCACATCCGTCCCGACAACAACCCCCATGCGTTTTCCATCTTCATAGCCGATGGCCACAATATCCGTTAAATAATACTCCCCCTGGGCATTGTCGGCCGTCAACCGATTCAAGGCCGACTCAAGAAACCGGCGTTCAACACAATAAATGCCGGCATTGATCAGTTTAATGCCTTTTTCATCAGGGGTTGCATCCGATTCTTCGACAATACGCTGCAAGCCGCGGTTCCGGTCCACTCGCACCCTTCCGTAGCCGGATGGGTCTTCGATCTCAACCGCTAGAAGGGACAAGTCCCATCTGTTCCGACGGTGGTCTGCAATCAGCGAATCGATGGTCGCGCTTTTTAACAGCGGCACGTCACCGCAAAGAATGACGATACACTCACTCCGGGGGGACAACACATCCATGGCACACTGAACCGCATGACCGGTGCCGCGTTGTTCCTTTTGATGAGCGAACTTTACATGGCCGCCGCCGGCACAGACCGCTTTTACCTGTTCAGCCTGATGCCCCACCACCAAGACAATGTCTTCGCCGGTGCTGCGGGCGGCTGCCTCCAACACATACAGCACCATGGGTTTGGCATGAATTTCATGCAGGACCTTGGCCTTGTTGGATTTCATCCGCGTGCCCAGTCCGGCTGCTAAAATGACAATCTCAACGCCTTTTCCCATCCAGGCCTTTTCCTTTCCCGTTTCAAGTGAAAAAGGGCAAACCGGAAAGGTTTGCCCTTTTTGGCACGCACTATTTTTTGCCGACACGCCCGAAAGGTCGGGTGACGTCTGCCGCTCACCGGGTTTCGGCCAAATGAATCCGTTGCAGGGCGCGTTCGAGAGCCGCTTTCGCTCTTGTGAAATCAAGCTGTTGTTTGGCCCGGTCTTCGACCAAACGCTGTTCCGCCCGCTGCAGAGCGGCCTTGGCGCGCTCCACATCAATGTCGCGCCTTCTTTCCGCCGATTCCGCCAAAACCGTCACCTGATCCGGCAACGCTTCAGCGAAGCCGGCGCTGACGAAAACATAGCGGTCCTTTCCGTCGGCATCCGTGTAGCGGATCGTGCCGGTCTTCAGGGTCGTCAGAAAGGTTGTATGCCCGGGGAGCACGCCGAATTCCCCAAGCGTTCCCGGTGCAACCACGATTTTGGCCGCTTCGTTAACCACGGCCTTTTCAGGGGTAACCACTTCGAGTCTAATCGTTCCGGCCATAATGTATCCTCACCGCTATTCTTCTTCGGCCATTTGCTTGGCTCTTTCCACCACATCTTCAATGCCGCCTGCCATGTAAAACGCCCGCTCGGGTATGTCGTCATGCTTGCCTTCGACGATTTCCTTGAAGGCGCGGACCGTGTCTTCGATTTTCACATATTTGCCGGGTGTGTTCGTAAAGGCCTCGGCGACATGGAAAGGCTGCGACAGGAACCGCTGGATTCTTCTGGCGCGGGCTACGGTCAGCTTGTCCTCATCGGACAATTCATCAATGCCCAGAATAGCAATGATATCCTGCAGCTCTTTGTATTTTTGGAGAATCTGCTGGACCTGACGGGCGACCTGGTAGTGTTCCTCACCAATGTAGGCGGCATCCAGAATACGGGATGTGGAATCCAGCGGATCCACCGCCGGATAAATGCCCAGCTCCACAATCTGGCGCGACAAAACAACCGTACCGTCAAGGTGGGCGAAGGTTGTGGCCGGCGCCGGGTCCGTCAAATCGTCCGCCGGAACGTAGACACACTGAACCGCTGTGATGGAGCCCTTGTCGGTGGAGGTGATCCGCTCCTGAAGCTCGCCGAGGTCAACCGCCAGCGTGGGCTGATAGCCAACGGCCGAGGGCATACGCCCCAGAAGCGCCGAAACTTCCGATCCCGCCTGGGTGAATCGGAAAATATTGTCGATGAAAATCAGCACATCCTGTCCTTCCTCATCCCGGAAGTATTCGGCGGCCGTCAGAGCGGACAGGGCGACCCGCGCCCGGGCGCCGGGGGGCTCGGTCATCTGGCCGTAGATCAGGGCGGCCTTGGGCAGCACACCCGAATCCTTCATTTCATGATAAAGGTCATTGCCTTCGCGCGTTCTTTCACCGACGCCCGCAAAAACCGAAATACCGCCGTGCTGCATGGCGATATTGTGAACCATTTCCATCATGATAACGGTTTTGCCCACACCGGCGCCGCCGAACATGCCCATTTTACCGCCGCGCGGGAAAGGCACCAGCAGGTCGATGACCTTGACACCCGTTTCCAGGACCCGTACTGTCGTATCCTGTTCAGTGAACTTGGGGGCTTCACGATGAATCGGCATCATCTTTTCCTGGCTGACCGGCCCCAGACCGTCGACCGGGCGTCCGACGACATTCAGGACCCGACCCAATCCCGCTTCCCCCACCGGCATCATGATGGGATTGCCCGTATCCTTGACTTCCTGTCCCCGCGTCAAGCCATCGGTGACGTCCATGGCAATGGTACGAACGACGTTGTCGCCCAAATGCTGTGCAACCTCCACAACGAGATTGTCGGGCTCGTCGTTAATGGCGGGGTTGGTGATCAACAGCGCCGTGTATATCGTCGGTAAATTGCCCTGTTCGAACTCGATATCCACCACAGGCCCCAAAACCTGCTTGATTCTGCCTATATTTTCTCCCATCGAAAAACCTCCAGCTGTTTATCTGTTTGCGTGCCGGGCGTCAACGCCGGGCCCCTGATTTATATATCATCCCTTGAGCGCTTCGGCCCCCCCGACAATATCCATCAGCTCCGCTGTAATGGCCGCCTGACGCGCCTTATTGTACACCAGGGTCAAGTTGTCCAGCATGTCGTTGCAGGCTTTTGTGGCATTGTCCATGGCACTCATCCGCGCCGCATGCTCACTGGTGGATGTCTCCAGCAAAGCGCTGAAGAGCTGAACATAAACATTCCGGGGAAGCAGATCCCCAAGCAACTCTTCGGGCGACGGTTCACATATGTGTTCGGCAAGATAGACTGTCGGTTCTTCCGTTTCAGCGGCTTCCGCCATCTCAAGAGGAGGAATGGGCAGCAGCTTCTTGACCGTCGGCACCTGACGTCCGACGCTGATGAACTGGGCGTAAACAATCCAGACTTCGTCGTGGGTTCCGTCCAGAAAGGCGTCTACCAGCCCCCGGCCCATCGTCGAAGCCGTGCTGAAGGGTATGCGGGTGCCGATCAGGCCCAATTGCTCGTCCGTTATCTTCAAACCCTTCTTCCGGGCCCAGTCGCGCCCCTTTTTGCCGAAGGCCGTCAACGAGAAATCGATGTTCCTGTCGCTGAATTGCTCCATAAACTGCCGGGCACGATGGGTCAAATTTGCATTGAAGCCGCCGCAGAGTCCGCGGTCGGATGTGCACAACACCACGTGGATTTTATTGACCGCCTCCCTGGGAATCAGGAGTGGACTGGCTTCATCCCCTGCCTTCTCCGCAAGGCTTCCCAAGACGTCGGCAAATTTGGCGGCGTACGGCCGGAAGCGCTCCATATTGTCCTGCGCACCCTTCAGCCGGGATGTCGCCACCATATTCATCGCCTTGGTGATCTGCTTGGTTTTTTTTACACCGGAAATTTTCGTCTGTACATCTTTTAAGCTTGGCATTGAACGTCGCCCTTTGTCTTATTGAATGGTGTCCTTGAACTCCTCATCAAATGCGTCCAGGGCCTGCTTCATTTTGGTTTCCAGTTCGTCGGTGATTTCCATTTTTTCCGCGATGCCCTCAAAAATATCGGGATGCCGGTCTTCAATGAACTGCTGCAGTCCGGCTTCGTATTTGGCAACAACGCCGGCCGGATATTTGTCGAGATATCCTTTGGTGCCCGCAAAGAGAATCAGGACTTGTTTTTCGAGGCTGAGCGGCTGATACTGCGGTTGTTTCAGAATTTCCACCAACCGCTGGCCGCGGGTCAGCTGACGCTGCGTCGATTTATCGAGGTCGCTGCCGAAAGCAGCGAAGGCTTCCAGTTCCCGGAACTGGGCCATATCAAGGCGCAGGGTTCCCGCCACCTGTTTCATGGCTTTGACCTGGGCGGCGCCGCCGACCCGGGACACGGAAAGTCCCACGTTGATCGCCGGACGGACACCGGCGAAAAACAAGCCGGGTTCGAGGTAGATCTGTCCGTCGGTGATGGAAATCACGTTGGTGGGAATGTAAGCGGAAACGTCGCCGGCCTGGGTTTCGATAATAGGCAGCGCCGTCAGCGAACCGGCCCCCAGCTCGTCATTGAGTTTGGCCGCCCGCTCAAGAAGCCGTGAATGGTTGTAAAAAATGTCGCCGGGATACGCCTCGCGACCCGGCGGCCGCCGCAGCAGCAGCGACACCTGGCGGTAGGCGGCGGCCTGTTTTGACAGGTCATCGTAAACAATCAAGGCATGGCGTTTGCTGTCGCGGAAGTATTCTCCCATGGCGCATCCGGCATAGGGAGCGATGAACTGAAGCGTCGCCGGATCACTGGCACAGGCGGAGACAATGGTCGTGTATTCCATGGCCCCGTGTTTTTCTAAAATGGCGTGCACCTGGGCGACGGAGGATTTTTTCTGACCGCAGGCGACATAGATGCAGTAAATATCCGTTTCCTTCTGCGCCAGAATGGCGTCGATGGCGCAGGCGGTCTTGCCGATCTGGCGGTCGCCGATGATCAACTCGCGCTGGCCGCGGCCGATCGGCGTCATGGCGTCCACGGCCTTCAGACCGGTGTACATGGGTTCGTGAACGCTCTTGCGGGCGATGACCCCCGGCGCGACCATTTCAACACGACGGGTTTCCTTGGCCTCGATCGGCCCTTTGCCGTCCAGGGGTTCTCCGACGGCGGATACGACGCGGCCCAGAACCGCCTCGCCTACAGGAACCTGGGCGATCCGTCCGGTCCGCTTGACCATGTCGCCCTCTTTGATGTGGATATCCTCGCCCATGATCGCCACACCGACATTGTCCTCTTCGAGGTTCAGCACCAGGCCGAGAATTCCGCCTGGAAATTCAACGAGCTCAAGTGCCATGGCCTTTTCGAGCCCGTACACTCTTGCAATGCCGTCCCCCACGGACAAGACGACGCCGGTCTCGCTCAGCTCGACCTTTTTGTCATAGTCCGTAATCTGCTCCTTGATGATCTGACTTATTTCTTCAGCTCTGAGTTCCATTAGACACTTTCACCCCTTTTTAAAGATTCTTTCATATTGATTAGCTGCGTTCTGATGCTGCCGTCCAGCACGAGATCGCCGATTCTGGTGACAATGCCGCCGATCAGGTCGGAATCCTTTTCGATTTCCAAGACAATATCTTTACCTGTCATCTTGGACAGGGCTGTGCGGATTTTTTCCACGGTTTCGGACGAAAGCGCCGTCGCCGATACCAGGTTGGCTCTGGCGATGCCTTTGAGTTCATCTGCCAATTTTTGATAAAATTCGTTGATGTTGGTCAGAAATCCAATCCGTCCCTTTTCGAAAAGCAACATGAGAAATGCGTTCATCACTTTTGAAAGTTCCAGTTTCTTAAGTACGGTTTCCAGCACCGCCCTGCGTCCTGAAAAGCGATACAGCGGGTTGGTAATCGCCTGTTCCAGGGCCTTTTCCCGATGCATGAGCTCGGTGAACGTGTTCAACTCTTCCCGGTAGGTTTCGGTTTTTTCAGTCTCTTTGCCGATCAGCAAAAGTGCCTTGGCATAACGCCGTGCGATTGCCAGATTTTTCATTATGCCACCACCTTCTCAACATATTCATCGACCAGCCGTTCCTGGTCCTTCTGATCGATCTTGGCGGCAATGATCGCCTCTGCTCTGATCAATGCCTTCTCCACGATGTCCTGCTGAAGTTTCTCTCTGGCCTGCTTGAATTCATGTTCGATGTGTTTTTTGGCCTGCGTCTCCAGTTTTTCGGCCGTCGACGCCGCCTCGGCTAGAATGCGCTTCCGGGCTTCCTCCCCCTGCTGGATATATTCCTGAATGATTTTTTCCGCTTCGTTCTCCAGCCCGGAAAGCCGTGCATTGTACTGCGCCAGCTGATCTTCGGCCTCCTTCTTTTTGGCCTCGAGGGTCGAAAGCTGCTCCCGAATGCCTGTGATGCGCGCATTCAAGGCATTGGACATGGGTTTTTTCAGGACAAAAAAAAGGGCCACCGCAAGAACCACAAAGTTCATGACCCGAAATGTATCCGTGGCAACCCAGCCCTTGGGAGCGGCGTCTTCGCCGTGCCCCCCGCCGGACGAAGCCAATCCCGCCCCGGCCGACAGCAAAACGGCGGCCGTTAACAGCACAATCGCGCCAGCCATGTACCATTTATGCGGTCTGCGGTAAAATCCAGACACTGACATCAAATCGTCCTCCCGAGAATTTTTTCGCTGATGCTTTCTGCAAATCGATCCACTTCCGAGGAAAGCGCCTGTCGCGCTTTTTCGACATCCTGTTCAATCTGCCGTCTTACGGCCGCGAAATCCGCCTGGGCCTTTTCATTGATGCGGCCGACGATTTCCTTTTCCTTCTCCGCTGCATCCTGCAGCAATTGATTTTTTTCCTGCAGCCCTCTGGCTCTGGCGGCTTTCAAGCCGTCCGAAAACGCCGCATCCTGCACGGCGGCTTTATTGTGCGACGTCTCGATCTCCGTCTCAAGCCCGGAAAATTTTTCCTGCCGCCTGCGGATGATGTTGCGAATAGGCTTGTAAAGGAGAAGATTGAGGATCCAGATGAGAAACAAAAAATTGATGATCTGGATAAAAACCGATCCATCGATGCTGATCATAAAAGCAGCCTCCGTATCTGGAATATAACCGCCCCGGCGCCGCCGGCCGAAGCCCTTGATTTGAGACAAACTCCGGCGGTCTATACCATTGGGCTGATTCGGTTGTCAAAGGTTTTTTTCACGCGTTTTTCACAAGCGGATGCTATGCACGCACGCTGTTTTTCAGGGATTGGCACGCGGCGGCCGGTCCGGTTTTCAAGCGGTGTCATCCGCATCCGGCCCGGGCTTTTTTTTCATGACCGCCTCCGACCGGTTATTCAAACATGAAGCGCCGCATACTGATATTCATCAATATGCCCGCTCCGATCATCATGGTCACAATGGAAGACCCGCCGTAACTGATAAACGGAAGCGTTACCCCGACGACCGGCATCAATCCCGTCACCATGCCGATGTTGATCAGGACCTGCCAGAAAATCAACGCCGTAATGCCCGCCGCCAGAAGCGTTCCGAAGTGGTCCCGGCAGGCATAGGCCACCGCCAGCCCCCAGATGATCAATATCAGAAACAGCACCAGCACCGTCGTTGACCCGACAAAGCCCCATTCCTCCGAAAGCACCGAAAAAATGAAATCCGTGTGCTGCTCCGGTAAAAATGCCAGGGCATTCTGCGTTCCCTTGAGAAATCCTTTGCCGGAAAGCATTCCCGACCCGATGGCGATTTTGGATTGGATGATATGGTAACCGGCGCCCAGCGGATCCCGGTCGGGATTCAGGAAGGTCAAGATCCGCTGTTTCTGATATCCCTTCAAAAAGAACAGCCAGACCAGCGGAACCGACACGACCACGGCGCCCCCCATGGCGATCAGCGTCCGCCGCTCGATACCGGCGAAGGCCGTCATGGTGCCGGCCACGAGCAGCAACATCATGGCCGTACCCAGATCCGGCTGTTTGACGATCAGCACGAAGGGAACAATCGAAAAGACAACTGGATTGACGAGCTCCCGCAGCATCATCCCGCGCGTGGTCGCCACTTTCGAATAATAGCGGGCCAGAACAATGATCACCGCCAGCTTCGCCATCTCGGACGGCTGGATCGACACCGGACCGGCAACCAGCCAGCGCTGCGAGCCGCTGATCGTCTTGCCGAAAAAAAGGACGGCGACCAAAAGACAGATGCACCCGCCGTATATGACATCGGCCCACTTTTCCAGATATTTGTAGTTGAACAAAAAACTGGTGATCATCACCACCAGGCCGATGCCGAACCAAATGAGCTGTTTGGTGTAGACGGCCGCCTGGGAATCGTTCACCCCGGCGCTGACGGCACTGTAAAGCGCCACAAACCCGACACAACCCAGCACGACGATCACCAGCAGCAGTCCCCAGTCAAAATACTGTACCAGTCGCCTGTCGAACATCACCGCCGTTCACCTCCCTGCACTGCGCCGCGCATGAGCGATGCCGACAGCGGCGCTTTTTTCGGACCGGTCAGGTACGCCGCGATCACCGCCTCGGCGATCGGAGCCGCCGCAGTGGATCCGTGTTCTCCGTGTTCCACAATCACGGCGACAGCGATGCGCGGATGGTCGGACGGTGCATAGGCGACGAACCAGGCATGATCCCGATATTCCTCCGCCAGGGGCGCATCCGGGTCCTTTCCGGTTTCGTCCGGATCCCTGCGGCGCACCAGCTGGGCCGTTCCGGTTTTGCCGCTGATGGCCAGCGTCGGCTGCCGAATGCCGTGCGCCGTTCCATGGGGCGTGTTCACCACTTCCCACATGCCTTGCCGAACGATGCGCAGCGTTTCCGGTGAGCCCGGGATGGTGCCTTTTACAACAGGCGCGTTCTGCCGCACAATTGTTCCGTCCGCACTTTCGATACGGCGGACGATATAGGGTTGGTACAGGCGGCCGCCGTTGGCAATGGCGGCGGTGACGGAAACCATTTGAAGGGGGGTTGCCAGATCGTACCCCTGGCCGATGACGACGGACAGGGTCTCACCTCCCTGCCAGGGAACGCCGAAACGCTTTTCCTTCCATGCGGCGGTCGGGATGAGTCCGCCGGCTTCGTTATCCAGAGGAATTCCGGTTTTGGAGCCCAGACCGCAGGCCTTGGCATAAGCGGCGATGCGGTCAACCCCGAGCTCCTTGCCCACATGATAAAAAAACACATCGCAGGATTCGGCCAACGCCCGGATGATATTCATATGCCCGTGCCCACCCCTTTTCCAGCATCGAAACACGCGGTCTCCGTATGCCAGGTGGCCGGGGCAGAAAAAAGTGGTGTCCTGATCGATGATTTTTTCCTCCAGCGCCGCAATGGCCATGATGATCTTAAATGTCGACGCCGGTGGATATTCCGCCTGCATGACTTTGTTTTCCATGGGACGTTCCGGGTTGGACACCAGCGCATGCCATTCCTGATGGGACAGACCACTGACAAAAGCATTCTGGTTAAAAGCCGGGCGGCTGGCCATGGCCAGGATGGCGCCGCTTTGGGGGCACATTGCCACCACCGCACCAACCCGGCCTTCAAGCCGTTTTTCCGCCACCCGCTGCAGGGGCAGATCCAAGGTCAACATCAGATTGTGCCCCGGTTGGGCGGGAACGGTTTTCAGCACCCGCACCACCTGGCCCTTCACGTTCACTTCCACCTGACGTCCGCCTCTTTTTCCCCGGAGCATATCCTCAAAAGCTTTCTCCACACCGAAACGGCCGATGAAATCACCGCCCTTGCAGTCGCTGAAAGCCGGCGAGCGCAGTTCCTGGGCGTTGATTTCCCCCAGGTACCCGATCAGATGCGCCGCCTGCTCCCGATGGATATAATGACGCACCGGACGAATGTCGACCATGACCCCCGGCAGATCGAATTTGTGGACTTCCACGGCGGCCAGAGCATCACGCCCGATATCTGTTCTCAATTTGACGGGACGGTAGTACGACAGGCCGCCGTCAGCGGGAAGGGCCTCTTTGATGGCCGCCGGCCGCACCGCAAGATAGCCGGCCAATTTGTGGATGGTTCGGTCCAGCGGTTTGGCGTCTTTGGCGATGATGCTCAGATCAAAGGAGGGGCGGTTGTCCACCAGCAATTTCCCGTTGCGGTCGAAAATCAATCCCCGCGGCGCATCGACGCTCTGGAGCCGAATGCTGTTATTTTCCGAAAGCGCCCGATATTCTTCACCCCTGATCACCTGCAGGTAGAAAATCCGCACGAATAGAATAGCAAACGCGGCAATCACACAGAGCATCATCATGGTGATCCGCTGGTTGAACCAATCGTTGTCAACGGTGTGAAGGTATTTTTTCAAAGCCAACGATCCTGATCACGCGTAACCGTTTTTCAAGCGCTCCCCCCATTTGGCCAGACTTATATCGACCGTCCTGAATAAGTACAGCAGCAACGGACCGGTCACGACGGCCCACCCCATTTGGGTGGCGAGAGACCGCAGCACACCGGACGGCAGTCCGGCATTGGGGTCCAGCAGGCCGATGGTGCCGATGAACACACTGTTTTCAAGAACCACCCCGCACAGAACCAGCAGCGGCAGCACCAAAAGATTATGCATGGGGACGATCTGCCGCAGACCCATCGCCAGCATGAAGCTCCAGAAATAGGAGGTGGTGTAAGTACCGAAAGGTCCGCCCGACACCGCGTCCATTACGATGCCGAAAATTAGAATCAAGGGAACCCCCCCGCGGGCCGAGCGGAAAAAGCCCAGATAAACGACCGGCAGAATGGTCATATCGTAAAAACGGTCGAAGAGGCCGCAGGAAGGCATCCAGGTTGTCTGAAACACAACAAAAGCAACGAATATCAGCGTAAAAAAAATATAACTCATTGTTATTCGAAGTTTTTTTTCGGTTCCGGTCTTTCCAAAACGATCAACACCTCCTCCAGTGTTTCAAAGTGCACAAACGGCGTTACCAGCACCTCCTGAAAAATGCCGGAATTCGGTTTTTCAACCCGGGCGACCTCCCCGATGCGCAGCCTCTTGGGAAAGACGCCGTCCAGTCCGGAGGAGATGACGATGTCCCCCTTGCGGACATCGTGTTTCCGCAGTACGTATTTCAACACCAGCGCGCCCGAAGGATCACCCTTGACAATCCCTCGGGCCCGGGTGCGCTGAAGGATGGCATCCACCGCGCTGTTCTGGTCGATGATCAGCAGCACTTTGGCGTAGTGGCCGGATACGTCCGTCACCAGCCCGGCGACTCCCTCCGGCATCACCACCGGCATGCCCCTTTGAAGACCTTCCTGGCTGCCCTTGTTGATCATGATGGTCTTGAACCAGGGGGACGGGTCTTTGGCGATCACCTCGGCGGCGACCACCGGCTCCGCCAGGTCCTCGCTGAAACCCAGAAATCTCTGCAGCCGCTTGTGAGACAATTCCATCTCCTTGAGACGGTTGTTTTTTTCCTTTTCAAGCTGCAGCGATTTTAAGAGACGGTCGTTTTCCTTGGCGGCCGATACGAGATAAAAATAATGCCGCCAGATGTCCTTGGCGAATCGGATGGTATGAGAAACCGCTTCCTGGAAAGGTGAAACCAGATAAATAACCGTTCTGCCGATACCGGTGATAGGAGCGTTTGGTCGACTGTTTATCGACAGAACGATCACATTGACGGCCACCAGAACGATCGTACCGACAATCAACACCAGCTTTTTTGAGAACATGAACCTACGTTATTATCACCTGTTTGAGGATTTCAATGCTGTCGAGCGCCCTGCCGGATCCGAGCGCTACTGTGGAAAGGGGATCTTCCGTAACGGTGATGGGGAGGCCGCTCTCTTCCCTCAACAGCTTGTCCAGGTTTTTCAAAAGCGCTCCGCCGCCGGTCAGGACAATGCCGCTGTCGACGATGTCGGCCGCCAGTTCCGGCGGCGTCTGCTCCAGGGCGATTTTAACCGTCTCGACAATGGCATCGATCTGTTCGGAAATCGCCACGCGGATTTCCTCGGAATCGATGGCCAGGATTTTGGGAATGCCCGACACCAAATCCCGGCCCTTGACTTCAATGGTCGAAATGTCTTCTGAATCGGGATAGGCGTTGCCGATGTTGGTTTTGATGATTTCCGCGGTTCTTTCACCGATCAGAAGGTTGTACTTGCGCTTGATGTACTGGATGATGGCTTCGTCCATTTTGTCGCCGGCCACGCGGATGGAGCGGCTGTAAACGATGCCGGCCAGGGAAATGACGGCCACTTCCGTGGTCCCGCCGCCGATGTCCACCACCATGTTGCAGGTCGGTTCGGTGATCGGCAGGTCGGCGCCGATGGCGGCGGCCATCGGCTCCTCAATCAGAAAGACTTCCCGCGCCCCGGCCGATTCGGCCGATTCACGCACCGCCCGCTTTTCCACCTGCGTGATGCCGGAAGGGACGGCCACGATAATCCGCGGGCGGACAAAAGTGCGCCGGTTGTGCACCTTGTGGATAAAATGCCGCAGCATGGCTTCGGTCACTTCGAAATCCGCAATGACGCCGTCCCGCATGGGACGGATGGCCACGATGTTCCCCGGCGTTCGGCCGAGCATGTTCTTGGCCTCGAGGCCAACGGCCAGCACGCGGTTTTTATTGGATCGCGCATCGGTTCGAACGGCCACGACCGACGGCTCGCTCAGCACGATGCCCTTGCCTTTGACGTACACCAGCGTGTTGGCCGTGCCCAGATCAATGGCCAGGTCGCTGGAAAAAACCCCCAGTATCTTGTCGAAAAAAATATTCATAAGCTTTCATTCCATGTTCGGACGAGGCTGATGCGCAGCGGCGTGAGTCCGGCGTCATTTTGCTCTTTACATTTGTAATTGGATCAACCTATGTGATGATTCATTTTTTTTCAAGCACAAAATCGCTGCATAATGCTGTCGTGCAAAACCGGTCGAAAATGCCGGATTGCATCGTTGTCCCGGCCGAAGTGAATGCGGTTGGTCAGCAGAACAACGATGACGCCGCGCGCGAGATCCATCCAGACGGAAGTGCCGGTGAAGCCCAGATGCCCCACTGTCCGCGATGAAAAAAAACGCCCGCTGCTGGAAGCCTCCGTCGACGGCGTGTCGAATCCCAGGGCACGGCCGGCACCCGGCGGCACCCTCAGAAAACGCCCGACGGTCTGTGGATTGAACACATCGGCTTGTTCCTTTTTGTAGGCCGCCAGAAGCGCGGCCAACAGCCGGTGAACGCCGGCGGCGTCGCCGAACAGCCCGGCATGGCCCTCAACACCGCCCACGGCGTATGCGTTTTCGTCGTGAACCACCCCGCGAATCACTGTGTGGCGCCAGGGGCATTTTTCAGTGGCGGCCGGATTCTCAAGCGGCACGTGGGCTTCGACATCCACATAAAACAGGCGGCGGATGCCGAGCGGCTCAAAAACCGCTTCGTCAACGTACCGGTCCAGCCGCAGACCCGTGCGTGTTTCCACGACCCAGCGCAGGATCATAAAGCCGATGTCGCTGTAGACCGTTTGCCGGCCGACCGGACCGGCCAGCGGCTCCGTTGTCAGACGGCGGTTTAAATCCTTTTTGCGCGCAGCGGGATTGTCCCCTTTCAGCCCTTGGAAGTACGGCCGGTAGGCCGGCAGTCCGGAGCGGTGGCGCAGCAATTGTTCCAGGGTAATCGCCGCTTTGGATGGTTGGTCAAAGGGCGGCAGGATCGATGCCAGGGGCTGATCAAGCGACAAAGCGCCCGCCTGAACCAGCTTTATCAGCGCCGGGGTCGTTGCCAGTACTTTCGTCAACGATGCCAGATCAAAGCAGGTTTGCGGCGTCACCGGCACTCCGGTCGTACAATCGGTCACCCCGTAGGCCCTTTCGAAAAGTACATCCAACCCCCGGGCCACCCGCAGCACGGCGCCGGGGAACACCTTTTCGGCGATCCCCTGCCGCATCAGCCGATGCGCGGCGGCGAACGACGCGGGGACGGGGTCGGTCTTCACGGTGGGCCGGCCTTAAAAAACCGTTCGCAATCCAGCGTTTTAGCGGCCGTGTCCAGCATGACGGTCTTTCCCAGAGGCAGGGTGATGTTGCGTCGGCCGTGTCCCACATCCAGGCCCGACAGCACGGGTATGTCCAGATCCGCCGTCATGCGGCGGAAAACGGCCTCAATGCACTCCGGCGGGCCGCAATTTTTGAAGTGGCCCAGAACAAGGCCGCTCAGCCCTTCGAAGCAGCCGGCGGTTTTCATTTGAAACAGCATACGGTCAATGCGGTAGGGCGCTTCGCCCACGTCCTCCAGCAGCAGGATGCAGCCGTTGAAATCAGCGGCCCAGACCGTGCCCAGAAGGTGGCACAGCGTGGTCAGATTGCCGCCGGCCAGCATACCGCGGCCCCGTCCGGCACGCAGCACGCGGGCCTCAGGCGCCGACACCCGTATGGGCCCATCGCCGATCACCGCCCGATGCAGGGCCGCGACGGTTTCCGCGTCAGCCGCCGCCAGACTGGTCACCACCGGGCCGTGAAAGGTCACCAGCGCGCAGGATTTGAAAATGGCCGCGTGCAGCGCGGTGATGTCGCTGAAGCCGACAAACACCTTGGGCCGGCGCCGCAGCGCTTCAAAATCGATACGTTCCAGAATGCGCATGGAGCCGTATCCGCCGCGGGCGCAGAAAATGCCTTTGATCTCTGCGTCGGCCAGCAGTGCGTTGAAAACGGCAGCCCGATGGTCGTCCGATCCCGCCAGGTATCCCTCCACCGCATTCAAGCCGCCCGGCAGCCGCACATCGAAGCCCATGGACTCCAGCACGGCCACGCCCCTGTCGAAGCGCTCGCGCTCAAAGGGTCCGGCCGGGGCGGCGATCCCCACGCGGTCCCCGGGCTTCAACAGCGGGGGAAAGGTCGGTGCTGGATGGTTAGCGGCCATTTTTTTTGACAATTTTCTGCAACCGTTTATCAAGGTGCTGCCCGATCCTACACCCGGCGCCGCGCCGTTGTCAATGTCGGCCCCGCCCCGTGCGGCGCCGGCGGTGCAGGCTTTTCTGTACAGTGTATTTTCCTGGTTTTCGGTGCTTGACAAACAAATCGACGGATAGTATTTTACGTTTCGTGTCGGGGCGTAGCGCAGTCTGGAAGCGCACTTGAATGGGGTTCAAGGGGTCGGAGGTTCAAATCCTCTCGCCCCGACCAAAA
>Ga0180434_10005215_pt1 | contig 15445 bp, 11 predicted proteins | sample SS_ome_7_FD_132453 | JGI IMG/M metagenome (GOLD analysis project Ga0180434, IMG submission 132453) | Hypersaline lake sediment archaeal communities from the Salton Sea, California, USA - SS_1_D_2 metaG | ecosystem: Environmental > Aquatic > Non-marine Saline and Alkaline > Hypersaline >...
ATTTCTATCGGGAGGCGGCGACTGATCCTGCCCCTTCAGGCCACGAGTTCGAAAACGCTGCTGGCCCCGAAAGCAACCCGGCTGTTAACCCGTTTCAACCTGTTCACGAGAGAGTCCGAGAGTTCGCGGCCGTTTTTTCGGCAAACGAGAGCAACCGTCATGGTTGCTTTCGGGCCCCGGAATCTCGCCTGCGGAATAGAGAGCGCCGGGGTAGGTGGCGGGAACGCCGTAACCCTTTGCCAGCAACGGGATATGAAAACGCCCGGCCAGTTGCCTGACCGGGCGTTTCCGTTAACTTGAACCGACGGCAAATTCCGTCGGATTGATTTTGGCTCGGCGAAAGCAACCCTCTTCGTGAACATTCTACGAATCGCACACACCGTGCGAACTACGCAATCTCTAGCAGTTCTGTTAACACGACATCCACATACGCTTTGACTTGCTGCACCTCTTGCTTCGTGGTGCCGACATGGGTTGACAGTGACGAACGATTGTACACTGACCGTGCCAGGGCACCTACCATCTCCTCCACGAGTGAGGTACTGTTCTCCGCTGGTGCAGTCTGCGACTTGCCCTTGCCACGAGAGGCTAGGATGAATCGCACTTTCTGCTTCATCGTTGGCTTCTTCTGGTCTGCTTCCAGCTTGAACCCAGGCTGTGCAGTCACATCTTTGTCAGAGGCCAGGTGATCCAGGACCTCACGCAGTGCTTCTCGCAGCTCCGCTGCGGCCCCTCGGTAACTGCGGCGAGAAACACTGCGGAGATCAAAGCAGGCTTGCTCGTAAGATAGCCCGGCGGAAGGAACCAAACCGGCAAGCGTGGACACGATCCTTGCTTCCTTTCCATCTAGTCCGCCTGGATTCGATTGCCGCGATGCAGGCGAGGCAGTCAGCAAGGCAAGTTCGATCCCGTTCAGTTCTTGTTCGATGAGCTTGAGCAAGCGGAGGTAATTGGTCTTGAGTGATGCCCTCTGCGCAATAGACAGAAGTTCCTGCATCCACTTGTCAAGACCAGCCATGCTCTCGTCATCAAGGCCATGGGCAGCAAATGAACTGCGAGCTTGGCCGAAGAAACTATTTACAAGTTCCTTGGATGCATTCTTGATGGATGTTGCCCGCACCTGTTTGGCTCGCGCACGCGACAACAGGTTCTTTACCTGCTTGACTTGGTACCGTAGCGTCGCAACTTCGCCATTGGCGTCTTGAGCAGCCATCCGTCGTCGCCCCTATTTCTTGGCCTGTTTCTTAGCCTTCTTGGTGACGGACTTCTTTGCCTTCTTGCGTGGCTTTGGCCCATCGTTGTCACCAGACTTGGGCAACCCGTGAGCAACGAGATTGTGGCCGACGGGGTTGAGTTTGAATCCGCCTTCCTCTCCCGTTTCAAAATAACCCGCAGCTCGTGCATTGTTCAATGTGGCGCGGGGTCGTTTGGGAAGAGGATGCCCCGCCTGTTTGAAGTACTCCGATATATCGTTGGGCGTGATCGTATCCTTGCGGCTTTCCGACGGTGCGAGTTCAGCCAAGTAGTACGCCACGATTGCGGCCATCTGCATGTCGGTCTTGGGCTGCTTCTCATTCCGGAAGGTTCGAATGTCAACGACTCTGGGCGGAGAGATCTTAGGTGATTGGATTCCAGCGTTCGACGACTCGGCGTTGCCCGAAGACGAATCATTGGGGGGTGTTGCCGCGCCGGCCGAAATACCCAAGTGCTGTGTTGCGTATTGAAGAATGCGAAGCCTTGCATCTGCCTCAAACGGCTCCAAAGAACTGGTTATGGCCCTGATTGCCGCCAGTTCCTTCTCGATTGAAGTAGCATCTGCCATAGCCGTTCTCCTGTTAACCGCACCTTGGCCGGGTCGCCGAGAGTCTCTGCTGCGTCGGTACTCCAGACTCTACGTCCTGTGAACTGGCTGATCGGCGAGAGAGGTCGAACAACGGCCTGCTCAACGAATCGGCCGGGTCACAACGTTTGGTCGTGTCGAACGTTGCGGTTCGAAGAGGGTTCGACGCGGCCCCGAAATAAAAACGCCGCAAGCCGTTTTTTTACAACGTCTTACGGCTTGAACTCCCCGAGTAGGACTCGAACCTACAACCTAGCGGTTAACAGCCGCTCGCTCTACCAATTGAGCTATCGGGGACTATTTGGTTTTGACGGCTAGCATTTTGTTGCCGGCGGTAAGCCGGTTTTGGCACTTGCTGGGCCGTTGGGCTAACCGTTCGTCGAACGGTTGATGGCCACTCGACGGCATGGAGATAGTGTACCTGGTTCAGGCAGATAGTCAACACGGCTTGCGCGAGCCGGCCACATGCGAAGAAGCCAGCCCCCCCAAGCCCGGTGATCGCCCCCCCCCCGAAATAGAGTTCCAAGTAAAATCAGCCCCAACCGATGTAACATGGCAACGTTCGGACACATCGTGGTCCTGCCCTGCTTTATCCTTGGACGCGACCATCATAAACTGGGAACCAGTATTTGCCCTGGGAGATATCCCAGACGCAGCCCTCAACAAACAAGCAACAGAGGGGTTTTGTGGTACTCTACGATCAACATCTGCATACGTGGTACTCGGGGGACTGCGACGTCGACCCAGCCGACAACGTCCGGCAAGCCATCGATCGCGGCTTGGCGGGACTGACCTTCACCGATCACTTCGATCCCCACCCGGACGAATGGCCCTTGTGCCGATACGACTACGATGCCATCGCTCGCACCGTGGAAGACCTTCGCGGGCGCTTCGGTCACCAAATCTTCATCGGACACGGCATCGAAGTGTGCTATCAGCCCGACCAGATGGGCTGGGTGCTCGACTACCTCGACGCGCGACGATTTGACGTCGTGTTGCTGAGTTCGCACTACATGGGGAAGCGGGCGTTGCACATTCGCGACCACTGGGATGGCCTCGACACGCAATCAGCAACACGAGCTTACCTTGAGACGGTCTTGAAGGCGGCCCGGTTCATGGCCGACTTGCGAGCACAGGGATGCCGGCCTTTTGACGTTCTCGGCCACCTGGATCTCGTCAAACGTTATACGCAACGCTACTTCAGCACGTTTGATGTCCACTCCCACGCGGATCTGGTGAACCAGATCCTTCTGACATGTATCGAGGCAGACATCACACCCGAACTCAACTTGAGTACACTACGGCAAGACTTGCCGGACCCGACGCCCGCCAGCTGGGCTGTCCGACGGTATGCCGAGCTCGGTGGCAAAGCGATGAGTCTCGGTAGCGACGCGCACCATCCCAACCAAGTCGGTGCCGGGTTTCCTGAGGCTGCTGCCATGCTCAAACGCGAGGGAATTCAACAGTTGGCGATCTTTAAAAACCGTCAACGGTACGATGTGCCACTATGAGTGGCGATGCGGTCGCGAGGATGAAATGAGCAACCACCGAAAATCTTCGATGAACAAAGCCCTACACGCCTTCTTAGACTCGTCTAACTTTCGCGCCGTCAACCTTCGCCTATACCTCTGTATCCTCACCATCGGCACCCTCTCTGCCTACGCGGACAACCTGCAACGGATAACGCCGCCGACAACCAACCTCCGCCTCGGACCACCCCCGCCCACCATTGACCCGCCCTACCAAACGTTTCTTCTCCGATTGGCTAGGCGAACCTTCGTCCAACGTCTCCGGAACGATCGATCGTACGAACTCGAATATGTACCATTGGACTTGCAGGGGACCCATTGTCGGGTATCGGTGGCGCTCCGCGCCCACGGCGAAATTCTCGGCACCGCTGACGCCGAAACGGGGCCAGTAGCTCAGGCATGCCAACAAGCAGCTGAGGCAGCCTTGATCGCAGCCCAGAAAACAAGATCGATCTCCTTGAAGGATATGGCTGATTCGACCCTCGAAGTCGAGCTCATCGGTCCCCGTGAATATGTGGGTGAAGGTGACCAAAGTCCGGTGCTTCTCGCACAGCACTATGAACCCGCCATTCACGGCATCGCGGTACACGTCAACGGTAAGGAGGTCCTTGTCCGGCCCTCCCAACTGATTTCCCGGGCAACCCTATGCGAAGTCAATGGCAGTTGGGATCACCGATGTAACCGCTATGAAGTTGCCATCGAGAATTTCCAGGAAAAGCTGGGCTCCCGTCGAAAATCCGACGACGGCAAGCCAAGAAACATCGAGTTTCTCCGATTCAGAACGACGCACTTATATGAGCCGGAACCCGGCGCACAGGCCATCGAACTCATCGGTGGCATGCGTATTGTCCAGTCAGAAGAGGTCACACAAATGTCTCTCCTGGCAGCAGCAGACAACTTGGCAAACCATATCCGATCGCGACAAGAATCGGATGGTTTCTTCGCCTATGAGTTTCTGCCGGGACGCAATATGTATTGGCCGAAAGGTCAAAACTGGGTACGACAAGCCGGTACAACGTGGGTCATGGCGGTACATGCTCGCAACCGAAATGATGCCGCATCAAACGAGGTACTTCAGCGAACGCTTCAAGCATTTTCCAAAATGGCCACCCCATTCCCCGACAATGACCGGGCCGCCTACATCGCGACACCTGACGGCAAAAATCAGCTCGGCGCGACGGCATTGATCTGCCTTGCCATGATCGACGCCCCCAATCGGGATGAGTATGAGGATCTACGCATCGCGCTGCTGAATGGCCTCGCGAGCATGCAGCAAGACAACGGTAGCTTTCGAACGCACTTTCCGCCGTCCACCTCAACAGGGAGCCAAGATTATTCTCCTGGCGAAGCGCTATTGGCCATCGCGAAACACTATGCCCTCACGAGAGATGGGCGATGGCGACAGATCTGCGAAAAAGCGCTACCCTTCTACATCGCCTACTTCAGAAAACACAAGCCGCCAGCGTTCATACCTTGGCAAGCGCAAGCCTACGGGCAACTGGCTCGTACAACACGTTTGCAGCGCTATGCGAATTTCGTCTTCGAAATGACTGACCTTCTCGTCGAGACCCAAATGAAAAAAACCGATGCCATCCTGCCAATTTATCAAGGCGCGTTTGATGTCTACCATGCGGGTCGTGCCGGCATTACGACGGCAGTCTACCTCGAAGGCTGCGTTGATGCAGCTCGCACCGCCATAGCCATGAACGATCAGGCTCGGGCAAAAAGATACCTCAAAGCATCGCAAAAAGCCGCCCGTTTTGTTATGCAATTGCGATTCCGACCCGAAGAGTGCTATTACGTACAATCCCCCGAAAAAGTCCTCGGCGGGGTGCGCAACTCACCATCGGACCCCACGCTACGGATTGACCACACGCAACACGCTCTTGCCGCCCTGCTCGGCACCGCTGGACTGCTTTCGACGCCAAAACCGCCCGCTCAGAATTAGTTGTTCCTGGTAAAACCGCCTCGCCAGATAGTATAACCTTCTCCGGGCAGGATACAGTGTTTGTATCCGTGCGTCGTCGGGATCACCTCACTCGCAAAAGCACAAGGTCATGGATGATTACGAGTGTATGTGGGACTGAACGTTCATAAGGAAACGATCGCCGTTGCGATTGCGAACAGGGGGCGACGCTGATGATGGTGTTCAAGTTAACGCAATGTGCTGAGCAACACTGGCAAGCCCTCAATGGCGCTTTGCTGCTCCATGACGTGATACGAGATGTTCAGTTCGTGGACGGACTCAGAAAGGACGCCGCCTGATCAATCGCCGATCCACAACATTTGACAATATCTCATCCCGCCGACACCCCAAGCGCTCCCAGGATGATTTGCACCGCCGCTGTGCCCAAACCGGTGCCCAGCGCACCGAGTCCGCCAGCAAGGCCTGCGGTTACGCCGGTATACCAGGAATCAGTCAAGTTACCGTTGATGCTTAGGCAACCGGTTGCCCCAAGCGCACATACGGAAAAAAACGCCATCGCTAACCTGTTTACAAAACGCATACGACTTCTCCTTACCTTTATCAATATGCTGCAACTCGTTACGCCTGTCACGGGTCTCAACGAATTGTCTGCTCCAAACCACACCGATTAATCTTACGACACGCTCACACCGCGCTATTCTTCGCCGTTTCGCTCATCCGTTTCCGCACCATCAGAACCGCACAACCACCTGTGCATACACCGAGCTGCGGACTTCCGCGACTCCATTACTAATGAAGCCATCCGGACCGTATTCAGGATGACGGTTGTCCAACAGGTTTTGCCCGACAAGGCTCAGCTCGAGGTAGTCTGTCGGCCGCCAGGTAAAGCCCGTATCGAGGCGCGTGTAACTAGGAATTCCTGAGGCCGGAAGGTTGTCATAGTAATAGAGCGAGGTATTGAATTCCAGATCTTTGGTTATGTCCAAGTACGAGTGAAAGGCGAACTGGTTCGTCGGCGTAAGTCCACGTACGGTGTCGACCGCGCCGTTCATGTGCTGATAAATATCAAACCACGAGTAGTTCGCGGATAGCTTCCACCCGTCCGTTACTTGCCAGTTTACTGCAACCTCAATCCCGTGCGATTCGAGGACCCCACGATCGTCGGCGACCAAGAAGATCTGGTTGCGTGGCACCAGCCCTAAGTAGTTTTCATAGCGATTGAAGAACGTCGAGATGTCAAGCGTAACACGCGGGTTCTGAGGGCTGGACCGAAAACGATAACCCAGTTCATAGGAGATGAGTTCTTCTGCGGGTATGCTGTCGTCGCCGAGGATTCGCACCGTAGTAAACGGCGCGACGGCAGCCACGTTCAGATCAATGTAATACTGAGAAAAAGCCGGCACCCGAACGGCCCGCGAGATGCCGGCCCAAAACATATGGTTCTCGTGTGGCGTCCAGGCAAGCTTGAGGTTGGGCTGAATCTCGAACCCCGTGAAATCGTTGTGTTCGGCTTTGGTTCCCAGAATCAAATCAAGCTTATCCGGGATGAGCGTGAATGTGCCCTGAACGAATCCGCTGAAAGTGTTCGCACACATCTTGGTGACCGTGGAGCGCGCCAAGTCTCCATTCGCAATATCGATGCCATTCGCACGATAGCCGAGCCCCCAGATGACTGATAGCCAATCGGTGGCGACAAAATTATGTTGCCAGTCCAGGTCGACGATGTCCGATCGCTGCACGCTGTCGTCGGGCCACTCGACGTTCATGCGATCATAATAGAGCTTCAACTGCGAGTGGGAGGTGTCGGAAAACGTGTGGTCCCATCGCCCCAGGATGTTTCCGCCGCTGTACCTGTCGTTTGAGTTCAGGTCGAGGTCCCGCACAAGCACCGTGTCAAAATCTTTGACGCTCGAGCCTGCGGGAGTACAGAATACATCACCTTGTAGCGTGAATGTGTCCTTTTCAAATCCTTCCCAGTCGATGCGGAATCCACTTTGCGTGGAGCGAAAATCGTCGCTGTAGGGACGATTATACGTTGCGAAGTCGTCGTGTTGTCTGTGCTTGGCGTAGACCCGGAAGTACGTTTCTTCGTCCAGTTCGCCACCATATCGAATCGAGTCGTCAGCGAGCCAGTCGCTGCCGAACACGCCGGAAATCAATCCACCCTGTGTATCCTTGGCTTTCTTCGTGATGATGTTGACAATACCGTTGACCGCATTGGCGCCCCACAGGCTAGCGCCAGGACCTCGGAGCACCTCGATTCGATCGATGTCCTCCTGAACCAGGTCGGGTATGATCCAGTAGGTGCCGCCCAAAATCGTGTTGTAGACATTTCGGCCATCGATCTGGACGAGTTGATAATAGTTAAGTCGCCCAGAGAAACCGCGAGCACCGATGGCCCATCGGTTCGCATCCATTCGCGCGACGTGTAGGCCGGGGACCAGACGCAGAATTTCCGGCAGCGTGCGCAGCCCACTGCGCCGGATTTCCTCATTCGTGATGACCGTCAGTGCAGCAGGTATGTCAAACAGCTTCTGGTTCTGATCCTCACTGCGACCTGACATGACCACCATGTCCATGACATTCACGACATCCATACTGAGCAGGTCGATATCTTCGTCGGAAATGTATTCCTCCTCCTCTGAAGTCACGTCCAAGGACGGTTCTCCGTCAGGTGTTACCTGCTCTTCCGTAGTCGCTACCGGTTCATCGCTTCCGTCACTCTGTGCAACAGCGACAGAAGCAACAACGAAAACAAATATAAAGATAACACCGTAGGGGCTAGCGATTCTGGAAGGATTTTGCTTCGTTAGATTCCGAAATGGTTTAATTATTCTGCGATCTTCCATGATCGTACTCAGGAAAATTGAATTGCGTAATCTCTCAAAAGTGCTTATAGAGGCATAAAACTAGCCCAACTTATACGCCTCAGAGATTTCACGAGACTGCTTCATACACTACAACCACCGTCTAGGTCAAGCAATTTTCGAGTTTTTCAGTAATTTCGTGGATAGGTTCTTGGCTCCGTGAGCCCTTCCTGGACCTGCTTTTGAATTTCGTTTGGAAGACACAACAAGTGTGTCGTGCCGTCGGCTTCTCTGAGTAGGGCCGGATCGAGACGCCAAGACGCTCCTGCAATTCTTCAGGATGCTGGGCCGGCAACGGACAGCCGCTATCCCGTTCATCTGTAGCGGCATGGGGCGACCGTACTTGAAGGTCATTGCCAAGAAGACATTTTCCAGAAACATCGTGGAGGGTCTCAACTACAAAATCAAACTGACCCTCAGAGAAGCTTACGGCTACAGAACCCCTCAAGTAGCCGAAATCGCCCTATATCACACACTTGCGCAACTCCCAGAGCCCGAACTCACCCACGAATTCTTCTGAAGCAGGCACTTTTAGGAGACGACGAATTGAAATCAAGAAATAGCACGTATACGCGACTCTGTGCGTGCAAATCCTCAAAAGATCACAACATCCGTGGTTTATCAAAACGCCACAGTCCAGCCTTACCGGCAGCCTCATAAGCCAACTTGAGCTCCTCGTGACTCGGTCGACGATTGATCTCAGGATATCTTAAGACACCCGCGACTCATGCGCATTCAAGGAAAAAGCGAACCTGCAAACGAGCGGTCAACCGACCCCGTATTAGCACCCGCTCCTGACTCGGATCCGTCAGAACCTTCCGCAGACCGTGTGGCCGCCTGCACACGAGCTAGCAGCGCACCGGCCACACGCTTCACCCATTCATCCGGGTCAGCATCAGCAGCCTTCTTCAGGACCCCCTGAAACTTGTCACGATACTGATCAGCAAACATGCGCATCGCAAGCCCGCGCACCAACCAATGCTGATCACTCAACAATCGCGTGGCCGCCTGCGTCGCGTCTTTGTCCAGTAAGAACCATCGCATACACTCAGCCACACGGGCACGAACCTGCCAATCGCGGTCTGCGACGCGGGCAATCACGGCTTTTTGCACTGCTTTCGCATCGATCGGGTCCACAATGTAGTCCAACCTCTTTGCGGCTAAATGCTGGTGCTCTGCCAACAACATCGCCAGTTGTTCCGTTGCAACAATCCGGTCCACTACGTTGCCAGCTTGCGAACGTTGCATCAAGACACCCAATTGGTCTGAACCTATTTCAAGGGCTACACGGCGAAACCGAAGCGGTTCGACAGCGATGCCACCCACGGCTGGTGCCCACATCTCGTGGCCATCAGCCGTCATCTGCCCGATAGGCGAAAGAACCGCCACGAGTTCCACATCGTGAGTAACCCTCGGCGTGCCAATCATCGCGGAGCGAATCGGTCCCAGGTCGATCGCCTGCGTCACCTCGATCGACTGGCTCGGCGCCAATTGCATAGCCCGATTCAACGAGATCCTGATAATCGCTCCAGACGAACGCGACCGATCGCCCCTCGTGTCCACAGACGCCAACACTTCAGGCGTAACCATCATCTCTTGCCCCAGTGTGATGGGGAAAGAACCGGTATTCGTGAGCTGGACCGTGCATCGCCAAGGCTCACCTGGAAGTAATGTCTCCTGCGCAATTCGCAAACGAACGGACAAGAACTGACTTGGTGCAAGCGGATACTCCAAGATCTCCCATGGAAACGCATCGAGGAGAGGTCGAACCTCGGCAGGTGCGGCTTGGCCGGTCGGCATGGCCACTTGCCACTTCGATACGAGCCGAGTTATTGCCTCATGTTCCTCGATACCCGCCGGTTGGGTGGCGACTGCACGTAACTGCTTAACACCCCGCTCAGTGTCCTGCCCAGCATACAAGACCTGCGCCAACTCGATAGCCGCCCATACATCCGTTTCAACCACAGGCATGAGGACTTCCTTCGCCTCATCCAACCGTCCCAGCTGGCGTAGGGCCGACCCTAACGCACGACATGCAACGACCAGCTCCGGCCTATCCGCGATCGCGGACCTGGCCAGCTTCTCAGCCTGTGCGGGACGAGGATCGTAGCGTGAAAAAAACCAAGCCAACTCGGCAACGACAGCGGGGTCAAGCTCACTTCCCGTCGCAAGAATCGCTTTCGCGTCTTCCTCCGCTTTGGCGATCTGCTCGCGGGCTACCTCGGGCTTGCCACATTGCCTCGCCAATCGTGTCAACACCAGGTGCTCGTTGATCGTCTCCGGCGGCAACAGTTCATAAAGACGCATCGCGTGACGATAACACCGCGTCGCTAGCTCCTTCATGCCCCATTGGAAAAGGCGGTCCCCAATGCCGATGGCTAATGGCAAATTTCCCGGGTTGGCCTTCAACGCGATCAGATCGCGTTTGAGTCTGCTGACGCGATCCGACAACCGATCTTGAAACTTGTCAATGAGCACACGTGCAGCAAAATTGAATTCGTATGCACTTACTGCCGCTTCTGCCTCTTTGAGGGCTTCCGCACGCTCACCACGGTTCCAATGAAACTCCGCAAGCCTGCGATGTAGGTCGCTGGACACAGGTCCCGGTAAAGCAGAACGCTCGAGCATGGTCCGACACTGCTTCGCCCTTGCCTCCGCCGTTTGAAGCGAATCAACCGACAACGCCACCCATTGCAGATACGCCGTAACGTCATCCGGCCGCAAACGAACATACGCAGCCAGCACATTCTGCGCCTCTTCTGCACGTCCCAATGCCGTCAACATGTCGAACTGCCAAAGATAAGGATCGGCCAGATCCGCATCGAGTCGGCTGGCTGCTTGCATCAAAAGCAACGTGATCTCAGCATCGGCATCCGTCAGAGACGCCTGTGGTGTCAATGGGTAATCCCGCCCCAAATATTCACACCATTCAGCCATCGAAAGCGAACCTGCTATGACCTTTGAAGGTAATGCGAGCGCCACCGACAGCAGCAGAATCTCATAGCGCATCTGCAACTCCTTGTCTCCACATCCAGACACGTCCAAGCTAAACAACACCGAGCAAACAGGCGTCCGTCCGCCCCATGAATGGGAACGACGTACTCATCATACCCTTCTGCCGCTCGGGACGACACCGACGAGCCACCCGCTTACTGTTCTGTTCTTATCGGTGAAATAGAGATGTGCCGTCAACCGGGATGCGTCGCAAGCCGCTTCTGCTCGCTTTCAAATGATTTGCGACGATTTCAGCCACGCGTCTGTGAAGGTAATAGATTCTTACGGCGGAAAATGCGTGCTTTTTGCGCGCATGTCACCGACGCCCTTGCTAAACAGCGCTGAGATAAACGGCTTTTTGGAAATTCAACGTTTGGTTTTCGCCTTGCCCGAAACAGCCGGCTTGACCTTACTTCTGGACGTAACCGGCACCTTGTCCTCGACGGTCACCTTTTCTTTCCCTTTCGATCGCCCCTCGTCGGCAAGGCCACCAGGCGCTGATAAACGCTTGGCTAAGACCTTCTGGCGAATCTCTTTAAACAGGTCGGGATTGTCCTGCAGAAACTGCTTGGCGTTCTCGCGCCCTTGCCCAAGCCGAACCTCGCCGTAGCTAAACCACGCACCGGTCTTGTCAGCAATTCCATCCTCAATGGCCAAGTCGATCAAGTCACCTTCGCTGCTGATCCCCCCCTGATGAAACATGATATCGAACTCCGCCACCTTGAACGGTGCCGACACCTTGTTCTTGACGACTTTGACACGTACGTGATTGCCTACCGCCCGGTCCCCTTCCTTGATCGTCGTGACACGACGAATGTCGAGACGAATGGAACTATAAAACTTCAACGCACGTCCACCCGGCGTCGTCTCGGGGTTACCAAACATCACCCCGATCTTCTCACGAATCTGATTAATGAAAACCACCACACACTTGGACTTAGCAATGATACCGGTTAGCTTTCGAAGTGATTGACTCATAAGCCGAGCCTGCAGGCCGACGTGCGCTTGCCCCATCTCACCTTCCAGTTCCGCCTTGGGCACCAGCGCCGCTACCGAGTCAATGATAATGCAATCCACCGCATTGGATCGCACAAGCATCTCGACGATCTCCAAAGCTTGCTCGCCGGTATCGGGCTGACTGACGAGGAGTTCCTCGAGCTTGACGCCGCAGCGCTTCGCCCACGTCGGATCGAGCGCATGCTCCGCATCCACGATGGCCGCAACGCCCCCTTTCTTCTGAGCCGCAGCAGCCACATGCAACGCGAGTGTGGTTTTGCCACCGGACTCCGGGCCGAACAACTCCACGATTCGACCGCGTGGAATGCCGTAACCACCTAAAGCCAAATCCAGCGACAGCGCGCCCGTGCTCAAACCGTCGGTCACGGTGGTGTGCTCACCATCGAGCTTCATGATTGCGCCCTTACCGAAGCTCTTTTCAATCTGCGAAAGAGCCCGATCTAGCGCCTGACTACGGTCTGTTGTGGTCTTCTGGCTCATGTCCATTCTTCCTGAAAAAGAAGCTACGATTAACTCCACTCACCCCACGCGATCACCAGTATACCGATCCACCGATGTTTGGCAACTGTTCGGTTATGGCTTTTTCGATGTCGGACTTCCTGAGGACCATAAGCCTCCCATTCACAAAGTCTTACAGTGAAAACCCCAAACAGCACGAACCTTCCCATATAATCTATTCCCTACAAGCGGCTACATGCCGCCCAAGGGCCCGCTGTGCAACCGATTCTCAGCCCTTACAATGATGTGATAGTCACACGAAGTCCCAAAAACCTGGGGAATCATTCGCTACGAAAGCTTTCCCGATTCCTTTGCCAAGAAATGACCGTAGCGAGAAAAAGGAGAATTGGCGATATGCCTGACCCATCCCGTAAACGCTTCTTTGTATACTCAACGCTTCATGATGGGGTCAACGCCCAATGGCTCCTAATACCTCTTTTGGTCGCCTTCGCCTGCCCCACCAACCAAGCGGCCGAAAAGAAGATTTTTCAGGCAGGTGCCTGTGCGATTGATACAACACCACAGACGTTTCCGGTCATCCTCAACGGAGGTTTCGGAGGGCGTACCGCTGACCAAGCTCATGACCCGCTCCACGCACGATGCCTCGTACTCGATGACGGGGTAACGCGCGTCGCCATCGTCGTCGTCGATATTTGCATGATGTCGCGTGAATTCTTAGATGAAACAAAAGAATTGGCTCATAAGGCCACCGGCATCCCCGTCGATCGCATGATGATTTCAGCCACACACACGCACGCGGGACCGGCGGTCATGAATTGCCTCTTGAGCGGCGTCGATGAAACGTATCGAAAGTTCTTACCGAGGCAAATTGCTAAGGGAATTGAGTTGGCGGTCAAGAACCTCGCGCCGGCAACAATGGGCTGGACAGTCACAGCGGAACCCAACCGTACCTTTTGCCGACGTTGGATCGTGCGACCCGACAAACTGCTCGTCAATCCATTTGGCGACCGTGTAGACCGCGCGATGCTGCATCCCCAATGGCAAAACCCAGACTGCTTAGGCCCATCTGGACCGGTGGACCCTAGCATCTCAATCTTGTCCGTGCAGTCGCCTGGCGGTCGCCCGATCGCCGTCCTCACCAACTATTCGATGCATTACGCCCATGTCGGGGCGATGCCCGTGTCCGCTGATTACTTCGGACGGTTCGGAAACAAGCTTGCCCAACGAATCGACGCGGAAAACGTCGATCCGCCCTTCGTAGGTATCATGTCGCAAGGCACCAGTGGCGACCTACAGAATTTCGACTTCAGCAAACCCGAACCCGCCCAGCGTGAACACATCGATTCGTTTGCCAACGGCATCGCACAGATCGTATCCAAAGCGTACGAGACGATTGAGTATCACGACTGGGCTCCCGTCATCATGCGTGAGAAGAAGCTGACGCTGGGAATTCGTAAACCCAATAAGGAACGACTGGCCAAAGCAAAAAACACCCTGGCGCTCTCAAAAATGAAAGGCCGAACAAGACCGCGAGGCCTGGAAGAGGTCTACGCTCACGAACAAATACTCTTGGCCCAAATGCCGCCGACCCGCGAACTCAAACTCCAGGCGCTCCGCGTGGGCAAGCTCGGTATCGTGGCCATACCCAATGAAGTCTTCGCCATCACCGGCTTGAAAATCAAAGCGCAAAGCCCCCTTCAGCCTACATTCGTCATCGGATTGGCAAACGGCGAAGAAGGGTATATTCCGCCGCCCGCGCAACACAAACTCGGCGGCTACACGACCTGGCCCACGCACACCTGCGCCCTTGAGACACAAGCAGAACCGAAGATCACCACCGCGGTGCTCGAACTATTGGAGGAAGTCGCCGGTAAAACCAAAAAGCCCGCTTACACAGGACCCGATCTTGCTGCAGCCTACCCACGCACCGTCCTCGACTCGAAGCCCTGGGCCTACTGGCAACTGGATGAATTCGAAGGGCCCCAGGCAATCGACGGTTCAAGCAACAAAAACAACGGCACGTATGAAGCTGGCATCGCCTTCTACCTCGAAGGGGCTGACGCAAGAAGCATCGCCGGCAACAATCACACAAGCCGGGCAGCCCATTTTGCCGGTGGACGAATCAACTCCGCCAGTAAGAACTTGAATGCAAACCAGTACACCATCGAGATGTGGTTCTGCAACTATCTGCCCGCATCTGCCCGGGCCGGACGAGTGTACGCCCTCTTTGATGCGCAAAGCGTCACGGGTTACATGTTCTCCCGCGGCCCCAAGTGTGCACTCGGAGCGCCGGGTGACCACCTCGGCATCGGTGCACACGGCACGTCCGACACTGAGGACAGGCTTTTCTTCTCGAACGGCACCGCACTCAACCAAGTCCTGATCGGCAAGACAAATCTCAAACCGAAAACGTGGAACCACGTCGCCATGGTCCGTGATGACAGCAACATCACGATCTACCTCAACGGCAATACAACACCCGAAATCTCCGGCCAAGCGGAGAGTGGATTTCCACCGGAGATCAATGACCTCTTTGTCGGTGGACGCAACGACGGTTTTGCCAATTTCGAGGGTAGAATAGATGAGGTATCCATTTACAATCGTGCCCTGTCGGCAAATGAGATTGCGAAACATTATCAGGCCGCCGTCGGCTTCCCGTAGAATAATCTGAACAGGAGAGAACCTCGTCGCATGCGTTCAACATAATTAGCACTACAGCGCAAGGTTGCCTATTTCGGCTTCGTGACCCCTGTTTTCAGGCCGGAAAACGGGGTCGAGAAAGATGATTCAACCGCGATTTAGACTACTTTGC
>Ga0180434_10005217_pt1 | contig 15442 bp, 8 predicted proteins | sample SS_ome_7_FD_132453 | JGI IMG/M metagenome (GOLD analysis project Ga0180434, IMG submission 132453) | Hypersaline lake sediment archaeal communities from the Salton Sea, California, USA - SS_1_D_2 metaG | ecosystem: Environmental > Aquatic > Non-marine Saline and Alkaline > Hypersaline > Sediment...
AGCAAGAATCACTGCTGCCGTGCAGAAGATCATGAGCCACGGCGCGACTTCTGGCGCAGAAAGCCTGGCCGGATTCCTTTTATCTTTCGGTGCTCTGGAAGAAGGTACCACTGCCGACCGTGCCGACGCCGACTGCGGACAGTCGGGCGGACAGTCGGGCGGACAGTCGGGCGGACAGTCGGGCAGACAGTCGGGGGCAGTGGGACTTCCCTTATATTGGAAGGATAGACCAGCCCTATGACGACGCCGACGCCGACTGCGGACAGTCGGGCGGACAGTCGGGCGGACTGTAAGATGACAAAGGCGCCAGCGCCTCAGCCAGCACCTCGTCCATGTGCTCAACCAGGATGATCTTCACGCCACGCTTCACCCGCCGAGGAACTTCAACCAGATCCTTCTTATTCCGCTTTGGAATGATCATGGTCTTGAGCCCGGCCCGGTGCGCCGTCAGCAGCTTCTCCTTGAGACCACCCACAGGCAGCACACGACCGCGCAGCGTGATCTCTCCTGTCATACCCACCTCGTGGCGCACGGGCTGGTCGATGAAGGCGGAGATGAGGGCTGTGGCAATCGTGATACCGGCCGACGGACCATCCTTGGGAATAGCCCCCTCCGGCAGGTGAATGTGGATGTCGGTCTTCTCAAAATCATCTGGGTCGAGATCCAGATCCTCGCCCCGGGATCGCGCGTAACTCAACGCCGCCTGCGCCGATTCCTGGAGAACCTCACCTAGCTGCCCGGTCAACGACAGATTGCCCTTACCGGGCATCAGCGCGACCTCCACGGGCATGAGATCGCCTCCTACCTCAGTCCACGCCACGCCCATCGCGACGCCTATCCCGTCCTCCTCCTCCGCCAGGCCAGGGATGAACTGAGGTGGCCCCAGGTAACGACTGAGCGTTCGGGCGGTGATACGACTGGGTGGTTCTTTCCCCTCGGCTATGCGACGAGCGACCTTGCGGCAAATGCTGGCGATCGTGCGTTCGAGATTGCGCACCCCAGCCTCGTACGTGTATTCGCGAATGAGGCCACGCAACGCGCCATCGGTGAAGGACAGAGAGCCATCTTCCAGGCCATGTTCCCTCAGTTGTCGCGGTATCAAGAAACGACACGCAATCTCCAATTTCTCCTCATCAATGTAGCCCGGAAACTCGATTACCTCCATGCGGTCCTGTAGCGCGGGTGGGACCGGATCCAGCACGTTGGCCGTCGTGATGAAGAGTACTTTCGAGAGATCGTAGGCCACCTCCAGGTAGTGATCGGAGAAGGCATGGTTCTGCTCGGGATCCAACACCTCCAGCAGCGCCGCGGCCGGATCACCCCGGAAGTCCAACCCCAGCTTGTCTATCTCGTCCAGCATAAACAGCGGGTTGATCGCGCCAGCCCGACGCATTGTCTGGATCACACGACCCGGGAGAGAGCCAATGTAGGTGCGGCGGTGTCCCCGGATCTCCGCCTCGTCCCGCACACCGCCCAGGCTCACGCGGACGAACTTACGCCCCAGCGCCTCAGCGATAGACTGCCCCAGCGATGTCTTGCCGGTGCCAGGCGGGCCGACGAAGCACAGAATCGGGCTGCGCATCTTGTCGGCTGCCAGACGCCGCACCGCAATGTGCTCCAGAATACGCTCCTTCGCCTTCGGCAATCCGTAGTGGCGCGACTCCAGTACCTCCTCCACGTGTTTGACGTCAAGGTTGTCCTCCGTGGTCTCTGACCACGGCAGCTCAATCAACCAGTCTAGGTAAGTGCGGATCATGCCGGTCTCGGGCGACATCGGCGGCATAGACGCCAGCCGCCCCACCTCTTTCTCGGCCCGGGCTCGCGCCTCATCGGGCAGGCCCGTTTGAGCGAGTCTCTCGCGCAATTCGTTGACTTCTTGGGTGAAGACGTCGGTCTCCCCCAACTCACTCTGAATCACCTTCATCTGCTCGCGCAGGAAGTACTCGCGTTGGGTCCTGTCCAATTCCTGCTGCACCTGCGCCTGGATGTGATCCTCCAATTCGAGCACATCCAGCTCTTTGGCCAGCAGGACGCTGATGCGCTGCAGCCGCGATGCAACGTCAAGCGTCTCCAACACCTCCTGCCGCTCCGCAACCTCCAGCTCCAGCGCGTGGGCCACCAGGTCGGCCAGCCAGCCGGGCTCATCCACGTTCATGGCAAAGACATAGACATCCTCAGGCAGGTTGCGATTCAACTGCACAACTTTCTCGAACAGGGCCAGCGCCGCCCGCATCAGCGCCTCGGTGAGAGGTGTCTTCTCTGCCGCCTCGAAAACAGGCAGCGCCCGTACACGGATGTAGGGCTCCAGGTGGACATACTCGACAATCTGCACCCGTTGGAGCCCCTGACTCAGTATACTGATGGTGCCATCCGGCATACGCAACGTGCGGCCGATGTCCACCTCCGTGCCGAAGGTGAAGAGATCCTCAGGCCCCGGCTCGAGCACGTCCGCATCTCGTTGGGCGACTGTGATAAGTGGCTCGCCCCGAGCATTGGCCACCTCAACCGCCTCCAGGGACCGATCCCGCCCGACGAAGAGTGGCGTGACTATGCGTGGGAACATCACCATATCACGCAGCGGCAAGAGCGGCGCCTCGATGGCTTCACCTGGAGACTGGTGAAGACCCTCCTCGTCGAAATCCATGTCATCCAGCGAAAATGGCAAACCCTGAGGCCATCCCATCTGCGACCACCAATCCTGAAACTCTCGATCCCACATCGTACGCACGTCTCTGATCAGGTTGCCTCCTCACCGTCGTTGTCCGGCAGCGGAGCACCGGTATACCGCGCCCATTCCTCGCGCGCATCGGCGACGAGAAAGATAGAACCAGTCACCAGCAGGCCGCTACCTGGATCTTTGACCGACAGCCCACGACGGAGCGATTTTCTCACATTCACACTGACCTCCGCACCGCCACCCACGGAAGCGACGATGTCGGCCAACTCAATCGGCGCCATGGCCCGCGGGTGGTCGGAACGCGTCACAATCGTGTACTCACTGATCGGCAGGAGAGCCTTCAACATCCCGGCGATATCCTTATCGGCCGAGGCGCCGAAGATCAACACCCAGCGTCGGCCAGGGAACCATTCCTCCAACGCCTTGCGCAGCACCTGTGCTGAGTACGGGTTGTGCGCGCAGTCTGCGACGACACACGGCTCGCGGCCGAGGATCTCCATCCGGCCCGGCCAGTGGACGTCGTGCAGCCCTGCGTGCACGGCCTCAATGGGAATGCGGAAACCCCGCTGCCGCAGGATATCCAATGCAACAATAGCACTGGTGCTGTTCTCCAGCTGATGCCGACCCAGGAGCGGAATCCAGTACTCGCCGTCAAGCCCCGAACCCCCATCGACAAGACGCCGCACGGTGAACGCCTGGCCCTCCAGATCCGCGGGCCCTGGCCCGTAAATCCAGTCGCGACCCACCTCCGTGAGTGGCGACTCCCGCTTCTGGCTGGCCCCTTCCAGCACCTTGATCGCCTCGGCGCGCTGCGGCGCACTCACAGTTGGGATTCCAGGCTTGATGATGCCCGCTTTCTCGTACGCGATCTCAGCCAGCGTATCTCCCAGCAAGTATGTGTGATCAAGACTGAGGGAAGTGATGACAGACACCTCGGGCCTCAGGACATTGGTGGCATCGAGCCGCCCCCCCAGGCCCACCTCAACGATAGCTACATCCACCTCAGATCGGGCGAAGTACAGGAAGCCAATCGCAGTGATGGCCTCGAAAGTGGTCAAGCCAGGTATGCGCTCAATCAGAGGACGGACTTCTTCGACCAGCGCGACGACTTCCTCCCGCGTGATCTTCCGCCCGGCCACCTGGATGCGCTCGCGGAAAGTATGCAGGTGCGGCGAGGTGTAAAAACCGGTGTGGTATCCAGCGGCCCGCAGGGAGGACTCAATCATCGCCGCCGTAGATCCCTTGCCCTTCGTGCCAGCCAGGTGAACCGCCGGGAAGCGGGTGTGCGGATTACCGACGTCTGCAAGCAATCGCTCGACGCGCGAGAGATCGAGCGTCTCAGGCGTATAGCGCTCGATGCGCGTCTTCTCGTAGTCTGTGAGGCTATGAAGGTAGACGATAGTCTGTGAATAGTTCATTGTCCTTACCAATTGCTGCAAATCGCTGCCAATTGGCAGCGGATTGTACTCCTTTTTCCGGGAAACGCAAGTCAGGCAGGCTGACGGCTGAGACCGGAGACTGGCGATTGGCCAACCTCGCCCAACAGTTTGGCATTTTTCCAATCCATCGACATATGGTACACTTCTAGCCACTCTTTGTTCAGGGAGGATCACATTGCGAACCTGGCACTTGTTGGTGATAACAATATTGCTTGGAATGACGCTGGCACTGACTGCCTGTGGGGCAAAGCCCCTGCTAAGCGAAGTCTCGTTATCCACGGATCTGATCACGCCCAACGCGGACAACGACAGAGACATACTCGTAATCACGTACAACCTGTCCCGCAGTGCCGATATCTCGATCTATTTCCAGGGTCAGGATGGCAACCGCTACTACTTCCGTGACCACATCCGCCGTGGCCCCTCCGTCGAAGAGCCGTACCAGGTCTACTTCGCGGGCGTGGTAGATGGCTACCTGCTGCCCAATGAGGACAAACAGTTCGAGGGATTCACGGTGGAGAAGCGCGTACTGCAGGACGGCGTTTACACTTGGACGGTAGAGGCAACCGACACCGAAGGTGTCACTGAGTCAGTCACCGGTACGCTCACCATCGCCGACGCCGATACCTCGCTGCCAGAGCTGCGTGGCTTCAGCATATACCCACCGGTCTTCACACCCAACCGGGACAGCATCAGCGACCGGGCGACGATCAACGTAGATCTGAAGAAGGATGTGGAGGAGTTGACCGTCTACCTGGAGGCGGAGGACGGGGTGCGCTACCACGTGGCGGAAACGGAGAAGCTCACGGATTTCAATGAGGCCGGCCCTCACGAGTTTGACTACGACGCCGGAGTTGATCTGGGAGCGGACCCGCCGCCTGATGGCACATACACCGTGACGATGCAGGCGCGGGACGCGGTGGGACAGTGGACGGTCGCGACCGGCTCACTGACGATCGAGAACGGCGGGGTACCGCGGGCGTACATCCTCAACGCTGAAGTAGAGTGGTCGGAAGGGACCATCCCGTTAGGCGAGACGCTCTATTTCACGTTGACGGTCGAGAACGACAGCGTCGTGCCGATCCGCACCAGCGGGCCACCGCCGGGTACTGTGTACGCCAGCGACCAGAACTACGCCACGCTGGGTGAGTATGAGGAATCGGGGGCCTTTCGAGTGGGCATCCACTGCGAGACCAGCCCCACGGACCACCCCTGGCGCTGGGCAGTGGGCGGTACAGACGACCTGGTGGTGGACGACGCCGGGCATCTATACCTGCCCGCCGGGGAGCAGGCGCTGGTTACCGGGGGCATTCGCTTCGTGGATTACGTGGAGGCCCGCAACCCGCAGTACTGCTACGCATCGCTGATCCACGAGGATGTGGAGATTTCGATGGTCAACTACCGGGTGGACCCGGTATTCCTGCGCATTCAGGTGCCGTAGGGAGGGTTTCAGGTTTCAAGGTTACAGGTCTCAGGTTTACTGAACGATTGCGATCCAAGGAGGTAGACGATGGGTGATGTGTATGCCGGACGATGGTTGAGGGTAGACGTAACGAGTGGGAAGATCAAAGAGGAAAAGATCAGCGAAGAAGAGGTGCGCACGTGGCTGCTGGGCAGTGGATTGGCTGCGCATGTGCTGCGTGAGAATCTGGATCCTTCCAGGGATCCTCTCAACCCGGCCAGCCCTCTTCTCGTCTTCAACGGCCTGTTGACGGGCACCTTCGCCCCGGCGGCAGCCCGGTCCTCGTGGTGCGGCCGCTCTCCCCTCACCGGCATCTGGTGCGAGTCGAACATGGGCGGTCACTGGGGCGCCGAACTTCGCTTTGCCGGTCTTGATGGCCTGGTGATCACCGGCCGTGCTCCTTCCCCCGTCTACTTGTGGATCCACGACGGAGAGGCGGAAGTTCGAGACGCAACACATCTCTGGGGATCCGGGACCTTCGAGGCCCACGACCGCCTGAAGGATACGACCGATCCCAAGGCCCAGGTGGCTTGCATCGGTCCGGCAGGCGAGAACCAGGTCCGACTGGCCGGAGTGATGAGCGGCGGGCAGGCCCACAACCGGGCAGCCGGGCGCGGCGGGATGGGCGCATTGATGGGCTCCAAGAACCTGAAGGCCATCGTCGTACGCGGGCACGACAGGCCCACCTATCCCGACCCAGGCCGGTTCCGCGCGTTGGTACGGGAGACGAACGCGTTCATCCGTGAGCGCTCCGAGGGCCTGTCGCTCACAGGTACGGCGGGCGGCATCCCCGCGACGGAACACTTCGGCGACCTGCCACTTAAGAACTGGCGCGACGGCTCCTGGCCCGAGGGGGCGCAGGCCATCTCGGGCCAGACGATCCGCGAGAGCCTCTGGACGAAAGACACCGTCTGCTTCGCTTGCCCTGTGGGCTGCGGCAAGGCGATTGAGGTCAAGGAAGGCCCCTACGCTGGCACATGGGGGGAGGGACCGGAGTACGAGACGCTGGCTGGCTTCGGCGGGAACCTGCTGATCGACGATTTGCCGGCGCTGGTGGCGATCAACACACGCTGCAACCAACTGGGGCTAGACACCATCTCCACATCCGGCGTGATCGCCTTCGCCACCGAGGCCATGGAGCGCGGGCTGATTGAACCGGATGGCGGCCCCCGTCTGGCCTGGGGAGAGCCGGTGCCGGTGCTCGCGCTGGTCGAACAGATCGCCCACCGGCAGGGACTGGGGGCACTGCTGGCTAAGGGCGTTCGAGCAGCGTCGGACCAACTGGGGCCGGAGGCGCGAGCGTTTGGTCCCCACGTCAAGGGACTGGAGCTAGCGTACCACGACCCGCGCGCCTTCGTCGATATGGCCCTCAACTATGCCACCGCAAACCGTGGAGGCTGCCACCTGGAGAGCCTCTCGTACTGGCGCGGCTACGGGGTGGAGTGGCCCGGTTGGCAGGATGGCCCCCGCGATCGCTTCGCCTCCGACGAGGCCACCGTCCGCTTGGTCATCGCCTTCCAGGACTTCCTGTCGACCTACAACCCCCTGGGTCTGTGCAAGTTCATCGTCAAGGGCGGGATAGAACCGATCCGAACCGTGAAACTGGTGAATGCGGCCACCGGCTGGGACTGGACCGCCGACGACCTGGTGCAGGTGGGCGAGCGGCTCTTCAACCTGAAGCGATTGATCAACCTGCGGCTGGGCGTGATCCAGGCCGACGACGCGCTCCCGCGCCGCTTCCTGGCCGAACCCCGTCCCTCTGGCACCGCGGCCGGCGTTCTGCCCAATCTGGAGCGCATGCTGCCCCGGTACTACGAGCTGCGGGGGTGGGACACAGAGGGCAGGCCGACGCGGGAACGGTTGGAGCAGTTGGGGCTGTAGGGGTTTCGCGCCCCAAAACCGCCCAAGGTGGACCACAGTCCACCGCCGAACGATTACGCGTGCGGCCCGGAACGACCCTCCGGGCCGCTTTTTCTCAAACGCAACTAACACCACTGTAGCGCCTTGACAAGCTTGCTGAAAGGGACTACAATCGCGACGGGAGAGGAACCTCGGACAGAACAGGCCAAGCACATTGACCATCCTTGGCCTGAAAGCACCCAACGGGGTACTACCATTTTCCAAGAGAGCTCTATATTGCGAAAGAAGGTGGTTGGCGGGCTCCTGTTGCTTGCGATGTCTTGGCACCTGGTTCAAGGAGGTACAAAGTGAAGAAAAGGTATCTACTGGCGACAGCGGCCGTGTGCCTGAGCGGCGCGTTTCTGGCTCTGCTTGGTCTTCTCCTGACATCGAGCGGCAGGGTAGGCTACGCCTCCCAGTTTCAATCCCCCGCAGAAACACCGGACTTGATCATAAGCGTGCAGGCAGGCGACGAGACCGTGTTGGCGAACGAAGTGATTTCTTACACCCTGCTCTACACCAACACACTCGGCCAGCAGCTAGACAACGTGGTTATTTCGTGCACGCTGAGCAGCAAACAATACTACAGTGGCACCTACACCAGCGACCCCACTGTGCCCACCACCAGCTTCACCTACAGCGGCACTTACGACGACGGGCACGTCCTGGTATGGCAGTTGGGAACGCTCACCCCAACTACGCACGGATGGCTCGGCGTCACCACGACTCTACCACTTGAAGCAGAGCCCCCCTGGAATGACAGTAATCGGTGGCCGCTCCTGGGGGTGTCGGCCGTGATCACCACGTCCACCCACGACGTCAGTACAGGCAATCCAATGGGGCTGGAAGGAGACAGCGCCAGTGTCCTGGTGGTGGGACCGGTGCTCAGGATCAGAAAAGAGGACGAACCGGATCCGGTGCGCCCGGGCCGACTGCTGACCTACACACTCACTGTGGAGAACAAAGATCGAGAAGATGCAATCGCCGCCAACGGTCTCTTCATCACCGACCGTGTGCCGGCGAACACGGTGTTCCAGAGCGCCAGCGGCACGGGCGCCTATTTGCCGGCCACGGGCATCGTAACCTGGCATCCACCCGATCCGCTGGTCAGAGCGAGCTCCGTGGCAGTGAGTTTCACTGTACGGCTCACGGAGAGCATGCCTAGTTGCCCGCCGGGTAAGATTCAGAACGAGGACTATGGCGTCAGATCCGACGAAACGATCCAGACGGTGACCGATCGGAGGCAATCGACCACAGTTGACGACATCCTCGAGAAGACCATCGAGACGCCCGATCCGCCCTCTGGGGGCCAAGATGTGTTCCCCGGTGGGACCGTCACCTACACTATCAGCATCTACAACCCCCGCCACGATCAATCCTTGACCGGCCTGACCCTGACCGACACATTGCCCGGCGAGCCCAACCTGTTTACCTTCGCGGGTATGGTAGATGGCGGCCCCACCCCGGCTACCACGTTCCCCCAGGTCGTCTGGCGAAATCTGAGCGTGCCCGCCGGAGGGGTGCAGACATTTTCCTTCCATGCCCAGGTCCCCTATCACATCCGCATTGACCCGAACCACTCAAGCAGGGCCTATAAGAACGAGCTGTCGGCCTCGGTGTCCGGGTTGGTCATCTGCGACATGAAGGACCAGGGCTTCTCGCGGGCGAAAGTTTTCCGCCAGATCGAGCTTAAGAAAAGTGTGGCGCCGGATCACGTGCTGCCGGGCGAACGGGTAACCTATACTATCACGCTAGAAAACGTGGGCGACACCCCAATCAGCTCCATCCGCCTCACCGATACACTGCCCCACACCGACGGCGCCGACTTCTACTTCGTCGGAATGGTCGACGGGCCTGAGCCGGTGGCCGGATATCGGCACAACCCGGTGGTGTGGGATGGTTTGAGCGTGCCGGGCAACGGCGAGATTTCGCTGTCCTTCCAGGCGGTGGCTTTCGGGCTGCCTCTGGAGAAATACGGCAATGATCTATACGCCAGCAGCCCCTGGACCACGATCCCGGCCAGGCTCAACAAGGCCAAGGTGCTCATCGATTCCCCTCTCGTATTCAACAAGACTGTGAATCCGGAGGAGACGTTTGTAGAGGAGACGGTCCATTACAACGTTCAGGTCTGCAACGTCGCCACAGGCACCTATACGATCGACCGGTTCGAGGACACCTTACCCGATGGCTTCTACGCCGGGGGTGCCAACACCTATGTGTACAATATCTCCCCCCCTCAATCTCTGGCGCCCGGCCAGTGCTGGAACCATGGCTTCGACGCGTACGTGACGATCGACGTTGGCAGTGACGATCTCCCCAAGACGTACAAGAACAAGAAGGGGAATATACGGGTACACGTCGTGGACCCTGTGGATGCGGATTTCGTCAGTGCCAGGGATTACGCGCCGGTGAAGGTCAACCCGCACGTGACGATCGAGAAAGAGCGAGATCACATCGCCGTGCTGCCAGGGGAGACGTTCGTATACACCATCACGCTGAACAATGCCTCCTCGATCCAGATCAACAACGTGACCGTCATCGACACGCTGCCCGGCGGCTTCGAGTACGACGGCATGATACAGGGCGCTGTACCTGTCGACACAGGGGCGCCCACCATCGTGTGGGAGAATCAGACCATACCCGCCGGGGGCCAGCTCGTGCTGGCGTTCCGCGTCTGGGTTCCCGCGGGCACCCCGCTGGACAAATACAAGAACGTGGTGGAGGCGACAACCACGGACCTGGTCTGTATCAAGGGCACCGGCCCGACGGCGCAGGTGGCAGTGGTAGACGAGATCATCGACATGACCAAACAGGCCGACCCTGAGAAGGTCCCCCCCCTCGGCATCGTGCGCTATGAGATCAAATTGAAGAACCTTGACTCCGTGCCGGTCAACGGGGTGATCGTCACGGAAACGCTGCCCAGCGCACTGGGCCAGGACTTCAAGTTCGTGGGTATAGCAGAGGGGGACCCCGACCCGAGCGAAGTCAACGGGCGCCGGGTAATCTGGCGAGGCCTGACCGTACCCGGCGACACGACCTTCAAGCTGAGGTTCGACGCCCAGGCCACGGTTCTCTTCGGCAAATACGAAAACCAGGTGGGCGCTGACTGCCCAAGGTCTCGGATCACTCCGAGTGATAGCGATGTCGAAGCACCAGTGACCGTGCTGCCGGGCGTCGTCCTGTACAAGACCGTCTCCCCAACCTACACCAAGGCTGGTAGGCCAGTGATCTACACCGTCACGCTGAACAACCAGTGGACCGGCGCACTGGAAGATGTGCGCATCACCGACACCCTGCCCGCCGGCTTCTCATACCGCCAGATGCTAGATGGCCCTGCCCCTGTTCAAAGATCACCAGTGGTGATTTGGGAATTGGATCAATTGGGGAAAAGAGAGAGTGAAGAATTCGTCTTCCAGGCACAGGTAGCGCTGGACGTGGTCACAGGGACATACCACAACAGCATAGAGGGGCATAGCCCCTCTGCCCTGATCCCCGGAGTGGAGGAAACGGCCCTGGTGGAAGTAGCCGGCGTGGATCTTTCGCAGGTGTATCTGCCGGTGGTGCTCAGAGGGTATTCGCAATAGCACGAATCGACCCGGCAAGAGGTTTCAGGTTTCAGAGTTCCAGGTCTCAGGTTCGCCCAGCCTGAAACTTGGCACCTGAAACCTGAAACCGATTATCCCTCCCGCCCCTCCAACGCCAGAAAGATCTTCTCCGCCGACAGCGGCAGGTCGTTGAAGCGGATGCCCAGCGCGTCGTTGATCGCGTTGGCGATCGCCGGCGCGGTCTGCACCATCACGTGTTCGCCCACGCCCCGCGCCCCCCACGGGCCATCCTCCAGCGGTGTCTCGACAAAGTCACCGTGGATCTCCCTCGGCACGTCCACGCTGGTCGCGATCCGATAGTCGACCAGGCTGGGGTTCAGAGGCCGCCCATCCTCGTCGAACCGCAACGCCTCGAACGCCGAGCTCATCCCGTGGACCGCGCCACCCTCGATCTGCGTCATGATCAGGTCGGGGTTGACCGCCTTGCCCACGTCGTAGGCGCTGGCGATCTCAAGCACCTCGACCTGGCCGGTCTCCGTGTCCACCTCCAGGTCAACCGCCTGCGCGCCGACGGTGTAGTGTACAACTGCGCGGGTGCCCTGCCCAGTCTCGGGATCCAGGTTGGTGACGTACGTCGGCATGAACCGCCCCTGCCCCACGACAGGCCCACCCTTCCACCCCTCGAAGTCCTCGTTCGGCAGGCCGTATATCACCATGTTCTGGAGCGGCTGCTCCCGCTCCGACGTATAGGAGATCACCTTACCGTCCTTGACGTCCAGATCATCTGGATCCTCATCCCAATGATCGGCCACGAGCTCAATGATCTGCCGCCGGGCGTCCTCCGCCGCGGCCTTGACCGCATTGCCCATCGACCACGTGATGCGGCTGGCTACCGTCTGCCACTCGTAGGGGCTGTACTTGGTGTCGACCGGCGCCGAGACCCGCACCCACTCGTAGGGCACGCCCAGCGCCTGGGCCGCCACCTGCGCCGCGACGGTGAACGCTCCCTGTCCCAGCTCTTGCGCACCAATCGCGACGTTGAGCGTCGCATCCTCGTTGAAGCGCACGACCGCCGAGCTGCCGGGGTTGGGCGGCATGGCTGGCGCCTTCCACATGATGGCGATGCCCTGGCCGCGCCTCTTGTGCGGCGCGGAAGCAGCGCCCTTCTTCCCCCAGCCGATCGCCTCGGTGACCTTGTCGATGCAGGCCACCAGGTCGATCGCCGGCATCTCCATCCCGGTCAGGATCGTATCCCCTGTCTGTACGCAGTTGCGGCGCCGGAACTCGGCCGGATCCATCCCGATCTGCTCGGCCAACTGGTCCATGATCTGCTCAATGCCCCAGTGGATCTCCGGCATGCCGAAACCCCGCATGGCGCTGCCGATGGGTTGGTTGGTGTAGACGCAGTACGAATCGCCCTTGACGTTCGGAATGTCGTAGGGACCGGTGCAGGAATAGCCGGCCGCCCGGGCGATGTTGACGCCGTAGTCGTTATAGGCCCCGCCACCGAAGTAATACTCCGTCTCCATCGCCAGCAGGTTGCCCTCGGCGTCGCAGCCAATCTTCGTGTGCGCCACCAGGCTCTGGCGCACTGTCGTGCCAACGAACTCCTCCTCGCGCGTCATGCGCAGTTTGACCGGATGGCCCTTCACTGCCCGGGCCAGGACGACCGCGCACACCTCCATCGAGACGCCGGCCTTGCCACCGAACCCGCCACCCACGTATGGGGACACCACACGCAGGTTGCCATGCGGGATGCCCAGGCTCTGGGCGATCAGGTCACGCTGGGCGAAGGGCGATTGCGAACTGGTCCACAGCGTCACCTCCCCAGACAGCTCCCATAGGGCCACCGCCCCGTGGGGCTCGATCGGCACGTGCTGAATCTGGGGCAGACGGAACTCCCCCTCCACGATCGCCGCGCATCTGGGCCAAGATGTCTCGACGTCCCCCTTGCGCAGCTTGAAGTGCTCCGAGACGTTGGTGCCCGGTTCAGGGAAGATGAAGCTGGCCACGTCGTACTCGCCCAGGTCCGGGTGGAGCAGAGGCGCGTCCGGCTGCGCGGACTCGACCGGGTCGAAGACCGCTGGCAACTCCTCGTACTCAACCTCAACGAGTTGAGCCGCCCTCTCTGCGATCTCCTCGCTCGTCGCGACCACCCCGGCGACGGGCTCGCCGACGTAGCGCACCCGCTCGCCGGCGAAGATGGGCCGGTCGATGAGGTACAGGCCGATGCGTGCGTCGAGATCCTTGCCTGTGACTGCCGCCTTCACACCCGGCACCTCCAGCGCCCGGCTCACGTCGATGCGCACAACGCGCGCGTGGGCATGCGGGCTGCGGACCAATCGGGCATGGTACGTGCCAGGGCCGAACTGCATGTCGTCGATGAAGACCGCAGATCCGGTCACCTTTTCGACCACGTCTATGCGGGGTACGCTCTTTCCAACGGGATCAGAGGTGAACGTGGATGACGGACTTCTGTTGGCCATTTTACACCTCCTCCTTCCGCGCAGCCGCCGTCTGCACGGCTTGGATGATACGCAGGTACCCCGTGCAGCGGCACAGGTTGCCGACCAATGCCTCCCGGATCTCCTCCTCGGTCGGATCGGGACTGCGCTCCAGCAGCGCGTGGGCCGAGATCAACATCCCTGGCGTGCAGAAACCGCATTGAACCGCATTATGCTCGACGAAGGCCTCCTGCAGCGGGCTCAACTGCTTCCCATCCCCATAGAGACGGGCCAACCCCTCCACCGTCGTCACCTCACGCCCGTCGACCTCGACCGCCAGCATCATGCACGAATTCACCGGCTCTCCATCGACCAGCACCGTACAAGCGCCGCACTCCCCGGCCTCGCAGCCGTTCTTCGTCCCGGTCAGCGCCAGCTCCTCCCGCAGCATCTGCAGTAGCGTCATGCTGGAGGGAACGGTGAGGAACTCTGCGGAGCCGTTTACGATCACAGTGATTGAGTGAGTAGCCATTCTTTCCTCCTCGCACGAAATACGCAACACGCAATATGGCGCCCGTATTTTATCGCGTATTTCGTGTTGCGTGTTCCGTGTACCGTACTATGTGCCACGTAGCTGTCCCCAGACCTCGCGCAACCCTCGCCGCGTCAGTTGCCGCACCATCGCCACCCGATAGGCCGCACTACCGCGCACGTCGTCGATGGGACTCGCGGCCTCCACCGCCTGCTCGGCCGCCAGCGCGAAGCCACCCTCGCCTGGCGGGTTCTCCGCCAGGACTTCCTCCGCTGCAGACACCCGGAGCACCACCGGCGCCACCGAGCCCAACGCGACGCGGAACCGGTAGCCAGAGGGAGCTACATTATCAGGGAATCCGAGAACGGCAACGCTGACGATCGCCAGATCCCCGATCTTGCTCCGCCCCAACTTGAGATATCGTCCGGCCGCGCCGGGCGGCAGCGCCGGGTAGCGGATAGCCGTCATCAACTCGTCGGCTCCCAGCGCCGTCTCGCCGGGGCCCGTGAAGAATTCCCCGGCTGGTAACTCTCGCTCTCCGCCCGGTCCGTAGAGGACAACGTTCCCCTCCAACACCAACGTGACTGGAACGGTGTCGGCACAGGGGGATGCGTTGCACAGGTTGCCACCGATCGTAGCCCGGTTGCGCACCTGGTACGATGCGACGGAGTTGGCCGCCTCTGCCAACAATGGGTAATGGGCCTGCACGTCCGGGTGATGGGCAATCTCGTTCATCGTGACCGCCGCGCCTACCGTCAGCCTTGCCTGCTCGTCGTACACCACGTCGCGCATACCGGACAGATGCTTGACGTCGACCACCACCCGCGGACGGGCGACGCCATCGCGCATGCCCACGAAGAGATCCGTGCCGCCCATCATCAGTCGCGCCGCCTCTCCGTGCTCCTCCAGCAGACGGACCACGTCGTCGGCGGTGCCTGCTCTCACGTAATCGAAACTCGGAAGACCCGGTCTTGCCAGCACTTCGATCACCTCCTAACGTTCCACACGCCCCCGCGCTTGAAACTGTGACTGGGGGAAGGGGGACACCCTGCGGTGCCCCCTCCCCGCGCAGCTTTCCTCCAGAAAATCTACTCAGATGCACCTATGACCACAGGCACCTCCGGTGCCTTGAAGATCAAGAATATGGCGTTGATGACGATGCCCACGACCGCAGCCGTCGCGATGGCCGGCAGGCCATCGGGGAAGATGCCCGGGAGGACGGGGATGGGCAAGTTGCCACCATAGCCGATATTGCCTCCGATGCCGATCACCAGGATCGTCGCGCCGATGGCCAGTTGCTTCGGGTCATACAGGTTCACTTTCTCGGCCATCATCAGCGCCACGCCCTGCATGCCGATGACGCCGAACAGATAGATGGCCAGGCCGCCGGTCACCGCCAGCGGGATGCTGTTCACCAACCCGGCCAGTTTGCCGACGAAGCCCA
>Ga0180434_10005218_pt1 | contig 15441 bp, 11 predicted proteins | sample SS_ome_7_FD_132453 | JGI IMG/M metagenome (GOLD analysis project Ga0180434, IMG submission 132453) | Hypersaline lake sediment archaeal communities from the Salton Sea, California, USA - SS_1_D_2 metaG | ecosystem: Environmental > Aquatic > Non-marine Saline and Alkaline > Hypersaline >...
CTTAGTGATCGCCGCCGTCAACGTCGTCTTGCCGTGATCAATGTGACCTATCGTCCCAATGTTCACGTGCTCCTTCGTCCTCTCAAACTTCGGCTTGCTCATCTTCCCGCTACCTCCTGAAGCTTTCGATGACTGCGCGAAAACCGCGGTCCGTTAGTATCCTCTTATCTTTTTAACGAGCTCCCCCTCGACGCTTTCAGGAAGCGGCTCGTATCTGGAGAACTGCATGGTATACACCGCCCTCCCTTGGGTCAGGGAGCGCAGTCTGGTGGCGTAGCCGAACATCTCGGCCAAAGGGACGCTCGCCGCGATCACCCGAGCTTCCGCCCGGTTGAACATCCCGCCTATCTTGCCTCGCTTGCTCGTAAGCTCGCCTATGACGTCGCCCATGTACTCCTCGGGAACAACGACCTCGACGTCCATGATCGGCTCCAGCAGTCTTGGCTCGGCTTTCCTGGCCGCCTCGCGGAACGCTATCGAGCCGGCGGCGCTGAACGCTATGTCCGAGGAATCCACGTCGTGATAGGTGCCGTCCAGCAGCACCGCCTTGACCCCGGTCATCTCGTAGCCGGCTATGACGCCGTTCTCCATCGCGCCTCTTACTCCCTTTTCGACGGCGGGGATGAACTCCCTTGGAATGGCCCCTGCCTTGATCTTGCTCTCAAACTCGAAGCCGCCCGAAGCCAACGGCTCAACGGCCAGGAGAACGTCTCCGTACTGGCCCTTGCCGCCGCTCTGCCTGATGAACTGCCCCCTGGCCTCCGCGGGCCGGCTTATCGTCTCACGATAGGCCACCTGCGGGCGCCCGATGTTGGCCCCCACCCTGAACTCCCGCGTCATGCGGTCTACCAGGACATCCAGGTGCAGCTCGCCCATGCCGGAAATAATCGTCTGACCGGTATCTTGGTCCACCTTGGTCTGGAAAGTGGGATCCTCGTCGGCCAGTGAATTCAGGGCATGAGTGAGCTTGTCCTCGTCGGCTTTCGTCTTGGGCTCGATCGCGACGGAGATGACCGGCTCGGGGAACTGCATGGATTCCAGGACTATAGGGTGCTTCTTGTCGCACAATGTGTCGCCCGTCCTAACGTCCTTGAGCCCGACGGCGGCGCCTATGTTGCCGCAGAGTATCGCGTCCGTCTCTTCCCTCTTATTGGCGTGCATCTCGACGAGGCGGCCGATCCTACCGTTCTTTTCCTTGACGGAGTTGTAAACTGCCTCGCCGGATCGCAACACTCCCGAGTAGACCCTGATGTAAGTGAGCTTCCCGACGTACGGATCCGTCACGACCTTGAAGGCCAGCGCGGACAGGGGCTGGTCGTCTCCGGCCTTTCGCCTCGCCTCCTTGCGCGTATTGGGGTCGATCCCCGAAACGGCCGGGACGTCCAACGGCGAAGGCATATAGTCCACGATGCCGTCCAGCAGTCTCTGTACGCCTTTGTTTCTCGCGGCGGCCCCGCAGTAGACGGGCACTATCTTGCAGTCCAGGGTCCCTTGTCTGATCGCGGCCTTTATATGCTCGGGCTTGGTCTCGCGCCCTTCGAGGTAGCACTCCAACAGCTCCTCGTGCATGTCGGCCACGGCTTCCAGAAGGCGGCCGCGGTGCTCTTCCGCCATCGGCATGAGACTCGAGGGAATGGGCTCCAGCTCGAACACCGAGCCCAGCGTTTCCGTTACGTAGGTGACCTGGACCATGTCCACCAAATCCAACACGGCGACCAAGTGATCCCCGACCTTGACCGGGACAACCACCGGAACCGGATTCGCACCCAGCCTTTCTTTCATCATCGATACGGTCCCGAAGAAGTCGGAGCCGACTCGGTCCATCTTGTTCACAAAGGCCATCCGCGGGATCTTGTAGCGGTCCGCCTGTCTCCACACCGTCTCCGATTGAGGCTCGACGCCGCCGACGCCGCAGAACACGGCCACGGCCCCGTCAAGCACGCGCAGGGACCGCTCGACCTCCACGGTGAAATCCACGTGGCCCGGGGTGTCTATAATGTTTACGCGGCAGTCCTTCCACTGGCATCGGGTGGCCGCGGAAGTGATGGTAATACCCCTCTCCCTCTCCTGCTCCATCCAGTCCATGGTAGCGGCGCCGTCGTCCACCTCGCCGATGCGATGGACACGGCCGGAGTAGAAGAGGATACGCTCGGTAAGGGTGGTCTTGCCGGCGTCAATGTGCGCCATAATGCCTATGTTGCGCACTTTGTTCAGCGGGAATTGACGTCGCAAGACCGCACCTCCAAGCTTCCCCGAATCTTTTGTCTTAACACCCACCACACTCTCCGTACGAATACACTGGGGCTTTTGGGAGAGGGTGAAAAACCCCTGAGCCGCGACTCGGCGGCGGTATCGTTCTACGTTTAGGCTTTGAGCAGGGTGAACCGGGAGGAATCGCTACCAGCGGTAGTGGGCGAAGGCCTTGTTGGCCTCGGCCATCCGATGGGTGTCCTCCTTCTTCTTCACCGCGCCGCCCTCGTTCTTGTAGGCGGCGACCAGCTCCGCAGCGAGGCGTTCTTGCATGGTGTGGTCCGGGCGGGTCTTTGCGTGGTGGATGAGCCATCGAAGCCCCAACGTGGTCCGCCTGTCCGGACGGACTTCCACGGGGACTTGGTAGGTGGCGCCGCCCACGCGGCGGGACTTGACCTCAAGGACAGGCTTGACGTTGTTCAAAGCCTGCTTCATGACGGCCAGTCCTTCCGTACCCGTCCTCTTCTCCACGATCTCCAGACTGCCGTAGAGGACTCGCTCGGCCGTGCTCCGCTTGCCCTTCCTCATCAGGCATCCGATGAACTTAGATACAAGAACGCTGTTGTACTTGGGGTCAGGCGCTGGATCCCTCCTGACCACCTTCCCCTTTCTCGGCATGCGTTGTCATCTCCTATGCCGGGCCCTCTCCCGGGACCGGCAACGATGAACCCTGCCTACAGTGTCTTCTTTCTCTTAGTGCCGTACTTCGATCTGCTCTGATTCCTGCCCTCGACGCCGCTGGCATCCAGAGTGCCCCTGATGATGTGATATCTCACCCCCGGGAGGTCCTTGACTCGCCCTCCCCTGACAAGCACGATCGAGTGCTCCTGGAGGTTGTGCCCCTCACCCGGAATATAGGACGTTACCTCGATCCCATTGGTGAGCCTCACCCTGGCGACCTTGCGCAAGGCGGAGTTGGGCTTCTTCGGGGTGCTCGTGTATACCCTAGTGCATACCCCCCTTTTCTGCGGGTTTCCCTTGAGGGCCGGGGCCGAGGTCTTGTGCTTGACGACCTCTCTGCCCTTTCTGACCAACTGGTTCAGAGTCGGCAAATCTCCACTCCTTTGCTTAACTCACGGTTTTTCAACCGATTAGCACGCCCCACGGGTTCGCCCCGCGCCTAATCCAAATGGGGCGCAGAAACGACAAATGTTACGATCTCCGCGCCGTCCTGTCAAGCCGTTTTTGTCTCCGCGGCGGCCTTTCTTTCTACGGCCTCTTCCTCCTCGAGCCGCATGGCCCTGTACTTGGGAAGGCCCGTCCCGGCGGGGATAAGATATCCGATTATCACGTTTTCCTTGAGGCCTCTCAGGTGATCGACGCTGCCGAATATGCTGGCCTCGGTCAAGACCCGCGTTGTCTCCTGGAAGGACGCGGCGGATATGAAGCTCTGCATGCTGAGACTGGCCTTTGTGATCCCCAGCAGAAGCGGATCAAAAGTCGCGGGCGCCCCGCCCTCGGACACTACACGTTCGTTCTCCTCTTTGAGCTGGAGCTTGTCCACCTGTTCGCCCTCGAGGAAGTTGGTATCGCCCGGATCGACGATCCTGACCTTCTGGAGCATCTGGCGGACGATCACCTCCACGTGCTTGTCGTCTATTCTCACCCCTTGGAGCCTGTACACCTCTTGTATCTCATTCACGAGGTACTCCTGCACCTCCTTGATACCCTTGATGCGCAGGATGTCGTGAGGATTGATCGGCCCCTCCGTGAGCCTGTCTCCGGCAATCACCCTGTCGCCGTCCTGCACGTGCAGGTGCCTCCCGTGGGGGATCAGGTACTCTTTCGTGTCTCCGGTCTCGTTGGTAACGGTGATCTTACGCATCCCCCGTGAAACGGGACCGAAGCTCACCATGCCGTCGATCTCCGAGACGGCCGCGTGATCCTTGGGCTTTCGCGCTTCAAAGAGCTCCGACACCCTGGGAAGACCTCCCGTGATGTCCCTTGTCTTCGAGATCTCGCGCCTGATCTTGGCCAGCACGTCGCCCGCCCTGACCTCCTGCTCGTCGCGAACCATCATCCTCGAGCCCGTCGGCAGAAGATACTTGGTCTTCCGCACCCCGTCGGCGTCAACGACGTCCAAATGAGGCTGCAGCACCTTGTTCTTGTCATCGGCGATGACCTGAAGCCTCAGGCCGGTGGTGTCGTCAACCTCATCCCTCACCGTGACCTTGTCAACGATATCGCCGAACTTCACGATTCCGTCGTGCTCGGTTAGAATCGGGATATTGTAGGTATCCCATTCAAAGAGGTCCTGGCCCTCCTTGACGTTCTCGCCGTCCGAGACCCTCATGATCGCCCCGTAGGAAGGGCTGAACCTGTGACGGAGCCGTCCCTCGTCGTCATAGAGCTCGGCCTCGCCGCGGTGGCCCACGACGACGCGCATTCCGTCCGCCCTTTGCACGGTGTGAATATCCTTGTACTTGACTTCCCCGTCGCACTTGGCCCTGATCTTCGACTGCTCGATGATCCTGCTCGCCGTCCCTCCGATGTGGAACGTGCGCAGGGTAAGTTGCGTCCCGGGCTCGCCGATGCTCTGGGCGGCGACAACGCCGACCGCCTCGCCTATGTCTACCATGCGGCCCGTGGCGAGGTTCCTTCCGTAGCACTTCGCGCACACCCCTCGGCGGGCCTCGCAGGTGAGCACCGATCGGATCCGCACTTTCTCAATGCCGCTTCCCTCGATGCGCCTGGCCGCCGCCTCGACGATCTCCTCGGCGCCCTGCACCAACGGAGAACCGCTTATCGGATCGATCACGTCGTCCGCGGCGACACGGCCGAGGATTCTGTCGCTCAGGGGCTCGATGATCTCCTCGCCTTCCTTCAAGGCACCGACTTCCAGACCCATGATCGAACCGCAGTCCTCCTCGGTGACGATCACGTCCTGCGCCACGTCAACCAGACGTCTCGTAAGGTAGCCGGCGTCGGCCGTCTTGAGGGCCGTGTCGGCGAGACCCTTTCTGGCGCCGTGCGTGGAGATGAAGTACTCGAGCACCGTCAGTCCTTCCTTAAAGTTTCTTACCACGGGGGACTCGATGATCTCGCCGAGGCCGCCGGTGATCTTCTTCTGTGGCTTCGCCATGAGGCCCCTCATGCCGGCAAGCTGCCTTATCTGCTCTTTGCTTCCCCTGGAGCCCGAGTCGGCCATCATGAAAATCGGATTGAAGCCTTTTCTGTCCTTCGAGAGCCCGCTGAAGGTGGCGGACTCCACCTGGTGAGTGACCCTCGTCCATGTATCGATCACCTTGTTGTAGCGCTCTCCCTCCGTTATGGCCCTTTTCCTGTAGAGATCCGAGATGCTCTCCACTTCCTCATGGGCCTCCCGGATGAGCTCTCCCTTCTCCACGGGAACCAAGATGTCGTCGATCCCGACCGTTATCCCGGCAAGCGTGGCGTACTCGAACCCCATTCCCTTGAGGTTGTCCAGAAGCCGCGCCGTGGCCGCGGGACCCAGCTTCCTATAGCAGTCGCTTACGAGCTCCTCGAGCGACTTCTTATCCAGGGTCCTATTCACGAACTCCAACCCCGAGGGCAGGAGCTCATTGAAGATGACTCGACCCACCGTGGTCGTCAGCAACTCGTCGCTCACGGGCACCTTGATTACCGTGTGCAACTCTATCTCGCCGGCCTCCAACGCCGCACGGACCTCATCGAAGCTCGAAAAGACTTTCCCCTCGCCCTTCGCCTCGGGCTTTCTCTTTGTGAGATAGTTGCATCCCAGGACTATGTCCTGACTCGGGGTCGCCAGGGGCCTGCCGTTGGCCGGAGAGAGGATGTTGTTGGTCGACATCATGAGCAAAGTGGTCTCGATCTGAGCCTCGAACGAAAGCGGCACGTGAACCGCCATTTGGTCGCCGTCGAAGTCCGCGTTGAACGCGGCGCACACCAATGGGTGAATCTTGATGGCCTTGCCCTCGACCAGAACCGGCTCAAAGGCCTGTATTCCGAGCCTGTGCAACGTGGGCGCGCGGTTCAAGAGAACCGGGTGCCCCTTGATGATCTCCCCTAAGATATCCCAAACCTCGGGCCTCTCCTTCTCGACCAGCCTCTTGGCGCTCTTGACCGTCTGGACGAAACCTCTGTCCTCGAGCTTCCTTATGATGAACGGCTTGAAGAGCTCCAGCGCCATGTTCTTCGGCAGCCCGCACTGGTGGAGCTTGAGCTCCGGCCCGACCACGATGACCGAGCGCCCGGAATAGTCCACCCTCTTGCCCAAAAGGTTCTGTCTGAACCGGCCCTGCTTGCCCTTCAACTGGTCGCTCAGAGACTTCAGCGGCCTATTGCCCTGGCCCCTCACGGCCCTGGACCTGCGTCCGTTGTCGAAAAGCGCGTCGACGGCCTCCTGGAGCATCCTCTTCTCGTTTCGCAGAATGACCTCGGGCGCCTTTATCTCGACGAGCTTCTTCAACCTGTTGTTCCTGTTGATCACTCTCCTGTATAGGTCGTTCAAATCGCTCGTGGCGAACCGTCCGCCCTCGAGCGGGACAAGAGGCCTCAAGTCCGGCGGCAGCACCGGCACGACCTCCAGGATCATCCACTCCGGCCTGTTTCCGCTTTGACGGAACGCCTCCACTATGCGGAGCCTCTTCAAGGTCTCTTTCTTCCGCTGGGCGGAGGTTTCCATCTTGGCGTTGGCTCTGAGCTCGGCGGACAGCTCCTCGAGATCTATGGAGGCCAGCAGCTCACGGACCGCCTCGGCCCCCATCTTGGCCTCGAACTCCGTCTCTTCCTTGTCCTGAAGCTCCATGAACTCCTCTTCAGTGAGGAGCTGCTTCCTCTTCAGGTCCGCGTTGCCGGGGTCCGTGACGACGTAGGACTCGTAGTAGAGCACCCGCTCGAGATCCCTGACGGACATGTCCAGCAGGTTGCCGATACGGCTGGGCACGCCTTTGAAAAACCAGATATGAGCGACGGGCACCGCCAGCTCTATGTGAGCCTGTCTCTCTCTCCTGACCTTGGCCTGGGTGACCTCGACGCCGCATCTGTCGCACACGACGCCCCTGTACCTTATTCTCTTGTAGCGGCCGCAGCTGCACTCCCAATCCTTCACCGGGCCGAAAATGCGCTCGCAGAAAAGCCCGTCCCTCTCCGGCTTGAATGAACGATAGTTGATGGTTTCCGGCTTCGTGACCTCTCCGCTGGACCAGCGCCTTATTGTCTCCGGCGAGGCCAGTTGTATGCGTATGGAGTGAAACGTGAACTTCTTCCTTCCCTCCCGGTCGTCCCCCCTGGCAAGCGTCATCCTCCCCGTCTTACCCAAACCGACGGGGGTCTGAAGTCCTCCCAGTTCCTGCATCGTTCTCTCTCCTTCCATGGGAGCCACCTAGTTCTCTTCGAACTGCACGTCGAGGCAGAGGCTCTGTAGCTCCTTGACCAGGACGTTGAAAGATTCGGGAATCCCCGGCTCGGGCGGGTTCTCGCCTTTGACGATCGCCTCGTATATCCTCGACCTGCCGGGAACGTCGTCCGACTTCACCGTAAGGAGCTCCTGAAGCGTGTACGCGGCGCCGTAGGCCTCAAGCGCCCACACCTCCATCTCCCCGAAGCGCTGTCCGCCGAACTGGGCTTTGCCTCCGAGAGGCTGCTGGGTGACCAGCGAATAGGGACCTATCGACCTGGCGTGGATCTTGTCGTCCACCAGGTGAGAAAGCTTCATCATGTATATGTAACCGACGGTGACGCGATGGTCGAACCGTTGGCCGGTCCTGCCGTCATATAGAACGCTCTTTCCGTCCTCGGACAGACCGGCCTCCCTCAGAGTGCTCTTTATCTCATCCACCGTGCCTCCCGCGAATACGGGCGTGGATACTCTTATGCCCAGCTCCCGCGCGGCCCAACCCAAATGGGTCTCGAGAACCTGTCCTATGTTCATTCGGGAAGGCACTCCCAACGGGTTGAGAACCATCTCAACCGGCGTGCCGTCGGGCAGATAGGGCATGTCTTCTTCCGCCATGATCTTGGCGACGACGCCTTTGTTGCCGTGGCGTCCGGCGACCTTGTCGCCCACGGACAACTGCCTCTTGGTCGCGACGTATACCTTGACCAGCTTGACCACGCCCGGAGGCAGCTCGTCGCCCCTCGAGACTCGGTCCGTCTCCTTCTCAAGTCTCTTGTTCACGCGCTCAATGGCCAGGGCCGCCGCCTCCATCTGCTGCCAAAGAAGCTCATTCGCCTTGCGGTCGCGAACGACGGAGCTGCCCCAAGGAATGTCGTCCAGATCGACTTTCTCCAGAAGAGCGTCGTCCACTTTCTTCCCTTTGCGGGCCAGGGACTCTCCTCTGGAGTTGACCAGCCTCTCAACGTAGTGATCCTTGATAATGCCGGCGATCTCCTCGTTTCTGATTTCCAGTATTCGGTTCTTCTCCTGGCGCGCTTGGCGCTTGAGCCTGGCGACCTCCCGTTTCTCGTGCTTCTTGCTGGTCTCGTCCTTTTCCCTTCTGGAAAAGACCTTGATGTCCACCACTATGCCGTCCATGCCCGGGGGGGCTTTCAGGGACGCGTCCCTGACGTCTCCCGCCTTCTCCCCGAAAATGGCCCTCAGAAGACGCTCTTCCGGCGTGAGCTCCGTCTCGCCCTTCGGAGTGACTTTTCCGACCAGGATGTCGTTTGCCTTCACCCGGGCGCCTATCCTGATTATGCCCTCCTCGTCCAGGTTCCTGACGGTCTCCTCGCTGACGTTGGGGATCTCCCGCGTAATCTCCTCGACTCCCCTCTTGGTGTCGCGAACCTGGAGCTCGAAATCCTCAATGTGTATCGACGAGAACCTGTCGTCTTTGATCAGCCTTTCGCTGACCAGAACGGCGTCCTCAAAGTTGTATCCGCCCCACGGCATGAAGGCCACCAGGACGTCGGTACCCAACGCCAACTCTCCGTTCTTCGTCGCGGCCCCGTCGGCGATGGGCGTGCCCGCCTTTACCCTGTCGCCCTCTTCGACGATAGGCCTCTGGTTGATGCACGTGTCCTGGTTCGACCTCTTGAACTTGGTCAGATTGTAGACGTCGTAGCCGGCGGAATCGGAGAAGTCCACCTTGACGTTGTCTTTTCGCGTGCGCCTCACCACAATCGAGCCGCCGGACACGCTCTCAACGACGCCGTCCGACTTCGCCATGCACAGGGCCCCGGAGTCCTCCGCGACCTTGCCCTCGAGCCCCGTGCCCACAAGGGGCGAATCGGTGACCAAGAGCGGAACGGCCTGCCTCTGCATGTTCGAGCCCATGAGCGCCCTGTTGGCATCGTCGTGCTCCAAGAACGGTATGAGGGCCGCCGCGGGGCTGACCAATTGTATGGGAGATATGTCAAGGAACTGCACTCGATTGGAATCGACCTTGGGCAGCTCGCCTCGATACCTAACGGGAAGCGAATCCACCTTCAAGTCGCCCGACTCGGGATCCACGGGCGTGTTGGCCGGGGCGAGCATGACCCTGTCCTCTTGATCCGCCGACAGGAACTCAATGCCCCTCCTGCTGACCTTCCCGTCCTCCACTCTCCTGTATGGAGTCTCCAAGAAGCCGAGCTCGTTCACCCTGGCGTACGTGCTGAGCGACGAGATCAGACCGATATTGGGGCCCTCGGGCGTCTCAATGGGACACATCCGGCCGTAATGAGTGTAATGAACGTCCCTGACCTCGAACCCGGCTCTGTCCCTCGTCAACCCTCCCGGCCCCAGCGCGCTGAGGCGTCGCTTGTGCGTCAGCTCGGCCAGAGGGTTTGTCTGATCCATGAACTGTGAGAGCTGGCTGCTGCCGAAGAAGCTCTGCACTACCGCCGATATCGTTCTGGCGTTGATGAGGTCATAGGGGGTCATGCCCTCGGAGTCCTGCAGGCTCATTCTCTCCTTTATGATTCGAGCCATTCTCGCCAGGCCTATGTTGAACTGGTTCGCCAGAAGCTCCCCGACGGAGCGCACCCTTCGGTTGCCCAGGTGGTCTATGTCGTCTGTCTCGACTATGATCTCGGGCAGCTCGATCCCGACCCGCAGATACAGCAGGTACTTGACGATGCAGATGAAGTCCTCCTTGCACAAGGTGGCAAGGTCGTAGTCGGGCGCGCCGAGCTTAAGCCTGCGCATCTCCCCCTTGCCTCCCAGGAGCTTCTCGTGATCGAGCTTCTGGTTGAGCTTGTACCTGCCGACCTTCGCCAGGTCATACCGCTTTGAGTTGAAAAACAGCTTGTCCAGTATGTCCCTGGCCGTCTCCGCCCTTGGGGAGTCTCCCGGTCTCAGCAGCGTGTAGATCCTCGCGAGAGCCTCATCCTGATTCTTCGTCGTGTCCTTCTTCAGCGTGTTGCGAATGATATCGGCGTCATCCAGGCCGTGCACGTCGAAGACCTTCACTTTGTCGAAGCCGGCCTTCTTCATCGTCGTGACGTGGTCCTCGGTGATCAGCTCGTTGCACTCGAGCAGGACCTCGCCCGTCTCCGCGGCCACCACGTCCTCGGCCGCCACCGATCCCACCAAGCCGCCGGACTTCTTACCCGTCAGGTCCTCGTCGTGCTTGCTGTAGAAGTGCTGCAATATATCGTGCTCGGAGACGTAGCCGAGCGCCCTCAGGAGCACGGTGACCGGAAGCTTCCTTTTGCGGTCGATGTGAACGTACATGATGTCGTTCACGTCGAGACTGAACTCCACCCAGGAGCCCCGATAGGGAATTATGCGGGCCGAGTAGAGCTTCTTCCCGTTGGGATGTATCGTCTCGTCGAAGAACACCCCCGGCGACCTGTGCAGCTGGCTGACAATGACCCTCTCGGCGCCGTTTATGACGAAGGTGCCCTTGTCGGTGATCATGGGCATCTCGCCGAGATAGACCTCCTGTTCGATTATCTCCTTGTCCCTCTTCTCGCCGTCCTCGGCCTGCTCTCTGATCCTTAGGCGGAGCACGGCCTTCAGCGGAACAGAGAACGTGAGATCCCTCTCCTGGCATTCGTCCACGGAGTACTTGGGCTCTCCCAGGTTGTACTCGACGAACTCCAGCGAGTAGAGCTCTCTCGCGTCCGTTATCGGGAACACGCTGTTGAAAACTTCCTGCAGGCCCTCGTTCGCTCTCTTGTCGGAGCGTACGTCATGCTGCAAGAAGGCCCTGAAGGAAGCAAGCTGCACGTCGAGCAGATTCGGAATCTCGATCGTCCAGTCCTCGTTCAGTTTGCTGTAACTTCTTCGATCGTTCGTGAGTGAAACACTCAAGGCCGTCACCTCGCTTTTGGCGTGGTCCTGCCGTAAGCCGGGGGCGTTCTTACTTGATCTCTACCTGTGCCCCGACCTCTTCCAGCTGAGCTTTGACTTCGTCGGCCTCTTTCCTGCTCACCTTCTCCTTCACCGCCTTGGGCGCGCTGTCCACGACCTCCTTGGCCTCCTTGAGCCCCAAGCCCGTAACGGCCCTGACGACCTTGATAACCTGGATCTTCTTGTCGCCCGCCGCGTTGAGCATGACGTCGAACTCGGTCTGCTCTTCCTCGGCGTCCGGAGCGGCCCCGGGAGCGGCCTGGGGCATCGCGGCGCCCATCATCGGCATCGCGGCGGTCACCCCGAATTCCTCTTCCATCTTCTTGACAAGGTCGCTGACCTCGAGAAGGGTCATGCCCTTGAGAAGGCTCAGCACCTCGTCGCTCCGCGACTCAGTCTCGACCGCCGTCGATCCCTCAGCGGCGCCCGCCGGCTCAGCCGCGGCGTCTTCTTCCGCTGTCTTCTTAACCGTCTTCTTGGTAGGACTCATCTGGTCACCTCCGCAACTCTCCTCGACTAATAACACCCGGCTCCCAAAGAGCTCTTAGGCCCAAACAAACACCGTCTCTATGCTTCACCTTCAGGGGCTTGCTTCTTGTCGCCCTCTTTGTCGCCCTTTTCTTCGCCTTCTTCCGCCGCCCCGGCGGCACCGGCCGCCGAGTCGGCACCTTTGGCCTCGCCCCCCTCGGCGCTTTGAACGGCCTCCGCACCCTCGGCGGGCTCGCTCTTCTCGCTCTCTCCGTCCCCCGCGCCCCCGGCCGACTCCGCCTTCTTATCCTCGCCGGCATCCGGGACCGCGGTGCTCTTTGAGTCGGACTCCGCGGGCTCCGCGCTCGCGGGTTTCGCGTCCGCCGGCCTTTCCGAAGTCGCTTCCCCGCCCTTCTCCAAGGATTCGCCGACCGCCTGCAACGTAGCGACCAGCTTCCACATCACTTGATGGAGCACGCCGCGGAACCCGCTGAGCGGGGCCATAACTCCGGACAAGACCTGCCCCAGCAGAACCTCCCTGGCGGGCAGCGCGGCCAAAGTCTTGACGCCGTCCTCCGAGAACATCCGGCCCTCTACCAAAGCGGCCTTGATTCTGGGAAGCTTATGCTCCTTGGCGAAATCGATCAGCACCCTCGCCGGAGCAAGATCATCCGCCCTCCCCAGGGCCAGGCCCGTCGGACCTTCAAGGTAATCCACGACCGCGTCAAAACCCGCGCGCTTCGCGGCCAGCTTGGTCAGCGAGTCTTTGACCACACGGTACTCGACGTCGGACTCCCTGCACCTGCGCCTGAGGTTCGCCATCATCTCAACGGGCATCCCCGTAAAATCGGTCAGGTATATGCTCTTCGCGCCCTCGAGCACGTGCGACAGCTCTTCAACGGCGGCGACTTTGGCTTCACTTGGCATCGCTTCTCCCATCCTCTTACTTGAGACCCAGGCCGGCGTCGGCAAAGTCCACTTTCACTCCGGGCCCCATCGTGGTGCAGAGCGTCAGAGTACGGACGAATTGACCCTTGGCCGCGGGCGGACGCGCGCCCAAAAGCTCCTTGAGAAACGCCCTCACGTTTTCCATCAGTTTCTCACTTTCAAAAGACACCTTTCCCACCGGCACGTGCACGTTGGCGCCCTTGTCCACCCGGAACTCTATCTTGCCTCTCTTGAGATCCTCCACCGCCTTGCCGACGTCGAAGGTAACGGTCCCGGTCTTGGGATTCGGCATCAAGCCGCGCGGGCCGAGTATTCGGCCGAGCTTGCCGACTTCGCCCATCATGTCCGGGGTCGCGACGATCTTGTCGACGTCGAGCCACCCCTCCGTGATCTTCCGGATGTACTCGCTCGACCCGACGAAGTCCGCCCCCGCGTCGCGGGCCTCGGCTTCCTTCTCGCCCTTCGCCAGCACGAGCACCCTTACGCTCTTTCCCGTGCCGTGCGGAAGAACCACGGTCCCTCTCACGGATTGGTCCGTCCGCTTCGGATCGACTCCCAGCTTCGCGGACAACTCAATCGTCTCGTCGAACTTCGCCCCGGCGGTCTTTCTAACCAGATCCACCGCGTCCGCCAAAGGGTGGCGGGTTTCCCTCGCCGCCTGCACTCTTGCCGCCTCATAGCGCTTGCCGTGCTTCATGCGTGAACCTCTCTAGCCTTCCACCTCTACGCCCATGCTTCTGGCTGTGCCGAGCACCATCTTGATGGCGCCCTCCATATCCACGGCGTTCAGGTCGGGCATCTTCTGCTCGGCTATCTCCCTCACCTGAGCCATCGTGACCTTCCCCACCTTGTCGCGGTTGGGCTCGCCCGAGCCCTTGGCCAGGTTGGCGGCTTTCTTGAGCAGGACCGCCGCCGGAGGCGTCTTGGTCACGAAGGTGAACGTCTTGTCCTTGTAGACGGTAATCACCGCGGGGATGACAAGCCCCGCCTGTCCCTCGGTCTTGGCGTTGTACGCCCTACAGAACTCCATGATGTTGAGGCCGTGCTGACCGAGGGCCGGTCCCACCGGGGGCGCCGGGGTGGCGTTCCCCGCCGGTATCTGAAGCTTTATCGTCGCGACAACTGGCTTAGCCACTTACTTTGACCTCCGCGAAGAACTCTCAGACGGCCTTCACCTGAAGGAAGTCCAACTCGACCGGAGTCGGCCTTCCGAAGATGCTGACCATGACTTTGAGTTTTCCTCTTTCCGCGTTGACTTCCTCGACCACCCCGGAGAAATCACTGAAAGGACCGTCAACGACCTTCACGTGCTCGCCCGTCTTGAAAGGCACCTGGGGAATCGGTTTCGCCTTGGAGCCGTCCATCTGGCCCAGAATACGATCGACTTCCGCCTTCTTGAGCGGGGCCGGCGTCTTACCCGAACCGACGAACCTGGTCACGCCGGGGATGTTCATGACCAGATGCTTGGTCTCATCATTCAGATCGATTTCCACCAAAACGTAGCTCGGAAAGGTCTTTCTCCTGGAGATCGTGCGCTTGCCCGACTTCATCTCGGCGAAGTCCTCCGTCGCGACAAGCACCTTTCCGAACTTGTCCGCCGCGGGGGACTGACTGATTGCCTTCTCCAGGTTCACCTTGACTTTGTTCTCGTGACCCGAGAACGTATGTACAACGTACCAAGCTTTGCCCATCTGTTCCTCGAATCCGCCGTCTCAGGGGGCGCGGCGCCTCGGACTCCCCCGCGGCGCCGCCGTCCGTGCCTCGTTGCTCGTGCTTCCAATCACAGCAATAGATCCAGAAGCATCGTGAGAATTCTGTCGGCCACGCCGATAAAGGCGGCGATGAACGTCACGGCGATCACCACCACTATTGTCGATTCCCTCAGCTCCTTGCGGGTCGGCCAAGTCACCTTTGTGGACTCCACCCGCACCTCTTTTACGAAGCCGGTCATCTTGTTCACTATCGCAGCCACTTCATCCTCCGTTACGCGGCGACCCCGCCGGCGGCGGACACCCGTCCCCAAGCGGCTTCGCGTTCACTTCGAAGATTCTGGCAGGCGTGGAGGGATTCGAACCCCCAACACCCGGATTTGGAGTCCGGTGCTCTAGCCGTTAGAGCTACACGCCTGCCGTGCCTCTCGTCGCCGCAACCCAACTCCCACCGAGCCCTACCTTGTCTCTTTGTGAGCGGTATGCGCGCGGCAGTACCTGCAGTACTTCTTGTACTCCAAGCGATCCGGATGCTTTCGCTTGTTCTTCGTCGTCGTGTAGTTCCGTCTCTTACACCGGCTGCACGCCAATATGACCTGGTCCCTCACCGCCGTTCAGTCCCCTTTGGTTTTCGCGCGACCCGCGGGGCGCTCACCGTCCCGCCCGAGCACTTCCGCCGCTTCGGCCAACCCCGCCGACGCTCGACGGCGCCGCTGAGCGCGGCCGTCTTTCCACACCGCCTATTCTATTACTTCCGTAACCACGCCCGCTCCCACCGTGCGGCCGCCTTCCCTTATCGCAAACCGCAGCTCCTTCTCCATCGCTATGGGCGTGTGCAACTCTATATCC
>Ga0180434_10005220_pt1 | contig 15434 bp, 16 predicted proteins | sample SS_ome_7_FD_132453 | JGI IMG/M metagenome (GOLD analysis project Ga0180434, IMG submission 132453) | Hypersaline lake sediment archaeal communities from the Salton Sea, California, USA - SS_1_D_2 metaG | ecosystem: Environmental > Aquatic > Non-marine Saline and Alkaline > Hypersaline >...
GAATCGTCAGGGGGGTGGGCCAGGTGGCGCGTGTCGCCAGGCATGGGGGCACGGTGACCTTCGAGGTCAAGGCCCCGGCGCTTGTGCCGAATCTCGAGGTCGGTGACAGTATCTCCGTAAACGGCGTGTGCCAGACCGTCACGGCGATCGGTGCCGACACGTTTTTCTTCGATTCTGTAGCCCAAACCCTGAACACCACCAACCTCTCGTCTCTGGATCGAGGTTCGGCCGTCAATCTCGAGCCTGCCCTGAGGCTGGGAGACAGGGTGTCGGGCCATCTTGTTTCTGGCCACATAGACGACACGGCTATAATAAGAAGCCGCCGAAGCACCGGCTATCGAAATGTCGACTTCAGAATCCAGGTTCCCGACCATCTCGCGCCCTACGTATACGACAAAGGATCCATCTGCCTTGACGGCGTCGGGCTTACCGTCAAGGCGGTGCGGGGGACCATTGTGGAAGTAACTGTAATACCGTATACACTGGATACGACTACACTTAATAGGTGGCGTTCGGGCAGCCGCGTCAATGTCGAGGTCGACCAGATCGCCAAGTATGTGACTCTCGGAGTCAATCGGAAGGGAGGTGGGCTCAAGTGAGAGGGTTCGACTCGGTTGAATCTGCTATCGAGGACATAAAGCAAGGTAAGATGATAATTGTGGTTGACGATGCGGATCGGGAGAACGAAGGCGACTTCATCCTGGCCGCGGAGAAGGCGACCCCCGAAGGCATAAACTTCATGGCCAAGTACGGCCGGGGACTCATATGTGTCCCGATGACGGGGGAAAGACTCGACGAGCTGGGTCTCGGCCCAATGGTTTCCGTCAATACCGCCAGGCTCGGCACGCCTTTCACCATATCGGTTGACGCCAAGCGCAACACCACTACGGGAAGCTCCGCCCATGACAGGGCGACCACAATAGAGGTACTCATAGATCCCGAAGCCAGGCCCGGCGACCTGGCGCGCCCCGGTCATATTTTCCCCTTGAGGGCGATGGCCGGCGGTGTCTTGAGGCGGCCGGGACATACCGAAGCGGTAGTGGACCTTGCGCGGCTTGCGGGACTCTATCCCGCCGGGGTGCTCTGTGAGATAATGGATGAGGACGGCACTATGGCCAGAGTACCAAGGCTCATGGAAATGGCGGAGGAGTTCGGCCTCAAGATAATTACCATTGCCGATCTCATACATTACAGGCACCAGCGCGAGCTGCTTGTTAAACGCGTGGTGGAAACCCCCCTCCCCAGCAAGCACGGGACCTTCGATTTGTACTTATACGAAAGCACGATAACCGGGGAACACCATATTGCCCTGGTGAAGGGCGATCCGGCCAAGCCCGGGAAGCCTCCCCTGGTGAGGGTGCACTCTCAGTGTCTTACCGGTGATATTCTGGGCTCCTTAAGATGCGATTGCGGCGAACAACTGGGCAAGGCCCTTCAGATTATAGAAAAGGAAGGGACAGGGGTGTTCCTCTATATGCGTCAGGAGGGCAGGAACATAGGACTGGCCAACAAGATCAGAGCCTATGCCCTACAGGATACAGGTAAGGACACAGTGGAGGCCAACGAGGAGCTTGGTTTCAGTGCCGACCCGAGGGACTATGGGATCGGCGCCCAGATTCTGGCCGACCTTGGCCTTACCAAGATCAGGTTGCTCACCAATAATCCAAGGAAGATCGTGGGGCTCGAGGCGTTCGGTCTCGAGGTTGTGGAGCGAATTCCCATAGAGGTGCCTCCGAATCCTCTTAATGAGAGGTATCTCAGGACAAAACGTGTTAAGCTCGGTCATCTTCTGGAGGAGGTTTGATGACTGGGGGAGGAGATCGAAATGCACAAAACATTTGAAGGTCTGCTTGACGGCCGAGGCAAATCATTCGGCATCGTAGTGAGCAGGTTCAACGAGGCGATATCGCTTCGCCTGCTCGAGGGTGCCCTGGACTGTCTGAGAAGACACAACACAGCGGAGAGCCGGATAGAGGTGTCATGGGTGCCGGGCTCCTTTGAGATACCGGTCGCTGCACAGAAAATGGCGGCGATGGGCAGGTATGATGCCGTGATCTGCCTGGGAGCATTGGTACGTGGCGCCACACCTCACTTCGATTACATAGCTTCGGAAGTCGCCAAGGGCGTCGCGCGGCTTGGTCAGGACAGCGGCGTCCCGGCCATATTCGGCGTCATAACCGCGGACTCGCTGGAACAGGCAATGGAACGCTCCGGCGGCAAGAGCGGCAACAAGGGCTGGGATGCGGCGATGTCGGCTCTCGAGATGGCCGATCTGTTTACCAAGCTCAAGCCGAAGGCCAGGAAATGAAGTCGAAACCGTCTCTTCCGGGCCTCAAGCGCAAAGCGCGAGAGATTGTGGTGAAGACCCTCTATGAGATGGAGATGGGTTGTCTGGACAAGACGGGTGCAAGGGAACGGGTGATGAAGAAGTGCAGGCGCCCCCAAAGCCAGACCTTCGCGATGAGGCTTCTCAACGAGACCATGGCCCACAGCGAGGAGGCGGATAAGATCATTGCGAAGGTGGCCGAGAACTGGCACCTTTCACGTATGGCAGCCATAGACAGGAATGTGCTCAGACTCGGAACCGTGGAACTCGTCTTTATGGATGAGGTGCCTGAGAAGGTAGCCATAAACGAAGCAATAGAGATAGCAAAGCGGTTCTCAACGGAGAATTCGGGAAGGTTCGTTAACGGCATTCTCGACAAAGTGGCGAGGTTGAAACGTGAAGTACGTGGTAATATCTGACATACATGCCAATCTGGAGGCTTTCGAGGCCGCCCGTAAGGAGATAGATGACATCTCCCCCGATAAGATACTCTGTCTGGGTGACCTTGTGGGTTACGGCGCTTCGCCCAATGAGTGCGTCGAAGCAGCCCGCAAGATCAGTGAACTGACGGTTGCCGGCAACCACGATTTCGGCGCCGTGGGCCGCACCGATATAGCCTACTTCAATATGTACGCACGTGAGGCTATTCTTTGGACCGCAAAGGCACTCAAGGAGGACAACTCAAAGTATCTCTCCGGTCTTCCTCTTACCCAGGTAGTGGGCGACGGCATCCGGATGGTCCATGCCACACCGCGGGACCCGGAGCGATGGAACTACATCTTCAGCCACGAGCAGGCTCTGGAAGAATTCGAAGCCTTCGAGGAGCAGATCTGTTTCGTGGGGCACTCCCACCAACCGCTGATCTATGAACTGATGGACAGCGAGACGCTCATCGTCAACAATGAGAAGGTCCGCGTTATAGAAGGACGCCGGTATATCGTGAACGTCGGAAGCGTAGGCCAACCCCGGGACGCTAACCCCAAAGCCGCCATCTGTGTTTATGATGTGGACAGGGCTGAGATTGCCATAAGACGGATTGAATATGACGTGGAGGCTGCCAAGAAACGCATAATCGATGCCGGTCTGCCCGCAGTGCTCGCCAACCGGCTGTCATGGGGTGAATAGAGCGTGTATCGCATCCTCTTCATTAACTGGCGCGACATCAAAAACCCCGAGGCAGGCGGTGCCGAGGTCCATCTGCACGAGATCGCCAAGCGAATTGCGGCCAAAGGCCACCGGGTAACCGTCCTTGCTTCTACCTTCGCGGGGGCCGCGCCGGAGGAGGCGATCGACGGGGTGAGGGTTGTGAGGAAAGGGGGGAAGTTCACCTTCAACTTCCATGTCCCCGGGACCATTCGAAGGCTCTCCCGCGAGGAGCCTTTCGATATCGTAGTAGACGACATCAACAAGATCCCTTTTTACACCCCGCTCTACGTGAAGCAGCCGCTGCTTGCGCTTGCCCACCATCTCTTCGGCAAGACCATATTCTCAGAGGCTCCATTTCCCCTGGCGCTTTATGTACATCTGAGTGAGGCCTTGATCCCGAGGGCCTACAGGTGTACCAGGTTTGTGGTGGTCTCTGAGAGCACCAAGCAGGAGCTTGTGGAAAAGGGGATCCCCGAGGCCAATATCGATATTGTCTATAACGCCGTAGACCACAAGATGTATAAGCCCTCTGAAAAGCCCAAGCCGGTTGGGCCCTTGATCGGTTATGTGGGGAGGATCAAGCGTTATAAAAAGATAGACTATCTTCTGGGAGCCCTTAAGATTGTGCTCGAGCGCATGCCGGGAGCCCGCCTGATGCTCGCCGGCTCGGGTGATTATCTTCCCTCGCTTGTCGCCCTCGCCGCACGCCTGAGGATCAGCGACAGGGTCGAGTTCATGGGTTTCGTGAGTGAGGAGGCCAAGATCGAGATGCTCCAGCGCGCCCATGTGGTGGTGAACCCTTCCATCAAGGAAGGCTGGGGGGTTACTGTGATCGAGGCCAATGCCTGCGGCACTCCGGTAATCGCAAGCGATGTTCCGGGCTTACGGGATGCTGTCGTGGACGGAAAGACCGGTTTTCTCGTTCCCTTCGGAGACGTGGAAGGCTTCGCCGGTAGAATGCTTGAAGTGCTCGAGAATGATGAGCTGAGGAAGAGGTTGAGTGAAGCGGCCATAGCCCACGCCGGCCGCTTCAACTGGGATGATTCGGCAGAGGCCCTTCTTAAGATAATGAACCAGGTAATATCGGGAGGCTGACTCGACTCTTCCTGCCGCTTGTTGGGCCTGGACTTCAGTCTAACCTTATTGTCCCCGCTGCCACTGTGACCGCCTCACCCGCCAGCTCGACCCGCTCCCCTCTAACGCGCACCGTCATCTCACCGCCACGCCGCGATGCTTGATAAGCCCGCATCTCGTGCTTTCCGGTGAGGCGCGCCCAGTACGGCGCCAATGCGCAGTGCGCAGCGCCGGTGACCGGATCTTCGTCGATACCCAGCCACGGTGCGAAGTACCGCGATATGAAGTCGAATTGACCTGAGCTGTGGGCAGTAACAATTATCCCGTGGAATCGCTCCTCGCCGCGCGCGGCCTCTAACCGCCTGAAGTCCGGTGCAAGATCCCGAACCTCTGACTCACTCCCAAGTTGCAGTAGGAGATTGCGATCCTCCCGAGCGTAGCATGCCGCAATTACACCTTCTGCGCCGAGAGCGGCGCACACCTCCGGCGGTGGCGTCGCACCCCGGCAATCAGCCGCGGGGAAGTCAAGTGTGATCCGGCTGCCCTCCCGTCTTGCCGAGAGGGTGCCGCTTTTTGTCTCAAAGCGGATTGCTTGCGCCGGATTCGCTAGTTCGTAAAGTATGACCGCAGCCGTCGCCAGGGTGGCGTGACCGCAGAGAGGCACCTCAACGGCCGGCGTGAACCAACGCAGCGAGAAGCGCTTTCCGAGCGTCGGCCCACCATCGATCGAGAGTGTAAACGCTGTCTCCGAGTGGTTCATTTCCGCCGCGATCGCCTGCATTGTAGCCTCGGGGATCTCCGTATCCATAAGACAGACGGACGCAGGATTCCCCTGGAACCGGATCGTGCTAAAGGCGTCAACTATGTAGAACGGTATTTTTCTCACAGATTCCCTCCCGCGCAAGCGTAATTCCGTGGTCCAACGGCTTTGATCTGCATCACTCGAACACCGCCGCCGACGCGTGACCAACCGGCTGCCAACAGGATTGCCGGCTCAACGAGCAACCGGAATGATGCGTCAGTCAGCCACGCACGTCCTTGAGCAGCTCACGCATCTTTATGCTGCTCTCCATAATCAGGGGGTCGCCATGCCCAACACACAGCACCCGAACGTCCAGTGAGCTCAGCCGATTGAGGGACTTCACGGCCTCTTCTGGATCCGCGCTGAAGAAGCGTGGTGCAAGTCTGAGGCCGCCGCGCCCCGTGAACAGGTTCCCGTTGAAGAGGAGATCTCCACAGAACAAGATTCCGATCTGTTCCTGATAGAGCGAGATGCTCCCTGGTGTGTGGCCCGGAGTGTGGATTACCCGCAGCCCACCCAGGAACTCAAGAAAGTCCTGATCCTGTAACTGTCTCGAGACTGCAACCCCCTTACCTGGTCCCGAGATGACATCATCTAACCATCTGATTGCCCGCCTAAAGAACGAGCCCGCAGGCAGGTTCTCTTCTCCAACGATGTAGGGCACTTCGTCTCTGTGGGCCATTACGCCGGCACCACTTCGACGAACCAGCTCTGCCACACCACCGGTGTGGTCTCCGTGCGCGTGTGTGACGATGATCGCTTGCAGCTCGGTGATCGGCCTTCCCAGGGACTCAATCTGACTGACAATGCGCGGCACGTCTCCTGACATGCCGCCGTCAACCAGTGCCAGACTCCGGTCCGACGCCATCAGATACGCGTTGCTGCTGCGCAGGCCCTCTAACCGGTATACTCCACCTGCAAGATGCCGCATCAGTCTCCTTTCGAAGTGCGTGCCGAACGGTGCTCTAGAGCCGCCCGGCCTTCCCGGTCAGCCGGAAGAGCTTGCCGGCGATTCCGTGCTCACATTGTAGGTCACGTTCCAACTTTTCTCGTCGGGACGCTCGATGTATTCGACCTTATGAGCGATACCCGCAAGCGCCCCTCTAACATCTTCCCCCGTGGGGAAGTTCTTTATGATCTCAAACGAGCGACCGTCAGGCAGAGAACGCCGCTCGATTGTATTCCCTTGCGGATCTTGCCTGCGGAAGTGCCCGGCGTACGGAAGCTGGTCCACAAACAAGACGGGAGCCCCAGGTTGCAACTTGCTATGCAAGACTCTGAGGAAGACCGAGAGGAGCTCTCTGGACACGTGGGACCACCACCAAATCCCGAAGGCCGCACTGAACCCCGTGGGAACCCCGGCGAGTGTGTAGGCGTCAGCGATTTGGAACGACACATTACAAAGGTCTTTGCATCTGTCCCGCGCCAGCGCTAGGAGGCAGGGATTGATGTCCGTAGCCAGGACGGACTCGGCGACCTCGCCGATGGTGTGCGTCCAATACCCTGTACCGCAGGCGATCTCAAGAACGGTGTGACCTTTGAACAATCCCTGGAATCGGGCTTTGATTGGGATACGGATTTGCTCTGCCTCCAGATCGCTGTATCCGGCCGTCTCGTCGTACACCGGAGATCGCGCCGCATAGTAAGCGGATGTCGCCGCGACCAGGTTCCCGGCATCGGTCATTCTTTCAATCCCTTGAGCTGAGAAATCCACTCATTAGATGATCGGGGACCCCAAATGCGGACGTAATCTGCCATGTCTTCTTCACTCGCCAAAGGTGTGAAGCAGCGGTCGCCAGTGACGCGGGGCTTGCTTTCTGCAAATCCGTGACACGGCAGACCATCAGGTTGACTCACGTGTCCGGCGAAATCACCCCTGGCGTCATTGCTGGTCTACGGTCTCAAGAATGTCGATACAGGCAACCTTCAATTGGGCCATGTCTTGGCTGATTGCTTGATACAAGTATTCCAAGTCGCCCCCCCCATTTAGTAATGCACCAGCACATCGGGGAATCCACATAGTGCCTTCCAATCCACATCCGGGTCAAGGGCCTTGCTCTGTCCGCTCAAACGCTGGTTCGATTCGGCCGATATCTGAAGGTTGCGTATTACCGCGTCCTGTACCAGGGTTGAAGAGAAAAACGAATCCCTTCCTCCCTTGGTGTGCTCCTCGATCCGAGAAATGCAGCGCAGGATGTGTCGGAGGTATACTCGGTCATCTTTCACAGCGGGACCGCCTCATCCAGAATGCGCTTGCCCAAGAACTCATCGAGGCCCTCTTCAGTTATAACTTGGCCCGGCGTCCCGGCAAGTCCTCAAGGTCTGCGACGAAGCCGCCAGGAAGCCATGCACTCGGCGATGGGCCAACATCAACTAGCAGGTCCACATCACCGGCCGGGTCCGCATCTCCCCGAGCCATCGATCCGAACACGCGAACCCGCGTGACCCCATGCTTCTTTGCCAGTGCCAAAATCTTCCCGTGTTTCGAATCGACAAGATTCACCGTCGGCCGCACCTTTCTCAAGCCATGACCATTGTACAAGACATTCCGTGAAAGTCAAAACACAAAGGCCCGTAAAGGCGAATCCGCCGAACGACGCTCAGCATTAGCGGCCACCTTAGGCCATCCACTGCATGCTGTTGTTATGCCGTGTACGGTCCGGGTCCGGAACGCGCAGCTTTCCGAAACAGTAATGCCGGTAACACAAACAGCATACCAAAGAACGGATTCAGAACGAACACATGCAACACACCAGCTCCGCCTCAGGAGATGACTGCGGGCGGCCGGATAATCAACGCAATCACGAGCACCAACATTTGAGCCAGCGCTGTCACGAACAATGAGAGTACCATCCCATCAGGTTGAAAGCGCGCAATGGCGGCACCGATGATTCCGGTACTGCTTATGCTCGACTCCATCATTCTAGATCTCCGGCTCCGCCCTCGGGATATGCGGCCCCCCTAATTCATACTCTACGAAGGGTTAAGACAGTATTTAGAAGCCCTTCCGGTTGGGTGGCCCGCAGTTGAGCGGAAACGACCCAACACGTTACCGGCAGGCGAGTTTGTTGACAAACATATGGAAAGTGCGACAATAGAGCGGTTACGAGTTGCTGCGTACTACACGGATTGACTTTTACAGAAAGCGTAGTTCACTGGAATGAGCAGAAGGCGCAGTCATTGAGGGGGAGGCAGGGTGAATGAATAGGTCACATATCATCGCTAGCGATTACTCAATGTTCTCGGAAAGTGACACCGGCGGCATCAAAGAAGCCCCTCTGCAAGTTGATATGGCAATGTTTGCACCGGACGAATGCAAAGTAGTAGAAGGGGTAATCTACGACCCGGTCGCAGAAGAAACGGATGAGTATATCCTGTTGTCGAGCTGCAATGGAGATCAGATAGAGCTATTCAACGACGGACGCTCCCTGTACATATCATCAGATGGCAGCGAACACTGGTCTTACAGAATCGAATCATGGTAAGAGATAGCATCGTTGATGGTGACATAGAGACGTGGATAGAGGCGCGGCAATGAAGAGGACAATCCGGAGCATATGCTTTTGGTCGCTCATCCATGTCATGTGCCTCGGCCTGGTTCCTTCTTCTGCCCAGGAGGGCGCACTTCGAGTCTCAGAGCCGGTGGATTCGGTTGTTGCAGATCTCGAATCATACATTCCCGGGCAAATGAAGGAAGCCGGGGTGCCGGGACTTGCCATAGCTCTCATTCGGAATAACCGGGTGGTTTGGACAGATGGTTTTGGCACCACAAACCGACTAACCGGGGCCCCGGTGTCATCAGAGACGGTTTTCGAGGCAGCATCCATCAGCAAAGTGGTGACGGCGTATATCGCACTTCGCCTGGTGGAAGAGGATAGGCTCTCCTTGGACAGACCTGTTCACACTTACCTGGGGGAACCATGGCTTCCTTCCTCTGCCTCTGCCGACAATATCACACTGCGGCATCTGCTCTCGCACAGTTCAGGACTCGGCGATGATATTGTGTTCAGGAACAAGCGCATCGCGTTTGAACCAGGTAGTGGTTTTTTGTATTCGGGACTCGGCTTCGAGTATGTGCAGGAACTGATTGAGCGGGTGTCGGACGAAACTCTCGAAGAGGCAGCACGGGAGAAGGCATTTGATCCCTTAGGAATGTCCGGTAGCAGTTTCGTAGGCGAAGCCGATGTGGTGAGCAATATGGCGAATGGGCACATGCCTTATTTGCTACCTTCTGCAATTCTCTTACTTCCATTCATAGGTATCTTGGCAATCGTCGGTGTTGTCATCCTTGTTTTGCACAGGCTTATTAAAGGAGCCTGGCGACCTGCCTGCCGATTCTCGGCCGGTGTATGTGCAGTCGCCTTTTTCCTCGCGGTGCTGCTTCTGTACATCGTTATTGGAAAAGCATTCCCCAACCTGATACCCATCGCTATTCTATGCAATGTAGTCCTTTTCGCACTTCTGTTTCTGTCATATAGACTGATCCGGTACTTGATATCGCGCATCACGCTTGCCAGTCAGAAAGCAGTCCTGAGAAGGACTATCTTGATTCTATGGATGACCATTAGCTCGGTTGCTCTTCTGGCGGTAGCGAATTCCCTTACAGGACCTGTGCCTGAGAATAGCTCAAGTAAGGCGAGTGCTGTTGGCTCGCTTCGTGCAACAGCACCGGATTTAGGGGCCTTTCTGATCGAACTAGCGCATCCTCGGCATTTGAGTCAACAGCTGGCTTCCCAGATCGACTCCGCACAAGTGAACATAAACCAAGATTTCTCTTGGGGACTGGGCGTAGGAATTCAGCATACTACGCATGGTGATGCTATGTGGCAGAACGCCATTACTATCGCCTTTCGCGGTATTATGGTTATGTACCCACAGGCCGGTCTCGGTGTTGTCGTCCTCACAAACAGCGAGTCGGGCCTGCCGGTTGCTTATGACGTTGCGGAGCGGGCCGTCGGAGGTGAGGCGAAGTGGAAGTACTTCTAGCGATGATGATTCCGCGTCCGTGAGTCTCAACCAAATGGCCTGCGCCCCAAATCCAACCGACGCTTTAGGCCCGGGGGATTCGGGAGCGCGTTCGCAATGAGAACATGAAGAACCCAAAGGACATAGTAAGGGATGGATACGACAGGGTATCATTCGCCTACCGTGAAGACAAAGCGGACAAGTCCGGCGAGGATTACCGGCAACGCAAAGCTTGGGTGGATGAAATCGCGGGTTATCTGAGCGACGGTTGCTCCGTACTCGACCTGGGTTGCGGCTGTGGGTTACCGACCACCAAACTGCTGGCGCAGAGATTCAAAGTCACGGGCGTTGACATATCGCCCGTTCAGATCAGACGCGCAAGAAGATTGGTTCCGGAAGCGTCGTTCATCTGTGGTGACATGTGTGAACTGGATTTCGATAAGCAAGGGTTTGAGGCGGCGGTATCTCTCTATGCGATCATCCATGTGCCGGTCGAAGAACAGCCCGGACTCTTCTCTAAGGTATGGCAATGGCTGAAACCCGGAGGCCTTTTCCTTCTTACTGCGGGTCACACTGAATGGACGGGCCAGGAAGAGAACTGGCTTGGAGTTAGAGGGTGTACCATGTATTGGAGTCATGCCGACCGGGAGACCTACCTTCAATGGCTGAAGACGATCGGCTTTGGGGTGCTCTGGGATCGGTTTGTTCCGGAGGGTGAAGGCGGACACTCCTTGATCCTTGTAAGAAGAGACGGGGGTCGCCCATAGGGCGATACCGGGTGCCGGTCACTATGTATGGTTCACCCACCCGGACGAGCTGCGGAGGATCCTGAGAGAGGCGGCCCTGAGAATCGTGGCGCCTTCGTGACCGAAAGAGTGCTGGCTCTCCGTCGGACCTTCTGATACAATACCCGGGGGCATTCTGGGGGCAAAGGGTGCCTGAGCGCCTCCTGGCCCTGCCGGTTCCCGGCAAGAGGAGCAAGGGGAAACCGAGATGGTTACCGGTATCCACATCATCCTCACATACAAGTGCAATATCGAATGCGATCATTGCTTCGTCTACTCCGGTCCTCAAGCGGAGGGAACATTCACCTTGCCAGAGATCAGGGGCCTGCTTGACCAGGCCGCGGAACTCGGGAGCCTGGAGTGGATATACTTCGAGGGGGGCGAGCCCTTCCTTTTCTATCCCTCGATGCTGGAGGGAATTAAGCTGGCGCGGCAAAAGGGGTTCCGGGTGGGCGTTGTCACCAATGCCTACGGGGCGGTCTCGAACGAAGACGCTTTTGTCTGGCTTCGTCCGCTTGCCGATCTGGGCATCGATGATCTCAGTATCAGCGAGGATTCATTTCACTGGGATGGAGGGGGGAAGAGCCCGGCTTTCCGGGCCTTGGAGGCGGCCCGCGACCTGGGCATGCGGTCTGCGTCGATCAGCATAGCCAGGCCCTTTATTGAAGCCGTTCCCGGTGACGGCCAGGAACGGGGGAAGCCCGTAATCGGGGGTGGTGCGATGTTCCGGGGTAGAGCCGTCGACACACTGGTCGAGGGTCTGCCGCGAAGGTCCTGGCGGGAACTCAGCGAGTGCCCTCACGAGGACTTGCGCTCACCCTCAAGGCTACATGTAGACCCGTATGGCTATGTCCAGGTCTGCCAGGGACTGAGTATCGGAAACATATGGAAGAGCCGGCTGTCGGAGATTGCAGCCGGGTACAGTCCCGATTCTCATCCTGTATGCGGCCCGCTGGCAAAGGGGGGGCCGGCACTTCTTGCGACGCAATACAAGGTCGATCACGAAGATGAATACGTGGATGAGTGCCACTTCTGCTACCTCATCCGACGTGCCCTGCTCGATAGATTCCCGGAGCACCTTGCCCCAAGACAGGTCTACGGACCCGAAGTCGAGGTCCGGGATTGAATCACAACAGAGTGGACGCGGTTTCCGGTCGAGCCGGGGCGGCAGGAGAACGGCAACCACCCCCAAGCGGTCGGGCACCGCTACTTTTTCTCGCGGCTCTTCCTTCTTGCCTCTTCCCAGGCGGCGAAGTCCGCCGGAGGGCTTAAGATCTCCTCATCAGGCTTACGTACAAGATTCGCAGCGTCTTCCGGACAGCCGGTTACGCAAAGGCCGCAGCCGATGCACCGGCTTTTTGAGACCGAGATCAGACCATCTTCTTCAACTATGGCCCCAACCTGGCATCGGTCCAGGCAGATGCCACAGGCCGTACAGGTGTCCGGGTCGATCTCCGCATAATAGGCCGCATGGGCAACGGAGTTCTCGATACCCCACTTGGTAATGCCTTTAAGGACGAGGCAGCAACACCCGCAGCAGTTGCAGACGTAGCCCAGCCCCTCGGGCAACAAGGCCCCAGTCTGGACGTTGCTTACCGTGTGGACCAAACCGAGGTGTTCGCATTCGGCGAGGATTGCGAGCGCTTCCTCCCGGCTTATCGAATCCGGTGAGAGAGGCCGCTCCATAGTGTAGTAGATGACGCAGGTCTTCAAGGGAAACTCGCACTCCCGGCCGATCTTGTCCATCTGGACTCGGCACACGCAGTCTTGGACTCGGAATGCCTTGGCGGACTTGAGAATCTCGCGGACATCATCATAAGGCAGGACCCACTCCGGCTTTATTGCGGCCTGGGACGGGATCACTCTGTGGATGGCCGGCTCGGCGCCCATGATGCCCTCCGCTCCCCCGGCCTCCATATACTCATCCACGAGACGGGCAAGCTCCGGATCCATCCGCGTAAGCTGGGCCTCATAGATCCCCACGACAAAGGGTGCCAGCCGGAACAGGAGCCCGCCTTCCCTCTTCCTGGGCCAAACGAGGCCTCGCTCCGCCATGCCGACAAGCAAAGTCCGGGCGTCGGGTTCGGGCATTCCATGTCTTGCGGCTACGTCCTCCACAGGCTCCCAATGCTCGCCGAGCTCCGCCGCCAGGCCTGCCTCGTCGAGCGTGAAGATCTTGCCGAGCAGTTCTATCTCGATATTGGACGGCGTTCGAGGAAAACCGTTGGGTAACCTGCCGAGTGCCCTGGCGAGTTTATCATAGTTCTCGTCAGCAGCCATGACTCCCTTTCCTCCAGGGCAATAGTGTAACCGGCATAGCGGGATCAGTCTATTTGTTTTTTGACAGGAAACCGTCTCTGGTGAGACCATTGGTTGGAAGTCCCATCGAAGCGGTGAGCACCGGCCCAGGCTCATCCGGGGCAGAACCTTGATGGCGACCAAACATGTTGACAGACGCGGCAAGTTGCTTTAAAAGGGCAATGGAGTCAGCCCGAATGTCCATTGGAAGTCTATTGAAACCGGTTTCATGGGCTGCATGATGGGAGGTAACCTGATGCTATCCGCCGATAGCGTAGTGACGCTTCGCGAAATTACGGAAGATACCGTTCGCACAATATGCGACCTGTCGGTTGAGAAGGAACAGAAGCAATTTGTGGCCCCGAACGCGGTATCTATAGCCCAGGCTTACTTCTCGAAGTACGCATGGTTCCGTGCCATCTATGCCGATGAGACTCCGGTCGGTTTTGTGATGCTCTATGACAGGCCCGACAAGCCGGAGTACTTCCTGTGGCGCTTCATGATCGATGCCCGGTGGCAGGGTATGGGCTTCGGACGGAGAGCTATGGGCCTGCTAATAGAATATGTGAAGACCAGGCCGAACGCACATGAGCTCTTCACTAGCGTTCACCAGGCGGAAGGGGGACCGCAAGGTTTCTATGAAAAACTGGGCTTCGGGCTCACGGGAACATACGAGGAGGGCGAGGCTGTCCTTAGGCTCGCCCTGTAGGACGAATCCCGGCAGCATTCCACTGATGCTTCGGGCCGCCGCCACAGCCGCCTACTGAAGACGCAAGGGCAACGGGCGGGGAGGTCACGAGGCAAGCCATCCGGGAGGTTCGGCGGAAGACCGGTGGCTGCAGCCCTTCACATTGAGTCTGCCCCATGAGGTCCCGGGCACATCGGCCCGCCCGGGCCGGTTTCTTCGAAACTGATTGACAACGGGCGGGTTAATACCTATAGCGAATAGAAAGGGAATCGTGGGTAGGCCGGCACCGGCGCTGTTCAGGGGGTGCCTGGAGGCATGATGGATTGCACCGGCGCCCGTAGGCGACCGTTCCGGCCGAGAGAAACCGATGGAAGGAGCATTGACCGACTGGCTGAGAAAACTTTGATAAAAAAGGCGAAGGCCGTCGTTCAGACCCGTTACGCCCGGATTGCCATAAGCGCAGGCCTCATACTCTTCCTCTTCACCCGTCTGGATGTAAGAGCGGTGGGGGAGGCGCTGATAACGGTGAGATGGCAATTTCTCGCCGCTGCGCTTGCCACCTTCGCGGCATCCCTGGTCCTGGGAAACGTCCAATGGATGATCCTCCTCGCCATTCAGGGTATCCACCTTCCCTTCAGGAAGGCCCTTTCCTTCTATTTCGTCGGCGCCTTTTTCAACAACTTCCTGCCCGCCAATATCGGGGGGGACGTCGTAAGGGTGTATGATGTCTACAAGGAATCCGACAAACCCCATGCCACGATTGCGGCTACCGTAACGGACAGACTCTTCGGTATGGTCGCCCTGGGACTGCTTGCGATGCCGGCCGGGCTGTTTGTGGCCTTCCGGTACGGCTCGCTCGGTCTCGACCGCGAGTTCGGCGTCTGGAGCCTGGTGATCGTGCTGGCCTTCGTGGGGATCCTGGGCTTCAGCCTGGCCATGATCTTCAACCGCAATCTCGCGCGGTCGGTCGAGCGGCTGGTCAGGCCCCTGCTTATTCGCGGCATGCGTGACCGCTTCAAGCAGGTGTACGAGTCCTTCCACATGTACCGCAAGCACAAACGGGGTCTTGCGGCCGTCCTGGGCACGGCCCTCCTGGTCCAGACCTGCCGGGTGCTGGTCCACTACGAGGTCTCGGAGGCCATGGGCCTCGGAATTCCGGTAATCTATTTCTTCCTTTTCATACCTGTAATTGCTATTTTCATAGCGATGCCCATATCGATCGGTGGATTGGGTGTGAGAGAGGGTCTGGGTATCTTCTTTTTTACCAGGGCGGTGGCCGGTCTCGGCGACGAGAAGGCCATGGCGATGGAGCTCCTTGCCTACGTGGTGGGAGTGGTTGTAAGCCTGGGC
>Ga0180434_10005221_pt1 | contig 15431 bp, 16 predicted proteins | sample SS_ome_7_FD_132453 | JGI IMG/M metagenome (GOLD analysis project Ga0180434, IMG submission 132453) | Hypersaline lake sediment archaeal communities from the Salton Sea, California, USA - SS_1_D_2 metaG | ecosystem: Environmental > Aquatic > Non-marine Saline and Alkaline > Hypersaline >...
CTGTTCGACCTCGGGATGGCAACCCAGAACCTGATTCTTCAGGCAACAGAGTTCGGTCTAGCAGCTCGTCCCATGGCGGGATTCAAGCCCGGTGTGATCCGGGAAGAATTCACTATTCCGGAATCGTACACGGTTCTGGTCGTGATCGCGGTCGGGTATGAAGGGGACCTGTCAACGCTCAAGGAAAACCACCAGAAGGTCTCGGTCGCCCCTCGCACCCGAAACCCCCTGGGGGAGAACTTCTTCTTCAATCAATTCAAGGAGCCCGCCACCTCCTAGCAGCCCGTTGAAAGATTGGCTGGAGGCTGTTCAAAAGGTTCCAGATGCAAGGCAGGCGAAATCCCGAGGAATGAGGCGTACTTCCTGTACGTTGAATGACGAGGGATGAAGCCGAACGCCGCAGATGGGACTTTTTGGGCAGCCTCCTAGTTGTCGGCGAGATAGCGCCGGAGCTCCTCCTTGATGAAGAATCGGCCCCTGTGCAGCCTTGATTTGACGGCGGCGGGTGTCGTGTTCAGGATCTTGCTCGTCTCCTTGATCGAGTACCCCTGAAGATCGCGGAGAGAAAACACGCTCTGGTAGATCTCGGGCAGGCTGCCCACGATTTCCTGAATCTTTCCATACAGTTCCTTGACCATCAGGAGATCATCCTGAGACCGCGCCTGTCCATCGAACCGAAGCACATTCTCGTCCTGCCCGAGGAAGGGCCCCACACTCTCGAGGGAGACCATGACCTTGGAGTGCCGCTGGCTGCGCCGTTTCATCAGGGCCGCATTCACGGTGATCCGGTAGAGCCACGTGGCCAGGGTTGACCGCTCTTCGAATCGATCGATCTTCTGCACGGTGGTCATGTAGACATCCTGCAGAACCTCTTCCGCGTCGGGGTGGTTGTTACAGATTCGGTAAGCAACGGAATAAAGCTTATCTTGGTACTTGCGTTTGATGTGCTGCAGGCCTTCCGGGTCTCCCTGCTTCAGAAGGAGAAGCAAGGCTGCTTCCCCGATCGTTTCGCTGTTCGAGTCAGAAAGACCATTCACCGGAAGAAAGCCGGCCATCTCGCTGGTGGGCTGCTCGGTTCGCTCCGCTCCTCCTGTTCTCATGAAATACCCCCCTTCAAGCGTTGTGCCCCGGGTTGCCAACTCCAGCGGTTTTCGGGGCTGAAGGGTATGGTATTCATTTCACCAGCGAAGTGAATCGGGTAAAAACTGTATTTTCGAGGTAGGGGGGCCTGTATTTCAGGGGTAGGTCCGGAAGAGTCAGTGGCCTTTCGCGTCATTCACGTCAAAACCGCGCTCCGACAGGACCGACTCGACCAGGCCCAGGAGTTTTTGACCGTTCGTCGCGCCCTTGGTCAGGAAGTAGTTGGCCCCGTAGCGGTAGGCCGCCTCCCGATATTCGGGCAGGTCGTAGCTGGTGAGGATGACGACAACGATCTGGGGAAAATCGTGTTTTATTTGTCGGGTGAGCTCGAGTCCGTTCTCTCCGGGGATGTTGATATCCATGAAGACGAGATGGGGTGGGTGGGCCTGGACCTTGGGCAGGACTTCATTTCCCTCTTTGGCCTCGCAGACTTCCGCTTGCGGGAGCCGTCCCGTAAGAACCTCTTTGAGTGATTCTCGATAATCCTGGTGGTCTTCGACGATCAGTATCCTGAACACGGCCACCTGAAGCAATCCCTTACAGGTCGATTTTTTCCAGCTTCTCGGTTGCATACTGACTCGGGACCGGTGAAAATAATCGCACGGTACGAATTCTACTTTACCGACGGGCCGCCCGCATGGTAATTAGGCCCTATCTTGTATTGGATGCATGATTGGACGATGTGTTTTCAAAATAGTTGCCTGAGGGGGATCGGTCCGTGGAAACCAAGAGCCGGATCGTAATCGCCGAAGACCACACGATCCTCAGAGAGGGGTTGCGGCTGCTCCTTTCCTCGCATCCGGACCTGGAGGTCGTCGGCGAGGCAATGGACGGGCGGGAGGCGGTCCGACGCGTGGAGGAGGCGGAACCGGACCTCGTCCTGCTGGACCTCTCTATGCCGAGGATGGACGGCATGGATGCCATCCGCGAGATCCGGAAGGGATCACCGGGGACGAAGATCCTGGCCCTCACGGTTCACAAGGCAGAGGAATACGTCCTTTCGGCCCTTCAGGCCGGGGCGAACGGATACGCGTTGAAAGACGCCACCCATGCGGAACTCGTCACAGCGATTCGTAGCGTACTGGCCGGGAAGCGATACCTGAGCCCCGGGGTCTCGGAACAGGTCATCGAAGGCTATCTGGCAGGGAAGAGAGGCGGAGAACCGAAGTCCACGTGGGCGAGCGTCACCCCCCGAGAGCGGGAAGTGCTGAAACTGATCGCCGAGGGCCACAAGAACAAGGAGATTGCCGAAGACCTCTGTATCAGCGTGAAGACCGTGGAAAAACACCGGTCCAACATCATGGAGAAACTGGGCCTCCACAATGTGTCGGACCTGACGGCCTATGCGATGGAAAGGGGGATCGTCACTAGATAGCTGGGCACCAATTGGCTGTTAGGTGTTAGGTATTAGGTATTAGCTCCCCACCACTGCCCCCCCAGAAGCGTACCTGGGAAGGTGGTTGGGTGGGCTAATACCTAACAGCTAATACCTAATACCTTCTTTATCGCCTCGGAAACACGCTCACTCCGGATACTCAATCGGATCCTCCAGGCCTGCCTCGGAAAAGCCCTTTCGGCGGAGCAGGCAACTGTCGCATCGCCCGCAGGCCGGCCCGTCCGGGGGTGGGTCATAGCAGCTGTGGGTCATCGCATAGTCCACGCCCAGCTCCTGCCCCTTCCGGATGATCTCCGCCTTGGTGAGACGGATCAGGGGTGCGTGGATCCGGACGGATCGGCCCTCCACGCCCATCTTCGTGGCCAGCCCCGCCATTCTCTCGAAGGCCTGGATATATTCGGGCCGGCAATCCGGATACCCGGAATAGTCCAGCGCGTTTACCCCGATGAAGATGTCCTGGGCCCCGACCACCTCGGCCCAGGCAAGGGCAAAAGAGAGAAAAATCGTGTTGCGGGCCGGCACATAGGTCACCGGGACCCCCCCGCCGATCTCCTCCCCGGACCGGCCCTTCGGCACCTCCCCGTCCCCGGTCAGCGCAGAACCTCCGATGGTGCGCATGTCGAAATCCACCACGATATGGCGCTCCACCCCAAAATGGACCCCGATCTGCCTGGCCATGTCCAATTCCCGGAGGTGCCGCTGCCCATATCGGAAACTGAGCGCGTACAGGGCGTAGCCCTGATCCTTCGCGACCGCAAGGCAGGTCGTGGAATCCAGGCCGCCGCTCAGGAGGACGATCGCCTTTTGCTTTTCTTCACGCATGGCTGAACTCACTTAAGAAAGGTGTTGGCAGCCCAGCTCTTGGTATTGGGAGCTAATACCTAATACCTAAATACCCATCTTCTATTGGATTCCCCGGCCTAAGTCGGCCAATCAAGTCCGTACATCGTACTTGCGGTCTTCCCACCGCATGAATTCCGTCAGCGCCCGGCTCGCCAGGAATCGGAAAGGCTCCGGCGGAAAGGGGATGGTCGCGCGATTGACGAAGAACACGTCGGTCAAGTCCGTTCTCCTTCCCAACACCAGATCTGCACAGGTCTTTCCGTTCAGGTGCGTCATCGACACCCCGTGACCCACACAGCCCAGGCTGTAAACCGTGTCCTTGTTCCCGAGATACCCGAGGGCCGGTGCAAGATCGACCGGGACGGAAACCGGACCGCCCCAACGGTGGGTAAAGGACACGTCCTTCAGGGCCGGGAAGATCGAACGGACATCCCTCTCCAGCCCGATGAAGACCTCCTCGTTCCTGTCCAGGTCCATATCGTTGCCGAAGGCCGTGGACACGTCCCTGCCGCCCATGAGGAGCCGGTTGTCCGCCGTGAGACGGTAGTAGTGAACCAGGTCCCTGGCGTCTTCGATTCCCTGCCGGTTCTTCCAGCCGATCTCCTCGAAGTGTCGTTCCCCCAGGGGTTCGGTCAGGACGATGTAGGTCCAGACAGGAGCCTGCTTTCTCTTGAGCTGGGGGATCAGATGGGAATAGGCATTCGTCGCCAGCACCAGCTTCTTCGTCACCACCTCTCCCCAAGGAACCGTGATGCGTATCCTCCCCTTCGCCTCTCTGCGGATCTCGATCACCGGCGTCTGCTCGTAGACTTCCACCCCCTGTTTCTCGATCACCTCTTTCCATCCCCAGGCAAGCTTGGCCGGGTTCAGAATACCGCATCTCGGTTCCCACCAGGCCCCCATGTACAGGGGACTCGAGACTTGCTGCGACAACTCGGCCTGGTCGAGCCATTCGATTCCCTCCAGGCCCAGGGATCGGGCCAAGTCGATCTCGTGGAGGATCCGGTCCCGGTACTTGCCCGACGTGGCCACGCGCAGGAATCCGGGATGCTCATAGTCACAATCGATCCGATGCTCCTGAATCAGATCCTGGAGCATGTCCACGGCCCGCTCCATGTAGTGGTGGGCCTCTTTGGTCTTCTCCCTGCTGAATCGCTTCGTCGTCAGGTCGAGGGTCATCCCGAAGAGGGTCATGGAAAAGCCCCCGTTCCGGCCGCTGGCCCCGTAGCCGATCACCTGGCTCTCCATGAGAGCGATCTTCAAGCCCGGTTCCTCCTGCTTCAGGAAGTGTGCCGCAGACAGGCCGGTGAATCCGCCCCCCACCACGACCACGTCCACCTCCTCACAGCCCCGAAAGGCCGGGTTCGGCTCGTACTCCTTCGTGCTCAGCCAGAAGCTCTTGTCTCGAAACGTCTCCGCCATCATCACTCCCCCATCTCCTTCTTCTCCTGCGCCCTGTGTATCCTCTCGAGGAGGGTTTCCGAATCACAGGGCTTGAGAAGATAGTCAAAGGCCCCGCCATTCATCCCTTCCAGTGCCTTGTCCGCCGATTCACATACAGTCAGGATGATCACTTCCGTCTCCGGGCGGCTCTGTTTGATCCTCGCCAGCGTCTCCAGGCCCCCCGTCTCCGGCGCCCACGCCTCCAGAATCACCACATCGAAGGAAACAAGCTCGACCAGCTCCAGGGCCTTCCCGCCGTCGCCAGCGACCTCCACGTGGAAACCCACGGCTTCGATTCCGCGCTTGAGCGCTTCGAGGAGCTCCCCCTCCGTGTCCACCAGTAAGATGCGGTTGCTCAATCCCACGTGCGTCTCTCTTTTCCTGGGCAGGGGGGGCATCACGTCAAGAAGGTGAGGACAGGCCGAAGAAATTATATTGCCCCTGGAGAAAAAGGTCCACAAAGTGGTTGACCCGTTGCGGGCTGTCCATGGCCACATCGAGCTGTCGGGCACACCCCATCAACCTTCCCAGCATCACGAGCCGATCGAGAATGTCCTGCTCGGAAGACCGTTTCAGGTTCGCATTCACCAGGTCTTCCTGCTGATTCACCCAGAAATCATGGGCCCTCAGGATCCGGGCGATGAATTCGGCCCGTCGGAACCTCTTCTCCGGGGAGGCGGCGCCCCCCTTGAACCGAAAGGAGATGTAGCCCCGGTTCGTCTTCCGCCCGCACGAGGCGTCCAGAGTGGAGAAGTGGTACCCCAGCCTGGAGCTGAAGTTCAGGTAGTGCCCGGAGACGACCGCATAGCTTCGGGCCCCGAGGTTTCTCTCGTGCTTCACCGGATCGTACAGCGTGTTGGCAAAGACGGATACCATGCTCTTGATTCCCATGGGAACGTGGCCGGCCCATCGGACGCCTTCCGTGGTCATGCCCTCGATGAGCGCCCTGAATGGAACGGATGCGACATTTCGGGTATCGATCTCCGGCCGTTTCTTCTCGATGCCCTCGAGTCCTCCTCCGAGGTCCGCAACGAAGATCCGCAAGGGCACCGAGATGCCGAGCTGGAAGAACCTTCCCTTTCGGACGGCGTCTGCATCGTTCCGCGAAAACATGGAATTGATGGACTCCTCCTGACAGAACCGCAGAATGTCGTGGACCGTTCGGCACCCGGCCGGGCGAAAGGAACGGTGTCCGGGGTTGGTCAGGTTCAGGGGGGCCAGCAGACCGACGATTCTCTCGACGGGAATGTCCCGTTCATCGGCGGCAGACCCCTCCAAGAGGATCTTCTCCATCCGGCGCGTGAGGGACGTCAGGGTTTCGCGAAGGTCGGGGTACGGCCTGTGAGCCACGGTTTCCAGGTTTCGGATGCTCTTGAAGGCCTGTACGGTGAATTCCGTGGCCCTTGCATGCAAATCGCAACCGGGCAACGACTGCGCTTCCGAGAGGCTGCCCTCCAGCCCGACCAGGTCCCGGAGGGCAACGTCGTTCGCGCTGGACAGCTCCTTGAAGGCAAAGTACCTCTCTTGGAGGTCGCCGTCGTTCAGGGGGTCCGCTTTCAGCTTTTCCAGGAGACGACCGAGCAATTTTGACAACCCCTTCTTCGACTCTCCGGGGACGGCAAGTCTTCTCGCTGCCCCTTCCACAGGGCACAGGCCCGGGGAGTATGGACAAAGACCCCTCTTTCCTGTATCCTTCTTTGCTTCAGACCGAATCTGAAAAAGAAGTATCGGCGTGTTTTGCGTGCACGCCCATCCTACAAAGAGGAACTGTTTTCTGCAAACCGAACCCCGATCTAGCGCGATTTGGCGATGACCGCTCTCCCTGCTGACGCTGAGTGCTCCTCTTTGGAAAGCCTTCCATGCTTCCTCGTCCGAGAAGGGTCTTTCATCCCCATCGCCCGCAGTAACGCAGACAGGCAAACCGCTTGGGCACCTCCACCAACCAAAACACAGGAGAACCGGAAGGATGTTTAACATCTATCTACCCATCGCGGACATGAGCATCAATTTCTTCCTCGTAATCGGCATCGGAGGCATGGTAGGCTTCCTCTCCGGCCTGTTCGGGGTTGGAGGCGGGTTCCTTCTCACCCCCCTGATGATGATGATCGGCATCCCCCCCGCGGTTGCCGCAGCATCGGATTCGAATCAGATCGTTGCCAGCTCTGCGTCCGGCGCCTTCGGGCACTACAGGCTGGGCAACGTGGACATGAAGATGGGGCTCATCATCCTGGCCGGCGGCGTCACGGGAGGAACCGTAGGCGTCCACCTGGTCCACTATCTGCGGGCCATGGGCAACTTCGAGTTCGTCATGAAGATGGTCTACGTTGTGATGCTCGGGACCATCGGCGGCTCCATGTTCGTGGAGAGCCTCCGGGCCATACGCAAGTCCACGGCGACCGACAGCGTCGAGATGGGCGAAGGGGAGATGAACCAGCCCGGCCTCAGCCGGATTTTCAACAAGCTGCCCCTTCAGATGAACTTCACCAAGTCCCATCTCCGCACATCGGCAATCTTCCCCTTCTTCATCGGCTTCATGGTGGGTGTGCTTGCCGCCCTGCTTGGCGTGGGAGGCGGATTCATCATGGTGCCCGCCATGATCTACGTCATCGGCATGCCGACGATCACGGCCATCGGCACCGACCTGTTTCAGATCGTCATGACGAGCGCGAACGTGACCCTGCAGCAGGCAATCACCAACCATACGGTGGACATCGGGCTCGCGCTCACCCTGCTGATGGGCTCTGTCGTAGGGGCTCAGTTCGGGGTTCGCGCATCCAAATACCTCCGTGGGGAGCAAATCAGGATTCTCCTGAGCATCATCGTGTTGGCCATGATGTTCAAGCTCTTCCTTGACCTGGTTCTAACCCCTGACAACGTTGTAAGCTTCGCCGCAGGTGCGGGAGGAGGACACTAATGAGAAGAACACTACCGATCCTTCTGGCCATACTCTGTACCGTTTGTCTTACCCATTCGCTGGGAGCGTCCGAGATCGAAGCGCCGTCCGAGACGGCGAAGCCGCCAGACTCAACCCTGGTCACCGAGTCGAGCAAGTCGGTGATCGAGGTCGGTCTCAGATACAACGGCGACAGGATCGACTTTTCCGGGACCCTGGCCGAAACCGGAGCGGATGCCCTGATCGCCAAGCTCACCTCCCCTGCGGAGACCGTGAAGATCAACGTCAAGGGGCGTGTGGGACCATTCTGGATGAACACGAGGCAGTACGAAGTGGAAAACGTGCCTTCCATGTACCAGATCCAGGCATCGGCACCGCTGAGCGAGATCACGACACCGGAACTGGCCGAGGAACTCAAGCTCGGGTTCGACACGATCAAGGACCAGATGAAGTATCACATTCTGAAAGGCACCGACCAGGGGAACGACGCGGAGACCATCTTCCAGGGACTCATGAAGATCAAGGTCGAGTCCGAGCTGTATGCGATCGATGACACCGGCCGGATCGAGATCAAGGATGGGAAGAACTTCGATTACTACTTCGATTTCCCCCCGGACGCGAAGCCGGGCCACTACAACGTGGAGTACTTCCTCATCAAGGACAAGAAGCTCGTCGGCAAGGCCTCTGACACCATCCACATCAAGAAGGTCGGGATGGTGGCCTATATCGCAAAGGCAGCCGAGGAGAGCCCTGTCATTTATGGAATATGTGCCGTTCTGATCGCGCTCGGAACCGGCCTGATCGTGGGCTTCTTCTTCAAGGACTCGGGCCACTGATCCAAATCCCGAAGGCCTGAGGGGAAAGGGGAAAGGTCAAAAGGCCTCTCCCCTCCCTCCTCTCGCTTCCCCCCCTTTTGCCGCATTTTGTCACCTCCGCAGAAAAGACTGCATGCCCGGCAACGGCTGAGCCCCTGCAGAGAACGATTCTGAAACCGGAAGCACGCTGTCGGGCGTTTTCCGCGTTTTTTTCCTGTAAGACTAAACCCCCGGAAAAGAATCGGAAATAATTCTGCTTGAATATTAGAGGCTTATCCCGCTTTCCCCGAGTCTGTGCTTGTATGAGCATAGATCTTGCAATTGAACGTTCCACACAGGGTAACCCCGGGATGGCAGGTTCCTTTCCATGCCGGCCGACCCGGAAAGGCAGAGACAATCCAACGGAGATTACGTCATGGAAGTCAAAGCCGATGCGGTTCAAGCAGATGTGGCAGAGGTCTGGGTGAAGCGCCGCCAGGAAATCAAGCCCTCTCCACGCGTCAAACCGGTCAAGAAGACCGAGGCAGCGGTCTTCCGAAAAGAGGACAGAGAAGGCTCGCAGAAAAAGAACGAGAGCCCTGGTGATCTCGACCCGAATGCAGTGAGGGAAATGGCGGAAAAAACCCAAGCCTACCTGGATGACCTGAGGATCAAGCTCGATTTCGAGGTGTACGAGGAGACGGGAGACATGGTCATCCGGATCTTCAACCGAGAGACCGAAGAGCTGCTCCGAGAGATTCCGCCAGAGAATCTGCTCGAACTCCATCATAAGGTCGCCGAATTGCGCGGTGTCCTCTTCGACCAGAAGGCGTGAGATACGGGTTTCCTTGCCCGTCAGAGCTCGCATCGCCATCGCCCTCGGTGTGCCCCCCCTCCTTTTTCTCTTCAGAACCAGCTTCGCAGGCCATGGCCCTGAAAACAGCCCTGTAGGACCCTGTTCCAAGCCTGCAACCTGGACATCCTCCCTTCTTGAGCTATAATGGGACTCGTTCGTCCCGCGGGGCCCGGACACGGCCACGATGGGAAGAGAAGACGGGCAAGAGGTAGATGTGTGCTCATTTGCTGAGAGGAGGATGTACGATGCCGATTGATGTTGAAAAGGCCCTCGGCGCGGAACTTCCGCCCATGACCTATGACTTGACCCGGGACAAAGTCATGCTTTATGCCCTGGGCGTGGGAGCCGTGCCGGAAGGAGACGAGCTTCCCTTCGTGTACGAAAACGGCCTGAAGGCCCTGCCCACTTTTGGCGTCGTGGCGCCCTTCCCGGCGCTGATTGCTTTGATCAGTGCCCCCGGTGTCGACATCAACCCGGTCATGATCCTCCACGGAGAGCAGTACCTCGAAATCCGGAGGCACCCGATTCCCACAGAAGGCACCCTTACTTCAAGACCCCGGATAGCAAGCATCTACGACAAGGGCAAGGGGGCCCTGGTGGAAATCGAAGTGGATACGGAAGACCAGGACGGGAACGTCGTCTTCTTCAATCGGTTCGCAACCTTTGTTCGCGGCGAGGGCGGGTTTGGCGGAGAGAAGGGACCGTCTCCGGGCAACGAGCCTCCGGACCGGCCTCCGGACGAAGTCGTGGAGGAAACCACCCTGCGGCGCCAAGCGGCCATCTACCGGCTCTCCGGAGACTACAATCCGCTTCACGTGGACCCCCAGTTCGCCGCCATGGCCGGCTACGACCGACCGATCATCCACGGGCTCTGCACCTTCGGGTTCGTGGGCAGGGCCGTGCTCAGGACATACTGCGAGAACGAACCGGAGAAGTTCAAGTCGATCAAGGTGCGGTTTTCCCGACCGGCCTGGCCCGGGGACACGATCGTCACGGAGATGTGGAAAGTGGACGACAACAAGCTCATCATACGGGCCAAGACCAAAGAACGCCCCGATGAGTACATCCTCACAAACGGGGCCGTGGAACTCAACGCCTAGCAACCCCCAAGAACAGAAAGAGGTGAACCGGAGATGATCATAGTCGGAGAACTCATCAACATGACCCGCAAGCCGGTCGAGCAGGCTTGGAAGGCCCGGGACGAGGAGGCGATTGCCTCCCTGGCGAGAACACAGGCCGAAGCGGGCGCAGACTACATCGACGTCAACAGCGGCGTGCCGGGAGAGGAGGCTGACTGCATGGCGTGGCTCGTCGACGTCGTTCAGAAGCAGGTCGACCTGCCGCTGAGTATAGACACCTCCCATCCGGAGGCCCTGGGCAAGGCGCTCGAAAGGGTACAGAAGGCGCCCTTGGTCAACTCGGTTTCCGCGGAAGAAGAACGGTGGTCAAGCTTCCTTCCACGGCTGAAGGGCGTCCCCTGCAGGGTCGTGGGGCTGCTCGTGGGAGACGGCGGCCTGCCCAAGACCATCCAGGACCGGCTGGACAACGCGGCCTTTCTGATGGAGAAATTCGGTGAGGCGGGCTTTGCGGATGAGGATGTCTTCTTCGATCCTTGCGTCATGCCCATCAGCACCGACCCGGCTGCCGGTGCCGAATTGCTGGATGCAATGCGCGAACTCGAGAAGAAGTGGCCTGCCACGCATCGGATAGCCGCCGTCTCCAACGTCTCTTTCGGTCTTCCGGTACGTTCTCTCCTCAACAGGAGCTTTCTCGGCCTGGCCATGGCCGCCGGCCTGGATGCGGCCATCCTGAACCCTATGGACAAGGGAATGATTCAGGCCCTCCGGGCCGTGGACGCCCTCCTGGGAAAGGACGAATACTGCCGGGAGTACCTACAGGGTTATCGCAAGGGCGTCCTCACGTAGGGGGCAGGTCTACAGCCCGGCAAGGACCTTTTCGATCCGATCCTTGTGCTTGTCCTCTTCCTCGGCTAGCTTGGCGAAGAGGTCCGCCACATCGAGCCCCTTGTATATCTTCTGCAGCGAGCGATACAGGTGACCTGAGTTCTCCTCCGCCTTGGCAGCCTTGCGCAGGACCTTGACCACGTCACTCGAGTTCTCGATCGCGCGCACGTCGTCATTCACCACGTGAAGCTCCTCGGCCAGCTCCTTTCCCTTCTTCCCCAATGTGGACAGGTCGGCACCCTTGTTCAGGACCTTCAAGAGCTTGTTCGCATGCCCGATCTCCTGCTTCGCCAGGGTTTCCAGGACCTTCTTGGCCGCCGGATTGCGCATCTTCTTCGCCTTGCTCAGGTAAGCAGCCGAAGTCCGCTCTTCGCGTCGAACGGCCGTTTTCAGGGCATTCGCAATTCTTCTGGAAGTCGCGTCCATTTCCCTCTCCTTTTTCGATTTCGGTTTGGCCTCGTATAGTTAAAGCCTATCCCACGGTTTCTGTCAAATATAAATATAGAAGCAGATTGTGCCCGTCTTGATTCTCGGGGAGCGTCGGGTTTTGACAAGGAGGCGCACAGTTTGCTAACAAATGGGGTTTGGATGAATGAGAAGAGCCCGCACGATCGCGGAGGGATGGCCGAGTGGCTTAAGGCGCCGGTCTTGAAAACCGGAGTCCGAAAGGACCGTGGGTTCGAATCCTACTCCCTCCGCCATCTTCTCCTTTTGGATTCAATACCTGCTTTACCTACCCCGCTTTCTCGAGGAAAAGCCCTCCTACCGCTTTGCGCTGCATGACCCTTTATTACCCCTTATTTGGGTAGTGCAACGATTGTTTCGCACTTTATTTGCATCTCGACTCCTACCAAATCTCCTGCCAGATTTTCGGCACGAAAAGGGCTTGTCCGGGGAGCAGTAAGGGGGGTGGAAGATCCGCAGATCTTCCATGGTCGACTCTGGCATTACCAGCTTGTGGAGAAACGGGCACAGTAGGGGTGTGTCAGCATTGACCGGCTGAAGCGTTTGGAGTTGACCCGGTTTCGTGGATACATCACCCTTTGGGGAGGAGGAATCCACGATGCCGCGAACACGAAGGCCGTATCCTGAAGAGTTCAAACGACAGATGATCGATTTGGTCCGAGCGGGCCGAACTCCGGAGGAGCTTTCCAGGGAGTTTGAGCCCACCGCACAAGCCATCCGGAACTGGGTGGTGCAGGCCGACCGGGATGAGGGGCGACGGAAGGACGGTCTGACCACAGCCGAGCGCCAGGAGATGGTCAAGCTTCGGCGGGAGGTCCGCCGGCTTCGTGAAGAACGAGACATCTTGGCAAAAGCAACGGCCTGGTTCGCTCGGGAGACCGACTCCAAGTCCAAGAAATCTTCGAGTTCGTGAAGATGAATCAGGTCCGTTTCTCCATTGCTACGATGTGTCGACTGCTGGGTGTCTCCCCCAGCGGATACTACGCGTGGCGAACCCGAGGCCCATCGGCACGGGCCAGAGAGGACGCGGTGTTGACGGATCGAATCAAATCCTTCCACAAACGAAGCCGTGGCACGTACGGGGCACCCCGGATCCATCAGGATCTGGCCGAGGAAGGGATCCGCGTGGGCCCAAAGCGGGTGGCTAGGCTCATGAAGGCAGAAGGCTTGCAAGGAGTCAGCCGCCGCAAGGGAACACGCACAACGATTCGCAAAGAGGGCGAGCGACCGGCACCGGACTTGGTGGACAGGAACTTCTCGGTTACGGAACCGGATACCCTTTGGGTGGCCGACATCAGTGTGCCGCAGCAAGCGGCGTGAGAGATGAGGGTAGGCCCCTCGCAGCCGGCTTGCAGGAGCAGGCTGCAAACCACCGTAAGCGGCGATGGTTAAGAGCCATTCGTCGTGAGCGTTACGGAAAAGGTACTTAGATGTATCAGGTGTGGATCAAGAAGACGAATATAAGTGAACCACCGCTCAAGTGTCGAAAGCACTACAGATGGCGTCAAAACTGGGGAGTTTTTGTTGCTCCAGGAGGAGTCTGGCGGAAACCTGCTTACTGGCCAGGCGGCGCCCGGCATAGAGGTGGCGTGAGCTTGATCCGGGCTCTCACGTTGAACTGCGGGAACCTGTCGCAGCGATGTTAAGAGAAAGGCGCAAGCGGAGACCCTGCGAGGCCGATAGTATCGATGCGCTGCACAGGGGCGGACAAGCTCGTAGTAGCGCGGAAGCCGCTGTAATGGCGGTGGAGCGAAGGGGCTTGGCCACTCGGCGAGGATTTGCCCGTCAACTGATTGTCAGGAGGAGCGGGTGAAGACAGCAAAGCCATTCGAAATACCCAAGCGTCTGGTGTGGGAAGCGTACCGGGACGTGAAGGCCAAAGGAGGTGCAGCCGGTGTAGACAGAGAATCGATCGAGGACTTCGAGACCGATCTGAAGGACAATCTTTACAGGCTCTGGAATCGGATGTCGTCGGGGAGCTACTTCCCGCCACCGGTGAAAGGTGTGGCAATTCCGAAGAAGACCGGCGGAGTCCGGTTGCTGGGCGTACCGACAGTCTCAGACCGAATTGCACAGGCGGTGGTGAAGAAGGTGCTTGAACCGGTGCTCGATCCTGGCTTCGATGAAGATTCCTTCGGATATCGTCCTGGGAAATCAGCTCATGATGCCGTTGCCAAAACGCGGAAGAGGTGCTGGCGATACAACTGGGTCGTTGAGTTCGATATCAAGGGTCTGTTTGACAACATCGATCATGGACTACTGATGCGGGCGCTTCGGAAGCACTGCGACACACGCTGGGTATTACTGTACGTCGAACGCTGGCTCAAGGTGCCGATGCAGGATCCGGACGGTAGCGTTACCTTGCGAGAGAAAGGCACGCCGCAGGGTGGAGTCGTCAGTCCACTGCTGGCCAATCTGTTCCTGCATTACGCGTTCGATGCATGGGTTCGGCGTACGCTGCCCACCGTCCCGTTCTGTCGCTATGCAGACGATGGACTTCTCCACTGCGTGAGCAAGCGGCAGGCGGAGTATGTCATGCGGCTCGTTGCGGGCCGATTTCGAGAATGCGGTCTGGAGATCCATCCAGAGAAATCACGGATTGTGTACTGCCAAGATGCGAATCGGCGAGAGAAGCACGCAGACATCTGCTTTGACTTTCTCGGGTTCACCTTCCAGCCGCGACGGTGTGTCTCGGCAAACAGAGGGTTGCATCCGAACTTCCTGCCTGCGATCAGCCGCGCATCCAAGAAAGAGATCAATCGACAGGTACGCAGCTGGCACATTCAGTTGAAGAATGACAAGTCGATCAGGGATCTCTCGAATATGTTCGATCCGGTGTTCAGAGGATGGTGGAGCTACTACGGTCGATTCTACCCAACAGGCATGCGCCAAATCTGGCTGAACGTCAACGCGTACTTGGTTCGATGGATTCGACGGAAACACAAACGTTTCGCGAAGCACAAGAGACGGGCTCGGTCGTATCTAAAACGAATCGCGCGGAAGAACCCGCGGCTTTTCATCCACTGGGAGCTTGGTTGTATTCCGTGAGGCTGAGTGGTGGGAGCCGGATGAACTGAGAGGTTCACGTCCGGTTCTGAGAGGGGCTGAGGGTGAAATTCCCTTGGTCTACTCAACCCTATATTCCTACCTGGGCGGGTTTCCTGTTCCTTGCCGTGGTCCTCGATGCCTGTACCCGCAGGGTCGTCGGATGGGCCATGGCCACGCATCTGAAGACTCAGCTGGTCCTGGATGCCTTGGAGATGGCCCTCTGGCAGCGGAGGCCGAGCCGCGTCGTGCACCATTCCGATCAAGGCTCTCAATACACCTCTGTGGCGTTCGGCCAACGATGCCAGCAGGCCGGGGTCCGCCCCTCCATGGGCTCCGTGGGGGACTGCTACGACAACGCCATGTGTGAAAGCTTCTTCGCCACTCTGGAGTGTGAACTGATTGACCGCTCCCGATTCCGAACTCAGGCCGAGGCCCGCATGGCTGTCTTTGAGTTCATCGAGGCCTGGTACAACCCCCGGCGACGCCACTCCGCTCTTGATTACCTGTCTCCGGTTCAGTATGAAAATAGGCTCAAACGCTCATGGGAAATCCCAAGCGCTAACCTGTCCACGTAACCGGGGTAACTCCA
>Ga0180434_10005222_pt1 | contig 15430 bp, 11 predicted proteins | sample SS_ome_7_FD_132453 | JGI IMG/M metagenome (GOLD analysis project Ga0180434, IMG submission 132453) | Hypersaline lake sediment archaeal communities from the Salton Sea, California, USA - SS_1_D_2 metaG | ecosystem: Environmental > Aquatic > Non-marine Saline and Alkaline > Hypersaline >...
AGACATGAGCTACGCGCGCCTCAAGCACCCGAGCGAGATGCTCAAAGTAGGCGACGAGGTCGAAGTGCAGATTCTCAAGATCGATCTGGTCAAGGATCGCATTTCGCTCGGCATGAAACAGATGACGGCCGATCCGTGGCAGGTAGTCGAGACTAATTATCACGTCGGCGACACGGTTGACGGCAAGGTAGTTAAATTGATGGAATTTGGCGCTTTCGTTGAGCTTGAGCCCGGCATCGAAGGCCTGATTCCGATCGGCGAAATGAGCTGGACCCAACGCGTACGCCATCCCAGGGAAATCATCAACGAAGGCGACGCGGTGCGAGTGTCGGTACTCTCGACGGACATTGAAAAACGCCGAATCAGCTTGAGCATGAAGGCGCTGGGTCAGGATCCCTGGACGGATATCGAGCAGCGCTACCAGCCGGATGCGATGGTGTCGGGCGCGGTCATGCGCATCGCGGCGTTCGGCGCCTTCGTGCAATTGGAGGACGGCGTCGAGGGCTTGCTGCATATCTCCGAGATGAGCGACAAGCACATCCGCAACCCCGAAAGCGTCGTCAAGCCCGGCGATGTCGTTCAGGTGCGCGTCAAAGCCGTCGATGCCAAACAAAGACGCATTTCGCTGTCGTTGAAACAACTCGGAGGAGAAGAAGCGTCGGCGGAAGAAGTGGCCGGCTACGAACCCCCGCAGCCCAAGAAGCGTAAGAAATCCTTGAAGGGCGGCCTGGACTGGTAAGCCGCGTCGCCCGTCTTATCGCAGCGCCAAGCCGGGCATGAAAGGCCCTTCCAGACTGCGCCATAGGTACCAACTCGCATACGTGCGGTAGGGACGAAAAGGCTCGCCGACGGCCTGCATGGTCTTCGCATCGGGCAAGTCCACCGCTTGAAGATAACCGGCGACGGCCTTGCGCAATCCCAAGTCGTCGATCGGCCAGACGTCGGGGCGTTCGAGGCAGAATATCAGCAGCATTTCAGCAGTCCAACGCCCGACGCCGACGACGCGCGTCGTAGCCGCGATCACCTCGTCATCCGTCATTTTCCGGAGCTTGCGGGAGGCCAACTCGCCCGAGTCGAAGTGTTCCGCCAACGCGTGGAGGTATCGGCTCTTTTGCCGCGAGAGCCCCGCGCCGCGCAAGTCGTCGTCAGCTAGATCAAGAATCGCCGCCGGCGTGACGCGTCCGCGCGGGCATAGGGCGTTCACGCGTTTTTGCACGGCGTTCGCGGCGCTCATCGAGATCTGTTGCTGAATGATCGAGCCGGCCAGGGCGACAAAGGGATTGGACGTGATGATCGGCCGATGGGCGCCGACTTTACGGATCAAATCCCCGAGACGCGCGTCGGCTTGCGACAAATGACGTACGGCGGAACGAGCCGTTCTTTCACGACGCGCCTTAGCGGAGGATAACTTAACTTTCTGCTTACGAATCATGCGAGTTTGCATTCATCCCATGCGCTGAACGTTTATCCCGACGCTCGAGCCTGTTCAAGCGCCGGCTGAAGGGTAGCACGGCGCGACCGCTGACCGCAACCATAGAGGCGCCGATTGGGGATTGACGATTGGAGATTAAACAAGCGGCCCTTCGTGGAAGCAAAGAGCCGCACATCAATGGATGACCGACTGAACGCTGGTTTTTGACGGCTTGACGCCGGATTACACGTGCCGCAGGCAATGCCCCATCTTTTGTTTTTTCGTCGTGAGGTAGCGGCGGTTGTCGTCGGTCGGGAGCATTTCGATCTGCTGCTGTTCGACTATCTCCAGGCCGTAGACCTCCAGCCGGCGGATCTTTTTCGGATTGTTAGTCAGAATACGAATTCTGGACAGGCCGATGTCGCGCAGAATCTGGGCGCCCGTGCCGTAGTCGCGGTGGTCGGGTTCGAAGCCGAGCGCGATGTTGGCTTCGACGGTGTCGAGCCCCCCGTCCTGAAGTCGGTAGGCCTTGAGTTTGTTTTCCAGACCGATGCCGCGCCCCTCCTGGCGAAGATAGATCAGCGCGCCGCGGCCGGCCTCGGCGATCATCGCCATGGCCGAATCGAGTTGCTGTCCGCAGTCGCAACGCATCGATCCGAAGACGTCTCCTGTCAGGCATTCGGAGTGGACGCGCACCAACGTCGGCTCGCTGAATTGCCGCGGATGACCGGTATCGTCGAGTTCGCCGGGACCGCCCAGGCAAAGCGCGACGTGTAAACCGCTGTCGGCGTGGGAACGGTAGGCGATCATGGTCCACTCGCCCCATTGGTTGCGCAGCGGGATGGTCTCCACGCGTTCGACTAACCGCTCGCGTTTCATGCGGTGCTCGACGAGATCCGCGATCGTGCAGATTTTCAAGTCGTGCTTCTTACAGAACTCGGCCAGTTGCGGCACGCGCGCCATCGTGCCGTCTTCGTTGAGGATTTCGATAATCGCGGCCGCCGGCGTCAGCCCGGCGAGTCGGCAGAGATCGACCGAGCCTTCGGTTTGTCCGACACGAACGAGCACGCCGCCGTCCCGTGCGATCAGCGGATTGACGTGCCCGGGCCGGACGAAATCCGCGGGAACGGCTTCCTCGGCGACCGTGTGGCGAATGGTGGCGGCCCGATCGCCGGCGGAGACGCCGGTGGAGACGCCGAGATGCGGCCCGCCGTCGATGGTGACGGTGAAGGCGGTTTCGAAACGCGTGTTGTTGATCGGCGTTTGCGGCTGAAGCTGAAGTTGTTGGCAGCGCGATTGGGTCAGCGGAACGCAGAGCGTGCCGCGCCCGTGCTTCAACATGAAATTCACTTTCTCGGGCGTGATGAACTCGGCCGGACAAACCAGGTCGCCCTCGTTTTCACGATCCTCGTCGTCGACGAGCACGATAATCTTGCCCTTGCGGATATCCTCAAGGATCGCGTCGATCGGGCTGAAAGGATTGACGGCGTCGTTTTCTGAGGCGTCATTGCTTGACATCGACATTACTCCCATGCGTATCCGCTCAAGCGACGCGGCGGACACCAGCGCGTGTCACGAACCGCTCATGGTAACAAATCAATGCGAGCGACGGTAGCCGTGAATTTATTGTATCGCTTAACCCTCGGCCGCCTGACGCCCCTTTCGGACGTAGCATCATCGAACAGGTAACGGCCGACATGGGCGTCGGCCTTTACAGTAACAAGAGGAACGCTCCATACATGCCGGTAGACGATCAGCAGCCGCCTGTCCGCGTCTGGTGCATCACGGCGAATTATCCGTGCTTGTGAAATGACCGGTCCAATTCGGCCGATATACCGATCATAACAAGCGCGAATAGAATATCTCTGACATTATCGGGCTCAGTTAGCAATGGATCTGGATACCTCGCAACTGCCAACGCGAATCGTGACGACACTAATGTTGCGCGGATCGCAAGCGCCTCCCTTGCAATGGGCGCCCTATCCCAACCGGACGGCGAAAAACGTTCTCGATGAAGCCGGCACGAATACGGAATTATTCGGGATCGAACCTTTGCTCGACGACAAAATGGCGACCGCCGTCCGGACCTTGCTGTATTTATGGAACGGGTGGTTCGAGGATGCTGGCGAATGCGCGGCGGGCGCCCCCGATCAGGAACGCGCTTATATCGAAGGCGTCATCGAACGCCAGACTGGAAATGCCCCCGAGTCCAAAGCTAAATTTCAAATGATCGAAACGCATCCGGTTTATCAAGGATTGGCCGAGTACGTGCCGGCCGCCGTCGGCGGCGCCAAGGCGACGGCCCTGAAGCGGTTGCGCGAGGTGATTGCATTTGTCGAGGAATGGGAACCCTACGTCTTCGCTGACGTTTACGAGTTGGCCCTGGAGGGACGCCTGGACGAGGACGGTGAACTGGCGGTACGCAAGATTCAAAATCGCGAATTCGAGCTGTTATTCAAACATTGCTTCGAAGCCGCCACCGGACAAACGCTGAAAAAGCGACCCGACGATGCCGCGCGGGTTCGACCCCGGAAACCTAAACGCCCCAATAAAACATATAATCCGCCTCAGCCGTCGCACACGCATTCCCCGAACCAGGAAAAGTCGGCCAAAATACCCCTGAAGCCTCAAATCACCGGGGTAGTGGTGGCGTGCCCGCACTGCCAAGAGCAAAACAGGACGACCGAGGAACAACGCGGCAAGGTAATTTCATGCCTCAAGTGTCGCGCCCCATTCAAAGTGCCCCGGCGCGCCGCCGCAAATAAAGTCCCGCTTAAACCGCCCCGGAAGTAGAATTTCACAGTATGCGGCGATCCCGAACGCGGCGTTTAGCGACGCGTCCCGAAACCTACCAAGCCTGATCCTTCAGTTCCTTGTTCTTCGGATCGACGCTGTCGTAGAGTAACAGGCGTTCCTTAATCCGCCCGTCCGCCGGATCAAGATAGGTCAACACCATCGAGTCTTTATCGCGATATACGAAGGCGCCGTCCTTTCGCGGCCAACGATCCCGCACGGGCTCGTCGAATCTCATGTCCAGCACGACCGCGCCGGTGTGAAAATCGATTTCGGCCTCGACTTCGGCGCCCTCCTCGTCATATTCGCCGGTCTTCATTCGTTCTGAGCCGCCGATCACGTCCCCCACCGATATGTCGAAGCGTTGCTTAAGCCAGCGCCCCTTGCGCCACTTCCACACGTCAAAACTAGCGCTGTCGGGTTGCTTACAGCTGCTGAGGAAAAAGTACGTGCTGGGCGTTACGGTGATCGGATCGCTCGGGTATGACCATTCACCGTTCACGATCGACTGTTGGGCTTGTTCTTGGTTCTTCACCGCGCGCACGCGACCAACGTAACGATTCCACAGTTTCACACGCATGCGATAGCGATAGGTTTTGCCGGCCTCGACGTTGTCGTCATGGAACCAGACCGCGGGCTCCTCGGTTTCGGGATTGACGATTCGTTCCGCTATGCCGGAGGACCTCGATCTGCCGCCGCCGCCTTCGCGCGCGGCTAGAATATCAATCCAGCGTTCGGCGATCTTGAGCAGTTCCCGGGACTCGCGTTTATTGCCTTCGGAAGCGGCTCTGTTATTAATGATCAGTTCCGCCAGGCGGCGGGCCTCTTCATATTCCTTCTTGCCGAGAAGTTTCCGCGTCTCTTTGAGATCGTCGCGAATCTGTTTTCGCTCTTCCCGGTCCGAGTCGCCCGGAGATTTAGCCGCGCCTGGGCTGCGCCCGCCGGATGCGGCGCCGCTGCTACGACCGCTACGACCGCTGCGCCCTGTACGTCCAGAAGAACGCCCGGCGCGTCCAGTACGTCCACTTCTGCGTCCCGTGGAGACATTGCCGCCCCGGCGACGGTCGGAGTCGTCCTCGATTTCTTCGTCTTCTTCGTCCTCTTCGTCCTCGTGCCCAGCCAGGGGCGGCGCCATCCAGAAATCTCCGGCTTCAACCATGTAGAACGGCGGCTGCATCAAAACGTCCTGGTTGTTCTTCACGAGTGCGAAGGCCTGGCGAATTTCGTCCTTATTGATAAGTTGCTTGGTTTCATCGTCGAATTGCGGCTCGGGCAGATCGCATTTAGGCATGGCCTTGCCGGCGGCGACGTCTTCCCACTCGGAATACTCGCCCGTGGACAGAACTTCCTGGCGCTGCACGTCCTGGCTCACCACATAGGCGTTGGCGCGATAGTTGGCGTACCCGGCCTTGATCATTTCGTCGTACTGGGCTTTCTTATTGAAGTACGACGCGATCGTCACCCAGGCCGTTTCCTTCGATTTCGGCTGCTCGGACGGCGGCGCGGCGGCGCTCTCCGCCGCCTCTTCGCTTTCTATGCGAAGTTGGGCGTCGATCACCAGGCTGCGGCCCGTGCGCAGTTTGGGTTGCGAGGGGCGCAGGGGCGTGGCCAGAACGACAGCCCCGCTGCTCTCCGCGCCTTCGCTTTCAGCCAATCCGGGAACGACGATCGGCCGGCCGAACGCGGCGACGCGCGGCAACTGGGCGCTCACCGCGAGCCCCTCCTGCTGATCTTCGCCGAAGATGCCCTGGGCAAATTGCTGGCGAAGCTTCTCGCTGAAATGCTCTTCTTCAAGATCCTTGGGCTTGGCGCCCTGAACCGCCGCATCGAGTCGATCGGCGTCCTGCTTGATGCTGTCCATCAATTCACGCGGACCTAGCTCTTGAGCGTTGTATGTGGCGGTGTTGGGCGAATTCAACATGTACATCCACAGCATGAAGAGCATGAACAGCGCCGCCAGGCCCAGCAGGCCTTTTTCGACGTGAGTTTCCAGCAACTGTAACCATCGATTGGTCATAACCCTGTCTCCATCTCATCCAGCGGCGGGTTGCTCCGCGCCGCTGCGGCCTACTCGGACGCTATTCCCAGCATCTTTTTAATCGATTGCGGCATCAACGGCTGATACGCCTCGCGCGACATGTATCCTTCGAACTCGAAAGAAGCCAACACGACGGGATCCGTGCCGTAGAAATATCCGTTATCCATCGACTCTTCGTGATCCACCATCTGATAACGAACGTTGATGCATTGATAGAAGTTAACTTTTGTGATCTTGTCGATTAGCCGCGGAATATCGCGCTGATCGACCACCGCGGACAGCCCGAAGCGTATCACGTCGAATTGATCGTCGCTTCTCCGTCCGGTCAACGACGCGCCGCCCGCTTTCCCCGCCTCGCCCGGGCTCAAGCACGAGAACACGATGCGGCCGCTTTCCGCCGCCGGGCTCGGCGCGACCTCGTAGCCGTGAACGCGAACGGCCACCAGGTGTTTCACTGACGAATGTTGCACGCCAGGATCGCCGTCCGTAATGCGTTCGGCGGCTTCGGAATTCAACTCGGCGACGGCTTTAATCACGTCGTTTTGAACCCACAGACTCACTTGCGCGAACCACATATCCTCGAGTTGGGGCGTGGATTCATCAATAATAATCGGACTTTTGTGAAAAGTGTTCTCGTCGTAGTAACACCGGATGCTCTTGGCTTTCTCCACGCGGGCGCGATATTCCGCGTCGTACTTCGGTTCGCCGCCCGAACGACTCGGAGACGTGTCGCGTCCCGGCGAGTTTCGACTTCGCCGCCCTCCAGACGGCTGGCGGCTTCTCCCCCGCGAGCGGCTGGCGCCCGGCGCGGGCGACCTCCCGGGAGAGCGACTTCGTGTTGTACTCCGGCTGCGACTGCCCCTCGCCAGAGGGGTACGTTCAGACTCGTCGTCTTCGAGTTCGGTTTTCTGCTCCGCCTCCAGAAGCTGCAAGTCCTCGACGTTTTGTTGCTCCTCCTGGATTTCGGCGTCGCTCGGCAAAGTCCCGCCGTCGAACTTCTTATGCAGAACTTCGACTGTTTTAATGTACTCTTGTTTGAATTCGAATGGGGCGGCGGCCTTCTTCGGGGCGGGAAATACGCCGGGCATCAGCACCTCGCGCGTGTTGATCTCCTTGGCGATGTTGACCGTTTTTTCGTATTCCTGCGCGAAACCCTTGCCGCGCTCTTGTTCCCGCTCAATCGTGGCTTTGTTTTGCGGGGAGTTTTTTAGCCCCTTGATGCTGGACGCGCCGCTCCGGCTGATCGCTTCCTTCATTTCTTTAGAAACCGTGTCCGACGCCATTCCCATTACGCACAGGGCTACCGCGGCGATAGCCGCCGCTCCGCTCAGGAGCGTCACCCAGTGCGTTAAGATGAATTGCAGAACCTTTTTCATGATATTTCTCCCGTCCACCCTGGATGAATTCGTGTCGTCACGACTCTCGCACTGGCGCCATGTCCCCCCGAATTGGCGGGATTGCTTGGGCGTCTCGCCCGAGCATCGTACCGGCAAGACGCACGTGCCGCTCTGCATTTGAGCTGCCGCGGCCTACTGGCCGCCGGCCCAAATCCCGCAGGCAGCGTACCGCCGGCCGGCCGTCGTCGAAGCTCGAAGCTGGAATATGCTCTAATCATTAGCAGATTCTCTCTGGGGGGCCTCGGGCGGCTCGCCCAACTTGATCTTGAAGCCCACGCTGTAGCTCCAATCCGTGCTCATGTCTTCACCCGTGACCGGATCGGGGATGGCGATTTCGTCTTCAACCGCGGCGCCCGACACGGGCGCGCGTCGCAACATCGAAGCCGGCGCCATGAAACGGGTGGGCGGGGAATGTCGCAGATTTTTTTGGTCCCGGTCCGTCATATTTTTAGGATCTTTTTTGGGAATATAGAAACCCAGCCCGCCGGCGTTGGCCATCGCCTCCAGTCGAGGAAAGAAATTCTCCGTGATTAGTTCGACGGCCTCTGATTGATCCTGGCCGCACAACAGCCGTCCTTGAATGGACACGTAGAAGCCGCTGCCGCCTTCGCCCCCGCCGCCGGCCGCCGGCTTCGGAGTGCTGCTTTGGCCGCGCGAACTGCGCGACCGCCCGCCGCGCTGCGGACCGCGACCGCTGCTTCTCGAACCGCTTACGTCGTCGACGCCGCTCGCGGAAGCCGTGTAGATCGAAATAGACTCGACTTGCGACGGGGTAAGTGCGTCTATGTTCCCCGAATACTGAATATCCAGCAGGTCGATGAACATCTGGTTGCGCCGTGTTCGCTCAAAACGCGCCGGATCCATTTTGAGCAATTGCTTGAGCGCCTCGGGAGTCTCGGCGTCGGCGATCTGGGCCGGTATTTCCGGCAAGGCTTTGTGGATCAACGTCAGCACTTTCGGTATGAGCGCTCGCTCCTTCTGCAAATCGAACAGCTTGTTGATCTTCTGCAATTGACCGCTGGTGTCGGTGCTGGCGTTGCGAAAATCGTCTTGGTATTTCTTGGCGCGATCGACGATCTGCTTCGCTTGGCGCCCGAGATCCTCGCCGCCGGCCAACGCCTGACTGTCCATGGATTGTCGCATCCATGGGAACGCGGCCGCCAGCAGCAGGCTCGCCGCCGTCGCTACGAAGTACGGACGCTTCCGTTTCCAAACCTGCACGCGCGCCAGTTCGGGCGGCAAGAGACTGGCCGACATCGCGGCCACTCCGAGACCTTGCAGCGCCAGCCCGTAGGCCGGCCCGAAGCCGATAATGTTGTCCGCGAACTGCGGCGCATTAGCCGTCGCCGAAGCCGTCAGCGAATCCATCGTGTCAAGTTTTTTGACCCCGCCGGAGATCGTAAGGTTGTTTTCGAGGTATTTTTGTAAGCCGGGCAAATTGAATGCGTTTCCGCAGGCCAGAACCTTGGTTAACTGCACGTCGCGGTGCGTCGAGCTGTAAAAACCGATTGAACGCTGAATTTCCGCCACCAGGTCGGCGAAAATCGGTCGCATGGCTTGGAAAATCTGCCGGGCGTACTTGCTCGTCGCCGCCGTACGCTTCAGATGCTCCGCTTTGGCGAACGAGAGTTTGAATGATTTAACCAGCGCGTCCGTAAAATGGTTGCCGCCCAACGGAATATTTCGAGACCAGGCGCTGTTCGGTTCGACCACTATCAAATCGGTGTGCTGCGAACCCACGTCAATGATCAACGTCGCCTCGCCCTCCTCGAACGCGTCTCCAAACTCGAATCGACAAAAATTGTACAGGGCCGAGGGAATTGTCTGGATTATCTGCGGCACGATTCCGACCTCGGAAAAATAATCCAGATGCTTGCGGATCAGATCCTTCCGCATCGCGAAAATCCCGACCTCGACGTCCGGAGCGTCTTCCGTCTGGAAAACCTGGTAATCCCAAACGACGTCGGACATCTCAAACGGAATCTGCTGGCTCGCCTCGAATCGCACGATCTCCGGTATCTTCTTGGCCTCGACCGGCGGAAGCTTGCAGAAACGCGCGAATGTCTGTTGGCCGGGCACGCCGATGACGAACGGATCCCCTTGCCAATCGTTACGCGATACAAATTTCTCCAGAGCGGCGGTGATCAGCTCGTCGGGATCAGCGTCGGGTTGTGACAAAATCTTGGGGTGCTCTATCAGATCAAAGGCTAGTAACTCCACCTTGCCTTCTTCAGCTAGCCTCAGTTTTAACGCCTTCAACGCGCACTGGCCGATTTCAATGCCCCAGACGGCGTTCGGGATCGCCATTGTAGATTCTCCTTTGGCATGGTTCCCTTTCGGCTAAAGCGCACGCCGAGCGGGAACGAATACTCCGTACCACGGATATATACCGCTGCTGTTCACCATAATCTCAGGATTCTCGTTCGCCCTCGCGCGGGCGATCACCGCTGTTGCTTCGCTGGCGGCTCTTTGGGGGGATGACATGTATATATGAGGCCGTTGTGATTTCGGGCCGGAGCTTGTCGGGCGTTAAGTTTTTGAGCCATGAAGATCTGCGATTCACCTCCTTCGCAAGGCGTCGCTTCTCGTCGATTATCGCACTCCATCTATAGCATTACGCGCCTAACGCCACTAGTCAAACCGAATCCGGAATAAAAGTGACGGAATCCCGCCAGGCGGCCAGGGTTTATGGTGCATGTAGCCCGAATGGCTAAAGTCCGTCACCGTCAACGGCGTAGAGGTATGGCCAATCGTCTGGTCGTGGACTGCCGGAATAAAAAAGGGAGCGCCGTACAATTGTTCGGCACTCCCGCTCATGCTCAATCACTTCTACGAGTTGTGCTACACGCCATACCCGTAGTTTGACAGCAATGCAGCCAAGTCGGCCAAATCAATGCAGTCGTTATCCTCGAAATCGGCGGCTTCGTTATATCCAACATCGCCGTCGCATAGGCCGTAAGTCGCGAGCAGCCCGGCCAGGTCCGCCAGATCAACGTCGCCGTCGCCGTCCACATCGCCTATGACGTCAGGCGAAGGGAACGGATAGTTAATTATTTCGGAATTCTGCACTTCGTGTGCGGCATTGTCATTCTCGACAAACGCAACGAACTTAAGATCATCCAGATGATTTATATCCGTGCTGGAAAGCGAAAAATTCTCGATGTGCTGATAGCTTCCCTCGGGACTCAGATTAGCTTCCACTTCCCGATGTCCGACCAGGCAATTGCGATATCTGTCGTCGCTGGAGCTTGGGTAATAGTCGATAGCCTTGACAATGTGGAACCTATAATTGGCTTCCACACCGCCCGCGTCCATGGTCGCGGTGACGACAACTTCATACTTGTTAACGTCGGTTTCTTCGGCCGTGATTTCTATGTTAATATACGTGGGTACGGCCATGCGCGTGTTATAAGAACCCAGATACCAGCTATACATCTGATTATCGTTTGTGTAGGCGCCGTGATTAGTGATAACAGCGTCGAATCTGGCTGACGGAGTTCCGGTGATGCCGTATTGTGCTCTGCGATCCATAGTCCAGCCTGTTTCATAACTATCCCAGATATGCAAGTTGAGTCCGACGAAAGAGTCGCGATAGTTATTCATGAGGCGGTTCAACGCCCGACCGGCGTATTGGCACAAGCTTCAGCCTGTGTCCGTGAAAACTTCACCGAGCACCTTCCTGTCCGCCGCGAAAGCTTTGTCTCCGCTTTGCGGCAGCAACGCCAGCGTCGTGATCGCCAACAGTACGACGCTGATGCGACAAAATGCAGATCGACCATCTGCCATGATCAAACCTCCTAGTGGATGTGCGGACACAAACACGCCCGCGGTAGCGATGCAACTAACCAAGAAATCGCCTGGGCACGCCCACGCAATTTACATAACTGTTTCGATTCGATTACATCGAATTGGCGTTGGAAAGTCAAGAAAAACGTCAAATTGGCCGGGAGCGTTATCGGCGACCAAGTAATTCGTGTGGAAGTGTGCGAGACTCTTACTCACCTGATACAATACTCGCAAACCCAAGTGCAAAGCACTGGGGCGATCGAACGTACCATAACGATATCCGAGCAAATCAAAATGATCTATACTTATAAGCGCATACCAACACTGATGTTAGCAGTTATATTGACGGGCTGCGGCCTCGGCGCGAACGACAACTTCTTCCTGCCGCGACCCACCGACAACATTCACCCCGTCGTTTGGGGACGCGCCTACCGCTCCGCGCAGATCGACGCCACGACGTTGGGATTATTAGTCGATTTGCTCGGCATCAAGACCGTCATCAACCTCCGCGGCGAAAACCTCGGCGAACCGTGGTACGACAATGAGAAAGCCCTACTGGAAGCGAAAGAGGTAGTGTCGGTGGACGTCCGCATGAGCTCGAAAACGCTCCCGGCAAGGGAGGAACTACTCAAGCTCTATGACACATTCCTAGCCGCCGAAGAGCCGATTCTCCTTCACTGCAAGGCCGGCGCGGATCGCACGGGGGCGGCGGCGGCGATTTGGCGAATGGTCGTCCTCGGTCAACCGCGCGAACGAGCCGCCATGGAACTAACTCTGCTTTACGGACATTTCGAGCCCGCCACGCCAGCCATGGACGAACTGATCCGCATCTTCGAACCGGATCGCGCGTGGATCGAGGAGGAATACGCGGCGCCGTAACACGCGGATCCTGCTTCACACTTTCGGCGACTTCGACGATAGAACATACTCCGGCGCCGGGTGGCCGTCTTCCAGCCGGGCTGGAACTGGCTCGGGGACGGGGTCTGGATACAATGGCCGTACCGGACGTCCGGCTACCATGCCTTAAAGGATATCGTTATGCCGATTTCGGACCGCAAAGCCATTATTCGCACAAAAATCGTCGCCACTCTTGGGCCTGCGACGGCCGATCCGAAGCGTCTCGCGGCGGTTCTCGACGCCGGCGTGGACGTTTGCCGGTTAAACTTCAGTCACGGTTCGTACGAAGACCATCGCGCCAGCTTGGAGAATATCCGCGCCTGGTCCGAGAAATACGACCGGGCGATCGCCGTGCTGGGCGATCTATGCGGCCCGAAGATCCGCCTCAACCGCGTCTTAGGCGACGCCTTCGAGCTCAAAGTCGGAGATCCGGTTCGGTTCGTTCGCGGAGACGGAGATTGCACGCCCGAGAACTTCACCATCAGCTATTCCAAATTCGTGGATGAAGTGCAAGCCGGGCAACGCGTCTTTATCGACGACGGCATGGTCCGCCTGCTGGTTACGGTGGCCGAATCGGATGAAGTCATCTGCACGTGCACGACCGGCGGCGTCGTGTCGTCACGCAAGGGCGTCAACCTGCCGGATACGACGCTGTCAGCGCCGGCTTTGACCGACAAGGACTATCGCGATCTAGACTGGGCGATCGAGAACCGCCTGGACTACGTAGCGTTGTCGTTCGTGCGTAAGCCGGAGGATCTACGCGAATTGCGCGCCCGCATTGACTCGCGCGACGCCCGTCTGGGCGTGATCGTGAAGATCGAGAAGCCGGAAGCGCTCGAGCATCTCGACGCGTTGATCGAGGGCGCCGACGGCGTGATGGTGGCGCGCGGCGATTTGGGCGTTGAAATGGACGTGTGGCGTGTTCCTCTGATTCAGAAGGACATCGTGACGCGTTGCCGCGCCGCCGGCAAACCCGTCATCATCGCAACCCAGATGTTGCAGACGATGATCGTGAATCCGACGCCCACGCGCGCCGAGGTCAGCGACATCGCCAACGCGATTCTGGATCAGGCCGACGCCATCATGCTGTCGGGCGAAACCGCCGCCGGGAAATATCCCGATCTCGCCGTAGCCATGATGGACAGCGTGGCTCGCGCAACGGAGTCTTATCAACAGGAATCCGGCGTCCACCAAGCGGCGCAGGCGAAAGGCCAAAGCGGGAACGTCGCTTCGGCCATCGCGTGCGCCGCAGTGCAGGCCGCTCTGAACACGAACGCGCGACTGGTGGCGGTCTGGTCGGCCAGCGGCGAGACGGCCCGGTTGGTGGCTCAACAGCGCCTGCCGGTCAGCGTCATCGGCCTCACCTACGACGAACAGGTCTATCGGAGCATGAACCTGTTTTACGGCGTGACGCCGTTGCGCGTGAAGCCGATGAGTCACCCAGCCGATATGGCCGACGTCCTGGACGCCAAGCTGGTCGAGCGCAACCTGGCCCGCTACGGCGATACGATCATCGTCGTTACCTCAACCCACCCGAAGACCCCCGGTGGCACAAACACCGTCCTGGTCCATCGCGTCGGCGAAAAGTTGTAGCGCGGGGCGGCGGCGTATAATTTGGGTCGCCCGCCGGCTGATACCTGGCGTCCGGTTAGCTTGAATCGCGGCGCCTTGGCACTGCTATCGACGAGTTGCGCGAGCACCCGTCCTTTAACGCGACTATACTGTACGAGTGCATGCGTCGGAGTCAGGTCGTCGTATGCATTTGCCGAAGAACGTGCCAGGCGCACCCTACGAGGAATTAAAAGATGTTGAGAGGCAAAAAGGTCATCCTCCGACTGTTCACGGAAGAAGATCTTGAGAAGCTGTTCGCTCTTGACTCCGACATTGCCGCCCGCGGCGAATACTTCCCTATCGCGCTTCATACGCTGTCGGACATGCGGAAGCAGCATCGGGAGACCGGCTGGTGGCAGGAGGATCAGGGACGCATGGTCATCGCCGACGGGAGCGGCGAGATGGCGGGCGCCATCGTGTTCTTTCAACCGTCGCCGATGCTGGCCGGTTATGAGATCGGTTTCGCGATCTTCCGGCCCGAGGACCGGAACAAGGGCTACATGACCGAGGCGCTGCGTATTTTCTCGGCGTACCTGTTTGAGTGCAAACCCATCCCGCGCTTACAGCTCGGCATGTTCAAGGGTAACGCGGCCTCGCGCAAGGTCGCCGAGAAGTGCGGATATCAATACGAGGGCGTTCAACGTCTGGGCAATTTCCTGCGCGGGGAATACCGCGACCGCGAAACATTCTCGCTGCTACGAAGCGAGTGCCCGCCGCTGTCGGAAGCCTTGCGGAGCTGAAACGTCTGTCCCCGCAAGAGCATTTGAAATGCAACCGTCGAAGACGGGCCAGAGCGGCGATATCGGGAAATGGGAGGCCGCGGCGATGGTTAACGAGGGAGATCGGAAGTTTACGATTGCGGATTTCGCGCCCGCATACCTGGACCAGCGGATTCTGGCGACGCTGGCCGAGCGGGTAGAAGCGGCGACGGCCGAGCTGGAGCGCTGCCGGGCGTGTCCGCGCGAGTGCGAGGCGAATCGGCTGAAGAACGAGACGGGGTTTTGTCGCACGGGGCGTTACGCGCGCGTGTCCTCGGCTTTTCCGCATCGCGGCGAAGAGGAATGCCTGAGCGGCAAACGCGGGTCGGGCACGATTTTCTTTTCGTTGTGCAATCTGCGGTGCGTTTATTGCCAGAACTGGGATATCTCGCAACGGGTGGACGGGCGCGAACTGGACGCCTCGGAGCTCGCCGACGTCATGCTCGAGCTTCAGGAGGCGGGTTGTCACAACATCAATCTGGTGACGCCCGAGCACGTGGCGCCGCAGATGGTGGAAGCGCTCGTCGCGGCGATCGAGCGCGGCTTGCGGCTGCCGGTCGTTTACAATACCAGCGGTTACGATGCGCTGTCGTCGTTGAAACTGCTGGACGGATTGATCGACATATACATGCCCGATTTCAAGCACTGGAATAGCGCGACGGCTGAGCGGCTGACTCAGGCGGAGGATTATCCCGAACGCGCCCGGGCGGCGATCGGCGAGATGCACCGGCAGGTCGGC
>Ga0180434_10005223_pt1 | contig 15429 bp, 19 predicted proteins | sample SS_ome_7_FD_132453 | JGI IMG/M metagenome (GOLD analysis project Ga0180434, IMG submission 132453) | Hypersaline lake sediment archaeal communities from the Salton Sea, California, USA - SS_1_D_2 metaG | ecosystem: Environmental > Aquatic > Non-marine Saline and Alkaline > Hypersaline >...
AATCAGATTGAAAATGAAATGTAAAATAAAAAGATGTAACAGAGATAGCGTTATTATTTATTATGGCAATGAAATTTGTGATTATCATTGGTCAATGCATTGTAGTGGCAAACACAAATTTGATCTGAAACGCAGATTAAACATAGATGATAAGAAAGTAGGACAGATGAAGTTAGTATAAAGTGTTTACTAAATAGGCACAAAGTAAAGTTTATATATCTGTTATAATATAATCATTTATAAAGATGGCAAACAATATACAAATTTTTAGACCGCAAGATTTAACAAAAACGTCACAAACGGTAAAGAAAGACTTAATCAAATATTGGGATAAAGATTATATCAATTCTAAACTAAATCAAATATCTAATCCTAGACATCAGATGTTTTTTAGATTTCTTTGGTATTCTGGTGTAAGAATTACTGAAGCAATTAGCTTACAAAAAAAAGATATAGATTTTCAAAATTATACAATGACATTAAAATGGTTAAAATCTAAAAAATATAAGTATAGGGTTGCACCAATGCATCCTAACTTACATTCTCTATTAATAGTATATTCTGGTTCTATGTTGGCAGATGAAAGGATATTTCCTTTTTCCAGGCAAAGGGGTTGGCAATTGTGTAAAAAATATTTTGATGGTCATCCACATCAATTTAGGCATAGTTTTGCAGTGAATTGGTTAAGAAATAAAGGTGATTTAATAATTTTACATAGAATATTAGGACATTCTAAAATCCAAACTACAATGGAATACCTTAAAATTGTGCCAATAGATCAAGGAAAGGAACTTCTTAAAATACAATTTTAAATAAAAAAGTAAAAAAAAGTGGTTTTATATCAGTTTAAAACATTTTTAAGCCATAATCTAGATTTAAGTATTTTTGATGTATTTAACATCAAATTAGGTTTATCTGATATATTTGCTGGAACTTTATTAAATATTTTAAGATTATTAAAAGAATACTTGATATGTGTGCATCTTTCATAACCAAATAAATATATACCACCAGAAGTATAACATTTTACTCTAGCAAAAATTAAATATAATAATAAAATAAAACAAAATAAGCAAAACCACCAAATTAATCTTCTTTGATTTTCATTTATAACTATCATCTTTGTTTTTATTTATTTTTTTCAATATATTTTGAACTTGTTTAATAAACTTGTTTCGTTTTTTATATACAGGTATTTCTAAATCTAAAGTTGTATTATTATCTAATATTTCCTTTTTATTATTGTTATTATTATATGGTGGTTTAATTAAATAATTATTTTTTCTTCCACAATCTGGACACTGCCACTTTTCATAATATTTTAAACCTCTTTTAGTATCAATATTATATATATCTACTTTAACTTCATTAGTCTTTGCACAATTCTTTGATCTACATTTTCTAATTGTCATCATTATCACCTATAATATCTATATAATTATTTTTATCTAAACTTTGTCTATCTTTAATTTCTATAAATTTATCATTATATTTACAAATAATTTCTAAATCTAATTTAATTTCTTTATATTCAACTTTTTTTTCTTTAATATATTCAATAAGTTGTTTATTATGTTTTAAGAGAATATTACAAATGTTTAATAATTCTTGAACATCCTCAAAAATTTTAGATTTAGCTAACTTATGATCTTGTTTTATTTTTCTTTGAAGTTTAATTTTATCTTTGAAAGATAAATTCTTAAACTGATCTTTAATATTTTTTGTTTTATTTTCAATTTCTTTTTTATCCATTACTATCACCATAGTTTACAGCTAATATAATACCCATTATTAATGTAGCAAAACCAATCATAACACCAATATTATGGTTAATTATGGCATCCTGTATAATTTTAGCTATACCCATACCCATAACTATACCAAATATTATACCTTTAAAGTATGGTTTTTCTAAATATTCTCTTTTTATTATTGGTCTTATTATTATTTTGTTCACTTTTACACCTTATATGTGTCAAAATCTTGGTAAATGTGTCATTTTTATTTTAAATATGTCAAATTCTTATCAAATGTGTCAATATGTTAGTAAATATGCTAAACTATTATTTAAGTACTACCTACTGTTGCAAGTTTTGTATTAAAGTTGGGCGGCGAATACCGTACAATTTAGCCACATCATTCCAAGTATAGCCATTATTTTTTCTTATATGGTCTATTAAAGTTTTTAGCCTATCTTTCCATAAATCTCTAGAATCGTTTTTAGCCATATCAATCCGAGATTTTTCTTTTTTTAAATCGTATTCTTTTTCATCAAGTGTTAATACGTTAGGATAATTAAAAGGAAAGTTTGGCTTAACTACTTTAATTGCATCTTGTGGGTTATATCTAAATTTTTCTTTCATTAAAAAATATAATTTTTGTAATTTAGTTGAATCATAAAATAATCCATGTCCCCTATCTGCAAAATTTTTTGCATATATATAAAATCCGCCAATTGATCTTGCAATAAAATATTTATTTAACATACTTAAATAAGGAAAACATAAAAATATCTTTAACCTTTTTTTTCTTATTTGGGTAAGTTTTGATACAATTGATACAGATATTTTTGATGCATGGGTTGATACATTTGCACCTGTTATAGCTTCATCCCACATTATACTAGATTCAGGTTTACAATAATCTATAGCATTTTCAAATTGTTGGGGTGTATATACACAATATTTTATACAAAAATTTATATCACAATATGCAGCAATTTGTGAAGTAAAATAACTTTTACCTGACCCTTCTCTACCAGTTATAATGAACAAACCGTCCCATTTATTTGGGATAGCTTCATTTAAAAATATGTCTAAATTTGATTTTAAAAATCTGTCCATGTAATAAGAATACTTGCCACGTTTAATTACACCTTCACCATATACCAAAAAATTCACCTAAATATATTTCTTATAGATTGACCGCCAGTATAATAATTATTTGTACGATCTTGCCACCAAATACCAGATTTTTGTGTTAATACCATTAAATCTTTTTCTATACTATCAATTTTATCATCAAATTGTTGATTATTCATGCTTATTGCATAATTTAACATACGAGAATTTTTTATATTTGGTGGATATAATAATAATCTAACTTCTTTAAGTCTATCATCCATATCTTTAATTAATTTATCTCTATCTTCAATTACACCTTCATTTTTTCTTAACATTTCTGCTCTTAGTATGTTCCAATATGACTGATATTGTGATAAACCTAACTGTTTTATACCTTGACCAAACATTTTTTTTCCTTCAACATACAAATTAAAAAGAATACTTGTAATATATGAATCTGCACCCCACCTTAACATATTGCTGTTATTATCAAATAAGTCATCCATAATAATCACCTGTTTCTATTAATTAAGATAAGTACAAACATCAAAATAGCTAATATTATTAAAGAACTAACTAACCATATATCGTTTAATAAACCAAATACATAACCTATAGTACATAAAAACATCATAGCAGTTGTTGTAGCTATAAAAGATTTTAAAGTATCGTTACCATTTTTTATTAAAGCAAAGTTAGCTATAACATAAAATGTAAGTAATATTGATAAAAATGCCCAATTGTTAGTTAGATCATTAATACTTTTTAACATACATCCAATACCAAACTGGCAATCTGGATTATGCATGATATGTGAAATATTATAAGGAACATTAGTCATTTTCAGGTATAACCTCATTCTGATATTTTTTACTCATAAAATTGTTAAGTTTTAATCTATCTTGTGTAATATCATTAACTTCTTTTAAATTGTTATATTCTTGTTTGGTCATACATTTACCACCTACAGGTTTAACCATGCCAAGATCATTACATTGTATTATCCTTGTATTATGTTCAACTATATTTTTTGTTCCAAATATAAGAAAAACCGAATATAAAATAAACATACAAATTAATAACCAATCTTTAGTTATAAATTTCCATATATCAGTTAATTCTTTTTTTAAATCGAATTTTATAATAGTATCTTCATCTTCTTTATTCATTTTATTTACCTGATCTTATAAAATATATTACAGCAAATGCAATTATCATAACTAATAATGTGCTTACAAAAGTTATAATAAATCCAGTAGTATCATTATCTATGCCAAGTTCACTTGATAAAATTGTTATATAATCATTAAATAAATCACCTGAATCTTTGATAACTAAAATAGGTTTTAGTACACCACCGAAAGCAACGTCATATAATCTATCTGTAACTTGTTCATACCATGTTCTGTTATCTAAATTATCATTAATTTCATCTGTTACATTAGTATAACTATCTTGCATAGTTTGTATAGTATCAAAATTGCTAGGTTCTGCAACTTCATAAGATTGTATAAAAAATTTCATAAAAGCTAAACCAGATGCAATTATTAATGAAAATACAATTAAACCAATTACTATGCTTTTTGGGTTAGCTTCTCCTTTATTATTCATTTTTTTTACCTACTACGGATATAACTGGTATTGTTATTACTAAAGATACTAATATAGCTAAAAACTTTTGTGCTACATTAATATCAATTACACCTACTAGAATCAATATAATAAATGCTAATTCCATGCTAATTACAGCTAAAACTGCGTTACTTGTAAATAATATAAAACCTATAATTAAAAATAGTATAGCTATAAATAAACCATCATAACCGTAACTGATTTCAAAAGGGTTAATATCAATTTCTGGTTCAATATGTCTTTGTATAGAAGTTACAGTATAATAATATCCATTAATTAATACTATGCAGCGAGATAATAATGTAGTTGGTGAACTTAAATTAAAATTATATTGATAATTATAATCTGTACTTGATAAACAAGTTAAATTTAATCTGTCAGACGGTGATACACTAATATTATCTGTTGTAAAACAAATATTATTATTATTTATACTAGAATAATTAATTTCAATATATCCTGTACCATTATTATTTACAAAATCGGTATTAGTTGTTATACTGTCAAGAACTTTAGTAATTTCATAATCTTGTAAACCTAACTTAAAATTTAATAAATATGTTTCATCATCTTCATATACTGGTGAACCTTCTGGATTAGATTTATTCCAATATAAATTAGAATTATAATAACCTAAAAATCTGTATAATTCTGTTTCAGATACGAGAGAAATTGAACCTTCACCATTAACGTTAGTTATTATATCTGCAATAGTTCTAAATTCATTATCTTCAATAATAAATTTATTGATACTAATCTGTGCATTTTGAACATTATTACCATATTGATCTTTAACTTTAAATTTAGTAATTACACTATCAGAATAATTAGCTAAATATAAATTTAATTTTGGGTCAGTTGTACCAGGATGTTTATATATTCTTAATCTTGTAGGGTAACCATTTGCATAATACCTAATATTATATGTATTAAAATCTGACCATGGAGCTAATAAATTTCCAGTATCAGTTGTTAAATTAAATGAACTAGATACACTATTAAATATTACAGTAACATTTCTATCATCTATTATAGTATTAGTGTTTTCGTCATATATTGTAATGTTAAGAGCAGCTAATGAATAATTAATATACAAATTATCATATTTAATTTTACCACCTTGATCTGCATTAAAAATAAATGGTATAATACAATTGTCATTTAAAGTTGTGCATCCAGTACAATCACAACTACCACCATTTAATGAATCAGACAAATTATTTTTAATATCTAATTCTATTATAGAACTAAATTCGTTTGGTTCATAATAAACATCATAACCGCCAATAGTTATTGTAACATTCTGTGGATATACTTGGCTATTGTTCCATTTTTGATATATAGCTACATTATCATTTTTACCAAAATATAATGTTCTGATTTCGGTAGTACAACTTGATGGAGTAGGTGTAGCTATTGCTTCTGCATAAAAATCTAAATATATATTATTTCCACCTAAAGAATATGTACTAATCACGCTAGAATCTGTAGAATTTCTATAAGTTACAGTATCAGTTGTGGGATTATAACTTACATAATATAATTTATAATTATTTACACCGCCAAAACTACAAGGTGCGTTACAAGTATTTTGGTCAATAAGTGCAGAATGAGTACCATTATTTAATCTAATATTAGCCCTGCTTCTGCCTGAACCTGAACAACTACCATACATTGAAGAATTAAATATGAAAGCACCACCACTACCAATATTAGCTAAACTTGAACCACCGTTAGATGTAACATTAGTTGTTTTTGTACCAGAATCATGTGAAATTTTTACACTTAAATATCCGTCAGTTTCAGTATTTTGTGATGTATAACCTGTTTGCGTCCATATATTAGAATCTATACTAGCATCATCAAACAAATCTGTTATATTCCATATTGCATAATTTCCAATTAAACCAGTATAATTAATTTTAGATATACTTAAATTAGAATATTTTGGTATAGATAAATATCTATGTATAGATTGAATTTTAAAATAATTGTTTTGGTAATTGTTAATAGTTTCAGTAGATTTACTGTTGTTAAATTCTATTAATATTGTGCCAAAACCTATTTTAAGTTTTAGTCCACTACTATTATATATACTGTCAGGCATACGTACAAAAACATACCCTTCTATATTATCAATTATATTTATATCGCCAATAATATAACCTTTTTTGTTATATATATCAACAGGAAATTTTTTATTAATTTTAAGTTGATTTAAATCTTGATCAACATTATCTTTTTTTAAGTAAGTTTTTTTAAATTCTTTTGAAGTATATTTTGAACCAATACCTAAAAAGTTTCTTTTATTTTCATCATAATCTTTAACTTTATCTTTATAAATTTCTGCTAATGTATTAATACAATTATCATCATTACATTTTAAAGCATTATAAAAAAATTGATCAACTTTATAAGATAATTTATATGTATAATCATCAACATATTGCATTTCATATTTTATATTATCCTGAAAATATTCTTGTTTAAGTATTTTCCAATTATTATCTTTATCTATAAGTTGTGTACCTGCACAAACTTGTATAAAAAGTATAAATACAATTATTATATTAATTTGTTTTTGTATAGAGTACAATTGACACCACCGAGCTATATATTATCGCATAAAATACCAATTTTGGCATAAAAAAATTAATAAAAGGTAAATTTGTATAAACATGAGTATATAAACTGCTGCTAGTTAAAATTATATTTCTGTATATATAAGCTAATAAAATAGCTAATGCCCATATAAATAAATTTACTATAATAGTAATTGCATAAAAAAAAGGTGAACTTGGAATCAATCTAGCAAATATTATTGAAATTATAGGTAAACCAATAAGAATAAATATGAAACCATAATCAAAACTTTTAGTCAAATTACTGTTATATGTATTTATTGTACTTTTTGTTGTTGCATCAACATTACTCATACCACTTAACTTTGTATTAAAACTATCAAAAACAAATGAACCTAAAATCATTATAACTGCAATAATTAACATGAACGGTAAAACTATCCACATATCATCTATATTACCTTTACGGTTTAATTTGTATCGCATATTTAACCTTTTTCTTTGTTATTTCTACTGTATGACCACCTGCATGACCACAAGCACATATTATATATTGTGCATCACTTAACTTTTTATCAACTATTTCTGGGTTACGTAAATTTAGATCGTGCCTAACTTGTTTTATTATTTCTGTTGGAATCCAAATTTTTTTTCTTTGAACTGCCATACAACATATCAATATCCTCTATCTAATGACTGTTTTTTATTTTTGTTGAATGTAATAAAAGTTTTTATCATATAAAATATCACAGCTATAAATATAAACCCTGTAAGATATATAAGTGTATCAAAAAAGTTTGTTAAACCTGGAACACCAGATTGTATTGCAATAATATTACCTATAACTGAAAACGATATAAAAAATAAAATTGACAATAATAAAAAAGTCCATTTTAAAAATACGTGTTCTTCAGAAAATTTAAATGCATAATATGCACACAATATAGATAACGTTATAGGTATAATAACTAATGCAGTAAAGTTAAACATATTCCATTCCACCTTGATTCCTTTAATCGTCGATATTCCTCTATAATATGAGTTATTGCATATAAGTACAACTGGATAAATGCTATCGTTAATATTAACAGGCAATTGTTGTATAGTTGCATTATATATACCGTTGTTATTATTTGTCATGTATAATGATATGTTGGAAATTGTTTGAAAAGGTTCAGGGTTATATATTGTTAAATTACATACACAATCTAAACAACTTTCGCCTGTTGTATTTTCAACAACTTCTGTAATAATGATCGGTTTACCATACTGGTAAATATTAATTCCTTCATCTGAATATATAAAAGGTATAAGCAGAATAAAAACAAGTATATGTAAAGCATTTTTCATTTTTTATTTATGATTATTTATTTTATAAACTAACTAACATATAAATTTTTCTATAAAAGTGGGGGCATAAATATATATATAACCAAAATAAATATTATTTCTATTAAACTATATGGGGGTAATACCATGCCAAGCCTTAATGATTTGGAAAACGGTGCACAAAAAATAGTATCAATCGGTTTTGTGCTAGGTTTAGGATTAATCATGCTAGGTAAATTTCAAGGTGTTTCAGGTATTACGACAACCGCCAATTCTGCTATTGGCACAATAGTAACAGAACTTGCTACTATGGCAGATTGGATCGGAATCGTAATTCTTGTAATAGTCTTTGGATACCTATTGTATGTGTTCAAAAAGAATAGATAAACTTGCTTAGGTAAGTTTTAAAGGGGTTTAATAACCCTATTTTTTTCTTTTTGTATAATAAAAAATCCAATGAAACTTTCAAAAATATTAAATAAACTTCAATATAGTTCTTTTAAGAGAGATAATAATGTCAAATGATATACCGCTTAGACCAAGAACTGGTAAAGATGAAATAGCTATATATAATAGATTTACTAAACAATGGCGTGTAGTTAAAAAAATTCAACCACGTAAACCAGGAGAAGGTTCTATTAGAGTATTACCCCAATTAACTTTAAAAAAACCTTCTACTTCTAAAAAAGAAACTAAACCTAGCTATTTTGAAATAGGTGGTGTAACTCAAAAAGTATCAGAACAAGCTAGAGATAAGGGCGGATTGAAATCTTCTAGAATACAAGAAACTTTAAGGTTTAAAAACCCTTTTATATCTAATAGAAGTTATTTTGAACAAGGTTCAGCTACACAACGTATCAGTGAACAAGCTAGAGATAAAGGCGGTTTAAAATCTTCTAGAATAAATGAATCTTTAGTTTTAAAAGATAAAGTTAAAAAACCAAAACCAGTAAGTAAATTTACTGGTGGAACTGGTTTAATCACTAAAGGAGAAAAACCTAAAACTATTCAAGAAAAATTAGCAAGAGAAACTGAAAAAGCTAGACAAATTTCACAAGATTTAACAAAATCATCAATAAAAAGAATTGGTACTGGTACATTAACTTTAGGGGCATTAGGTGCAGTTAGAGGAGTATTAGGTGCAGTTAATGTTATTAAAAAACCAATAGAATTTGTTAAAAATCAAGCTAAAGCAATATCACAACCACTTAAAACACTAAAAGAAGTTGGGCATCAGTTTACAATTGATCCAGCAGGTACAATTACAGAATACATTATATATTCTAAAACTTTAAATAAAATTGGTAAAGCTACCAAACGAAGCCCATTAGGTAAAAAAGTTACACAAGAATTATTTATTAGATCACAACCTAAAGAAATTAGGAAATATGTTAGAAATATAATAGAAAGTTCTGAAATACAAAAAAAAATAGATCCAATTAAAGGTAAATTACCAAAAAAAATCACTTTTGCAGAAGTTAAAAGTTTAAATAATATTGAAGCTAAAGCATTAACAAAAACATTAAAAAATAGTGATGCTGTTGTATTTGGTTCTAAAGCTGCTAGGGTTACTGCAGGTAAACAAAAAAGTAAATTGCCATTACCTAAAGATGTAGATTTAGCTACAGGTAATATAAATAATTTTTATAAAAAATTTATAAAAAATTCACCTAAAAAGTCAAGAAAAAATTATATATTAAAAAATCAAAAGATAATCAAAAAATCTACAGGTAAAGCATTGTTTGATGTAAAACCATTAAGTAGAATTATTCCAGATAAATCTATAATAACTAAAAAAGGATATTTACCAGTTTCAGGTTATGTAGATGTAATTAAAAAACCTAAAAATAGCGTATTACCAAAAATAGTAAAAAAGCCAAGTCAAGGTGCTTTTCAATTAAAAACAGCTAGATTAAAAAAAATTGGTGGTATAAAATTTGTATCATTTGGAGAACAAACTTTAAGAAAAGGTTTAGGTACATTACAAGTATTAATAGAAAAAAACATTAAACGTGCAAAAGATCCACAATCTTTTATATTAAGTTTAGAAATACAAAAAAATGTATTAAAAAATGCTAAAGGTATAGCAAATAAATTAAAATATAATAAAATAAATAATGCTTTAAAAGTTTTGAAATCTAAAGAATTTGAAAAATTGTTAGATAAAAAATCTTTTGGTAAAACTAAGGATTTTCCTATACTACAAAAAATAAATATTAAAAAACTTAATTCTGCTAAAAATATAATAAAAAAATTAAATATAAAAGATTTAAAATTAAAAAATAATAAGTTAATAGATAAAAAAACTAACAAAGTATTATATGATATTAGTAATTTACCGTCAGACATACCAAAATCTTTAATACAAAAAAGTTATTTACCTTTACTTAAAACTAAATCTAGTAAATTACCATCTAAATTACCTAAAAGCAAACCGAGCAAATTTCCAAGTAAAATACCAAAAAAAGTTAGTTCTAAATTACCTATAAGTAAACTTCCTAAATCAAAAATACCTATATCAAATGTTCCATTAAGCAAAATACCAAAAATTCAAACTACAATATCAAATTTACCAAAATCAGATATACCTAAATCATTTATACCTTCAATAATACCTAAAAGTTTAATTCCTGTAAGTAAAATACCTGAAAGCAAATTACCACCAAGTAAAATACCAAAAATTAAAATACCTGAAAGCAAATTACCACTAAGTAAAATCCCTGAAATATTTATACCTGATATACCAATAACTGAAAAAAAGTTTAGATACGAAATTAAAATACCTTCTAAAAAAAAGAAATTAACACCAGAACAATTATTAGAACTTTTAAAAATTACTCCCAGTTTAAGGGCAATAGAAAATAATTTAGATATATCGGTAACAGGTACAAAAGATACATATAGCGGTTTAGAAGTTAGAGGAATAACAAAAAAACCTATATATATTGTAGCTAAAGGCGGTAAAACTTTAGAAGGTAGAAGTTCAAAAGTTCGACCATATAAAAGACGTTTACCAATCGTCAGAAACGGAAAAATTATAAAAGATAATTACAATTTATTAAAAAGAATAGGTAAATTAAATAAAAAATGATAAATTGGAGGCTATTTAAAATGAAAAAGTATTACTTGTTCATACTCACGTTGGTGTTATTTAGTGTTAATGTTCTTGGTGCAAACTGTGGCGATGGAGATGATAATATAACATTTGCTTCTGGTGGAACTTTTAACGTTTTAGATGATACTGCGACTTGTGAATACTCTGTTCTTGATAACTATATAAACATAACCTGCGGTGCAGAAACTCAACAATATTTTATCGGCAGTGGTGAATCATGGGAACTAACTGAATGCAGTGCAGATTGCGAGTTTTTAGAGTATGGGCAAAACATCGAAACGGATTTTAAAATGTGCAAAGGAACTTATTTTGGATTAGGTGACCATGAAGTTTGGAAAGATCTTGTTTTTGATGGTAATTATGGTACAGTTCATTCTGTTGGAACTTGGTTCTGTGAAGATAAATATAATACAGAAAATACTGTTATAAAAAATTGGAATTTATTTGGTAATGGAGTAAATGATGGTATATATTCATTTTCTAGAACAAACATAACAGTAATAAATAATAATGTTTCAAATTTCGATGAAGGAATAATTGGAAGCTGGGATAATTCATTAATTGAAAACAACTCAATTTATAATTTCTCAAGATATGGGATAACAATAACTTCAGCAGCAAATAACAACACAATTAAAAATAACATCATAAATATGTCATCAGTGCCAACTGGTGCAGGAATGATTATAAAAGGACAGGACAACAATTTTATCAATAACAGATTATACAATTTCAATAAAGGATTTTGGGAACAAGAAACAACATCTGGTAGGAATAATTATACAAGTAATAAAATTTACAACATGTCATCAATTGGTTTTTATACTAATGAAGATAGTGTAGGCTATAATACTTACAACCATAATTATATGTATAGAGTTAGAAATTGTTTAGATTTTAATTCTAAAAATAATCATGTCTTCAACGACACTTGTATAAATTACACGCACAATTTTATTGACCTAAATCATGGTGAATACGCACCAAATAATTATTTTGATAGCTTATATGGATATACGAATACAGATGGTGACGAATCAACATCTATAGCATATACAACAAATGCCACAAATTTAACAATAGTAAACAGTGTATTCAATTTTACAAATTCTACAGTAGTAAGTTTTGGGTTTCAGCTAAGTTTGAACTCCTCTGGAAATATCATTAATAATACTGTAAGGAATGTTCACAGTTATTGCCTGTTTTTAGCTGGTAGTTTTAACATAACAAACAATACTTTTGAAAATTGTAATCTTAATGAAACATCAGGAGATGTAATTATAAAAAATAATGTAATAAAAGAAAACACTTTGTATTTTAATAATAATAACTATTCAGCAAATTCAGTAGATATAAAAATAGAGGAGGATACATTAAAAGCAACTTTTAATGAAACCGCCGACCTTTTAATAAACCTGTCAAATGGTGCGACTAGATATTTTAGATATATTGGAAGAAAAGATATTACTGTACAAAATTTGACAGTAAATGTCTTTTCTGATATACCAAAACCTAACGGGTCAATAATAAATGAAACTTTTGACACTTATACTTATGACCAAAATGATAAAAAAGTAGAATTTGATTGTACTGGTGCAGCACCGTTTACAATGATTAATTTAGATGATATATATAATAATCAAAATTTATATTATATTTATCACGATGGAGTTTATTTAGGTTCTAGTTCAAATTCAACTTATCTTGTTGATAGTTGTAGCAATTGGTTGTTTACAGGTTATAATGTAGATTCTATAACTTGTTATAATGGCGTAAATGAGGTCATTTCTGGCTTTAATGAATTTGCTGGACTGTTTGGTCTTATAGTGATTTTAATCTTGTTTACGGTATTATATAAGACCTTTAATAACGATATTAATTTTACACCTAACCAATTATATGTAGGTGGTTTGACTTTAGTTGTTATAGCTGTAATGGTAGCGTTTATTTTAACTGTGTTAAGTAAAATGTCACTTATTTGTTAATAAAATGGAAAATATAAAAATAGATTGGTATAAAGATTATAAAAAATTTATTGAAATTGAATATCCTAACTGGTGTTAGGATTATCAACCTTTTGACCTTTATCTTGTGATGACGGTTGTGAAGATTTACTTATACCTGTCATCTTTTCAAACATATTAGTATATTTATCTGCAGATGTTTCAAAACGATCTAAAGATTTATCAAGACTTTCTGACATGAATTTATATGACATATACATAGCAGCTAAACACATTAAAAGCATAACTGTCAATGCGGCAGCTTGTTTTAGCCATTCATTTTGATCTTTTTTCTTATACTTTTGTCTTAACTCCTGTGATTTGTTCATAAAATATAATTTTACGTCTGATTCTATAACTTGGTCATGGGGTGATATTACTCTAACAACTTTTGTTTCTTCTTTAGTTTTTAATACTTTTTCAGTTTTAGGTATAAATGTCCTTTTTTCATCTATTTCGTGTGTTTCTACAATATCGCCTTTATCATTAAAAAATAAATATTTTGTTTTATCTTCAGATAACATTACCTTATACCCAGTTTCTTTATCTATTATTATTGGATTACCGTCAGAATCTTTAGCTTCAACAGTTTCATATATTTCTTTATTGTTTTTATCTTTTAGTGGTATTTTTGCAATTACATCTTTATTTACATATATGTTATTATCATTAATTACCCAATTTATCATGTCTTGATCTTCAAGTACGCCTTTTAAAATAGGTAAACCTTTCATATCATGACTAAAATATCTTGAATCTGGTATTTCTCCCCAATATTTTAAACTTGGAATATTTAACTTTTTTTGACCGTTATCTTTATCACGAACTTTGATAAAACCATTTACAATCTTATAAAATACTCTAGAATTGTTTATTTTTTTTTCTAAAACTATTTTAATTTTGTTTTTTGAATCTGATAAGTTTAAATATATCCAAAATGATAGTAATGCTATACCGCCTACAATCAATTGAAAAAAAAGTTTTCCAAAATTATAATTACTTACTAATTCTGTTAAAGGGTTTGCCATTTTTATTACCTCTGTTATAGATTTGGGTTTACTGTATTAGTATTTGCACCTATAGGGTCATTGTTTCGCCATAAAGGGCTTGAATTTTCCCACATTCTTTGTTTATCATTTAAAGATTTTAGAAGGAACATAAAAGATGAATTAGTTAATGGGTCAATTATAAAATCAAAATAAGGTTTTGGAATATTAAGGTCACGATATTGTCCGCATACTAATTCATTTAAATTGTCACCGTAATTTATAACTATCATATTAATTTTTTCTTCATCAAGGTTTGTTGTTGCGTTTGGTATAGATAATATTTGTTGATGTAAACCTAACAATTGTTCTGCACCAGTTTCACTTATCATTTTAACAGAATTTTTTATGGGTATATACCTTGAACCGTCATCACTTATCCTCATACCTCTCCATGTAGCTTTAGTTTTTTCTATCAAATCTTCTACATCAGTACCCATTGTTCTAGGGTCACGTTCTATAGGTCTATGCGATGCAAAAGGAGATTGATTAGGTAAATTATTATATTGTATATTATCATTAGAATTTAATTGTTTATTGTTACCTGATAAATTACTAAAAAATCCCATATTATCAATATAATATATTTTAAATATATAAATTTAACGTTTTAATTATATTAAACGATAAAATTATATAGATGTTATGTTTATAAAGTCCTATAATGAAAAAATTGATATTATTTATAATTATTTTATTTATTGTATTCTTAAATTTTTCTACAGCTAAAGTAAAACTTAAAGATACTAAAGATTTTTGTATAAATTATCAAAATTGTAACATATCAAGTTTAACTGTAGGTAATCTGTCAGTTATAGAATATACGGTTTTAAACCATACAACGATAACAAATGCTACAGTATATGACGATTTGAACGT